>Ga0315286_10007023_pt1 | contig 10978 bp, 11 predicted proteins | sample YL17G10_0_MG_FD_205038 | JGI IMG/M metagenome (GOLD analysis project Ga0315286, IMG submission 205038) | Sediment microbial communities from Yellowstone Lake, YNP, Wyoming, USA - YL17G10_0 | ecosystem: Environmental > Aquatic > Freshwater > Lake > Sediment | place: USA: Wyoming | collected...
CTACGGGCTGCAACTCAGCATAGTGGAGATGAGCCGCGACGTGCTGGGACTGAAGGATGCGGACAGCACGGAGTGCGAGCCACACACGACGAACCCGGTGATCGATCTTCTCCCCGAGCAGAGGGGCGTAAACGAGATGGGGGGGACGATGCGCCTCGGCTCACACCCAGTGCACATAAAGCCGGGTACAATCGCCCACAAGCTCTACGGTTCCGAGCTTGTACATGAGCGCCACCGCCACAGGTGGGAGGTCAACCCAGAGTACTGGGAGCGCCTAGAGAAGGCGGGCGTGGTCTTCAGCGCGTTGAGCACCGACAGGCGGCGCAAGGAGATGATAGAGCTGCCGAGCAACTACTTCTTCTTCGGCACCCAGTTCCACCCTGAGTTCAAGAGCCGCCCATGGAAGCCGAGCCCACCATACTATGGCCTCGTGAAGGCCAGCTACGACAAGAAGTGCGGCAAGATAAAACCCGAATTCTAAAACGGGGAGAGGGTTATTCGCCTATAGAACAGAATATCGACATTTTTTCTTAGAGAAGCCAAAAAACGGCTCCATTCGTTAATCATTATGTCCCGAAATGTACGTGCGTCTTAATCGACGAAGTGCTTGTAGGTCCCGTCTCTGAGCTTCTTGTAGACGACCTCGAGCACGTCCGGGGGCGCGACCTTGAGAGCCTCCTGCCCAACCGGTTGCGGAATTCCCCTTAGCGTCCCCTTACGCCATTGGTCGACGGCGTAGACCATTAGCTCACCCGCGAGGGCGATCGTCTCCCAACAGAGCTTCTCGTATGTATCGCCCCTGTGGACTGGTATTTCCTGTTTCTTGATGATAGCGCCTGTGTCGATGTTGGGGTCGATGAAGTGGACGGTGCATCCGATGGGTATGTCAAAGTAGATGCTCCAAGCGACGCTGGCAGAGCCCCTGCACTCGGGGAGGAGACCGGGGTGGCTGTTCACAATACCGTCCTTGGGGATGCTGATGATTGTTGGCTTGATGATCCTCGTACCGCCGAGGACGACAAAATCTGGCTTCAGCTTCTCAAGAAGCTCCCGTGACTCCTTCTTGTTGTGGTGGGGTACTGAGTATCGTTCGATTTTGGTCCCTTTGAGTTGTTCCGTGAACATTGGAGCGACGGGAAAACCCTTGATGCGCGTGAGGAACTTCTCCCTCTCCTCGTCACCGATTGGCGAGTCCTCCTCCATGATTGCGCGCGGCTCCAATCCGGCGGCAAGGAGCTGCCTTAACATCTCCCTTCCGTAGGGGTGCTCCTTCAACACCAAGAAGACGTAGTTGAGCTTTACCATGGAGTACTTTGGCTACGGCGGAAATAAGAAGATTCGGCTACATAAGGGCGAACTTCAGTGCCTCTCCGCAGCCGCAGGTCCGCTCCCTCGGCATCTCGGGGAGCGCCCCCATGACGAGTTTCTTGAAGTTCGACGCATTCACCTGCATCACCTCGATCACGTCCGTCGCACTCACCGGCTTCTCCGCCCAGACATCGTAGTCGGTGACCATTGCCAAAGTGACGTAGCACATCTCCGCCTCCCGTGCGAGCACCACCTCGGGGTAGAGGGTCATTCCGATTATGTCGCAGTTCCACTGCCGGAATAGCTTAGACTCGGCGCGCGTGCTGAAGCGTGGTCCCTGCACGCAGACGTACGTCCCCTTTTCATGCACCGGGAGTTTGAGCTTCTTTGCATATTTGAGGAAGTAGTCGTGTAGCTGAGGGCAGATGGGGTCGGCGCTGCTAACATGGCAGACCTGTCCGCCGTCGTAGAAGGTGTCAGGTCTCGCTTTTGTCCGGTCTATGAATTGATCGGTGAGAACGAATTCCCCTGGCTTGTAGTCTTCGCGGAGGCTCCCGACGGCACTGGAGGCGACTATTTGCTTGACGCCGAGTGACTTGAGAGCCCAGATGTTCGCCCTCGCGTTTATGGCGTGCGGCAGGATGACGTGACCGTGACCGTGGCGCGGAAGAAAAGCTACGCTCCTCCCCTTTATAGTTCCGAGAGTAACAAGGTCAGAAGGTGCGCCGTATGGCGTGTGCACCTTGATGTCCCTTATGTCCTCAATCATCTCGGGATCATAGACACCCGTACCACCGATTACGCCGATCTCAGCTCGCTTATCACTAGACACGATAAGAAATACACGGTATTTATGATAAGGTTTTTTCTGGGTATCCCTGATAAACGTTTAAAAAGCGCCTCAGGGTTCCCAACGGGCTAAGTGGGATAGCTTGGAGAAAAAGCAGAGCTTCGCACTCATTCTTCTGGCGTCGATATGCGTCACATACTTCGGTGAAAACTTCCTAAAGGCAGCGGCCTCAGCGCTCTCCCCAGTCCTCATCGTCGAACTCGGCATCAACAAGGGGACGATGGGCCTCCTCATCACGGCCTTCTTCATTATCTACGGCATTATGCAGATCCCCGCCGGAATGCTTTCGGACATGTGGGGCCCACGCAAGACCATTCTTGGGTTCACGATGCTCACGATCGTGGGCATCTTCCTTTTCTGGATTAGCTTCAGGTTCGAGATGCTTGTGGTTGCGCAAATTATCATGGGCGTCGGCTGCAGTGTCTTCTACATAAACGCCATCAGCCTCATCACCCATTGGTTCCCCATCGAGCGAAAGGCGACCGCCATCGGCATCCTTAGTGCTGCAAGCGGGCTCGGCAACTTTACCAGCTACATGGGTTTCCCACTCGCCAACACGATGTTCGGAGGCTGGAGAAATCTCTACCTCGTCGTCGCCTTACTCCTCGTAGTAAATACGGGGTTGAACTTCTTCGTCCTTAAGGACAAGCCGACCACAACCAAGGTCGAGAAGAGGTCGCCCAGGGACACGCTCAGATCATTCGCCGAGGTCATGAAGGACAGGAGGATATATCCCTTCATACTGGGCTACCTGCTCCTCAGCTTCGGCTGGGTTTTCAACTCGTGGATGACACTCTTTCTCATCGAGACGAAGGGACTGACGTATGTTCAGGCGGGGCTAATCACGAGCATTGGTACCATCGCGGGGATACCCGGCTGCATCACGATGGGTGCCATCTCGGATAGGCTCAAGAAGAGGAAGCTACCCCTCATGATCTTCTCCTGCCTATACACAATCATAATCACGTCCTTCATCTTCTCCCCCGGCGGGCTCCCAGTCGCGCTGTATATCTCCCTAAGCTTCGGTATCAACTTCTGCGCCTCAATGTGGGTTCTCTTCTTCAGCATGGTCCCCGAGGTGCTTCCTTCGGGGAAGGCGGGCATCGGCCTCGGCCTCGTCAACGGGCTGGGGACTATTGGATACTCACTCATCACCCCCATATATGGCGCCTTCATTGACTCCACCGGCGGTTACTTCGCATCGAACATGGTGATTATCACCAGCTCACTCATCATGGCCGCCACCATGGTCTTCTTAACCGTCGAGACGTATGGCGGGGTCAACAAGACTAATTAACCGAACATAAGTATTCCCCGGTAATGAACACCGAGGAGATCATCAAGAATCTACCAAAACTAGAGCAACACATACACATCGTTGGCTCGACTAAGCCGGAGACACTCCTCGGAATCGTTGACGACACCGGTGTCGAGATGCCTTTCAAGACCCTCGACGAGGTCAACAAATTCTTTCAGTATGGAGACTTTTCTCATTTCATTGCCGTCTACAGCACTGTGAACGACTGTATTACAGACTCCAAGTACTACGAGAGAATTACCTATGAGATGCTCGAGTCCGAGGCTACGTGTAATGTGAAGCACGTCGAGGCCATATTCTCCCCCAACGACCACGTTCGACGCGGACTCGACTATGGGAAGATGCTCGACGCTATAAACAAGGGCATCAGACGCGCGAAGAGGAAATTCGGGATAACGTGCACGATCAGAGTAGACCTCGTCCGAAACTACGGACCCGAGGTCGCAATTAAGGAGCTGGGATGGATTAAGAAGAAGGGGGATAACATAGTCGCCATCGACCTAGGTGGCAGTGAAGAGGGCTTCCCCCCCGAGCCCTACGAAGCGGTTTACAAGAAGGCAAGCGACCTCGGTCTCCACTTAGTTGCCCACGCAGGCGAGGCGGCGGGACCCGAGAGTATCTGGAGTGCAATTAAGACACTCAACGTCGAGAGGATCGGACACGGAGTGACGGCGATTAATGACAATACTCTCCTCAGAGAAATAAAGACCCGAGGCATCACTATTGAAACTTGCCCAACGAGCAACCTCCGAATAGGCGCTATAAAATCAATTAAGGATCACCCCATACGCCACTTCCTCAATCACGGCATCAGCGTCAGCGTCAATAGCGACGACCCGTCCATGTTCAACACCGACATAAACAACGAGTACATCCAACTCCACAGGGAACTCGGCTTCACATTAGACGAACTAATGAGAATAAGCCTCGATTCAGTCGCGACAAGCTTCCTATCCCTGAAGAGGAAGGAGGAATTAAGGGAAAACTTTCTGAAGGAATACCGTGAGTTAAAATTGAAGGATTAAATATCGAGGGGCATAGAGGAGAAGTCGACATTCGGAGAGTAGTTTTGGATCAGGTTCTCCCTGGTCTCGTGTACGGCCTTTACTTGCTCCTGTATCACGTCAAATATATTGTCGATGTACATCGGTGGTGGGACTAAGTGGTTGTATAGTAAGCCTGCTGCAACTACGCCGCCTCCAATGACATCTGAAATCATGAGTGGCTCTGGAAACATAATCAACGCTATTCCGAGGGAGATCAGGCTATTGCCAGCTCCGCCATATCCATGATCGTAGAGTTGATTATACTGGCTCACGGCATCGTTCATGCCGCTAAGTAAGTCGGCGGACTCGCGGTGCGAATCGCCTAATTCCTTCGCTGCTGTTACAATGTGGTCAGTCTTTAGAGAAACCATAACATCACCTAAAGTGCCTTAAACTGGTCGAACCACTTATCGTACTCTATAATCATCTCCTTTGAGACGCTCGGCTTGCGGTTCGTGATCGCGTGCTTGAAGTCGCTTATCGAGAGCGGTCTTGGCTTCTTCGTTGTGTTATCTGCCTCACCGGACTCGAATAGCTCCCTGATAACCTCCTGGCGGACAACCTGGCAGATGTCCTTGATGTCGCTGCCACTATAGCCCTCAGTAAGCTGCGTAAGTGTGTGGAAGTCCACGTCAGGAGTCATGTCGAGTTGTGCACTGTTGAGCTCAAACATTTGTAGGCGCGTCGCGTAGTCGGGGAGGGGTATCAGTACCCTCTTCTGGAAGCGGCGTATGAACGCCCAGTCTAGGTCCCACGGCTTGTTTGTCGCCGCGACGACATAGAGGTGAAAATTCTTGCCCTTGTCCTGAAGGCCGTCCATCTCCTTTAGGAATTGGTTCCTCATGCGGACCTCTCCTCCGACCTCGTTTGTATGTACGCCGAGGATGCTGTCCACCTCGTCTATGAATATGATTACGGGTTTGCCGCCTATTGCTGTGCGTCGTGCACCGCCGAATATCTTGGCGACGTTCTGCTCAGCTGCGCCTAGCCACTTCGACATGATGTTGGCGGGGTCAATCTGGATGAAATCTGCGTCGATCTCGTTTGCGACTGCTGCGGCGATAAGTGTTTTACCACAGCCGGGAGGCCCGAATAGGAGCAGACCCCTCGACCATCCTAGTGGGAATAGGTCGGGACGCTTCACCGGGTAGACTATGACCTCCTTGATCGCCTTCTTGGCGTCCTCGAGGCCCGCGACGTCGCCCCAAGTGATGTTTGGCCTTTCGGATGGCTCGACATCATTCTCCTCGACCGACTGCTGTGAGCTGGTCTGCTTCGTCTCGAAGCTCGTGAACTTTTCGACCCCCATGTCCTCGCCGTCTTCGGACTTTAGGAACCTGATCCTCTCCTGGTAAGTTGTGACCTTCTCAACATAGAACTTGTTGAATGTGTAATCGGGGTAGAGTTTTATGAGGCGCGTGAGCTGCTCGACAGCGCGCTTGTAGGACTCTGTGGCCTTGTCCTTGTCGCCCATCTTGTCGTACTTGACGGCATCGGCTGCGTACTTCATCGCCTCGTTCTCGAGCATCGTTGCTACACTCATGCGACTACCTCCTCCATCTTGATGATGCCCTTAGAGTTGATCTTGTCGAGCATCTTGACTACGTCGTCGGATAGTGTGCTCCAGTCGTTGGTCTGCTCGGTCATCTGCGCCATGCGCGGGGCGAAGGTAGGCTCGTAACCATACGCGACGGCCTCCACCTGCCTCGACGCCACCTTGGGCGCGACCGCCATCGGGGGCTCCGGGAAGCTCTCGTGAAGACTGTTCTCGACCATGTTCGAGACCTCCTTCAGTATGTCGGCGCTCTCTTGGCTCTTGACGCTGAACATGCCGTCGAGGGTAGGCTGGCGGAAGTCGATGGTCGTCTGCATGATGGTCTCGCTCGCCATTATGTTGAGCTGAGAGATTCCCTCAGCGAACTGGGGCATCACTTTCTGTACGTCTGCTGAGACTTCTCTGACGACTTCGGAGATGGGGCGCATCTCCTGTACAACTTGGTAGAGGTCGAGGAAGTTCTCCAGCCTGATTGTGATGCAGTCTATGGCGAGCTGGCTTTGGGTGATCACCTGCTTTATGTGGCGCACCCTGCTTAGCTCGTTTGCATAGATCTGCGCGCGTGCTGTGTCCTTTTTTTGAACCGCCTTGCCGACCATATCGAACAGGGTTCTGTCTCGCTCCCTTAGTTTGGAGTTGACTTGTTCGAGTCTCATGCTCTGGCGCTTGAGCTCGTTTATCGACTCGGGGGTGGGAAGGATACTCTGTTTGCGGTTCAAGATTCCCATCTGGACAATCTCCTTAATTGAATCGACTAAAACTTAGTCTGGAGACGCCCAGACTCTGCGCCCCTACGAGTGGGGAGTTGAAAAAAGAGGGGAAGGGGAGGCTTATCATCGCTGATTCGCTCCCTCTTACACTCTGTCGCCTAGACCTGCGCCTACCTTGCTCTGGCCGCCGGGCAGCTCAGGGAAGGTGTCCTTCATCCTCGACTCGGCGATCGTCTGGGCCTCGTCCAATATCTTGGCGGAGTCCTCATTCACCGACTCGAAGTTGATGGTCATCCCAGTCACCGCGCCCGCGTCGACCACGATGCCACTTAGGAGGTTACCGATCTCACCCAACTCCTTTTCAGCCTGTGGGCTGATGGCTGCCATGCCTGACTTGATGTCACCGATGACACCAACGACCGGCAGGAGAGTGACTGCGACGTCACCCAGCTCCGTTACGGTCTTGAGGCGCAACGTGATCTGCTCTAAGGCGAGCTTGGCGTGGAAGATCATCTTCTCCATCTTGCGGATCTCGGCGAGCTCGTTTGCGAATACGTTTGCGCGCGCTGTGTCGTGCTTGGCGTATGCGTCGACGATCCTGTTAAAGATCGTCTTGTCGCGCTCCTGGAAGCGGTTGCTTGCCTGGTCGAGGCGCTGTATCTGCATCTCGATCCGCTTGGTGGCTGCGTCTAGCCTGGGCTTGAGTGGGCCCGGTGGCCTGACGGCGTCCTTTACCTTCGTGGAGAAGGAAGGATCCTCGTTCTTTTCCCATCGATTAGCGAAGCTCATTATAGATTACGCTCGAAGATACAGTCGACGGGAAATGGCATCAAAGTGTTGCATCGCAGATGTCGATAAACGCGTAGTTTCACCCTTTTTTGGACGTCCTGTTTAACATGTTATTGTAACAAATTAGTTGGACAATGAGAGTAACTATTTCATATACAGATCAATTAAGGCTGAAGGATAGCACTGTTTTTAATGTTTTAAGCATTTTTCCCTTATAGCACTCTTAATATATAAAAAAGGGCGATCCATGAGCAAGTGAATTCGCATGGCAGGTAGATTAACCGTTTTCGGTGTTTTTGCCTTACTCGGCTTCGTTGGGGGTATCCTCGCGAACTGGGCGTACAAGCAGTTGTTCCCGATACTCGTAAAGATGTTCCCGGACCTATTCACAGCCGAGTGGTTCCTATCCGGTGTAGGTGGCACGGTGCTCACCCTCCTGATAGTGGTTGTCTGGGCCTCATTCTCCCCTGATAAGTAAGGTCGGTTGGGAACTCCGGGTCTTTTTCCCTTTTCAGTTTCTTGAAAACGTTTATTGCATCTGCCTCGCGTGTTCTTTTGGTGGTGTGGCGGATTGGATGGAGTGACGCTTAGACTCGATCTTCACGTCCACACACGTTGCAGTAGTGACGCGCAGAGTACGATCCCGGAGATCAACCGGCGATGTCGGGAGCTTGGATTGGACGGGTATGCAGTTTGTGATCATGACTCCATTGACGCCCTAGTGGAGGCTAAGGCATCAGCGGAGGGGTTAGTTGTTTTGCCCGGTCAAGAGATTACAGCGAGGGGGGCTCACATAGTCTGTTTAGACCCGAGTGAGGTCATTCCGGCTAGGTTATCTATCGTGGAAACGGTTGAGAGGATTCATCGGCAGGGGGCGACGGCGGTTCTCGCGCACCCATACGCGATTCCGAGGAGTTTCGTGAGATTCAGGGAGGCGGAGGAGGCGGGGTTCGACTTGGTTGAGGTGGCGAACGCGACGCAGGTTCCCTTTGGTTTAGTGATGGGTTGGAACAGGGGGCTGGCGGAGAAGTTGTGTCTTCCCCAGACGGGGGGGAGCGACTCTCACATCCCCGAGACATTCGGGCGAGCGTATACAGTCGTCGAGTCCTCCTCCCGGGAGCCCGAGGATGTGATAAAGGCGATAAGGGAGGGGCGGACGCGCGCTGAAGGCACGGGAATTGGGCTCTGGGAGAGGCTGGGCAAGCAGTGGCGCTTCTTCGGCAAGTCGTAGTATGGCTTTTATCCCTGGCGTTGCCTCGTCTGTCTTGAAAAGCTTTGGCGAGGGTGCATGTTGAGGTCTACGGTTGCAGTGCCAACCAGGCAGACGCCGAGATCGCCTCGGGGCTTCTACTTGAGGCCGGACACTCTCTCGCCGAGACCGCAGAAGCCGCTGACGTCTCAGTCATACTCACCTGTATCGTGAAGACGCCGACGGAGACTAAGATTGTCAGGAGACTCGGGGAGCTCGCGGGGAGACATGTCGTCGTAGCAGGCTGCATGCCAAAAGCACTTCGGAGCCTCGTCGAGGAGACACACCCCGGTGCCAGTTTGGTCGGGCCAGACGACGTAGCAAGGATACCTGAGGCTGTTGAGAAGGCTGCTACGGGGGGGAGAGCGGTATACCTCGAGGGTTCCTCCCCGAACAGGACGTGTTTCCCTCGCGAGAGGCGGAGCGGTCTCATCCATATAGCGCCAATTGCGGCGGGTTGCCTCGGGAATTGTAGCTACTGCATTGTCAAGGTTGCGAGGGGGAGGCTCTACTCATTTCCGCCTGAGGGGATTGTTGCAGATGCGGAGGCGGCGGTCGCTTCTGGGTGTAAGGAAATATGGGTAACCGCGGAAGACACCGCCGCATACAACTTTGAAGGCGTACGGCTTCCGGAGTTAATCGACAGGCTGTGCGCCATCGATGGAAAGTTCATGGTGCGCATCGGTATGACGACGCCAAATTCCGTGCTGCCGATCTTCGATGACATCACCGAGACGTTCCAGGGGGAGAAGGTGTACAAATTCCTTCACGTCCCCGTCCAATCGGGGAGCGATGTTGTCCTCGCGAGGATGAGGAGAAAGTACACAGTCACAGAGTTCAAGGAGCTAATTACGCGGTTTAGGGAGGCGATACCCGGGATTGGTATTGCGACGGACATTATCTGCGGCTTCCCGGGGGAGACGGAGGGGCAGTTCGGGGAGTCACTTAGCCTAGTTGAGTGGCTCCGCCCGGACATGTTGAACAGGAGCAGGTTCTGGCCTCGCCCCGGGACGGAGGCGACTGGGATGAAGGACCAGTTCCCCAGCAGGATCACGAAGGATAGGTCCCGGGTGCTGGATGAGCTCTGGTGGAGGGTGAACGCGGACCTGAATCAGGCTTGGGTCGGGTGGGAGGGGGATGTTCTCCTCGACAAGCTTGGGCACAGCAGCTTCAAGGAGGGGAGGACTAACTCTTACAAGGCTGTTGTCTTGAAGACGCGCAAGAGGCTCGGTGACTGTGTGCGTGTTAGGGTTACCGAGGCAGCTAAGGGCTATCTCATCGGTGAAGAGGCTTAGCAGGTGAGGACACAAACGCCGTTTCCTCGCCTTTATTAGCGAAGGGGGCGAATATTGTGTTGATGAGCAGTAGAAGGCTAAGGCCACTGAAGAGGGATATTTCTCCCCGAGACGCGGGTATCGGCAAGACTTGCGTTGAGTGCATGAAGTACTCGCGGAAGACCCTCTACTGCACAAAGGAGCGTAAGGTAACGGCGGAGGGGAAGGCGGCTTGTGTCTTCTTCGTCCCGAGGCATCAGGGTAAGACGGATGGTTCTAGAAGACTCTGATCGCACTCAGATTTCTCTCTGCTTTGTTTTGGGGTTATGCTCGTACATGGAGTTTTCCGTTCTAATTGAGCGATTCTTATCGTTTTACTAAAATTCCACTCTGGTCCATTGGATTCCAGGTCAAGTAAGCATTGGTTCTGTAGGTCCGGTTTTTTTCCAGAGTTTTTCTTTTGTCCAACGGTCCATTTTTCGTCCAATGGATGGAGTGTAGTACTACCGCACCTCGACATCCTGGACATCTATTACTATAGTGCGTATGTGCCGGTAGGCGGCTAGGAGGAGTCGTTGCTAGCCAAGGATGGTCAATGGAAGAAAAGTGGGAACGGTCGTATACTTGGACGTAGAAGAATTATTTGTAAAGAGGCTTGGACGGCGGAGGTTAGCCTGAGAATTATTGGATGCTGCTGCTACTTTTGCGCGCGCGCACCTGTATCGAAAACGCCTCTGACCGGGGCTGGTTCGGTAATTGGCGGGCCCGGTGGGATTTGAACCCACGACCCCAGACTTAGGAGGCCTGTGCTCTATCCGTGCTGAGCTACGGGTCCGCGAACCCGCCTAACCTAGTAACTGCCCCAATTTAAAAATAGCC
>Ga0315286_10007025_pt1 | contig 10974 bp, 9 predicted proteins | sample YL17G10_0_MG_FD_205038 | JGI IMG/M metagenome (GOLD analysis project Ga0315286, IMG submission 205038) | Sediment microbial communities from Yellowstone Lake, YNP, Wyoming, USA - YL17G10_0 | ecosystem: Environmental > Aquatic > Freshwater > Lake > Sediment | place: USA: Wyoming | collected...
CGGACACGCTGCAGCGCTTCCAGTTCAGCCTGCGGCGCGACCTCGGCGCCGCGGAGGCCGACCAGTTGCTGCTGTCAGGATCGGACGCGGCGCCTGAACGCTACAAGAAGCAGATTGAGGAGTACTACCGCTCGCTGGCGAGGGACCGGAAGAAGTAGGCGTCCTGTCCTTCCGACCAGAAGAACACGTTGCGTGAATATGTAAATATTACTATATTCATCTGTATGGCCCTGTTGGAACTGCAGGTCGTCAAGGCGGATCTCTTCCAGGCGCTTGCGCATCCGACCCGGATCCGCATCCTCGAACTGCTCGCCTCGGGCGAACGCACCGTCCAGGAACTCCAGGCGACGCTGGTCCTGCCGCAGCCCGTCGTCTCCCAGCAACTCGCGGTCCTGCGCGCCCGCCTGCTCGTCACCTCGCGGCGCGCCGGCAGCGCCTCGTACTACGCCCTGCGCAGCCCCTTGATCGGCGACCTGCTCACCGTCGCCCGCGCGTTCCTCAATCAGCGCTTCACCGCCGATCAGACGATCCTGCGGGAACTGCGGCGCGAGGCCCGGCGCTGACGGGGTAGCCTTCATGGACCACATCACGACGGCCTGGGGGATTCCGACGGCGCTGGCCATCCATGCCGTCACGATTGCCCTGACGCTGATGGTGCGGCGGCCGCGCGACGCCCGGCTCATCGCGTTCTCGGGGTCGGTGGCCGGATCCGTGGTCGTGCTGCTGACCGCCCTCGCGGTCCTCGGCGGAGGGCCGGCGCCGCGGGGCCTCCTCTGGGTGCACGCGGCCTCGGGCATCTCGTTCTCGTACGCGCTCGACGGATTGTCCGCGTGGTTCCTCCTCGTCCTCGCGATGCTGGCCATTCCGGTCGCGATCTACAGCATCGGCTACGCGGCGCACGGCATCCTGTCCTCGCGCTCGCCCTACTTCGGCGTCGGTTTCAACCTGCTCCTGCTTGCGGTGGAGGCGGTGTTTGTCGCCGCCGACGCGCTGGCCTTCATCTTCGCGTGGGAGTTGATGACGCTGGCCACCGCCGGGCTCGTCGTCACCGAACACGAGACCGCCGGCGTGCGGCGGGCCGCATTCCTGTACCTGGTGCTCTCGCACGTGGGCACCGGCTGCCTGATCGCCGCGTTCTTCGTGCTGGGGTCCCATGCGCATACGCTCGCCTTCGGCACACTCCTCTCGGGCCACGTCGTCAGCGGCCTGACCCGCGGGGCGGTGTTTCTCCTGTTCCTGGCGGGCTTCGGCGTGAAGGCCGGCGTGATTCCCCTGCATGTGTGGCTGCCAGAAGCCCATCCGGCCGCGCCTTCGAGCATCTCCGCGTTCATGTCGGGCGTGCTGATCAAGACCGGGATCTACGGGATCGTGCGTTTCGGCGCCTTCGGTCTCGGCGTGCCCGATGCCGCCTGGGGCCTCCTGATCCTGATCATCGGCGGAGCCTCGGCGCTGCTCGGTGTCCTCTACGCCCTGATGCAGCACGATCTCAAGCGGCTGCTTGCGTACCACAGCATCGAGAACATCGGCATCATCCTGCTCGGGCTTGGCGCGGGCATGATGGCGATGAGCGAGCATCGCCCCGATCTCGCCGTGCTCGGCGTGGTCGCGAGTCTCTACCACGTCATGAACCACGCGGTTTTCAAGGGCCTGCTCTTCCTTGGCGCCGGCGGTGTCGTCATGGCGACCGGCACGCGGCAGATCGAGGACATGGGGGGACTGCTGCGGCGGATGCCGTGGACGGGGGCGTGCTTCCTCGTCGGCGCGCTCGCCATCTCGGGGTTCCCGCCCCTCAACGGCTTCGCCAGCGAGTGGCTGACGTTCCAGGCCCTGCTCAACAGCTTCCACGGTCTCTCGTCTCCGGTTGCGCTTGTGCTGTTTCCGGTGACAGGCGCCGTCCTCGCCCTGACGACCGCCCTGGCGGCCGCCTGCTTCGTGAAGGCCTTTGGCCTCACCTTTCTCGCGCTGCCGCGCAGCGATGCGGCCGCCGCGGCGCGGGAATCGCCGGCGGTGATGCTGGTCCCCCAGCTCTGGCTGGCCGTGTGCTGCCTCGTGCTCGGGCTGCTGCCGGGCTTCGTCGTCTCGCGACTGACGGCCGTCGTGGCGGCACCGCTGGGTGCGAGCCAGGCCACGTCGCTGGCGCAAGGCGCGACAGGGATCGCCCCCGGTGTCGGCACGTTCGATGCGCTCACGCCCGTCGTCGTGGGCGGGGCACTGCTGCTGGCCCTTGGCGGGGCGTGGGTCCTGCGCGGATGGCGGCGGCGCGCCGTGGTGCGCGTCGTGCCCACGTGGGGCTGCGGCGGCGCGCTGAGCCGGGAAACCGAGTACACGGCGACGGCGTTCTCGAAGCCGATCATGATGATCTTCGCGGCGGTGTACCGCCCGACCCGCACGGTCGACGCCCTTGGCGGCGGATCGGCCTACTTTCCCCGCGCTGTCCGGTATCGCGCGCACATCGAACCCACATTCGAACGGTATCTCTACGACCCGCTGGCGCGGGCCGTGCTCCGTTTCGCCGAACGACTCAAGGTACTGCAGGCCGGGAGTCTGCACGCGTACCTCGCGTACGTGATTGTGCTGGTGCTCACACTCATGTTGCTGGTCTGGTGGAGTGCCTGACGTGTGCCTGATCCCACGCGGTGAACCATGCTGCTGAGCGCAGCCCTGATCGCGCACGTGGTGGCGATTGTGATCGCTGTGGCGCTTGTCCGCCGACCTGCGGCCTGCCGGATCGCCACCTTCGGCGGCGCGGCGTTCGCGTCGGCGTTAATCATCGCGTCCGCCGTGCAGGCGCTGGCCTCGGGTGGCGTCGACCATCGTGTGCTCGCCACCCATGCCGCCACCGGCTTCGGCTTGTCGCTCACCATCGACGGGCTTGCGGCGTGGTTCCTGCTGATCCAGGGGGCCGTTGCGTTGCCGGTCGCGATCTACAGCATCCCCTACATGCGCCACGCGGTGCCTCCAGCGCGCACGCCGGTGGTCGGCATCGCCTTCAACGTGCTGCTCGCCTCGGTCACCCTGGTGCTGGTGAGCGGCGAGGTCGTCGGGTTCGTCTTCGCGTGGGAGGTCATGTCGCTGGCGACGACGGCTTTGGTGGCGAGCGAGCACGAGCACCCCGCGAACCGCCGGGCGGCCTACCTGTATCTGGCGATGTCGCATGTCGGCACCGGGTGCGTCATCGCGGCGTTTCTGACGCTGGCCTCCGGTGCGGGCTCGCTGGCATTCAGCGACATGCTGACCGGTCATGTGGTGACCGGTTCGACGCGCACGGCCGTCTTCGTCCTGTTCGCGGTGGGTTTCGGCGTGAAGGCTGGCCTGCTGCCCGTGCATGTCTGGCTCCCCGAAGCGCATCCGGCGGCGCCGAGCAGCATCTCGGCGTTCATGTCCGGCGTGCTCGTCAAGACGGGGATCTACGGGATCGTCCGGTTCGGGGTCGTCGGGCTCGGCGTGCCCGACCCGTCGTGGGGGCTGGCGTTCCTGCTCCTCGGCTCGCTCACGGCGATTCTGGGGGTGCTGTATGCCCTCGCGCAGCAAGACCTGAAGCGGTTGCTGGCCTACAGCACGATCGAGAACGCGGGGATCATCGTGATCGGTCTCGGGGCCGCCATGATGGCGAGCAGCGCCGGCCGTCCGGACCTGGCGGCCTTCGGCCTGACGGCGAGCCTGCTGCACGCGCTCAACCACGCGGTGTTCAAGGGTCTGCTCTTTCTGAGCGCCGGGAGCGTCGTCATGGCGACCGGTTCCCGCGACATCGAGTCGTTCGGCGGCCTCCTGCGACGGATGCCGTGGACGGGGGCATGTTTCCTGGTTGGCGCTCTGGCGATTTCCGGGATTCCACCCCTCAATGGATTCACGAGTGAGTGGCTGACTTTCCAGTCGCTGTTGCTCAATTTTTCGTCGGTGCCTGGCCTGGTGCGCCTGAACTTCCCGGTCGGCGCGGCGTTGCTCGCCCTGACCAGTGCCCTGGCGGCAGCCTGCTACGTGAAGGCCTTCGGCGCCACGTTTCTGGCGCAGCCGCGGAGCACGGCTGCCACGCAGGCACATGACGCCCCGTGGTGCATGGTGATGCCGCAGGCGGCGCTCGCGCTGGCGTGCGTCGGCCTCGGACTCTTTCCGGGGCCGGCGCTCGGCGCGCTGCATCGCGTCGTTGGCGCGCTTCCCGGCGTCGCCGGGGCGTCGCCGGTGGGCGCAGGAGCCTTTACCATGACCGCGGGCAGTCCCGCCATCGACGTGGTGCGGCCGCTGATCGTCGGGCTCGCCCTGCTGGGCGCCCTGGCCGTCGCCCGCGCCCTCACGTGGCGGGGACGGTCGCCGGTGCGTCGAACGGCCACGTGGGGATGCGGTGGGGCGCTGAGCGCAGAAGCCGAGTACACCGGCACCGCCTTCTCCAAACCCCTGATCATGATCTTCGGCGCCGTGTACCGGCCAACGCGCGAGGTCGCCGCGCTGGCGCACGGCTCTCCGTACTTCCCGCATGCGGTCCGCTACCGCGCCCGGATCGAACCCACATTCGAGCGGTTTCTCTATGCTCCGCTGACGCGCACGGTTCTCTGGCTCGCCGAGCGGATGAAAGTGCTGCAGGCCGGGAGCCTGCACGCGTATCTCGCGTACATCCTGGCCCTGGGCGTGGGCCTCTTGATCTGGCTCGGAGGGACACGATGATCACCGACCCGGTCACGGCGACCGGATTCGCCGTCCTCCAGGCGGCCGGGCTGCTCGCCGTCGCGCCGCTTGTCAGGACCTCGATCGCGAAGATGAAGGCACGGCTGCAGAACCGGCAGGGACCGCCGCTGCTTCAAGGCTACCGCGACCTCATCAAACTGCTGCGCAAGGAGGTCGTTCGCTCCGAGACGGCGTCGTGGGTCTACGCGGCCGGCCCGGTGGTCTACTTCGCCACGGCCGTCACCGCCACGACCTTCGTGCCCGTGCTGGTGGCGGCGGCCCCGCTCGAAGCCGCCGGCGGCATCCTGGTGCTGGTCGGCACGCTGGCGCTCGGTCGCTTCGCGCTCGCCGCGGCCGCGCTGGACACCGGAAGCCCCTTCGGCGGCATGGGGGCGAGCCGCGAGATGACCATCGCCGCCATTGCCGAACCTGCGCTCCTGCTCGGCCTGTTCGCGGCGGCGCTCGCGGCGGGTTCGCTCAATCTCGGAGAACTGGTCCGGACACTCCTCTCGCGCGGGCAGTCCTATCACCCGAGCGAGTTGCTGTCTCTGGCCGGACTCTTCATCGTCCTGATTGCCGAGACCGGGCGGATTCCCGTCGACAACCCGGCGACCCATCTCGAGTTGACGATGATCCACGAGGCGATGGTGCTGGAGTACGCCGGGCCTGACCTGGCCCTGGTGGAATGGGCTTCGGCCGTCAAGGAACTGCTCTTCATCACGCTGCTGATCGATCTGTTCGTGCCGATCGGCATCGCCACCGTCGTGACGCCGGGGTCGATCGCGGTCGCGGCCGCGGCCTGGATGGCGAAGGTGTTCGTCGTCTCTGTGGCCGTCACGCTCACCGAGAGCACGAATGCCAAGCTGCGCCTGTTTCGGGTCCCGGAACTGCTGGCGATTTCGCTTGGACTCGGCTTTCTGGCATTGACGTTCCGTTTCCTGTGAGGCCCCGATGACCCACAACATCCTGGTGCTGTGCGCGGCCGGCATGCTGGTCAGCGCGTTCCTGATGGTCGGCCAGCGGGCCCTGATCACCACCATCCGCCTCTACGGCGCGCAGTCGTGGGCGCTCGGCGTCGTGGCCATCACGATGGGCCTGGCCGACGGGAGGCCGCACCTCTACATCACGGCGGCGCTCACCATCGGGCTCAAGGGCATCTTTATCCCGTGGTTCCTGGTGCGTGTCGTCGACCGGGTCGGCATCCACCGCGAGATCGAACCGTTCCTCAATGTGCCCGCGTCGTTGCTGACCTGTCTGGCGCTGACCGTGGTGGGGTATCGCGTGAGCGCGGGGTTTCCAGTCGGCACGCAGCTGGTCGCGCACCATGTCATCGGGGTGAGCCTGTCGATGCTTCTGATCGGTCTGTTCCTCATGGTCACCCGCAAGAAGGCGATCACGCAGATTCTCGCGCTGCTCACCGTCGAGAACGCGATCTTCCTCATCGCGCTCGGGATCACGTCGGGCATGCCGCTGGTGGTGGAACTCGGGTTCTCATTCGACATCATCCTGGCGGTGCTCGTCCTCGGGATCATGGTGTTCCGCATCGTCGACCGGTTCGAGTCGATGGACGTGAGCCGTCTGTCGAAGCTGAAGGGTTAACGTGAACCTCCTGGTACTCACCCTCGTCGTTCCCCTGGTCACGGCGGCCCTCGGGGCCCTCGGCGGCTCCCGCCGTTCGCGAGACGCCGTGCTGCTTGCCGGTCTCGGGCTGACCTTCGGGCTGTCGGTGGCCCTGGCCGCCACGCTGCTCGGCGGAACCACGCCGACGGCCTTCGGCGACGCGCTCCGCGTCGACGCCCTGTCCGCCCTGGTCGTGGTGCTCTGCGGGTTCGTGAGCCTGTTGTCGGGCATTTACGCTGTCGGCTACCTGCGACGCAACGACGCGCGCGGGTTGGTGACCCCGCGCATGCGGCGCGAGTTCTACGGGCTGATCCCGGCGTACGTGTTTGCCCTCCTGTTCGTTGCGGTCTCGAACAACATTGGTCTCATGTGGGTGGCCGTGGAGTTGACGACCCTGGCCTCGGTGTTCCTCGTCGGGTTCCACAATCGTGACACCTCGATCGAGGCCGCGTGGAAGTTCCTGATGCTGGGCAGCCTCGGGCTGGGCTTCGCCCTGCTGGGCACCATCCTCATCTACGCCTCAGGCGAAGGCCGCCTCGACGAGACGATGGCGGGGCTCAACTGGACGCACCTGATGAAGGCGGCCCCGCAGTTTCACCCGTTCACGCTGCGGCTCGGGGTCGTCTTTGCGCTGATCGGGTACGGCACGAAGGCCGGCCTGGCCCCGATGCACACCTGGAAGCCCGATGCCTACCGCGAGGCGCCGTCGCCTGCGGGCGTGCTGATGGCGGTCGGCATGCTGAACAGCGCGATGTACTGCCTCGTGCGCATCCATCTGATCTCGCGCGCCGCCATCGGCCCCGACTTCTCGAGCGGGCTGCTGCTGGCGCTCGGCTTGCTCTCGGTCATGGTAGCCGTGCCGTTCATTCTCCTGCAATGGAATCTCAAGCGCCTGCTGGCGTACTCCAGCATCGAACACGCGGGCATCATCGCCATCGGCGTGGGACTGGGAACGCCGGCCGGCGCGTTCGGTGCGATGCTTCACATGACGTATCACTCCTTCGCCAAGCCACTGGCATTCTTCTCGGCCGGCACGGTGGCGCAACTGCACCGGTCCTCCGACCTCGAGGTGATCGGATCGGGGGTCCTCGGTCGGACACCCGTTTCGGGCAGTCTGTTGATGCTCGCCGCCGTGATGGTGACTGGATCGCCCCCCTTCGGCCTGTTCTTCAGCGAGATGACCATCCTCCAGGCCGGGTTTTTCGGATCGCACGCGACCGAGGCGGCACTGTTGCTCGGCGCCCTCGTCGTCCTCTTCTGCGGGTTTTCCTACCAGATCGGGAAGCTCGTGCTTGGCCCACAGGTTGCGGACCCACTGCGCCCGGTCGACCAGGAGTCGGTTGATCTCAGCATGGTCGCGAACCTTGCGGCAGCCTCGGCGGCCGTCGTGTCGGCCTTCTATTTGCCGGCGCCGTTGCTGGCCTTGATCAAAGCCGCCGCAGTCGTGGTGGCCGGAGGCGTGAAATGAACCCCGTCGCCGACGTCGCTGCGGCGCTCGGGGTCGCTCCGGGTGCCGTGCAGGTGCGGCGAGACGGCGAGTGGGTGCTGGAAGTCGCGCCCGCGCTGCTGCCGTCGGTGGCCGACGCGCTGGTCGGCGGGCTCGACGCGCGGTTGCTGACCCTGTTCGCCACCGACGAACGCCGGGAGCGCGGCCGCTTCGTCGTCCACCAGATATGGTCGCTCCGCGCTGCGCACGCCTTCCTCCACATCGCCGCGCCCGTCGATCCGCAAGACGGCACCTTTCCGTCGATTGCCCACGCACACCCCGCCGCCAACTGGTTCGAGCGCGAGGTCATGGACATGTTCGGCCTCGTGCCGACCGGTCATCCAAATCCCGCGCGCGTGGCGCTGCACGACGACTGGCCGGCGGGCGAGTGGGCCCTTCGCAAGGACTTCGCCGATACGCGGATCGTGCCGCGCGTCGACGGCGCCTTTCACCCGTTCCGCCCGGTGATCGGCGAAGGCGTGTTCCAGATCCCGGTCGGGCCCGTGCACGCGGGCATCATCGAACCGGGCCACTTCCGGTTCGGCGTCGCGGGTGAGCCGATCCTGTACCTCCAGTTGCGCCTGTTCTATACGCACAAGGGCATCGAGAAACGCTTCGAGCGCCTGCCGTGGCGCCATGGGATTCATCTCGCGGCGTCGGTCTCGGGCGACACGGCGGTTGGACATGCCCTCGCCTTTGCGCATGCCATCGAGCGCCTGGCTGGCCTGCAGGTACCGCGCCGCGCGGCGTCGGTGCGCACGGTGCTGCTGGAACTCGAGCGTCTGTACAACCACGTGGCAGATATCGGCGCCATCGCGACCGACGTGGCGTTCACCGTCGCGGCGAGCCGGTTCCAGGTGCTGCGCGAGGGACTGGTCCGTTTGAACGAGCGCGTGTTCGGCACCCGCCTGCTCCGGGGGACGATCGCCGTCGGCGGCGTCACACGCGACATCACCGCCGCGCACCGTGACGACATCGAGCGGCACCTGACGAGGTTCGAGAAGGCGTTCGACGAACTGGTCGGCATGTCGATTGACGCCGGCTCGTTCACCGATCGCATCGACGGTCCCGGCGTGCTGACCATGCAGGCCGCGCGCGATCTCGGGGTGGTGGGCATGGCGGCCCGAGCGTCGGGCGTCGACGGCGACCTGCGCCGGGATCACCCGCACGACGCCTACGACACGGTGAGCTTCACGGTGCCCCTCGAAGAGGGCGGCGACGTGCGCGCGCGCCTCATGGTGCGTGCGCGCGAGGTCGGACAGTCGGTGGCCATTCTCCGCGCGATCCTGGGCGCGTTGCCTGACACGCCAGTCGACGTCCGTCTGCCGGACCAGTTGCCGCCGGCGGCGTCAGCCCTGGGCTGGGCGGAAGCGTGGCGCGGCCCGGTCCTGCACTGGGTGGCCACCGACGAACAGGGCCGCCTCGCCCGCGTGAAGATCACGGACCCGAGCACGCTGAACTGGCCGGGGCTGGTCCACGTCGTGCCCGGCAATATCATCCCGGACTTCCCGGTGATCAACAAGAGTTTCAACCTGTCGTACTCGGGCAACGACCGGTAGGTCTGGAGACCCCTCCGATGCTGAATCTCCTCGCCAACAGTCTGCGGGTCGGCCGCGTGACAGAATCGCGCCCGTTCGACGCACGGCCGAGTTTCGGGTTTCCCGTCATCGACTTCGCCCGTTGCGCGCCCTGTGATGCCTGCGTCAACGCCTGCCCGACCGGGGCGATTCGCGTCACGTCGGCCGAGTCGGGGCGGCTGACCGTGGCCCTGTCGTATGCGGCCTGCATCCAGTGCCAGGCCTGCGTCCCGGCCTGTCCCGAACAGGCCATTACGTCCGGCCACGAGTCCGAGGTGGCGACATATACTCGGGCACAACTCGAGCGGGCGGCCACCTTCTTCGTCGACGCATCGACGGGCCATGCGACGCTGCACGCCGTCGAACCCGTGCCCGGCCTCAGCCTCGAGGAAGGGGCTGCACGGTTACGCGCACGCATCCGGGGCCGGCTGGGGCGGTCACTGCACGTGCGGCAGGTCGATGCGGGCAGCTGCAACGGGTGCGAGCTCGAGATCGCCGCGACGACGAATCCCCTGTTCGATCTCGAACGGTTCGGCATTCACCTGGTGGCCAGCCCGAGGCACGCCGACGTTCTGCTCGTCACCGGCCCGGTCACGCGGAACATGGAATCCGCGCTGCGGGCGACGTATGACGCCACGCCAGAGCCGCGGATCGTCGTGGCCGTCGGGGCGTGTGGTTGTGATGGCGGGATCTTCGGAAACGATACGTATGCGTCCAGAGGTGGCGTCGACAGCCTCATCCCCGTCGACATCTACATCCCGGGGTGTCCGCCCAGACCCCACGCGATCCTGAACGGGCTGCTCGTCGCCATGGGGATCCGGAACGCTCAGAACGAGCCTGGCCGCCCTTGACACGACCGCGGCCGTCGACCGGGCACCGGGCCTCCCTTCGACCCTTCGACAAGCTCAGGGTCGCCCCGAGTCCAATCGAGGGGCGACGGCGCTCAGGGCAGGAACTCTCCGGCCTCCGTCACTTGTCGCCGATCCTGTCCGCGAGCAACGCCACGCTGAGCGCGTAGGTGTGGGCGCAGTTGTACCCGAGCAGCGCCTCGTAGTTGGCGTAGACGAGAAACGTGTGCGTGTCGACGCGGACCAGCGATGCCGGCATGTCGCTGGCGGGCAGGGCGGCCCCGCTCTTCTGCCGGACGCCGAGCGACGCCCATTCGCCGAGCGGCCGAGGCTCGGTCATGTCGCGCACGGCGGAGCAACCGCCCGTCATCCGCAGCGGAACGGCGGTGCTCACGCGTTCGGCCGACGCCGACGGGATCTTCACCTCGCGGCCCCAGCGCTGACCTTCCACCCATCCGTGCGCCTTCAGGTAGTTCGCGATCGATGCCAGCACGTCAGGGGTGGACGTCCAGATATTGCGCCGGCGGTCGCCGTCGAAATCCACCGCCCACGTGAGGTAGCTCGATGGCATGAACTGCGGCTGTCCCATGGCTCCGGCCCACGATCCGGAGAGCGCCGGCAGGGCGACGTCGCCGCTGTCGAGAATCCGCAGCGCGGAAAAGATCTCCTCCCGAAAGTAGATCGCGCGCCGCGTGTCGTAGGACAGCGTCGCCAGGGCCGAGATGACCGGGCGCGAACCGGTGAACCGGCCGAAGTTCGATTCGAGGCCCCAGATCGCGACCAG
>Ga0315286_10007026_pt1 | contig 10974 bp, 13 predicted proteins | sample YL17G10_0_MG_FD_205038 | JGI IMG/M metagenome (GOLD analysis project Ga0315286, IMG submission 205038) | Sediment microbial communities from Yellowstone Lake, YNP, Wyoming, USA - YL17G10_0 | ecosystem: Environmental > Aquatic > Freshwater > Lake > Sediment | place: USA: Wyoming | collected...
GGCGCGATGACCGTCTTCCTGCTCACGTTCACCGAACGGGAGAAGATTCACAACCTGTGCGAGGCCTTGACGGGCGCGCGGTTCACGACCAGCTACACCCGGATCGGCGGCCTGGCGCGCGACCTGCCGCCCGGCTGGGTGGATCAATGCCGCAGGTTCCTCCGGGAAGTCGTCGTCAACATCGATGAGGTGGATCAGTTGCTCACCCGCAACCGGATCTGGGTGGACCGGACGAAGGACATCGGCGTGATCTCGAGGGAGGACGCGATCGACTTCGCCCTGACCGGCCCCAACGTGCGCGGCAGCGGGGTGGATTACGACCTGCGCAAGGCCCATCCCTATCTCTGCTACGAGCAGCTCAAGTTCGACGTGCCGTTGGGCTCGGTGGGCGACTGCTACGACCGCTACCTCGTGCGAATGGAAGAGATGCGCCAGAGCGTGAAGCTCGTCCAACAATGCCTGGACCTGCTGCCGGGCGGGCCGGACAACGCCGTCGGCGAGCCCATCAACGTGCCGGACGGCAAGACGGTGCTGCCACCCAAGCAGAAGGTCATGACGAGCATGGAGGAGCTGATCCATCAGTTCATGCTGGTCACCCAGGGTGTGAATGCGCCGCCCGGCGAGATCTATTTCGGCGCCGAGAATCCGAAGGGCGAGCTCGGTTTCTACATCCACAGCCGGGGGGGGGGCACGCCCTACCGGCTCAAAATCCGCGGTCCGTCGTTCGTCAACCTCAGCATCCTGCCGCACGTGTTGCCCGGGCACCTGATGAGCGACGCCGTGGCCATCCTGGGGTCGATCGATTTCGTGATGGGGGAATGCGACCGATGAGCGTTGCGGTTCCAGCGCAGGTGGAAGCCGTGATCGACGAGCTGGTCACGCATTACCCGCAGAAGCGGAGCGCGTCGCTCATGGTGCTGCACGCGCTGCAGGAGCATTTCGGGTTCATCTCGCTGGCGGCCATGGAATGGGCCGCGGCAAAACTGGGACTCCAGCCAATCAACCTTTACGAGCTCGTCACGTTTTACCCGATGTTCCGGCAGGCGCCCGCCGGGAAGTATCAGATCAAGATTTGCCGCACGCTGAGCTGTGCGCTCGGCGGGTCGCACGAGTTGCACGAGCACCTGTGCCGCCAGCTCGGCTTGGACCCGCTCCAGCACGGGGTGCAGACCACGCCCGACGGCCGGTTCTCGGTCGAGTTCGTGGAATGCCTGGCCAGTTGCGGCACGGCGCCGGTGCTGATGTGCAATGACGAGACGCATGAGGGCGTGACCGTGCAGAAGGCGGAGGCGATTGTGGCGAAGTGCTCGTCCGACGAAGAATTGGCTGCCCGACAAGGATTTGAACCCTTGAGATGACTGCGAAGCGCAAACATGAAAACGAGCCTCAAAGACTGGCCGATGGTCTATCGAAGGTTGAAGGGGATGCGGGGATTAAGCCTCGAAGAAAAGGTTCTGCTGGCCCAAGGACTCGCCGCCACCCCCGAAGAAAGGTGGCGAATGCACGATCAGTTCCTCCGATCGTTCGGCTTATACAGTCATTGGGAGAGGAAGAAATTAGGTTTCAGCTTGTAGGCATGTCCGCCGCCATCTTGCAGGGCGTCATGGTAACCACGCTCGATGTAGATATTTGGGTTGACCTGCCGGAGCGACATTACATTCGGCTGATGAACCTCGTGTTGAAGCAGGGCGGAACAGCTCTGGCGCAGACCCTTTACGCGCTGGCCGACGGGCGGCTGGTGAATTTCTTGTTCGCGGTTCAGGGCGTGAAGGATTTCAACACCGAATACCAAGGTGCTGTGGAGGTGAAAATCGAAGGCGAACCGGTCAAAGTGCTGCCGCTCGATCGCATCCTCCAGAGCAAGAAGACCCTTCTGCGGGACAAGGACCGGCTCCATATCCTGCTGATTGAGCGGTTCCTGAAAGGCCGCAAGAAGTGGAAAGGGTTGAAATGATTTGGCTGCCCGACATGGATTTGAACCATGACAAACAGATCCAGAGTCTGTTGTGCTACCGTTACACCATCGGGCAACCCGGTGCGGACCCGACCCGAAATTAGAGATTTCGCCCTGAGAGTCAAGCTGCCGTATGCCGCAGGAACACCGCCTCATCCTCCAGCACGTCGATCAGCCGGGCTACACCCCGGACCTCGACTGTTATCGGCGCCACGGGGGCTACGAGGTGCTGCGGAAGGCGCTGGCCCTGACGCCGAAGACGCTGGCCGACGGCAAGACCCTGAGCGGTCCGCAACAGCTCCGGCAGGAGGTCCTGCTCTCCGGGTTGCGCGGGCGCGGCGGCGCCGGGTTCTCGTGCGGGCTCAAGTGGTCCTTCATCGATCACCGCTCCGGCAAGCCCGTCTATCTGATCTGCAACGCGGACGAGTCGGAGCCCGGCACGTTCAAGGACAAGCAGATCCTCTACAAAGACCCGCACCAACTGCTCGAGGGGATGATCCTCTCGTGCTACGCGAACAACGTCCACCTCGCCTATCTCTACATTCGCGGCGAGTTCGTCGAGGGCGCCCGGATCCTGAACCGCGCGCTGGCCGAAGCCCGCACCCAGGGCCTCCTCGGGCAGAACATCCTCGGCCGCGGTTACGATCTCGAGATCCACATCCACCGCGGCGCGGGCGCCTACATCTGCGGCGAGGAAACCGGCTTGATCGAATCGCTCGAAGGCAGGCGCGCCTATCCGCGCATCAAGCCGCCGTACTTCCCCGCCGTCCTCGGGCTCTATCTCTGCCCCACGGTTGTCAACAACGTCGAGACCCTCTGCGCGGTGAAGCACATCGTCGCGATGGGCGGCGCCGAATACGCCAAGCTCGGCACGCCCAACAACACCGGCACCCGCATCGTGAGCCTGAGCGGCCAGGTCCGGCGTCCCGGCTCCTTCGAGGTCGAGGTCGGCAAGGTCACCCTGGGCGAGCTCATCTTCGACCCGGCGTTCGGCGGCGGTTTGCGCGAGGGCCGTAAGCTCAAGGCCGTCATCCCGGGCGGGGCGTCGGCCAAGGTGTTCAAGGCGGGCGAGCGCTTCATGCTCCAGCGCCGCGGCCTCGATGGCCAACTCAAGGCCACCGACGTCGATCTGCTCAACCTGCCGTACGATTTCGACTCGCTCCAACAGGCGGGGAGCATGTCCGGCTCGGGCGCCCTGATCGTGCTGGACGACACGGCCGACCTGGTGAAGGCGCTGGCCAACATCGCGGCGTTTTACGCGCACGAGAGCTGCGGCCAATGCACCCCCTGCCGCGAAGGCGCGCTCTGGATCAGCAAGGCGCTCGACCGTCTGACGCACGGCGGCGGGCGGAGGCAGGATGCCGACTACCTGCTCCACATCGCCCGGAACATCCAGGGCCGGACGATCTGCGCCTTCGGCGAGGCGTGCGCCTGGCCGGTGCTCAGCTTCGTGACCAAGTTCAAGGACGAGTTCGAGGCGCGTGGGGCGGCGGATGAAGCCCGGCGAACCTCCGGCGGCCGAGACGCGAAAACCGAGAGCCAGATGAAGATTGCAGCAAGTCGGGAAGCGTGAAATATCTGCTGCAAGGCAAGAGTTTATGAGTGCAACAACGGAACAGGTGTTCATCGAGGCGCTTTCGCTTCCCACGAAGGCCCGGGCGGCGCTCGCGCACAAATTGCTGAGCAGCCTCGAAGACGACGATTTGTCCCCGGCGATCGAAGAGGCCTGGAGGCTGGAATCGCTGGATCGTTGCCAGGCTTTCGACGAGGGGCGGCTCACCGAGCGCAGTGCGGACGACGTGATGCGGGACCTTGGCGCGAGATTGAAGTGAAGCGCCTGACTTATCTGAGCGTCGCGGAAACGGAATTGGCCGAGGCAGCGCTCTACTATGATCAACAGGAACCGGGCTTGGGACGCGCTTTCGCGGATGCCGTCACCGAGGTGGCGTCGAGAATCCAACAGAACCCGGAGCGCTGGGCTTTCTACGCCGACCCGGTCCGCAGTTGCCGCATCTGGCCATTTCCGTATCGCTTGCTCTACCGGGAGCTGCCTGACCGCATTCAGATCGTCGCGATCTTCCATTTGAGCCGGCGCCCGGGTTCATGGAAGACCCAACGAAGTTGAAACCCATGTCCGCAACGACACCCAGCCCCGCTGCAACCGCCCCGCCGCCCGTGGACCGGATCACCGTGAAGGTGGATGGCCGGGAGGTCTCTGTGCCGAAAACCATGCCGGAGCCGCTTACTGGCCGGCCGGTGCCGACGACGATGCTCCAGGCCTGCGAGGCAGCGGGCGTGGTGGTGCCGCATTACTGCTACCACCGGAAGCTTGCGGTCGCGGGCAACTGCCGCATGTGCCTGGTCGAGTTCGGCCTGCCGGCGCTCGGGCCGGATCGCAAGCCCATTCTCAATCCCGACGGCACGCCCAAGATCATCCTCCAGACGCTGCCGTACGAGCCCGCGACACCGCGCGGGGCGATCTCCTGCGCCACCCCGATCTCGCCCGGCATGGAGATCTACACCCACACGCCGACCGTGAAGAAGATGCGCGAGGCGGTGCTCGAGTCGCTGCTGATCAACCATCCGCTCGATTGCCCGATCTGCGATCAGGCCGGCGAGTGCAAACTCCAGGAGTACTCCGTCGAATACGGCCAGGCCGAAAGCCGGTTCATCGAAACCAAGGTCCACAAACCCAAGCAGGTCGATCTCGGCCCGCGGATCCTGCTCGACGACGAGCGCTGCATCCTGTGCTCGCGTTGCATCCGCTTCACGCGCGACGTGGTGGGCGACGACGCCCTCGGCATTGTCAACCGCGGCAGCTACAACACCATCGCCGCGTTTCCCGGCCGCGCGTTCGACAACAATTACACGCTCAACACGGTGGACCTCTGCCCCGTCGGCGCGCTCACGTCGAAGGATTTCCGGTTCCAGATGCGCGTGTGGTTCCTGAAGGAAACGAAGTCGATTTGCACGAGTTGCGCGACGGGCTGCAACATCGTGATCGGCTCGCGCGAGCACCGGATCCACCGCTACACGCCGCGCGACAACGACGCCGTGAACGCCTGTTGGATGTGCGACACCGGCCGGCTCAACTACCGGTGGATCGGGCGCGCGGACCGATTGACGGAGATCCGAAGTCCGAAGTCCGAAATCCGGGATTGGCACACGGTGCTGAAGGAGCTCGCGGACCGGCTCAAGGCTGCGCCGGCCGGCTCGGTGGCCCTCATCGCCTCGGCGCGGCAGACCAACGAGGAGCTTTACCTGCTCAAGCAGCTCGCCAGCCGGCTCAAAGCCCTCACGGACTCGGTCCCGCGGGGGGGCGAGGCGGACCGGTTGCTGGTGAGCGCAGACCGCAATCCGAACAGCCTGGGCGTCCGGCTCATCGGCCTCTGCTACACCGAGATGGGCATCGACCTGCCGAAGATCGCTGACGGCATCCGCCGCGGTGCAGTCAGGACCCTCATCGTGTTCGGCGAAGACGTGACGCAACACGGGATCGAGGCGGGCCTGCTGGCCAAGCTCGAGACCCTGGTCGTCAGCGACATCCTGCCGAACGCGACGACGGCCGCCGCGCATTTCCTGCTGCCGGGCTGCGCGCATGCCGAGAAGCGCGGGACGTTCGTCAACGTGAGGAGGCGGCTCCAGAAGTTCATGAAGGCGGTCGAACCGCCCGGGGACGCCCGGCCGGAGGTCGAGTTTCTCTCCGAGTGGGTGGCCGACGTCACGGGCCAGCCGGTGCCGGGTACCATGGAGGGCCTGTTCAACCGGATGGCGGCGGAGGTGCCGGCGTTCCAGGGATTGACGTGGGCGGCCGTGGGTGACACGGGCGTGGAGGTAGCACGATGATCGCATCACGACAGGACACGATGACGGTCGCCCGCCTGGAAGGTTCACGGTCCGGCTTCCCCCTCACCCCGCCCCTCTCCCCATCGGATGGGGAGAGGGTGTCCGAAGGACCGGTGAGGGGTCTCGGCGAGGAATAAGCCATGTTCGACTGGATCGACAGCCTGAGCCCCAGCCAGCAGTTCGTGCTTTTCAGCGCGATCAAAGTGGCGGCCGCGTTTTCGGTGCTCATGTTCATGGTCGCCTACGTGGTGCTGCTCGAGCGCCGCTTGTGTGCTTTCATCCAGGATCGGAGGGGCCCGAACCGGGCCGGGCCGTTCGGCCTGCTCCAGCCCGCCGCCGATGCCGTCAAGGCCTTCCTCAAGGAAGACTTCACGCCGGCCCACGTCCGCAAGGTCTTCTACTGGCTGGCGCCGGCCATCGTGATGATGCCCGCCCTCATCAACGTCGCGATCATTCCCTTCGGCTCGAAGATTGGCGGGCAGTCGATGGTGATTGCCGACCTGAACGTCGGCATCCTCTACACGTTTGGCTTCGTCTCGCTCGGGGTGTACGGAATCATCCTGGCCGGCTACGCCGCCAACTCCAAGTATCCGTTCCTGGGCGGGATCCGGTCCACCGCGCAGATGATCTCCTATGAGATCTCGATGGGACTGTCGGTCATCCCGATCCTCCTCCTCGTCGGCAACCTGAACCTCAGCGAAATCATCCGCTACCAATCGGGCACCGTGGGCTGGCTGCCGGCATGGCTCCCGTTACCCAACTGGCTGGTCTTCCAGAGCCCGATGACCTTCCTGGCGTTCGCGATCTTTCTGGGGGCGGCGTTCGCCGAAACCAACCGCACGCCCTTCGACCTCCCCGAGGCGGAGCAGGAGCTGGCGGGGGGGTACAACGTCGAATACAGTTCGATCAAGTTTGCGCTGTTCTTCATGGGCGAGTACGCGAACATGATCCTTGCGTCGGCCATGATGGTCACCTTGTTTTTCGGCGGCTGGACGCTGCCGGTGTTCGGCCTGGACCAGCCGGCGACGACGCTGCCGGGCGGCTTGGCGCACATCGCGATCTTCCTCGCGAAGGTGTTCGCGTTCCTGGTGATGTTCGTCTGGGTGCGGTGGATGTGGCCGCGGTTCCGGTATGACCAGTTGATGGACCTGGGCTGGCGGCGGTTCATCCCGCTGGCCCTGGCGAACATCGTCGTGACCGCGCTGGTGCTTTGGCTCAAGGCATGATTGTACCGCGCAAACCTCTGTCGCTTTGGGAGCGGCTTTACCTGCCGGCCATGATCGGCGGGTTCAAGGTCACGCTGCGCCATTTCCTGAGCAAGAAGGTGACCATGCAGTACCCGGAGGAGAAGTGGGTCGTGCCCGAAGGGTACCGCGGCGCCCCGTACCTCGTGCGAGATCAGGACGGCAACACCAAGTGCGTCTCCTGCCAGCTCTGCGAGTTCGTCTGCCCGCCCAAGGCCATCACCATCACCCCGCCCGGGCCCGCCGGCATACCGGCGGACCGTCCGAACGCCGAGAAGATACCGCAGGAGTTCGAGATCAACATGCTCCGCTGCATCTTCTGCGGCTTCTGCCAGGAAGTCTGCCCGGAGGAGGCCATCTTCCTGATGAAGGATTACTCGCTCACGGGCGCCGGCCGCGCCGAAATGATCTACAACAAGGAAAAGCTCCTCGCGCTCGGTGGGACGCACGCCGGCATCCGGAAATGGAAACACAAGCTCGAGGAGGCGCAGGCGCAGGAGAGTTTCCCGGTCAAGCCGTCATGAGCATGGAAGCCGCTCTCTTTTACCTCTTCGCCGGCCTGACGCTGCTGTGCGGCTTCCTGGTCGTGGCGAATCCGTTTAGCCGCAATCCGGTCACGAGCGCGATGTTCCTCGTCCTGACGCTCGTGTCGCTGGCGGGGTTGTTTGTGCAGCTGCACGCGTTCTTCCTGGCCGCCGTGCAGATCCTCGTCTATGCCGGCGCGGTCATGGTGCTGTTCCTCTTCGTCATCATGCTGCTCGACCTGCAGGAAGAGGAGCGTCGGAGGGTGACCCGGTTGGGCTGGATCACGGGTCTGATCGTGGTCGGGGCGCTCGCCGCGATCCTGCTCCGGGCGGTCGTCATCCACGGCGCCCCGGTTCAGCGGCCGATGAAGCTGGGCGAAGGTGAGACCCGGGCTTTGGGCGAACTGCTGTTCACCGATTACGTGCTGCCGTTCGAGATTGTCTCCGTGCTGCTCCTGGTGGCGATGGTCGGCGTGATTCTGCTGAGCAAGAAGGAGCTGAAGTGAACGTCGGGCTGGAACATTACCTGGTCGTCAGCGTCCTGTTGTTCTGCCTTGGGTTGCTGGGCGTGATCGTGCGCCGGAACCTGCTGGTGATCTACATGTCGCTGGAACTGATGCTGAACGCGGCGAACCTGGCGCTGGTGGCCTTCTCCCGGTTCAACAACAACCTGAACGGCCAGGTGATGGTGTTCTTCATCATCACGGTCGCGGCGGCGGAGGTGGCCGTGGGCCTGGCGCTGATCGTGGCGCTCTATCGCAAACACCGGACCGCACACGTCGAAGACCTCACCTGGCTGAGGCTGTAGCCCATGAACCTCGAGTTCCTGCCTTGGTTGATCCTGTTCCTGCCGCTGGCCGCGGCCGCCGGGATCACGCTCTTCACGCTGCGGGACCGTGAGCTGAGCGCCCGGCTCTCGATTGGGGCCATCCTCACGAGCTTCGTGCTGGGTGTTTTGTTCATCGCGTTGAACGGCCTGCACGGCGCCCGCGAAACCTCCGTGACCTGGTTGCACGTCGGCGGTCTCCAGGTTGACTTTGGGCTCCGGTTGGATGCGCTCAGCCTGTTGATGTTGCTGATCGTGACCGGCGTGGGCGGCGCGATCCACGTCTATTCCAAGGGCTACATGCGCGAGGATCCGGGCCAACCGCGCTACTTCGCCTGCCTGAGCTTGTTCACCTTCTCGATGCTGGGGATCGTGCTGGCGAACAATTTCCTGATGCTGTTCATCTTCTGGGAGCTCGTGGGGGTTTCCAGCTACCTGCTCATCGGGTTTTGGTTCGAGAAACCCAGTGCCGCCGACGCGAGCAAGAAAGCCTTCCTGACCAACCGGATCGGCGATTTCGGATTCCTGCTCGGCATCCTGCTCGTCTGGGCCACGCTCGGTTCACTGCATTTCGGGAAACTGGAAGCCCTGCTGAAGTCGGATCCCGCCGTGCTCGGAACCCTGACGACGGTCGCCGGCCTCCTGATCTTCTGCGGGGCGATGGGCAAGTCCGCCCAGTTCCCGCTCCACGTGTGGCTGCCGGACGCGATGGAAGGCCCGACACCGGTCAGCGCGCTGATCCATGCGGCGACGATGGTGGCGGCCGGTGTTTACCTGCTCTGCCGCGTGTTCTTCCTGCTGGACCTGCCGGGCTCGCACGCGCTCGACGTCATCGCCTGGATCGGCGGCGTCACCGCCCTGCTGGCCGCGCTGATTGCCCTCCAGCAGGACGACATCAAGCGCATCCTTGCCTACTCGACGGTGTCCCAACTCGGCTACATGGTGATGGCGGTGGGCGTGGCGGCGCCGACGCCGGCGATGTACCACTTGACGACGCATGCCTTTTTCAAGGCGCTGCTGTTCCTCGGCGCGGGCTCGGTCCTCCACGCCCTGCATCACGAGCAGAACATCTGGAAGATGGGCGGCGTGCTGTGGCGCATGCCGGTCACCGGCGTGACGTTCCTGCTCGGGACCCTGGCCCTGTGCGGCGTGCCGCCGTTCAGCGGCTTCTTCAGCAAGGATGAAATCATCGCCGCGACCTTGAGCGGCGCGCACCGAAGCCCGGCGTTGTTCGCGCTGGCCGTCGGCGTGGCGGTGCTCACCACGTTCTACATGTTCCGGTTGGTGATCGTGGCGTTCCTCGGGATGCCGCGGGCCGGCGGAGCGGAACAGGCCAAGGAATCGCCGCTGTTGATGACGCTGCCCTTGCTGGTGCTGGCGATCCCCAGCGTGGTGGCCGGCTTCTGGCAGATCCCGCAGGCCTACGCGGAACAGCTCGGCCACCCGCACCTCGAGCACACGGCCTTGGCCATGGCGGCGAGCCTCGGGGCGGTGGGGGTGGGGCTGGCTTTGGCCATCGCGCTCTACGGCGGGGCGAAGGCGGACCCGTTGTCGGAGAAGCTGGGGCAACTGGCCGAGGCGCTCCGGCACCGCTTCTACTTCGATGAGCTGTACCAGGCCACGGTCATCCGGGCGCACGACCTGCTCGCCACCGTGGCGGATCTGGTGGACCGCTGGGTGATCGCCGGCGTGATGGTGCGCGGCGTCCACGGCAGCACGGAGCTGGTGGGCCGCGCCCTCCGACTGGCCCAGAGCGGCAACCTGCACAGCTACGCTTTCCTGTTGGCGCTGGGCGTGGTGGTGGTGCTCTATTTCGTGCTCGGGAAATGACATGACCACCCTCCTCGTCATCGTCTTCCTGCCCATCCTCGCCGCGATCGGGCTGGCGCTGGTGCCGCGCAACCTCCGGGTGGTTCCGCGGCTCGTGGCCGTGGCGACGACCGGTGCGGTCGCGGTGCTGGGGGTGAGCTTGTTCTGGCGCTTCGATGCCGCGGTGCCCGGCTACCAGTTCGTGAGCGAGCTGCCGTGGCTCGGCTCGGGGACGCTCGGGATCCATTGCCGGCTGGGCGTGGACGGTTTGAATATCGCCCTCCTGCTGATGGGCGCCATCGTCGCGTTCGCCGCCGCCTGTGTCTCCTGGGAAATCCAGGAACGCGAGAAGGAGTTTTACATCCTGCTCCTGGTGATGACCGGCGGCATCCTGGGTGCCTTTGCCTCGCTGGACCTGTTCTTCCTCTATTTCTTCCACGAGTTCGCGCTGATCCCGACGTTCCTCATGATCGGGGTGTGGGGCCGGGGTGAGCGAAAGAACTACGCGACGTTCCAGATGACGCTCTACCTGAGTGTCGGCGCGCTGATCGCCTTGATCGGATTGATCGGCCTTTACGTCCAGAGCGGTGCGGAGACCTTCGACCTCGAGGAGTTGACCCGCCAGTTGCGGCGGCAACCCCTTTCCGCCGGGGCCCAGAACCTCCTCTTCCCGCTGCTCATGTTCGGCTTCGGCATCCTGGTCTCGCTCTGGCCGTTCCACACCTGGGCGCCGCTGGGCTATGCATCGGCGCCGACGGCGACGGCGATGCA
>Ga0315286_10007028_pt1 | contig 10973 bp, 7 predicted proteins | sample YL17G10_0_MG_FD_205038 | JGI IMG/M metagenome (GOLD analysis project Ga0315286, IMG submission 205038) | Sediment microbial communities from Yellowstone Lake, YNP, Wyoming, USA - YL17G10_0 | ecosystem: Environmental > Aquatic > Freshwater > Lake > Sediment | place: USA: Wyoming | collected...
GGGATGCGATCGCTCCCGCCGCGGCCGCGGTCATGAGGCTGGCCACCGCCACGGGGCCGACCGCGAGCGTGCGCGACGTGCCGAAGATCGCATAGAGGACGAGCGGCGCCATCGAGGCATACAGCCCGACCTGCGGCGGCAGCCCGGCCAGCAGTGCATAAGCCAGCGACTGCGGGATCAGCATGACCGTGACGATTCCCGCCACGATCAGGTCGTTGGTGAACGTCTTGCCGGTATACTCAGCCCCCCAATCCAGGATCGGGAGATAGCGGCGGGCAAGGCTGGGGATGTTCATGCCACACCACCCTCAACGGTCTTGTCGGCCAGTTTGGCGAATATTTTGGCGCCAATCGCTGCGAGGACAACCGACCACAAAGTCCACATGACGGTCATCACCACGATACGCGAGTCCCCATTCGGAATGGCCAGAGCCGCCGCCAACACTGCGGCGACGTTGCGCGTGCCCATCCCGAGCGCCATGACGCTCCGCTGATTCTGTTTCATGCCGAAGCCGATGCCATACGTGATCAGGCCCATCCCGACCATGAACAGGGTCATTGAAAGGAGGGCAAATTCGCCTGCCGTGTTGAGCATTCCCCGGCCGTAGATCACCAGGCACCACACGATCGTCAGCAATGTGGAGAGTAGGGCCAGCCCCTTGACCGCCGGGAAGATCTTGGTTGCCCCAGACCCGGCGTAATGCCGGAACGCCGCTCCGATGATCAGCGGCAGGAGTATGGTCAGGAGGAGCGGTTTCGCGAGTGCCCAGGTGCTGATCGTCACCCCCTTGATCAACAGGGGTGCCATCAAGGGCATCAACACCACCGTGCCGACCGCCACGATCGGTATGAGGGCTCCCGCGAAGCCCATGTCGCCGCGGGCTTTTCCCACCATCTGCTGGAGGAACGGCGCGCATGGCGCCAGGCTGGCGAGGAACACCACGACCACGTATGGCTCCTCCAAAGGAATAACCCGGGTGATCAGATAGCCGAACGCCGGCCCCAACACCCAGCCCCAAACGAAGATCAGCGGCAGGGCTTTCTTGTTCCGCAACGCCGCGACAACCTCGGGCATCCTAACTTGGAGACCCATGGCCGCCAGGTTCGACACGGTGAAGATGAACACCAATGGGCCGAATGTGGTCTGAAGAAACTGCATGACAGCGTTCATGGCCTGTTGCCTTTCAATTGATCCAGCATTTGCGTCAATGTTCTCATCACAAGTAGCCTTCCGTCATTCCCGCTCACCGAGAGAGCGCAGCGCGAATGACAAGTGTGTCACGCTGGATGCCTTTTTCATTGGACTCGGGGCGGCAACAGGTACAACGTCATGGCGAAGATCAGATAGACCATCAGCACCAACACCCCGACGAACCACGCCGATCGCCCGCTGTTCGTGACAAATGACGCGATGAGTGTGGCGATGAAGATCATCACCACCGCCCCAGGCCAGAACTGCAGGTCCATCGGCGTGGGACCCAGGACGTAACTGAGCAGGACCAGCACCGGAGCGACGAAGAGCGCGATCTGGGAGGCGCTGCCCAGCGCGATGCCCACGCTGAGGTCCAGACGGTCCTTGCGGGCGCCGGAAAACGCCGCGGTCATCTCCGCGGCCGCGCCGACCAGCGCCACCACGATGAATCCCACGAACGCGGGAGTCATGCCGAACGAAACCGCCGCCTGCTGCACCGACTCCACGAACACCTCGCTCACCAGCGCCACCAGCACGGTGACGCCGGCCAGCGTTGCCAATGCCACGCCCATGGGCCACGGTGCCTCTCCGGCCTCCTCGGACTCCGCGCTGGCGAACACTTCGCGGTGCGTCTTCAGCGAGAACAGCAGGCCCAGTCCGTAGGCGACGATCAGCAGCACCGAGAGGCCCACGCTCAACTGATGAGTGAAAGTCGCCTCCGGCGTCGAGTCGGCTTTGGCGATCGCCGAAGGAATCAACAGCGCGACCGTGGCCAGCAAGAGCAGGCCCGCTTGCAGGCGGGCGCCGGCCCGGTTGTATTCCTGCACGTGGTGCTTGAGCCCGCCGAGCAGGAACGACCCGCCCAGCATGAACAGCGTGTTGGTGACGATCGCGCCAGCAATGGACGCCTTCACCAGCATGTATTCCCCGGCGCGCAAAGCCGCGAGCGCAATCACCAGTTCCGTCAGGTTGCCCAGCGTGGCGTTGAGCAGGCCGCCCACCGCATCGCCCGTCTTGGCCGCCACCGACTCGGTGGCGTGGCTCAGCAGCGCCGCCAGGGGCACGATGGCGCACACCGAGAGCACGAACAACAGCGTGTGCGCTTCGGGCTTGAGCTTCGCGGCGGCAAACACCACGGGCACAAAGGCCAGCAGCCAGAGCAGCGGATTGTGGCGCAGTTCTTTGACCAGGCGGTTCATAGGTTCAATCTTGCTGTTATCCTTACCGCGAACGCGAAGTCATTTTACATTCGCTGCCTGTTGGCCACTGCGGCCAAAGGCTTCGTCAATGATGGCCTGCAGGTGCTTGACCACTTCATCGGACGGCGTCTTGTAGTCGTCCAGCTGATACACCTCGCCCAATAGCTCGTACTTGAGGAGGCCGAAGCGGTGATACGGCAACAGCTCGTAGTCGATCACGTTCTTGTGCGGGCGAATGAACGCCAGGACCGCCCGGATGTGCTCCTCGTCGGCATTGATGCCCGGAATCAGCGGCGTCCGGGCGATGAAGTCCGCGTCGGGAAACGTTTCGTAGGCCTTCTTGAAGTTCTCTAGGATCCGCCTGTTGTCCACGCCCACCCACTTCTTGTGCCGCTCCGGAATCGTCATCTTGTGGTCGTGCAGCACCGTGTCGACGTGGGGCAGCACCTTTTCCACGAAAGACCAGGGCACGTTGCCCGCCGTTTCGATCGCCGTATTGAAGCCGCGCTGGTGCGCGCCCGCCAGCAGTGCGGCACTGAAGTCCGGTTGCAGCAGACACTCGCCGCCGCTCAGGGTGATGCCGCCCCCGGACGAGCGGTAGAAGGAGCTGTCCTTCTCCACCTCGTCCAGGACCTCGTCAACAGTCATCTGTTTACCGAACATTTCGAGCGCTCCGGTCGGGCAGAGCGAAGCCAATGCCTCGTCGCAGTCCATGGCTAGATGCCAGTTGACTTTGACTTTGTCATCGTCGCCCTCCGCCACGTAGAAGGCGCCTTCAGGGAAGGGTGACTTCAGACAGAGGCCGCATGCCTTCTTACCGGTGCACTTCCTGGGGTCGTAGGACAGTTCAGGCTTCTTCCGGATACTCTCGGGATTGCCGCACCATTTGCAGCGCAGCGAGCAGCCCTTCAGGAAGACCGTGGTGCGGATGCCCGGACCGTCATGGCTGCAATAGCGCTGAATATTCAGGACCGTTCCGTTCCGGCCGGACGGGTCGATGGGTTGGTCTTTCATAGCTCCCTCCCCAGAAAGATGCCGAGGGATAGGGCGATCTGCATGAACTCGCTGTCCGCGGGCACTGTCCTGACCTTGTTGATCGCTTCCGCCAGCGGCACGAACTTGATGTCGGGTGGTACGAACGCCATCATTGTCCCGTACTTGCCGTCTCTCACGGCCCGCACCGCCCCCGCCCCGTAGCCCAGAGCCAGTTGGCGGTCGACGGCGGTGGGGGCGCCGCCCCGAACCCAGGGGCCGAGGACGAGCGGGAAGGTCTCCTCGGCGATCAGCAACTGCAGCCCGTTCGCCACGGCCTCGGCTGCCTGGCCCGATCGCTGGATGACGTGCTCGCTGGCATCACCGGTCGCCAGCGGTGACAGCGACGCCTTGAGCGGGGAGGGCTTCCCCTGGGGCTTGCCGTCGTCGGCCAGCTTCGCCCCTTCGGCCACCACCACCAGCCCGTAGGGTCTCCTGGGCGTCACCTTGTCATGCAACCTCGCCGCCACCGCCTGCAGGTCGCAGGGGATCTCCGGGATCAGCACCACGTCGGCGCACACGGCGATCCCGGCCTGCAGCGCCAGCCACCCGGACTGCTCGCCGAGGACCTCGACCACGGCGATCTTGCGGGCCGACTGGGCCGCCTGGCGGACCCGGTCGAGCATCTCGATGGTGAAGCTGAGGGCGGTGTTGAAGCCGAAGGACACCGCGGTGGCGGCGATGTCGTTCTCGATCGAGCGCGGCACGCACACGGCGTTGAGCCCCTTGCGGTGGAGCTTGTAGAGAATGCTCAGCCCGCGGCCGCCGACGACCGAGATCAGGGCGTCGATGTCCTCTGCCTGCAGCCTGCTCAAGAGCTGGTCGGACATGTCGACTTCCTCGACCATGTCGTCTTCGTTCACCCGGCGGACGTGGAACGGGTCGACCCGGGGCGCCTGGCCGAGGAGACCTGCGGCGGTCGGATCCAGGTTTGCGACCAGCTCCGGGCTCAAGGTCAGTAGCCCGCCTTCGGGGTAGCGCTCCGGGTGCAGCAACCCGTCGAAGCCGTCACGGATGCCGACCATCTCCCAGCCCAGCCTGCCCGCCGCGATGGCTGCGCCCATGATCACGGCGTTGATTCCCGGAACGTAGCCGGCGCCCACCATGATGGCGATGCGTCTCTGGAAACTGGCGTGACCGATTTCTCTGCTCATGATTGCTCGCCCCTCTCGTCTGGTCGCACGTGTCGGAAGAGACCCGGTACGGCGCGACGGATGGCCACGCCGTACCGGTTCCGTTGAATGTTACTTGAAACTCTGCAAGGTCCGTTCGATGATCTCGTTCTGCACCCCCACGTGCAGCTTGGTGAAGAACGCGCTGAACCCGGCCACCCGGACCACGAGGTCGCGGTATTTTTCCGGGTGCTTCTGCGCGTCCCTGAGGATGTCGGTGTTCAGCACATTGAACTGAATGTGATAGCCACCGTTATCAAACAGGGTCTTGACCAGACGCAGCACATTATCCCGGCCCTTGCGACTCTGGAGCTGATCCGGCGGGAGCTTCATGTTCATGTGCGTTGCGCAATACGCAACTGCATCGATGCCTTTTGCGGCAGACATCACCAGCGCGGTGGGGCCGTTGACATCGGTTCCCGGCATGGCCGAAATGCTTCCATCGGTGAGTGCCACTCCGGCTTTCTTGCCGTTGGGCAGCGCTCCGGTCGCCATGCCCATCGGGTTGTGGACACTCTTGGTATAGGCATCGAGTGACGTCTTAATGTCCTTGCTGAGGTAGTTGCCACCGCCATCTACATTGCTAAACGCCTGCAATACGGTGTCGTAAACCCTGCGGACGAACTTGTTCACTTCGGGGATGTCGTTGCCGTGCTTGGGCGCTTCAAAGCACATCTTCCCGACTCTCTCGTATTCCCCCTCGAAGTTGGCCGCCAGGGCTTTCTTCAATTCGGACATGGTCAGCTTCTTATCGTCGAACACCAGCTTCTTCACCGCCATCAGCGAGTTAGCGGCGTCAACACCGCCGACGGAGATCTGGGCGACCGTGTAGTAGTTGGCCCCGCCGTTCCAGCTCTCGGTGCCGGTTTCGATGCATCCCTTGGTGAGGATGGAGCGCCAGGTGACTGGGATGAATTCAGCGGTCAGCATACTCGCGATCCAGGCCCCCCGGCGGAGTGTGTCCTCGCAGAATTGGAGCTGTTTCTCAAACGCCGCATACAGTTCCTCGAAGTTCTTGAAGTCCTCGGGATTGCCGGTCTTGGGCCCGATCTGCTTTTTGGTGCGGGGATCGAAGCCATCGTTCATCGTCAACTCGAGCACCTTGCCCAAGTTGGGTTGACCTTCCACTGGATGCCCGGTCTCGTAGGGGATGTAGCTTCCCACGCAAGCTCCGACACAGGTGCGCCGGGCTTTCTCGAGCGTGAGATCGCCGACCTTGGAGTGGCCCCAGAGATGCAAGGCCCGCTTGAACATTACTTCGGCGTTCACGAACTGAGGCATCCCCACACCGGTGCCGATGACATCGAGAACCTTTTCCAGGAACTTGCCGCTCATCCTCTCCGTGTAGGCGCACGACAGCGGAGGCTGAGGCAGACCGAGATAGCCGGCTGCATCCAGGATCAGGTAGTCCATTTCCGCGGTGGCATCTCCACCATCCTCGGTATAGCCCCCGAGGGTGATGCTCTGCCCTAGGTCAGCAGAGTTGTTCAAGGCGACTTGCTCGCCGTAGTAGTATCCAATTTCGTTCAGCTTGATGAAGAGATTCTTGAGCATGAACGTTGCTTGTTCGGAATCGACCAAGCCAGCCGCTTTGTCGGCCTGATAGTAGGGCTCCAAGTTCTGGCCCAGAAATGCCTCGGAGTAACCGCAGCCGACCTGCTCGATTTCCGCGCAGATATGACAGAAGAAATGAACCTGAATGGCTTCTCTCAGGTTCCGGGCCGGATGTTCCGGCACCCATTCGCAGGTCTCGGCAATGGCGATCAACTCTGCCTTGCGGGTAGCGTCTTTTTCTTTTGCCGCCATCTCTCTGGCCAGTTCGGCATAACGATGAGCCAGGCGGATGATGGCCTTTATCGTGATCTGACAAGCTTCATAGAAGTACAGCTTGGAGGCATTGGGCAGCCGCATCTCGAGGGCCATCTGTCGTTGTTCGACGTCCTTGAGTATGCTCGCCAGGCCTTCGTTGTAGACCTTGGGATAGTTCAGGTTGCCGCCGCCACCGGGCCAGCTGAAGAACTCAGCGATGAGGCCGGCTTGAAAGGCAGGGCGTGGATCAAAACCATACCGCTTCTCGAAGACCTCGAGCGTCCGGGGCCTCAGCGAACGCTTGTCCCAGTATTTGAGGGCCCACTCATTCGCCTTCCGGTCCTCCGGGGTCTTCGACTTCTCAACAGTCTTCTCTTCCTTCATCCAATCCACGTTCCATTCCGGATACGTGTAGATGCCATTGACGGTGCTCGCCATGCTGCCCACGAAGAGGTTGTCATCAATGTACAACTTTTTCCTCTCCAGTACGGTTGCCATGAATTTGGCTCGACGGAGGATCTGCTGGTAGCCGGCGGTTTCCTCGTAAACCTCTGCCATGATCCTGACCCGCTCAAAATCAACCTCCTGAGGGGTCGATCTGAGCTGCTCCTTCAGCCGATCAATCCGTGCGTTATCGACCGTCACACTACCTGTGGAACTCTTCTTCGTTGCAGTTGCCTTTGCCATTGTGCGTTCTCCTTTCTCCTATATTCTGCGACTTGGTTTTCGTGTATTGACCTTTGCGTGTCTCACACTGCCGAGAGCATCGCGCGCGACAACGTGCCGCCGGAGATGTTCCTGGCTTTGAATCCGTTCTGCAGCAGGATGCGCGTCGCGTAGTAGGCGCGCTGGGCGGAGCGGCAGATGACGTGAATCTCGCGGTCGCGGGGCAGCTCGCCGAGGCGCGCGCGGAGCTGTCCCAGCGGGATGTTGACCGCGCCCGGCACGCTTTCCACCACCAGCTCCACCGGCTGGCGCACGTCGAGGAGGAATCCGCCGTCCGTTGCGTCCCAGTGGACGAGCGGCATGTCGCCGCGGAGGACGTCGGCGGCGACCATCCCGGCGAAGTTGACGGCATCCTTGGCGCTCCCGAACTGGGGCGCGTAGCACAGCTCGGCTTCTTCGAGGTCGTAGATCGTCGCGCCCATCTGGATGGCCACCGCCAGGGCGCTGATCCGCTTGTCCACCGCCGGTCCGTCCATGCCGAGCGCCTGCGCCCCGAGGAGACGTCCGTTGGATTTGCGGAAGATCACCTTCAACCCGATCATCGTGGCACCCGGGTAGTACCCGGCGTGCGAGTTCGGAAACAGGTAGGCCTTCTCAAAGTCCTTGTCACCGAGCCTCTTGAGCGTTTTCTCGCTGACGCCGGTCCAGGCGGCGGCGCCCCCGAACAGCCCGATAATCGCGGTGCCCTGGGTGCCACGGTAACGGGAGTCGCGCCCGGCGATCACGTCGGCCGCGATCCGGCCCTGCCGGTTCGCCGGCCCGGCCAACGCCACGAGGTTCCACTGGCCGGTCACGAAGTCCTTGACTTCGACGGCATCGCCGACGGCGAAGATGTCCGGGTCGCTCGTGCGCATGTGCTCGTCGACGCGGATTCCCCCGCGTTCGCCGATCTCGAGCCCAGCTGTCCTGGCCAACGTCGTGTCCGGCCGCACCCCGATCGCGAGGATCACGATGTCTCCCCCGTACGTCTTGCCTGAGATCGTCTTGACCTCGAGTGAGCCACCTTCCAACTGCTCGAATCCGACCACCCCGTCATTGAGTACAACGTGGACGCCATGCCTTCTCAGATGGCTCTCGACGAGGCGGGCGACCTCCGGGTCGATCGGATCCAGAACCTGAGGGAGTTTCTGGATGAGGGTCACGTCGAAGCCGAGATGGACCAGGTTCTCCGCCATCTCGAGACCGATGAATCCGCCGCCCACCACTACCGCACGCCGCACGGGCTTCACAAACTGGATCCCCGAGTAGTTGTACATCCCCGCAAGGAAGGTCGTGCCTCGTTCAACCCACTCGCGGATCGTCCTCGCGTCCGGCACCGTCCTCACATGGAAGATCCCCGGCAGATCGATTCCGGGCAGGGGCGGATGGACCGAAGGCGCCCCAGGCGACAGCACCAGCTTGTCGTAGGACTCGGTCGTCACCTCGCCGGTCGCGACATTGCGCAGATCCATGGTCTTCTTCTGCGGCGAAATGGAAATCGCCTCGCAGTTCGTCCGCACGTCGATCGCGAACACTCCTCGAAACATCTGTTCCGACGCCACCAGGAGGCTCGCCTCCTTCTTGATCACATCCCCGACATGGTAGGGTAGCCCGCAGTTCGCGTACGAGACGTACGGTCCGCGTTCCACCATGAGGATCTCGGCCTCTTCATCCAGCCTGCGCAGACGCGCCGCGCACGACGCACCGCCAGCCACTCCGCCAACGATGATAACTTTCATGATCCGTCTCCTTTCCCGCTATGGCCGGTCGATGTCGCTTCTCGGGTCGCAGGTCCCGTTCCGCCGCCTGGCGCCCTCCCAGCGGGGGGCACCAGGGGCAGTGCCTTTCCTCGAACTCTCAACGCCAGGTCACGTCAACGGGCTTTCGCACTGGAATCCGCTGGTACTTCTCGGCCGGATATCCAATCACGAACGTTCCGTGCGGGACATGTCCCTCCGGCAGCCCGAAGGCCTCGATCAGTGGCGGGTAGGATTGGCCGGCTGTGTTGATGCTGCCGGTGAACGTCGTCCCCAGTCCGAGAGCGGGCGCCGCGAGCTGGATCTGGTGAATGGCGATCATGGCGGCCGGGGGCGCCGTCCGCTCGTCCTTCGGCGCATGGGCCACGATCACGCAGGGCGCCCCCCTGGAGATGCGATCCTGACCCAGCTCCCACGGCTCGACGAACAGCTCGAGCTTGGCCTCCTGGTAGAGCGCCGGGTTCTTCTCCTTCACGATCTTCATCCAGTCGATCGTCATCTCCCCGATCCGGTGGACCTTCACCGGATCGTTGATCACGAGCCAGCGCACTACCTGACGGTTGGCTCCGTTCGGGGCGTAGCGGGCGACATCCAGGAGCTCCAGGATCTTCTGCTGCTCGATGGGCTTCCTGACGTAACCTCGGATCGAGCGCCGCGAGATCAGGTACTGCCTGACCCGATCCCACCTCGGGATGAGGTGGATGTCGATCGGCTGGCAGTCCTCCGGCCCCATCGAGCGCTGGTGCATGGCCTCGGTAGGACAGATGGCCACGCAGTGGCCGCAGTCGATGCAGAGGTCCCACCCGTTCTCGACGGGAACGGGATAGTCCTGCTTGGTAATGAGGGCGCCCGGGCAGGCGCGAATGCAGCTCCCGCAGGCGATGCACAGGGTCTCGTCGACCTTGATCATCGTGTCCAGTTGGTAGGTGACGTTCATCCTTCCCTCGTCGCCCGTTTTCACGTCGCCGGCGGTATTCCCCGGCGTGCCATCGCGGCACGCCGGGGGACATCCGCCGGGCCTTCTTCTGCCTAGCTTCCGACCGCCTACCCGATCCGCCGCGACGCCGCCTGCAGCTCGGTCGTCTTGGGGAGCTTGGCCGTGGTGACCTTCTTCCACTGTGCCTCGAGCAGCTCCCGCGCGGCCTGCTCGAGGAACTCCGGCGCGGCCCACTTCTGCACGTCGAAGTCGTGCTTGATGTAGCCGTGGCTCAGCATGAAGTCCTTGCCGATCTCGACGGAGACCAGATTCTGCGGCGACAGGTTGGGCACCATGTCGATGTGCTCGATGCCCCTGTAGGTGTGCTCGACATCCAGGTAGAACGTCTGCTTGTCGAGGATCGCCGCCGCGGCGCGCTTGTGCTCGTTGGCCCAGCGCCCCACCTTGATCATCCCCTTCATGAAGGCGACGACGAGCTCGGGGTGCTTCTCGGCCATCACGTCGGTGCAGGTGATGGCGGCGGGGATGTTGGCCACCTGCAGGGTCCAGTCCGGGTGCCGGGACAGGTCCTCGATGGCCTTGAACTTGCCTGTGGCCTCTATGAGCTGCTGCAGCGGTACGCTCTGCGAGTACATTGCGTCGATGACGCCCTTTTCCAGAGCGGTCTCCAGCGGACGGAAGGCCAGATCGTGCTTGTGGTCGCGCCTGAGCCACAGCTCCGACGGGTTCTCCATCAGCGGGCCCATCATCTCGGGGTTGTCGTACCAGTCGTCGGGGTAGGGGAACTCCACGATCTCCACGTCCTTGCGGGTCATGCCGTTGAGCCGGAGCATCAGTTCGATGCCCTGCTCCTCCTGGATGCGCCACCAGTCGGTCTTGATGGTGTTGAGGCTCTTCGAGAGGCCGATCTTCTTGCCCTTCAGGTCGACCATCCGGTAGATGTCGTCCCGGGAGCGCACCATCATGACACCGCCCTCGCGCGGCGCGTGCGTCACGCCCAGGAGCCGGGTTCGGCGGATGTCGGCGTGGACGTGGACCGGCGGGAACAGGCCGCCGAAGCGGATCAGGTTGTCGAGGTTGTGGATGTAGTGCGGGTACCAGTCGTTCTCGGCGCGGGCGCGGAGATACAGGTAGTTGACGCCGAGCTTTTTGTACTCCTCCTTGGTCCAGC
>Ga0315286_10007030_pt1 | contig 10972 bp, 10 predicted proteins | sample YL17G10_0_MG_FD_205038 | JGI IMG/M metagenome (GOLD analysis project Ga0315286, IMG submission 205038) | Sediment microbial communities from Yellowstone Lake, YNP, Wyoming, USA - YL17G10_0 | ecosystem: Environmental > Aquatic > Freshwater > Lake > Sediment | place: USA: Wyoming | collected...
GGATCCGGGAAGGCTCAGCCTGCATCCGCGCGGGCATTGTCATTTCGGCCAACGGCGGCCGGGACTTCTGGGGCACCCGCCTTCCGGACGGGCCGCCCGACATCGGGATCCACCAGTTCGCGGCGCCGTCTGAGCGGCGACGATTGGGTCTGCCGCCCGGCAAGAGTAATTGACGCCCCGCACCGTCGATTCGGCGCGAGCGGCCGCGATGGTGCCGCCGGCCGGGTCGGGTTGATCACGTCGGGAGACCTGCGGCTTCGGGACGGGCGGCGGGTTCGACTCCCGCCGCCTCCACCACTCTCAACACCAGTAAGTCATTACCCTGCAATGACTTACTGGTCGCGAGTCCTCGAGGGAACGGTCCCGCCGCCAGCCTGTGCGCTAAGTACTACTCCTGCAACAACTTGGACCCTGTGTATTCGCCGCTGGAGCGATCGTCTCCAGAATGTCTCCACGCCTGGCCTCGTTGCAGCCCTCGCCTCGTAACGATGGAGATCAATCTGTGCTATTCTGTATTCGCGAATCGCGAATATAGAATGACTCAGCCCACTCTGCGTCCGCAAGACATCCTGGTACTCGCCAAGCTGCTGAGCTACCGCGGCCCCCGCCCGCCGATGGCTCAAATAGGCATCGATCTATCGATCAGCTCCTCCGAGGTTCATGCCGCGCTGAAGCGTCTCGCGCTGTCGCGGCTCATCTCGAGCGATGCCACCGGCAACCGGCCGCTGCTCGAACCCGTGCAGGAATTCCTCGTCCACGGGATGAAATACGCATTCCCGGCGAAACGAGGAGAGGTGACGCGGGGGGTCCCCACGTCGTACGCGGCACCACCGCTCAACAAACGGATCCAGCCTGGTTCGGAACTGCCGCCTGTCTGGCCCTATGCGGAAGGCCGGCACCGAGGGGTTACGCTCGAACCGCTCTACAAGACGGTTCCCGCTGCCGCGCTCCGCGATCCGTTCCTGTACGAACTGCTGGCCCTCCTCGATGCGCTTCGCGACGGACGCGCTCGAGAGCGGAAGCTCGCGGAGAACGAACTGATCCACCGCCTCCGACATGACGTCGATGAACAATCCGAATCTCACGCTGCTCGAAGTCGCGGTTAGGCTCCTCGAACCGCTCCTCGACGACCTGGTATTCGCCGGCGGATGCGCGACCGGACTCCTCATCAGCGATCCGGCATCGGAGGGAGTTCGGCCCACGACCGACGTGGACGCGATCACCGAGGTGGCGTCGTACAGCCAATACACCACCCTGTCCGAACGTTTGCGGGCGCTGAAGCTGCAGGAGGACGACAGAGAGGGTGCGCCCACGTGCCGCTGGCGCTACGGAGACCTGACGATCGATGTGATGCCGACGGACGAGAAGATCCTCGGATTCAGCAATCGATTCTACAAACCCGCGTTGGCGTCCGCTCAGCACATCCACGTCGCGGGCCTGAGGATTCGGCTCATTACGTCGGTCTACTTTCTGGCGACGAAGTTGGAGGCATTCCGCGGACGCGGTCATGACGACTACAGCGCAAGCCACGATCTGGAAGACGTGATTGCGGTCATCGACGGCCGACCTGAGATCGTCGAGGAAGTCCGCACGGCCCCGCCCGACGTCCGCCTGTACCTCGCGTCGGCAACCCGGCGGCTGTTGGCGACTGGCCGATTCGTCGACGCGCTGCCCGGATTCCTTCTGCCAGATCCCGCAACCCAGCAACGGCTGCCCCTGCTGCGGGATCGACTGGCGGCCCTTGCCGGGGCGGGTGAATCGTGATGTCGAGAGGCGCGCCATGCGCCGCAGCCAACGGCAGGGGCCTCGTCTCCCGTGGTAGACTCCGGGTTCTGTCGGTGCCCGGCACCTTCCTATGCCCGACCAGGACGACCTTCCATTCGGGCTCTACGAGCGACTGGTCACAGCCGGCCTGAAGGACAAGCTTCTCCGTTTTGATCCCGCGAGCGCCCGCGCCCGCACGAACGAGATCGACCCCGCCGAGGCCCACTCGACGTTGGCGCGACATGTCGAGGAGATCGTGGCCCGTGCGCTGCACGATCTCCCGCGAGAGGATCGGGCCGCCAATCAGTCGCAGCTCGTCAACCGTGTGATCAGCCTGCTGGCTGGTGATCCGGCTGACCCCGTGGTGCTCGACGCTCTCGTTGGCGCTCCGGTTGAACAGCTCCGGGCGATTCAGCCGGTGACCGGCGTGCCGAGTGACGACCGGGATGTCGTCGCGCCCCTGGGCACGTTGTCGGCGTCGGACTTGCTGGTCAACGCCCGCGGCGAGCCCAGTCTCGCCCATGCACTGTCGCACGAAATCCCGTCTGCCGACTCCATCGATCTGCTGTGCGCCTTTGTCCGCTGGCATGGGCTGCGGCTCCTCGAAGACCAACTCGCGGCACATTGCAGGTCGGGGCGACCACTGCGCGTCATCACGACGGTGTTCACCGGATCCACCGAGCGGAAGGCTCTCGACTGGCTGGTCACCCGGGGCGCGCGGGTCAAGGTGTCGTATGACACGCAGTCCACGCGGCTTCACGCCAAGGCCTGGCTGTTCCGTCGGGCCACCGGCTTCTCCACGGCCTATATCGGATCGTCGAACCTATCGAAGTCCGCGCTCGTCGACGGCGTGGAATGGAACGTGCGGTTGTCCCAGGTGCAATCACCGGACATCCTCGACAAGTTCGGCGCCACGTTCGAGACGTACTGGGAAAGCCCTGAGTACGAATCCTACGAACCGGCGCGCGATGGCGTGCGATTCGATCGCGCGGTCGCACCTGAACAGGGCGACGCGCTTGATGCGCCACTCCACTTCCTGGATGTCGAGCCTTGGCCGCACCAGCGGGAGATGCTGGAGAAGCTGGCCGTCGAACGCGATCGACACCGTCGCTACAAGAACCTCGTCGTCGCGGCCACGGGAACCGGCAAGACGATCGTCGCCGCACTGGACTACAAACGCCTCCGCGACCGATACGGCGACCTGCGCCTGTTGTTCGTGGCGCACCGGCAGGAGATCCTGAAACAGAGTCTCGGGGCCTTTCGTCAGGTTCTGCGATCCGGGGACTTTGGCGAGCTCTACGTAGATGGCCACCGACCCGATGAATGGTGCCACGTCTTTGCCTCCGTTCAGTCGCTGGCGCAGGCGGATCTGGAACAGGTCGATCCGTCCGCGTTCGACGTCGTGGTCGTGGACGAGTTCCACCATGCGGCGGCGCCGACGTATCGGCGTCTGCTTGAACGTCTCTTCAAGCGGGATGAAGCCCTCGCCCCGCCGCATCCGCCCCGAATTCTGCTGGGGCTGACGGCGACGCCGGAACGAACCGACGCCGAAGACATCCTCCACTACTTCGACAACCACATCGCGGTTGAACTCCGGCTCTGGGAGGCCCTGGATCGCGGTCTGCTCTGCCCATTCCAGTATTTCGGCCTTCACGACAACACCGACTTGTCGTCGGTCAGGTGGTCGCGCAAGGGATACGACACGGCGGAGCTGGAACGGGTCTACACCGGAGACCATGCGCGGGTGAGCCTGGTGCTGGAGCAGGTGTCCCAGAAACACCGCAACGCGGCGACCATGAGGGCGTTGGGGTTCTGCGTGAGCATCGCGCACGCGCAGTTCATGGCGCAGCGATTCACCGATGCGGGCCTTCCTTCGCTGTCTGTTTCTGCCGACACGGACAGCGACACCCGCAAGGAAGCCCTGGCATCGCTTCGAGCGGGGCGGGTGCGGGCGCTCTTCGCGGTAGACCTGTTCAACGAGGGCGTCGATCTTCCTGAAGTCGACACACTGCTCTTTCTCCGCCCGACGGAAAGCGCGCTGGTGTTTCTCCAGCAGCTCGGGCGTGGGTTGCGCCGCCACGAGAGCAAGGACTGCGTGACGGTGCTGGACTTCATCGGCCAGGCGCACCGGCAGTTCCGCTTCGACCTGCGCTATCGAGCCGTGACGGGAACGACACGCACCGAGGTGGAGCGGCAGATCACGTTGGGCTTCCCGTTCCTGCCGGCCGGTTGCTCAATGCAGCTCGATCGGGTGGCCACCACGATCGTCCTCGACAATCTGAAGAGCGCCGTCCCGTCCCGTCGTCCTGCGATGGTGAGGGAGTTGAGGGCGATGGCCGAAGCGCGCTCGGCGGACTCCGGACACCGCGTTACCCTCGCGGAGTTCCTTCGAGAGACAGGGCTGGAGCTGGAGGATGTGTACCGTTCCGGCTGCTGGTCGGGTCTGCAGCGTGACGCCTCCCTCAAGGTACCAGCACCCGGACCACACGAGGCCCTGATCGGCGATCGCCTAGCCGGGATCCTCCACGTGGATGACCCCCTGCGGCTCGCGGCGTATCGGCGTCTCGCGGAATCCTCATCTCTGGATGGACTGACGGACATCGATCGGCGCCTCTTCACCGGCCTGCATTTCGCGGCCATCCCATCGAGGATCGCCCCGGCGTCGCTGGCGGAATCTGCAGCCCTGCTTCACGCGCATCCCGCTCTCGTCCATGAGTTGCTCGAACTGCTGGCATTGCTGGAGGAACGGTCAGAGCATCTCACCTACCCACTCGAACTCGACCAGCCCGACGGTTCGCCCCTGCGTATGCCATTGTCCGTCCACGCACGGCATACCGTAGACGATGTGCTGACGGCGTTTGATCTGCTGGATTTCGGCCGAACAGCGTGGAAACAGACCGGCGTGATCCGGGACGAGCGCACGAACTCGGACCTGTTCCTTGTGACGCTCGAGAAGTCGGAACGGGAGTACTCGCCGTCCACGCTCTACAAGGACTACGCGATTTCGCCCACGCTCTTCCACTGGGAATCGCAGTCCACGACCTCTCAGCGGTCGCCGACCGGGCAGCGATACATCCATCACCGACAGTGGCGCGGCAACATCCTGCTGTTCGTGCGCGAACGAAGAAAGCAGGACGGCCGGACGCTGCCGTATACCCTACTCGGCCCGGTCGACTATGTGTCGCACAAGGCGGAGCGGCCGATCACATTCGTGTGGAAGTTGCAAAGACCGATGCCTGCGGACTTCTTCCGGCGGGCGAAGGTCGCAAGCGCGTAGTCGTCACGTTCCGTCTCCAGAATGTCTCCACGACGGGGACGATCAGGAAGCCCGCTCGGGCGCGTTGCGTCATCCGCGCCACGGGACCGCCGATAGGGCGGCGTTGACCGCCCGAAGGTCAAACCGCTCTGGGTCGAACCCGCCGCCCACCCACTGCCGCATCTCGTCGAACTCCGGGTGCCTCGGGTCGAAGAGAAGCTCGAGCAGCCGCGCATAGCCATCAGTCCCGCCGCAGTCTTCGGGCGGGCAGGACCTGGCACCTTCCAGGCAGCGAGCCGAGCCATCGCCGTCACGTTCGTCCCGAACCTCTTCGATCTCCACGGTGTGGCGCCACGAGTCGCCGAAGTCGTACTCGTAGGCGAAGCGCCGGACGCCGTGATCGACCACGTCTCCGAGCTTCACGAGGCGGGCACTGCGCGTGATCTGCCCGTCCATCAACTGCTCGAGATCGTACGGGATGGCGATCCGCTGGTCCCCGATCTCGAACACGTGGAGATGGCTGTTGGTCCAGCCGAGGGCCGCCTGAAGCAAGCCGTGCAGCCTCGCCAGTCTGACGGATGCGGGCACTTCGAGCCGTCGCCAGATCGGCGGGTCGATCTGGTCCAGCGACACCCTCAGCGTACATGTGCGGCCGTCGTGGTGGTAGTCATGGGCCGGGCCGACGGTGGTGCTGGCCGAAGCGTCGGGCAAGCGGATCGCGCGGATGTCGGCCGGATCCAACGCCCGCACGTCCTCACCCTCTCTGACGAACAAGCTGTCGCGGTCATGTTCGACAACGGTGACCGTGATGGCGGCTGGCCAGGGATCGTCGAGACCAGCCGGGGGGCCGACGACCAGCTCCACCGGCACCCACAGTCTGATCGACGCACTCACGACCGACGCGAAATCGGGATCACCGCGCAGCGACCAGTCAACGGGCAGCAACCGCTCCCTCGGGCGCCTGCGGACGCGGACCCCGCCGTGCAGCGCGCCGTACTCGTAGAGCGCGAACAACGCCTGCGCCTCCTGTTCGAGCCTGGCCGCGAGACGGGTGGTCGGGTGATCGTCGAGGAGTGACGGCCACACTCCCTCCTCCGCAGGCACCTTGCGCGTGCCCGTCGTGGCGTGCACCACCAGCGGCAGGCTGACGGCAACCGATGGTCCGTCCGCGGGCCTGAAGGTACGCTGGGTTGGTCGCAGTTCCGCGAGCCACCAGCGGTCGGGGTCGAGACCGACGCGTCGCAGCGACGGCCGGATGTCGACGCCGGCTAGGAAGTCGAAGGCCCCGAGGTGGCCGGGAAGATCGGCGCGCTGGTCTCCGATGAACAGCCGCTGTTCGCGCGCCCCCACGTCGATCACGGCGGCCGCGCGAGGGAATCCGTCCACCGTCACGACATGCACCAGCGCGCGTCGTGCCCGGCGGGCCTCGTCGAGCTCGCGGCGTGCATCCTCGATTCGTCGCGCCTGGTGCTCGGCGCGCCAGGCGCGAGCGCGGTTCGCCTCGGCTCGCTGCCGGAGGCGTGCGGATGCCATGTGGCGGATAGCTCGACGCAGCCCTGGCACCTCAGGCGACGAGGCGTTCAGGTGGAATAGACCGTCGGGCCTGACCGCCACCAGATCTGATTGCCACCGCGTGACGGCGCGCTCGTCGATCGCGCCGCCGCGGTCGCTCAGAACGACAAGGCGCTGGCTGATCTCGGCCAGCGACAGCGGCCCGCCGCCAGACGCCTCGAGGATGGCCGCGGCCCGTCGGATCGACGAATACGTGTGCAACGTGCGATCGCGGAACGCGGCGTCCACCTCTTTCTCGGAGAGCGGCACGGTGTCGGGCGGCTGGCGGAAGTTCGACGGCCCCACAGGCGTGGCCGTCGCGCCGACGGGAGTCGCTAGATACGCGAGGTAGCGCAGATCGTGGTGAGACAGCAGGTCCAGGTAGAGGCGCCCGTCCACCGGGTCACGGACGACTGGTGGCTGACCGTGCAAGACCTTGCGAAGCGACGCGGGGCGCCCGGCGGCGGCCAGGCGCGGCGGCAGGGCGAGCCGCGCGAGTCGTTCGGCAACAGCCTCGAGCGAAAGCGGGCCGCCTGCTTCGAGCAGGGCAAGGGCCACCACGTGCGTCAGCGTCAGGTCAGGCTTCGTCAGTGCGGCGGCGAGGTCGGGCAACGGTATGCCGAGCCGTCGGCAATATCGATTGTCGGAGTCCATGACCTGGCCGTCGTTCATGGCGCTATCTTACGCTGGCATCGCAGCGCCTCGACAAGAGCAGGCTTCCGACGTGCAGGCACTTGGGACGGTGGCGGGCAAGCTGAATCCGCTTGTCGCTGTGTTGCATATGTGACACACTGTCGACATGAAGACTGCAGTAGTGCACGCCCGGATGGAGCCCCGGACGAAGGAGAAGGCGGAGGGTGTCCTCTCCCGACTCGGAATCACGCCCACAGAAGCGATTCGGGTCTTCTACCGCCAGATCGCGTTGCGTGGCGGCCTGCCGTTCTCGGTCACCATTCCGAACGAGCGGACGGCCGCCACACTCCGGAAGAGCCAGCGCGGTCAGGATGTCGAGGTGTTCGAGTCGCTGGACGAGATGTTTGAGAGCTGGGAGAAATGAAGACCGTCTCTCAGACGACGCAATTCGCGAGAGACGTGAAACTGATGCGAAGGCGAGGTAAGGACCTTGGGAAGTTACAGGCGGTAGTGCGACTCCTGGCGACCGGCACCGGTCTTCCTCGGAAACAACATGACCACGCCCTCGCTGGCTCGTGGCAACCATCGCGTGACTGCCACATTGAACCGGACTGGATCCTGATCTACACGGCAGATGCGGATTCGCTGAGACTGGAGCGCACCGGCTCGCATAGCGACCTATTCAGGAATTGACGCAAGGTGTCCAGACACCGCGCCGACGTTGATGCCGTCTCCAAATTGTCTCCATGACGGTGGTGGATCCGAGAGGACAGGTGCGGACTCCCGGGGACACGCGATCCGTCTCCAGAATGTCTCCACGACGTGGGACGATTCCAGGGGGCTCCGCCAGCCAAATCGTGTTCACTGTCGCCGCGCGTCTGGGGCGGACATGCGTGGGCCGCGTTGAAGTCGTGGCTCGAGTCGTTGGGCTCGAATCCCCCTCTTTCTCGCCGCGCAGACGGCGGCACGGTATCATGAACCGAATCGGAGGTTGACGATGACACGTAACCCCCTCTCGCCGCGCGAAACGGAAGCCCTTCGCGAGTTCTCGGCACGCATCCGCGCGGCGCTCGGCTCAAACCTCCTGGAGCTTCGGCTGTTTGGCTCCAAAGCCCGGGGCGACTCTCGGCCGGACTCCGATCTCGACGTGCTCGTCGTCGTCACCGATGATCGCGTGGGGGCTGAAGACCTGGCCATCGACATCGCGTTCGATATCAATGTCGCGAGCGATCTCTATATCTCGCCGCGCGTCGTCAAGGCGGAATCCCTGGCAGATCCTGTGTGGCGCACGACGTTGTTCGTTCAGACGGTCACGCGCGAGAGCGTCGCGCTGTGACGCCGGAAGCCAGTGTGCTCGCTCGGCATCGAATGGAACGCGCCGCGGCGTCCTGCGCGGAAGGTGACCTGCTCGCCGACCAACTGTCCCACCGCGGCGCGATGAACCGCTACTACTACGCCGCGTTCCATGCCGCTCGCGCGCTGCTGGCGACACGCGATGTCGATTCATTGCGACACGCAGGGGTCATCGCATTGTTCCAGCAGCACTTCGTGAAGACAGGCGCGTTCCCGGCCGACATCGCCCGCGCACGGCCGCGGTCGTTCGAGAAGCGTCTATCGTCCGACTACTCGGACTTCGTCGAAATCAGTGCCGAGGAAGCCGAGAAGGTGCGAGGCGAAGTGCATGCGTTCGTCAACGCCTGTCGCGAGATCCTGGAGAGGCCGCGGGACTAGCGTGGCCGGCGGGCGATGATCGCCGATGACTCAGCGCCCTCAGAATCGCATCGAGCACGAAGTCCAGGTCCCTGCGCCCAGCAGAATTGGAGACGGCACCGTCGGTGGCCCGCGGTCCCATCCATCACGAGGCCGGCGGCGACGGGACGCGGAACGGCGGCGGTTGGGTGCCGTCGATATCCGTGAAGCCGTACTCGCGGGCCAGCGTGCCGGCTTCGAGGACCTGGCCGGTGCGTTCGATGACCCGCGGGTCCGACGCCAGCGCCACGATGGCCCGCCCGAGATACGCCGGCGTTTCGGTCGGCCCGCCCGGACCATCCAGGGCCGCCATCATGCCAGCCCGCCGAAAGGCCTCGACCACGCGCTCGGTACGCATGAAGCCGGGGGCGACGGCCACGGCGGCGATGCCGTGCGGGCGGAGTTCCTCGGCCATGGCCCACGTCATCCTCGCGACCGTATGCTTGGCGAGGTCGTAGAAGATGTTCGGCATGTAGGGAAACGCGGCGACGTTGGCGGTGGTGCTGACGATCAGCCCGCGCCGCTGCGCGAGCATCAGCGGCACGGCACGCTGGCTCGCCACCAGATGCGCCCGCACGCCGGTCGTGAACATCCGGTCGCCAAGTGAGACCGCCTGCTCCCAGAACGGCGCCATCGGGAGCGGGCGGCACTGGGGGTCTTCGTAGCCTCCCCACGTGTTGTTCACGAGGAGGTCGAGGCGGCCCTGCTCCGACGCGATGCGCGCCACGACGGCCTCGACCTCCGCGTCGACGGCGTGATCGCAGCGCACGGCGATGCCGCGGCCGCCCGCGGCGGTGACGTCGCGAGAAGTCGCGTCGATCGTGCCCGGCACGTCATTCGTCGTCGGCCGCCCGTCGACGCTGCGGCCGGTGACATAGACGGTTGCGCCGGCCGCGCCGAGTTCGATCGCGATTGTCCGGCCCGCGCCCCGACTGGCCCCTGTGACGAGCGCGACAACGTGCTCCAGTGCCATCGTGCACCCCCCGTTACCTTCCGCGCCTGACGTACGACGTCTCGACGGCCTTCGCCTCCTGCCCGTCCGGCGTGATGTTGTACGCCGTGATGATCAGATGGTCATCGTCGACGATCTCGTACTCCGTTCTCCAGCCCCAGGGAGGCGTGCCGGGCGCGACGTCGTACTGTCCGAGGACGGCGAATCCTCGCGCCGTCGCGCCGCCCTCGGAGAACATCAGGGCGTAGTTCATGTGGAAGTCGTCCATCCACGAGACCTGGAATCTCCCGGTCACGGAGTTCAGGGCGATGGTCTCCTCGCCGCGCCTCGGCTTCTCCTGAATCGTGCTCTCGTAGGCGTGGCGGAAGAACGGTCCGCCGGGCAGCGCCTGCACGTGACCGACGATTGGCGATTCGTCCGCCAGCACACCAGGTTCGAACCAGGTCCGGCACGTGCCATCCCACTCACCCGCCATCGACGCCAGTAACGTTTCGCTCATCACCGGTTCCCCTTTTGCTGGACCTCACGCCAGGTATCCGCGCTCGAGCGCGCCGCGTCCGGGCGCAGCGAATCCTCGGACGCCGCTCCGCCACTCAACGGGGCCTTGCGGTCAACTCTCGTGGGTTGACGTGGATCATAGCACGCGAGGGTGCCGAGCCGCCCGACATCGGGATGCACCAGTTCGCGGCGCCTTCACCTCGGCGCGACTGGCCCTGATGGTGCCTCCGGCGGTGGCGGGTCGATCAGGTCATGGGGTCTGCGGCCTTACCTACTTGACCCAGTTGATGTCGGTGCCGGGGGGAAGCTGCGGCGTGAAGATCGATAAGTACTGCAGGTGCTCCTCGAGCGCCCTCGTGGCGTGGACGATCCCCCTCGGGCAGGCGTGGACGTCCCCCGCCTTCACGGGCCGCCAGGCGCCGTTGATTAGCAACTCCCCACTCCCTCCCGTGATAACGACGTACTCGTCGGCGACCGTGTGGAAGTGGGTCCCTATGGTCGTCCCCTTCACGGCGGTCCGGACCATCAACTGCGAGCGCGGGCTCTCGAAGACGACCTCGCTGTCGACG
>Ga0315286_10007031_pt1 | contig 10971 bp, 9 predicted proteins | sample YL17G10_0_MG_FD_205038 | JGI IMG/M metagenome (GOLD analysis project Ga0315286, IMG submission 205038) | Sediment microbial communities from Yellowstone Lake, YNP, Wyoming, USA - YL17G10_0 | ecosystem: Environmental > Aquatic > Freshwater > Lake > Sediment | place: USA: Wyoming | collected...
AAGAGAGACGATCACCGGATAGTGATCTCGGACATCATCGAACCGGAGCAAGAGGATAAAGTCATCGAGGCTGTGAGCGGAATCGTTAAGAAGGAACGCGCGGAGCTCAAAGAGGACTTCATGAAAACCGACACCATCGAGCTCGAAGGTCTGTCGAAGGACGAAGCGGAGCGCTTGGTGAAAAAACTAAAGGAAACGGGCGTCTCCGTGGAGGTATCGTCGTACGGCGAAGCGGGGGAGGCGGGGGGCGGATCCGTCCGCTGCCCCCAGTGCGGGCGCGCGGTCGAAGGAGGGGACTGGAGATGCCCCGAGTGCTACTTCGAATTCCCCGACTATGAGTTCCGCGAGGACGCGTGAGATGGCCGTCGTCATTTCGTGAAGGGGAGATGAGTCGTGGAAAAATGGTTCCCGACGCAGACGGCAAACATCCTGACCGCCCTCCGCGTGCTTGTCGTTCCCTTTTTTACGCTTGCGCTATTCGGGGAAGGCCCCTCATCGGGCGTCCTCGCGCTCATCCTGTTTGCCGCCGGGGGCGCAAGCGACTACCTCGACGGCTATGTCGCACGCAAAACAGGCACCCTGTCGGCTTTCGGCGCGTTTCTCGACCCTCTGGCGGACAAGCTGCTCACGGGAAGCGCCTTCCTATCCTTCGCTTTCATTCCGGAGCTCGGTATCCCCCTCTGGCTGGTCATCGTCATCCTCGCGAGGGAGGTCTTCCTCACCCTGTTCAGGGCGACTGCGATCGGGAAGGGGAAGCCCATGAGCACGGAGTACGCGGGAAAATTGAAGACGGCTTTCCAGTTCTTCGCGATCACCTGCATCCTGCTCATCCTCCTCGCGGAGAAGATGAACCGCGCAGGGATTGTTGCCCGTCCCTCGAGTGCCGCCCGGCCTCTGCCCTTCATCCTTGTGGCGATTTGTGCTTTCTTCGCCCTGCTTTCTCTGGCGAGCTATTTAAGGAATAACCGGGACCTCTTGCTGACGCAAAGGGTGCGAAAAGGGGAGAGCAGTTTTCTCCACCGCGCGGCCACCGTTCTCTCGAGCGGTTGTTTCATCGGCTACCTTCCGAGGGGGGGCGGTACGGCCGCCGCGATCGCGGGGAGCGCCGTCTGGATCTTCCTTTCCCGGAGTCTCGTCTACTATTTCACCGCCGCCGCCGCGCTCATCGGAGGGGTCTTCGTCGCGGGGTACGCGGAGAAGTTGATCTTCCGAGAAAAAGATTCGCAGAAAATCGTGATCGACGAAGTGGCCGGTATCCTCGTCACGTTTCTCACTTTTCAATTTTCCTTCACCGCCCGCGGCGCCGCTCTTTGGGCGGCCGGGTTCGTCCTATTCCGGTTCTTCGATATTCTCAAGCCGCCGCCGATCAACCGGCTCCATTCGATCCCGGGCGGCGCGGGGGTGATCCTCGACGACGTCGCGTCGGGCTTGTTGGCGAACGGGCTGCTTCAAATCGCCCGGCACTTTGTACCTCGCGTTTTCGGCTAGTTCCGTGACGATGCCCGCGCGCTCAGGGGCGTCGCTTTTTATGAACCTTGCTGGCCGCCGCGAAATCGTGTATCTTTCCATTGCCATGAGCTCAACGATCCCCTACGGCCTACATCTCAACGTTCCCCAGCTCGAAGCCGTGACCCACATCGGTTCTCCTCTTCTCGTTCTCGCGGGGGCCGGCAGCGGCAAGACCCGGGTGATCACCTATAAGATCGCGCACCTCATCCACGAATGCGGGCTGAGCCCACGCAACATTCTTGCCGTCACTTTCACGAACAAGGCGGCGGGCGAGATGAAAGAAAGGGTAGAGTCCCTCCTTGGGGGGCCGGCGGAGATCTGGGTTAAAACCTTCCATTCGGCCGCCGCAAGGCTCCTCAGAATCATGGGAGGGCAGTTCGGGGTCCGGCAGGGGTTCACCATCATCGACAAGCAGGACCAGCTCTCTCTCATGAAGAAGATCATGAAGACGCTGAACGCAGATCCGGAGGTCTACAAACCCGAGAAATACTCCCATCTCATAGAAAGGGCGAAGGATAATCTCCTCGATCTCGCGGGTGCCCAAAAAAACGGCTTCTCAAGCGACCCTTTGTTCTACGAAATTTACCGTCTTTACGAGGAGAAGCTCGAGCGGGAAAACCTATTCGATTTCGGCGATCTGATCGCGAGGCTTAGCCGGGGACTCGCGCAGAGCCAAGGCGCGCTCCTCCAGCTGAAGAACAGGTTCCGGTACGTCCTCGTCGACGAGTTCCAGGACACAAACTACGCGCAATACGCGCTCGTGAAACAGCTTACCCTTCCGGAGGGGAACATCTGCGTTGTCGGCGACGACGACCAATCGATCTATGGGTTTAGGGGGGCGAAGGTCGAAAACATTCTGAACTTCTCCAGGGATTACCGGGACACTAAGATCGTTAAGCTCGAGGAGAACTACCGGTCATTCCAGACGATCCTGAGCGCCTCCAGCCGGGTCATCGGCAACAACCCGGACAGGCTCGGCAAGACCCTCTACACGCACAAGGGGAAGGGGGATAAAATCGTTTTTTTCAGGGCCGCCTCCGATTATGGAGAAGCCCAGTACATCGCCGAGGAGATCCGGGACCAAGTAAACGGCACTGGATGCCGCTTTTCGGATTTCGCCGTTTTCTACCGGATGAACGCCCAGTCGCGAGTCTTCGAGTCGGTCTTTACCCAGGAGAGGATACCCTACACCATCGTCGGGGGTCTCAGGTTCTACGAGCGGGAGGAGATCAAGGACACGCTCGCCTATCTCCGCCTCGCGTTGAACCCCCTCGACGAGGTTTCCCTGAGGCGCATCGCGAACAAACCGCCGAGGGGGGTGGGGGAGAAGACCGTGGACGCCCTGGTCCGTTCCACCATCGATCGAGGCTTCCCCCCCTTCGGGGGCGGCGCCCACCCCGAGGTGAGCCCGGCAAAGGCGCAGCAGGTCGATGCATTCCTCGCCGCGCTCACGGAGCTCAGCCGGGTGGTGCAGAGCGATCAGCCGCCCGTGGTTCTCAAACACCTCTACGACACTTCCGGGTATATCGAATGGCTGAGAAAGGAAGGGAAGGAGGAAAAGCTCAAGAACCTTGATGAGCTTTACAACGCGGTGGAGGAGTTCTCGAAGAAGAACCCTGATTCGACGCTCGCCGACTTCCTGGAGGAGGCGAGCCTGAACCAGGGGGGCGGGGAAGAGGGTTCACCGGTCGACCGCGTATTCCTCATCACCCTCCACAACGCGAAAGGCCTGGAGTTCCCCGTCGTCTTCATGGCGGGGATGGAAGAGGGCATCTTTCCCCACTTCCTCTCCGGAGAGAAGCGCGAAGACCTCCAGGAGGAGCGCAGGCTCTGTTACGTGGGGATGACGAGAGCGATGGACCGCCTCTATTTGACCGCTGCCCGGGTGCGAAAACTCTACGGGAGGAGCGTCGACCGGGGGGTCTCCGCTTTCATATTTGAAGTGCCGAAGGAGCTCCTTGAATGGAAGGAGGATAGAAGGCTCGGCAGCGGGCTTTTCGATGACTTCGAACCCGGCCTTAAACCCTGGTCGAGCCAAACCGGTGGCTCCGCGCGGAGGGAAGCAGGGCGCGGGGGAGGACGAGGCGCGGGGCTGCCGCGCCTTCGCGAAGGGTCAACGGCGCATCTGGACGCGAACTGCAGGGTCGTGCACAAGAGCTTCGGAAGCGGGAAGGTCGTCGCCACGGACGGGGAAATAGCCGAGATTCAGTTCGACGACGGGAAAAAAATGAAGTTCATGCTGAAATACACGCCTCTTCTGAAGGAGTGAGGGATGAAGATTTCCAAAGAAACGATCGAATGGGTCGCAAACCTAGCCCGGCTGGAACTGACGACGGAGGAAGAGCGTCTTATCGAAACCCAGCTTGGGAAGATACTTGACTATATGGATATCCTCGCGGAACTCGATCTCGCCGAGGTTCCTCCCACCGCCCACACGTTCGGCTGCACCAACGTCACGAGAGAGGACAGGGAGGGAGGGTCCTTCGACGACTGCACTGTCGAGAAGCTCGCCCCCGAGTGGCGGGACGGCCACGTTGTCGTCCCGAGAATAGTATAGGAGCGCATCGTGGGACTGAACGAACAAAGCATCGAGACCCTTCGGGAACTCCTCAAGAGCGGGGAGATCACGACGACGGATATAGTGCGCGACATCGACGCGGCGATCGAGAGCGATAAGCGAGACGACCTTCCCCTCAACGCATACATACGCTTCGACCGCGCCGAAATCGATAGACGCGTCGACAAGTCGGAACGGGAGAAGATAAAGGGCTTACCCTCGCGCGACCTCCTCCGGGGAATCCCCATCGGTGTCAAGGATCTGATCAACGTGCTCGGCTCTCCGACGACCTGTGGTTCCGAAATCCTGAAGGAGTACGTCTCTCCATACGACGCGACGGCGATAATAAACCTCGAGCGGAGCGGGGGGATCCCCGCGGGAAAACTCAACATGGACGAGTTCGCCATGGGCTCATCCACGGAGAGCTCCGCATTCGGCCCCGTGAGAAACCCCCACGACCGGAGGAAGATCCCGGGGGGCTCGAGCGGAGGATCTGCCGCAGCTGTGGCGGGGGGGCTAGCCGTCGCCGCCCTCGGGTCCGACACGGGGGGTTCCATCAGGCAGCCGGCGTCGATGTGCGGGGTCTTCGGGATGAAACCGACATACGGGAGGGTCTCCCGCTACGGGCTCGTGGCCTACGCGTCCTCCTTCGACCAGATAGGGCCCGTCACGCGGACGGTAATGGACGGCGCCATCCTCCTCGAGGCGATCGCGGGTTTCGACCCTGCGGATTCCACCTCTGCGAAGGTGGAGACTCCGAGGTTTTCGGAGCTCGTGAACGGCGGAGCGAAGGGGTTGCGGGTCGGCGTCCCGGACGAGTACTTCGGCGAAGGACTCTCCGATGAAGTGCGCGCACTCGTCGAGAGAGGGATTTCACTCCTTGCGAAAGCGGGAGCCGTGACGAAAAAAATCAGCCTGAAATACACGCGGTACGCTATTGCGACCTATTACATAATCGCGACGGCGGAGGCATCGTCGAACCTGGCCCGCTTCGACGGCATCCGCTACGGCACGCGTTTCGTTAAGACCGACGACCTCCTCACCCTCTACAAGGAAAACAGGCGGAAGGGGTTCGGAAGCGAGGTGAAGAGGAGGATCCTCCTGGGGACCTTCACCCTCTCGTCGGGTTACTACGACGCCTACTACCTCAAGGCGCAGAAGGCACGGACCCTCATCAGGGGGGATTTCGAGGAGGCCTTTAAAGAAGTGGACCTCATCGCCACCCCCGTTTCCCCCGTTCCGGCGTGGGAGATCGGCACCCTTGTCGACGACCCCCTGAGCATGTACCTCGCCGACATCTACACCGTGCCGGTGAACCTAGCGGGTCTCCCCGCCGCGTCGGTACCCTGCGGCGCGACCGCGGCTGCTCTCCCCGTGGGGCTTCAGCTCATCGCCAACCACTTCAAGGAGGGCGACATATTCAGGGCGGCGAGAGCGGTGGAGGCATTACAGTGAACTACGACACGGTCATCGGGCTCGAGATTCACGTCCAGATGTGCACGAAAACGAAGACCTTCTGCGGCTGCAGCACCGAGTACGGCGCGAGGCCCAATACTCACACGTGCCCGGTTTGCCTCGGACTCCCGGGAGCTCTCCCCGTGCTGAACCGTGGAGTTCTTGAAAAAGGGGTGGCCGCGGGGCTCGCGTTGAACTGCGAGGTGCGCGGCACCTCTATCTTCGCGAGGAAGAACTATTTCTATCCCGATCTCCCCAAGGCCTACCAGATCTCGCAGTACGAGCAGCCGCTCAACGTCGGAGGGTTCGTGGTCATCATCGACGAGAACGGGAGGGAGAAGAGGATAGGGATCACGCGGGCGCACTTGGAGGAGGACGCAGGCAAGCTCATCCACGACGAGGACCCGAAAGGTCCGAGCTACGTGGATTTCAACCGGTGCGGCGTGCCGCTGCTCGAGATCGTCTCGGAGCCCGAGATCGGCACGCCCGAAGAGGCGTACCGCTTCCTCGCGGCGATCAAGGAGATGATGCAATACGCCGGCGTCTCGGAGTGCAGCATGGAGAAGGGCGAGCTCCGGGTCGACGTGAACGTCTCACTGCGCAAGCAGGGGGAGAGGGAGCTCGGGGTGAAGCAGGAGATCAAGAACATGAACTCCTTCGCGGGCGTAAAGCGAGCCCTCGAGTACGAGATCAAGCGGCAGACGAAGGTACTGCGGAGCGGCGAGCGCCTTAGGCCGGAGACCCGGCTCTTCGACGAGAACAAGGGGGCGACGGTGTCGATGAGGTCGAAGGAAGAGGCCCACGACTACCGCTACTTCCCCGATCCCGACCTCGTGCCGCTCGCTCTCGACCGGCCCTTTATAGAGCAGGTCCGAAAAGCGCTCCCCGAGCTCCCGGAGGCGAAGCGCCGCAGATTCACCACCGAGTACGGCCTGACCGGCTACGACGCGGCACTGCTCTGCAGCTCACCGAAGGTGGCCGGCTTCTTCGAGGCCGCCGCCGCAGGACGCGGTGCCTTGTTGCCGGCGGCGTCAGACGCCGAGGGAACCGCTTCCGGTGTGCCGCCTCCTGCGGCAGCCGTCAGGTCCGGCCGGCCGAAGAAGATCGCGAACTGGATCCTCACCGAGCTCACCGGGGCGATGAACGCGATGAAGGTCGAGATCGACCGTTTTGCGGTGACCCCCTCGATGCTCGGAGAACTCATCGATCTCATCGACAGCGGCGAGATTTCGGGAAAGATGGCAAAGGAGGTCTTCGATGAGATGGTGAGTACGGGGAAATCGGCGCACAGCATCACGGAGAGCAGGGGCCTGAAACAGGTGACCGACGCGGATGAGATCGGTGCCGCGGTTGACGAAGTGCTCGCGGAGCACGAAAAGGTGGTGAAGGACTACGAAGGGGGCAAGTCGAGCGCCTTCGGGTTTCTCGTCGGGCAGGTAATGAAAAAGACAAAAGGGAAAGCGAACCCAAAATTGGTGAATGATCTCCTCGACCGCAAACTGGGCGCGAGGGAAAAGCAATGATGTTTGGAACGAAAGCCATACTGCAGCGGGGGGACGAATGATCTGGAACAGGGAACGTGAAACCCTCCCGGACGGAAGGAAGGAGGGTCTTCAGCTCGAACAGCTCAAAATGCTCGCGCGGAGGGTGTACGAGTCGATTCCTTTTTACGCGAAACGGATGGACGCCGCCGGAGTGAAACCGAAAGACATCGCGCGGCTCGGCGACATCGAAAAACTCCCGTTCACTACCAAGGACGACCTGCGGGACAATTACCCCTTCGGCCTCTTCGCGGTGCCGATGGGCGAGGTGATCGAGATACACACCTCTTCCGGAACGACCGGAAAACCCGTAGTTGGGGGATACACGCGGGCGGATATCGAGCTCTGGAGCGAGGTGATGGCGAGGTGCCTCGCCATGAGCGGCACCACGGAGAACGACGTGGTGCAGAACGCCTACGGCTACGGACTCTTCACCGGGGGGCTAGGGATCCACTACGGGGCACGGAGGATCGGAGCCACGCTCATCCCGATATCCGGGGGAAACACCAAGCGGCAGATCATGATCATGAAGGACTTCGGGAGCACCATCCTCACCTGCACCCCGAGCTACTCACTCTTTCTCGCCGAGGTTGGGGAGGAGATGGGCGTCGATTTCCGTGCGCTCCCGCTCAAGGCCGGCAACTTCGGCGCCGAACCCTGGTCGGCCACCATGCGGACCGAGATCGAGAAGCGGCTCGGGCTCCTCGCCCTCGACATCTATGGTCTCACCGAGATCATCGGACCGGGTGTCGCGAACGAATGCGAACGTAAGCGCGGGCTTCATGTATGCGACGACCATTTCTACCCCGAAGTCATCGACCCGAAGACGGGAAAAACCCTTCCGGCCGGCGAAGTCGGGGAGCTCGTCATCACCACCCTTACCCGGGAGGCGACGCCCCTCCTGCGATACAGAACCCGCGACATAACGAAGCTCGTGCCGGGGATGTGCGAGTGCGGGAGGACCTCGGTGAGGATGGAGAGGCTCATGGGGAGGACTGACGATATGCTGATCGTCAGGGGGGTGAATGTCTTCCCTTCCCAGATCGAAGAGGTGCTCGTCCGTGTCGAAGGCGTCGAGCCGCATTACCAGATCATCGTCGAGCGCGCAGGGGCGCTTGACGAGCTCGAGGTGCAGGTGGAAATGAACGAGCGCCTCATCTCAGACGAGATCAGGAAGCTCGAAACGGTCGAGAGGAAAATCGAGGACGAGATCGAGAGCACGCTCGGGATCACGGTAAAGGTCAAGCTCGTGGAACCAAAATCGATCGCCAGATCGGAAGGAAAGGCGAAACGGGTTATCGACAAGCGCAGCATCTGAAAGGGGAGACCATGAAGATACGACAGATATCGGTTTTCATCGAGAACAAGGTCGGGAGGATCCTCGAGATCACCGAGGCCCTCGGGAAGAACGGGATCAATATCAGGGCCCTCTCGCTCGCGGACACCTCGGACTTCGGCATCCTCAGGATGATCGTGAACGACATCGAGAAGGGGATGACTGTGCTGAGAGAGAAGGGGTTCATCGTCAAGGACTCCTACGTGGTCGCCGTCGAGGTACCGGATAAGCCAGGGGGGTTGGCCGAGGTGCTCAAGATCCTCGGCTCGAAGGGGTTCAACGTCGAGTACATGTACGCTTTCTTCGAACAGCTCCAAAACAAAGCGCTTCTGATCTTCCGGTTCGAAAACCCCGAGGAGGCGGTAAGGGTCCTGACTCAGAACGGGGTGAACGTGGCAAGCGAAGAAAAGCTCGGGGTAAAGTGATCGCCTGAGTGACGCTTCCGTCATGCGCCGTTCGCGCCGATACCTCCCGTCCCCTTGACCGTCACGTAATACGAAAGGTTTCGCGGGTTGTCAGGGTCGCATCCGACCGAAAGCGATCTCCCGTATGCCATGAACTGGAGGGCAGGCATGGCGAGGATGTCCCTGACCCCGTCCCCGAGTCCCGTGCCGAGCTCGAGAAGATGATCGGCTTTCCCCGAAAAGTCGCCTCCGTCCCGGTCGCAGATGACGAACAGCCTCCCCCCGAGGGCCTTCATGTTTTCCACGATCTCGCGTTCGAACATGCGCCCGGCATCTGTTACGAAAACCGTGACGAGCATGCCTCCGTCGACGTTCGACATGGGACCGTGCTGGAAATCGAGGGACACGTAGGAATCTGAAGGAAGGAGAACCATCTCCTTGATCTTCAGCTGGGCCTCCCGCGCAAGCCCGTAGCACGTGCCGCTCCCCAGGAAGGCGTATTTCCGGATGTCGACGTTTGCGCCCACGCTCCGGCCGAGCTCTTCGAAACGCGCAATGTTCGCGCGCCCTATGCCGGGGAGCTTTCTCAGACCGGCGCACGACCCCTTGTCGTCCCCGCTCGCCGCCGCGAGGTAGTAACCGGCGAGCACCATCGATGTGAGGGACCGGGTGGTCACGACGCTTTTCTCCGCGGCATCTTCGAGGATGACGGCGGCGTCCGCTTCCCGCGCCATCGCGCTTGTCCCGAAGCAGACGACGGAGATCGCGCTGCACCCGAGACTTTTCGCCTTTCGCAGGGCGAGAACGCTCTCCGTGGTGTCCCCGGAGCGCGAAAAAACGATGGCAAGCGTTTTTCCTTTTTTTCGCAGGAAAAGATCCGGGTTTGTTGCGAGATCGGAGGAGTGAACGGCCCTGCAGCTCTTCCCGGATACCCGCTGAAAAAAAGGGGCGACCGAGTGCGAGGCGTTGAACGCTGATCCGCACCCCGCGCAGACGATTTCGTCCGCCCCGCTCACCAGATCAAACAGCCTGTCCTTCTTCCGGTCTATCTCGGGGAAGACGGCTTCCCACGAGTCGGCCTGGGAGCGTATCTCCCGGAGGGTGTGGGCCCCCTTTTCAGAACGTTCGACCATCTCAAAACCTCCTTCATGAGAGATTTGACCATTTGCTTCGTCGGCAGCCCGACGCACGACACGGCGAGCGACCCGAAACGGTTACCGAGCTCGACCGCGCCCTCGAGGGAAAGCTCCATCTCCATGCCGATGAGAAACCCGGCGTTGAACGAATCGCCGGCGCAGGTGGTGTCGGTCACCTTCGCCTCGGCGGCCGGATGCCGGAGGATCGTTCCTTGGTGGCGGCTGAGCGCCCCCTCGGCGCCGCACTTCACCACAATCCCGCGTGCCGCCGGGGTGAAGGCAGCGAGAGCTTTCACCGCCTCCCTCTCTCCGGCGAGAGCCGACATCTCGGCGTCGTTCGGCAGCAGCCAGTCGACGGAGCGGAGGAGAGGCGCGAGCTTCCACCGGCCGTCCGGATCCTTGCCGGGGTCGAGGAAAGTGGTCATCCCCGCTTCCTTCGCCTTCCGGAGCAGCGTCGCGAGGTCTCTCCTGAGCCCGGTTTGAAGGAAGTATGAGGCGCAGTGCATGAACGCCCCTCTTTCGAGGTACCCCGAGTGTAAATGGCCCAGCGTCGTTGTCGCCACCGTCCCCGGAAAGGTGAGATAGCACCGCCCCTCCGATCCGGGGAAGGGCAGAGAGAGGGTGACGCCCGTACGGTCATCCGGGTCTCTCGCAAGAGTGCCGGTGTCGACACCCGCGTTCCCGAGATAACTGACCACAAGTTCCGATGTCTCATCCGTTCCGATCCGGCTGTAGAGCTTAACGCGGCGTCCCGCGAATGCGAGGAGAACGGCGGTGTTCGCCGCCGAGCCCCCCGCTTTGACCGATGCGTCGTCGAGGAGCAGCTCATCTCCGGGTGAAGGGGAGCGTTCCAACCCGGTGAGGATCACGTCGAGGTTGAGGTCGCCGATAATATGAAAGCCCTTCATACGGGTTCACCCGCGCGGTGCGCCGCGAGGGCTCGAGCATCTTCTTCTGAGTCATTGAAGCCTTCGAAGAGACAATAGGCGCCGCTTACCTGCTTGTTGGTCATCTCCGCGTATCGGACCATCTT
>Ga0315286_10007032_pt1 | contig 10971 bp, 10 predicted proteins | sample YL17G10_0_MG_FD_205038 | JGI IMG/M metagenome (GOLD analysis project Ga0315286, IMG submission 205038) | Sediment microbial communities from Yellowstone Lake, YNP, Wyoming, USA - YL17G10_0 | ecosystem: Environmental > Aquatic > Freshwater > Lake > Sediment | place: USA: Wyoming | collected...
CCCATCGCAGTCGCACGTGGAGTCGAGCGTGGCGGACAGGAAGTTGTCGGTCGAGAACGGCTTGCCCGGGACGAAGTCCATGACCGCTGCCTGCACGCGCGAAACCGCGCGCGGCAAAGGGATCACCACGCGCTTGAGCCCGAGGAAATGGGCCGTCAGCCGCACGATGTCGCCGAGCGTCATCGCATCAGGGCCGCACAGCTGGAACGTACGACCGGCGACGTCCTTGCGCTCGAGGCACCCGACGAACGCAGCGGCCACGTCACCGACGTAGACCGGCGCGAACCGGGCATCGGCGCAGGCGAGGGGCAGCAAGCCCGGCGTGATTTTCAGGATGCCGGCGAAGTTGTTGATGAACGCATCGCCCGGCCCGAAAACAACGGAGGGCTGAAAGATCACGTACTCGGGCGAGCCCGCGGCGCAGTGCTCGCGGACGTAGTCCTCGGCGAGGCCTTTTGACTTCAGGTAGTGGCTCGGGCCGTGCTGCGAATCGGCCTTCAGGCCGCTCATGTGCAGGTAACGCTGGACGCCTGCGGCACGGCAGGCGCGCACGCATTTCTGCGGCAGCTCGGTGTGCACGCGGCGGAACTGGTCGCCGTTGCCGCGCCCGAGTTTCGTCTCGTTGAGGATGCCGACGAGGTTGATGACGACGTCGCAGCCCTGGAACTCGTCCTCGAGCCGCTGTTCGTCATGCACGTCGGCGCGGACGAGCCGCACCGACGGCAGGACCTGGAAATCCGCGTGCTGCGCGGGGTTGCGCGTCAGCACCTTCACGTCGTGGCCGGCTGCGCCGAGGCGCGCCACGATCTCGTGGCCGATGAAACCCGTCCCGCCGAGGACGCAGACCTGCAATGACATGTGCTCTGCGCCTCGGGGGTGTGAACCGCTGCTTCAGCGGATCGGGATCACGAGCATCGCGTTGCCACGGCGAATCTGCAGCACGAATGCTTCCTGGTCTGCGGTGGCCTTGCGGAACTCGGCCACGTTGGCGACGTGCACACGGCCCACTGCGAGGATCACGTCGTTGGCACGCAGGCCACGCTGGGCGGCGGGGCTGCCGTCCGCCACGGCGCGGATCAGCACGCCAGTCGAACTGTCCGTGATGTCGGCGCCTTCGAGACCGGAATGCGCGCCGGCCGCCTTGGCTTCGGCCGCCGCATCGCGCTCGCTGACCGTCGCCGTCACGCGGCGCGGCTTGCCGTCGCGCAGCAACGCAAGGTCCACCTTCTCGCCGATGCTGAGCAGGCCGATCGAGTTGCGCAAGCTGCCTGCGTCCTTCACCGCACGGCCATTGACTGCCGTGATGACGTCGCCCGCTTTCACGCCCGCCTTTTCGGCCGGCGAACCATCGACGACCTGCGACACCAGCGCGCCCTGCGTGGTCTCCGGCAGGCCCATGCTCTGCGCGATCTCGGGCGCCAGCGTCTGGATGTTCACGCCCAGCACGCCGCGCTTGACCGAGCCGTACTTGATCAGCTGGTTCATCACGATCTTCATCATGTTCGACGGGATCGCGAAGCCGATGCCGATGTTGCCGCCGGTGCGCGAGAGGATGGCAGAGTTGATGCCGACGAGCTGGCCGCCGAGGTTCACGAGCGCGCCGCCGGAATTGCCCGGGTTGATCGACGCGTCGGTCTGGATGAAGTCTTCGTAGCCTTCCGGATTGATGCCGGAGCGGCCGAGCGCGCTCACGATGCCGGAAGTGACGGTGTGGCCGAGGCCGAACGGATTGCCGATGGCGACGACGAAATCGCCGACTTCCGCGCGATCGGAATCGGCGATCGGCAGGTCGACGAGGTTGCCGGCCTGCACTTTGAGCACCGCGACGTCGGAGCCGGGATCGCTGCCGACAACCTTTGCCTTCAACGAACGGTTGTCGAGCAGTTGCACGGTGATGTCAGTGGCGTTCTCGACGACGTGCGCGTTGGTGATGATGTAGCCGTTCTTGGCGTCGACGATCACGCCCGAGCCCGCGCTCTGGAATTCGCGCTGCCGCGGCTGGTTCGGCACGTCGAAAAAGCGGCGGAAAAACGGGTCGTTCATCAGCGGGTTCTGTTCTTCGACGGTGCCACGGGTCGCGATGTTCACGACGGCCGGGGTAACGCGCTTCAGCATCGGGGCCAGCGAGGGCACTGGTGTCTCGCCGATGGTGGCCGGGAGCTGCGCGCCTGCCACCGAGGTCCAGGCGGCGAGCACGAAGGTGGCGAGGCTCAAGGGAAGCTTCATGGACAGTGTGTTCCTGGGTTTTTGCTGAGGTTTCCGCCGCAAGCGGCGCGGAGTCTAGCAGGCGCGTTTTTGGCCCTTGACTCCGTCCGGTCACGCTTCGGACTGCCAGCATCGCGCCGAGTTCCGCGGCAAGCGCCGACCGGGAGTGTGGGCAAGCCTGTGGATATCGTGTGCGGCGGCAGTGCGTTCCCGGTGCAACCCGGCGGACACAAGATGTTGTGTTCCAGTCGCAAAATACCTCTTGACGCGAAGGGTGATTCGGGCATCCCTGCTCGATTTGGAGTCGGTCTCGTAAGTGCATGAAACACAAGTGAAAAAACTTCACGTACGGCGACCAGAAGGAGGTGAAAACAGCAGTTGACGGGGGTTCGGACGGTGCATAGTCTTGCCCCCCTGACCCTAGATGTTGTGTCCGGCACGAGTGTCCTGCAGGGGGTTCCGGGGCATTCCGAGCAGACCGCACACCGGGGTCAGTCGGGTTTTCGCTGCTTTCGCCAGCAATTGGCGAGGGCGGCGGCCTGAAGGGGGAAGTATTTCCATTCAATCTGCAGCCAACGAGAGCCCGGGAGCCGTGTTGCCGCAATGAGCACCGCCGTGAAATTGCATTCATCTGATGCCCGCAGCATCCCGTTCCAGGAAGCGTCACTCGACATCTGGGACAAGAAATACCGCCTGTCCGCCAAGGACGGGACACCGATCGACCGCTCGATGGACGACACGTACAAGCGTGTTGCCAGGGCCCTGGCCGACGTGGAGGCGCCCGCGGTCCGGGAGACCTGGAACGAACAGTTCCTGTGGGCGTTGCGCCGTGGCGCGATCCCGGCCGGCCGCGTCACCTCGAACGCCGGCGCGCTGGAGCACAAGCCCGCCACGTCGACGATCAACTGCACCGTGTCGGGCACCATCCGCGACTCGATGGACGACATCCTCGGCAAGGTGCACGAGGCGGGTCTCACGCTGAAGGCCGGCTGCGGCATCGGCTACGAATTCTCGACGCTGCGTCCGCGCGGCGCGTACGTGTCGGGTGCGGGCGCCTATACCTCGGGCCCGCTCTCGTTCATGGATATCTACGACAAGATGTGCTTCACCGTGTCGTCGGCCGGCGGCCGCCGTGGCGCGCAGATGGGCACGTTCGACATCGGTCACCCCGACGCAATGGAGTTCATCCGCTCCAAGCGCGAAGCGGGGCGGCTGCGCCAGTTCAACCTGTCGCTGCTGGTCACCGACGAATTCATGCAGGCGGTGCGCGAGGACAAGGAATGGCAGCTCGCCTTTCCGGTCCGCGCAGCCGAGATCGTCGGCGAAGACACTGCTGACCGCAGCAAATTCCTGTGGCGTGAATGGCCGGACGCGTCCAACTACGTCCACAACGAGGAAGGCCTGGTGCTGTGCAAGGTCTACAAGACCCTGCCCGCGAAGCGCATGTGGGACGTGATCATGTCCTCCACGTACGACTTCGCCGAACCCGGCTTCGTGCTGATCGACCGCGTCAACGAGATGAACAACAACTGGTGGTGCGAGACGATCCGCGCCACCAACCCGTGCGGCGAGCAGCCGCTGCCGCCGTACGGCTCGTGCCTGCTTGGTTCGATCAACCTGACCAATTTCGTGCGCGATCCGTTCACGGACGAAGCGCGCTTCGACTGGGAGGAATACCGCCAGGTGGTGCGCGTTTTCACGCGCATGCTCGACAACGTGGTCGAGATCAACGGCCTGCCGCTCGAGCAGCAGCGCAACGAGATCACGCGCAAGCGCCGCCACGGCATGGGTTTCCTGGGGTTGGGCTCGACGATCACCATGCTGCGCATGAAGTACGGCTCGCGCGAAGCGGTCGGCTTCACCGAGCGCGTCTCGAAGGAGCTGGCAATCGCCGGCTGGGAGGCCGGCCTCGCCCTCGCTGAAGAGAAGGGCCCCGCGCCGATCATGTCGGAAGAGTTCGTCATTACGGCCGAGATGCTGCGCAAGCGCCCGGAGATGGCTCGCGACGGCATCAAGGTCGGCGACCAGCTGCCGGGTCGTGTCCTGCACGCACGTTACAGCCGCTACATGCAGCGCGTGGCCGAAGTCGCGCCGGAACTCGTCGACAGGCTGGCGCAGAAGGGTGCGCGTTTCACGCACCACAGCTCGATCGCGCCCACCGGCACGATCTCGCTGTCGCTGGCCAACAACGCCTCGAACGGCATCGAGCCGTCGTTCGCGCACCACTACTTCCGCAACGTGATCCGTGAAGGCAAGAAGTCGAAGGAGAAGATCGACGTCTTCTCGTTCGAGCTGCTGGCCTACCGCGAGCTGATCAATCCGAAGGCGATCCCGGGCGGCACCACGGCGGCCGACAAGCTGCCGGAATACTTCACGACCGCCGACGACATCACGCCGCGCGAGCACGTGGACATCCAGGCGGCCTCGCAGAAGTGGATCGACTCGTCGATCTCGAAGACCGCGAACGTGCCGACGGACTACAACTACGAAGACTTCAAGGACATCTACCTCTACGCGCACGAGCAGGGCCTCAAGGGCTGCACGACCTTCCGCTTCAACCCCGAGGCGTTCCAGGGCGTGCTGGTCAAGGAAGAGGACCTCAAGAACACGACTTACGTGTTTACGCTCGAGGATGGCGCCGAGGTCGAGGTCAAGGGCGACGAGCAGCTGGAGTACGACGGCGAGATGCACACCGCCGCTAACCTCTACGACGCCCTGAAAGAAGGCTACTACGGCAAGTTCTAGTTCTTTGGGTCGCCCCGCCTTGCAAAGCGCGGGCGCCCGGCAAGGAGTTCAAGCGATGAGCGCGCACAAGATCGAGAAGAAGATCACCAAGGTCCGGGTGGTGAAGCCCGGCGAGAAGGAAAAGGCGGAGGCCGAAGCCGCGGCGAAGGCCAAGGAGCCAGTCGTCGATGCCCACAGCCCGAACGTCATCTGGATGCACGAGAAGCTCGAGCGTCCGGAGGAGCTGATCGGCTCCACCTACAAGATCAAGACGCCGGTCTCGGATCACGCGATGTACGTGACCATCAACGACATCCTGCTGAACGAAGGCACCGTGCACGAATCGCGCCGGCCGTTCGAGATCTTCATCAACTCGAAGAACCTCGACCACTACCAGTGGATCGTCGCGCTGACCCGCATCATCTCGGCGGTCTTCCGCAAGGGTGGCGACGTCACGTTCATGGTCGAAGAGCTGAAGGCCGTGTTCGACCCGCGCGGCGGCTACTGGCAGGCCGGCGGCAAGTTCATGCCGTCGATCATCGCCGAGCTGGGCCACGTGATCGAAAAGCACATGCAGAAGATCGGCCTGCTGCGCAAACCCGAGATGGACGAGCACCGGCTCAAGCTCATCGAGGACAAGCGCCGCGAGTACGAGGCCCAGCAGAAGCAACAGGACGCCTTCGCCAAGGCCGACTACCCGCAGGGCGCGCAGCTGTGCCTGAAGTGCAGCACGGCAGCCGTCGTCATGATGGACGGTTGCATGACGTGCCTGAATTGCGGCGATTCGAAGTGCGGCTGAACCACTGACTCTGCGCCGAGTCGAAGCGAGGCGGCCCTGAGGCCGCCTCGTCGTTTGCAGCCCTGGCGGTGGAAGACAACCTGCCAACGGCGTGAGATATCGCACAGCAAGAACGTGCCGAGAGCTATAACATTCACGCCTCATGCCCCGAATTCGCAATCGACTGAAGGACTTACGGCTCACACTGGCGCTCGTTGCCATGGCGCCGCTCGGCTTCGCGCAGGCGCAGGGGTTCAGCTCCGTCTCGAGCGGCACGCCCGATTCCTCCATTGCCGCGCCGTCTGGCGCCGGCAGCGTTCCGGCCAGTGTCGCGGTCCTGGCCGCAAACTCCGCGGCGGCCGGTACCTTGCCCGTCAGCCCCGTCATCGCCTCGCCACCCACGGCGGGTACCTCACCGTCGACCGCTTCGGTTTCGCCGCCGCCCCCCGCCAGCGCTGGCGCCGCTGCGTCGACCGTCCCGTCTGCCATGCCGGCATCCGCGGTGCCGGCTGCGCCCGTTGCACCGCACACTGCGGCGTTCAGTTCGGGCAGCGGCTCGTTCGGATCCGTGAGCGGTGGATCGCCGTCGCTCCCTTCCCCGTCGCCCGCCAGGGCGGATTACGGTGCGGGCTCGGCAGCCTCTTTCGAGATGGCCGAGAAGATCGTCGTGATCAAGCACGAGCGGGTGTTGCGCCTGTTGCGCCGTGGCCGGGTGATCGCCGAGTACCCGATCAAGCTCGGGCTGAATCCCTACGGCCACAAGCAGCGCGAAGGCGATTTCCGCACGCCCGAGGGCAACTACGAACTCGTCTTGCGCAATCCGCAGAGCGAGTTCTTTCTCTCGATCAAGATTTCGTACCCGAACCGTGAGGACGTGGCGGTCGCGCACGAAAACGGGCATGCGCCCGGCGGGCTGATCATGATCCATGGCCAGCCGAACGAACCGAAGCGGCCCGTCGAGTACTACGCGACGCGCGACTGGACCGATGGCTGCATCGCTCTGAGCAACGCCGACATGGTCGACGTCTGGCTGCGGACGACGGCCGGGATCCCGATCGAAATCCGCAAATGATGATGAAGCGGGCCGAGGTCGCCATTCCAGCGGGCCCGACCGAGGACGACAGTCTCGTCGACGCGCGTGTCACGCCGACCGGCAGCCTCGAGAACCTGTCGCAGATGGAGGTCGACCGGCTGCTCGACAGCTCGCGTGGCGGCCTCTACCCACTGTATCGCCGCTGCTCACTCGCCGTCCTGAACAGCGGGGGCGAGACCGACGACGCCCGCGCGATCTTCGACCGCTATGCCGACTTCGACATCGACATCGTGCGGCAGGCCTGGGGTATCAAGCTCGAACTGCACAATGCGCCGGCCGCCGCGTTCGTGGACGGTCGCATGATCCGCGGCATCCAGGAGCACCTGTTCGCGGTGCTGCGCGACATCCTCTACATCCACGGCGAAGTCTACGAACACGGCAGCGTCGAGCTGCGCGAATCCGCGGGGATCACCAACGCCGTGTACCGCGTGCTGCGCAATGCGGGCCTGCTGCAGCCGCGCGTGCGGCCCGATATCGTCGTGTGCTGGGGCGGACACTCGATCAGCCGCGACGAATACGAATACACGAAACTCGTGGGCTACGAACTTGGCCTGCGCGGGCTCAATGTCTGCACGGGCTGCGGCCCGGGGGCCATGAAGGGCCCGATGAAAGGCGCGACGATCGGACATGCCAAGCAACGCATCCAGTCGGGCCGCTACATCGGCCTGACCGAGCCGGGCATCGTCGCGGCCGAGCCACCGAACGCGATCGTGAACCAGCTCGCCATCCTGCCGGACATCGAGAAGCGCCTCGAAGCGTTCGTCCGCGTCGGCCACGGTATCGTCGTGTTCCCGGGTGGTGCCGGCACGGCCGAGGAAATCCTGTATCTCGTCGGCATCCTGCTCGACCCACAGAACGAGCCGCAGCCATATCCCGTCGTGTTCAGCGGGCCTCGCGGCAGCGAGGAATACTGGCACCAGATCGACGCGTTCCTGGTCGGCACGCTCGGCGAGCGCGTGCGCCAGTGCTATCGCATCATCGTGGGCGATCCGGCCGAGGTGGCACGCGAGATGCTGCGCGGAATGGGCGCGGTCCGTGAATTCCGCCGCCGTGCGAGCGACGCCTACAACTTCAACTGGCTGCTGCGCATTCCGCACGAATTGCAGCAGCCGTTCGAGCCCACCCACCCGGCGATGGCCGCGCTCAAGCTGCATCGCGACTCACCGCCGCACCAGTTGGCGGCGGAATTGCGCCGTGCGTTCTCGGGCATCGTCGCCGGCAACGTCAAGGAAGCCGGGCTGCGGCTGATCGACGAGCATGGCCCGTTCGAACTGCATGGCGATACCGAACTGCTGCAGCCACTGGACGCGCTGCTCGCATCGTTCGTGCGGCAGCGCCGCATGAAGCTCTCGGGCGAATACCAGCCCTGCTATCGCATCGTCGCCTGATCCTTGCCTCTCTCCCCCCGCCGCAGCGGGAGGGGGGCAGACTGTGACCCAGTACCGGACGCTGGCGGGGCGCTTCGGTACCGTGCGTCCATCATGGCACCAGTTAAATACCGCAATGTCTGAGCGCAAGCCGGAACTCCCCGTCGGCACGCGCGCGCCGCCGCGCGACAAACCCGGTTCCCCGGAGCGTGCCTTGACGGCGCGCGAGGTCGGATCACGCCGTGGCGCAAACAAAATTGGTGCCGCCACGGACGGTTGGGACGCCTACAACGACTGGCTGGACCGAGTCCGGCAACCGGCCCCGCCTTCACGGCAGGCCGTGATCAGCAAGTCCCTCTACAGCATCGCGAGCTACAAGAGCTGGGCCGACAAGGCCCGCGGTGCCTTCGACAAGGGCAAGTGACGGCCCGCACGACCGTGCGGCACCGGTCGTGTGGTGACGCAGGGCTGGTGGCGTCGCTGTCGCGCCGCTTTTTCGATTAGAGTCTGTCCCCCGACCCGATCCCATGGAACGACTGCTCAAGTGGCTCGACGACCTGGACGACCTCGCGGACGTCTTCCGCGTGCAGGCGCCGGCGGTGATCATCACCGCGCTACTAGTCGTGGCGTTCGTCGCGGGCCTCGGCGCGCTCCTGCTGCTCGGGCCGTCGGATCTGCTCGCTGCACCCTGACGCGGAGACACATTCGATGACCGAAGACGACAAGCGCCCACCCGGCGAGGATGATCTGCGCGCGCGACTGAGCGCTGAGCAGTTCCAGGTCACCCAGAACAAGGGCACCGAACGGGCCTTCACCGGCCGCTACCTGCACAACAAGGACCTGGGCGTGTACACGTGCGTCGTGTGCGATGCCGAGCTGTTCGCTTCGGACACGAAGTATGACTCCGGCTCCGGCTGGCCGTCGTTCTGGCTGCCGCTCGCGGGTGACAGTGTCGTAACGCACCGCGACGTGAGCCACGGCATGGTGCGGACCGAGGTCACCTGCGCGCACTGCGGCGCGCACCTCGGCCACGTGTTCCAGGACGGCCCGCAACCCACGGGGCTGCGCTACTGCGTCAACTCGGCCGCACTCGAATTCAAGAAACAGGACTGACCCATGCGCCGGTGGGTGATTCCGCCGGCTGCTACGCTCGTGTTCGACGTCGAACTGACTGAAGATCAGCTGCAGCGCTGACGCCGCGACCGCGTCACTTCACCGCGGGGTTCAGCGAATACGTGCCGGTGAGTCTGGCTTCGGCCAGCACGTGCCGGGCGATCGCGTCCTGCACCTGCTGACCCGTGAACGCACCCTCGACCGGGCAGCGCGCGAGGTCGATCGCATACAGCGTGAAATGATAGTGATGCAGCAGCGTGTCGTTCCACGGCGGGCAGGGACCGTCGTAGCCGAAGTACTGGCCTGCCATGTCCTTGTCGCCGGCAAACCAGAGCGTGTAGTCGTTCAGCCCCTGGCGTGATCCCGTTGGACCGCGTGGCGCGCGTTTGCCGCCGGCAGTCACGCCATCGCAGGCGGACCCGGCCGGCATTTCGCTGACCGACGGCGGAATGTCGACCAGCGCCCAGTGCCAGAAACTGGTTCGTGGCAGGTCGGCCGGCACGATGCGGCCCTCCTGGTTCACGGCATCGGCGCGGGTTGGCACGTCGACGTCGACGCACAGCAGAACGAGCGATTTAGCCGTCGAGGGCACGCCCGTCCAGCGCAGGTGCGGGTTGCGGTTGCCGCTCAGACGGACGTGCTGCGCCGGATCGGGCGCGCAGAATGCGAACTCTGCGGGGATCCGCTGGCCGTGTACGAAGTTCGATGACAACAGGTGCACTGCGGGTCACTCCTTGGGCCTTCCTGCGTCCGATTCTGCCATGGCCCGGCGGCGGACCGGCAGCGTTCTGGCACACTGCAGCCCGTCATTTACCGACGGGAAGCCGCCATTGTCCGCAGGTTCGACCACCGCCGCTGATCCGTTTCGCCCGCCGGTGCCGCAGGCCGTCCAGATCGACGGTCCGGCCGGTGCCATCGAAGCGCGTGTCGAAGATCCGCTGCCAGCCGGCGCGACCCGGCGGGCAATCGGCGTTGTCTGCCACCCGCATCCGCTCTTCGGCGGCACCATGCAGAACAAGGTCGTGCACACCGCTGCCCGGGCCATGCAGGAGGCGGGGGCGGCGACGGTGCGTTTCAATTTCCGTGGCGTGGGTGCCAGCGCAGGCCAGCACGACCGTGGCGTCGGTGAGCTCGCGGATGCGTTCGCCGTGATCGACTGGATGCGCCGGCACTTCGACTGCGACGCGCTGTGGCTCGGCGGATTCTCGTTTGGTGCGGCGACCGCGCTGCAGGCGGCGGCACGCGGTGCACGGCCCGCGAAGCTGGTAACGATCGCACCGCCGGTGGGCCGCATCATCACCGAACCCGTGGCGCGTCCGGACTGTCCCTGGCTGATCGTGCAGGGCGACCAGGACGAACTCATCGACATCGCAGCAGTGCGTTCGTGGGCGCGCAACTTTGCGCCCGAACCTGAGTTGGCGGTGATCGCGGGCGCCGAGCATTTCTTCCACGGCAAGCTCGGCGAGCTACGCTCGGGCGTCCTCGCTTTCCTGCGCGAAGCCTGAAAATATCGCTGCGGCGGCCGCGCCACCGCCAGAAAAAACGCCGGGGTGCGTGAGCACCCCGGCGTCATCAGCGAAAATCGCTTCAGTCAGCTCGAGCTCAGTTCACGAACCCCTTGAGGTTCTTGAGCGGCATCACGCGGACCTTCTTGCTGGCCGGCTTGGCCTTGAAGACCATCTTTTCGCCGG
>Ga0315286_10007034_pt1 | contig 10971 bp, 8 predicted proteins | sample YL17G10_0_MG_FD_205038 | JGI IMG/M metagenome (GOLD analysis project Ga0315286, IMG submission 205038) | Sediment microbial communities from Yellowstone Lake, YNP, Wyoming, USA - YL17G10_0 | ecosystem: Environmental > Aquatic > Freshwater > Lake > Sediment | place: USA: Wyoming | collected...
CAGGCTGTTCCCGACCGAGGCCACGACGACGCGCCAACTCTTTCCTCCGACGGCGAAGGAAATCCCGTCGCCCTGGGAGAACCACTGCGTACGGACCTCCTCGGTGAAGACGAGGTCCGTCGACAATACCGCTGCCTGCGGCGCATCGGCGGCGCTTGCCCTCCGGGTGACCTCACGGAATACGATGTAGCCGGCAAGGGCGAGAATGAGAACGACGCCGCCCACGATCATGACCACCCGGAGGGGCGGGAGCCGGCGACGGGTGTCCAGGAGCTCGCTCAACGGGATGGGCTGCTCCTGGATCTGGATGTTGCGGTAAATGCCGATGAGCTCCTCGGCGTCGAGGCCGAGGTAGTCGGCGTAGTTGCGCAGGAAGCCCATGGCGTAGGTCTCGCCGGGGAAAGCGGCGAACTCCTCGTCTTCCAGCGCCTTGAGGAAACGCTTTGCGACGTGGGTCTCCCGGGCGACCTGCTCGATCGTCAGGTTATTGCGCTCGCGGGCAGCCTTCAGCTTTTCTCCGATCGATTCCATGGGACCTACTGCGTTGGGTCGAACAGCCAGTCGGGCTGGACGTTTGCGTAGGGGGGGGCCTTGTAGGCGAAACGGGAATCCGGCAGTCCCTGGTTGATGCGTATGTTCGTGAAGTCCATGACCACCGTGTCGCCGCTCACGAGGCTTCCCTCGACCCGCCGGATGAGCATGAGGTCCCGGTTCACCGAGACGATCATCTGGCTGTAGCTCGTGGCTCCGCGCGCCTGGAGCTTCAGCTTCACCACCATCTCCCGGGAGCCGTCCTCCAGCGCAACGGGCGCGGGGCCCGTGAGGTAGGCAATGGAATAGTTGCGCTGCCAGAGAAGGAGGCCCTGGCTGGAGACCATGGCTTCCAGCTCGGCAGGAGACCGGGACTTGAATGACTGCTCAAGGACCACCTGGTCGGCCGGGTCGTAGACGGTCAGCTTCTCCCCGTCGAGGTTGATGACCTGGTCCTTCGGGCTGTCGAACTTGATGTTCAAGTACAAAGGCGACTTGTACGACAGCCTGCCGCTCGACACCGACTTGCCCCGCGTGATGGTCAGGTTGGCCTCGTAATCCTTCACGGCCGCGTAGCCCGAGGAAAGGGTGGCAAAGAACTTGTCCGCGGAAACGATCGAGGCGGCCTGCGCGGAGGCCATCAACGGAGCGAGAACGAGAGAGAAGATGAGAATGACGGCTTTTCTGCTCAAGGCTTTCCCCATAGTACCGATGCATCGCTCTTTGTCAAGGAGAAGGGGATCCTAGAGGATCCTCAGGGGGATCCGCCGCCCTGGGCTGGCTCTCCGAGCGCATTGCCGAGCAGCCACTTCAGGGCGTCGTCGGAGAGCTTGAGGGTTTCCCCGTCATCCGCGCAGAAGAACCGCATGTCGCGCACGTGCGCCGAGGCGCACCCGACGCAATAGGTCTTCCCGCAGAGAGGACACCTGCCCGCCGGGGCTTCCGCCGGCGGCTCCCCGCGCACGCGGATCGCCGGCTGCGGCGGCAGGTCACGGGGCACCCACCACTCCCTCCCGCAGGCGGCGCACTCGATCCTGCGCTCGCGCTCGTCGCGGAGGCGCCGGAAGAGCTCCGCCGCGCGAGCATGGCCAGGGTGGGCGGCGAGCAGACCCGTGAGCAGAGTTCTGGCCTTCTCGTGCCGACCGCTGTCGCGAAGGACCAGCGCGAGGTTCATGGTGAGGTCGGGGTTGCCCGGGTCGAGCTCCAGCCCCTTGCCGAAAGCGATCTCCCCGCGCACCCGCTCTCCCTTCAGCGCGGCAACCTGGCCAAGGAGGTTGTAGACCGACGGCGAGGGATGGTCGGGCTCGACCTGGGCGAGCAGCTCCTCGGCCCGGTGCACCATGTCCATCTCGATGCACGCGGCGGCGCAGTTCTCCTTGTAGACCGGGTTCTCGGGGTCGAGGCGCATCGCCGCCTCGTACTCCTTCACGGCCGCCGCGTGGTCGCCCTGACGGGCCCGGATGTTTCCGCGCAGGTTGGCCGCGCGCGCGACGTCGCCCGCCGCCGTGAGCTCGCCGATCACCGCCAGCGCCTCGTCATGCCGGCCGGAAAGGGAGAACGCCTCGGCGAGATTCAGCGCTATGTCCTGCTCGGCGGGCGCTGCGGCGCGCGCGCGCCGCAGCGGCTCGACGGCGCCCGAGGGGTCTCCTGCCTCCAGGCGGATCTGGCCGGCGAGGTTGTTCGCCCACGGGTCCGACGGCGCCAGCGCGAGGGCCCGCTCCAGGGCGGGGCCCTCGTCCCTGCCCAGCACGCGGAGGGTTTCGGCCACGCGGAAGTGATAGAGGGGGTAGTCCGGGGCGAGCTCCGCGGCGTGGGTGAAGCTGGCCAGCGCCTCCTCCCTCTCCCGCCGCGAGACGAGGATGAGGCCGAGGATGTAGTGCACCGCGCTGTCCCTGCAGTCACCCGCGGCGAGCTCATGGAGGATCCGGAACGCCTCGTCGGTGTTTCCCTCGCGGTAGAGCATCTTCGCTTCCGTCCCCCGCACCTCGGGGTCGTGGGGCGCGAGGGCCCGCACCCGCGGCAGGAGAAGAGACAGCTCGTCGAACGACTCCTCCTCGAAAAGGAGGCGCGCCGCGCGCAGGTAGAGCTCCACGGCCTCCCGCGTACGACCCGCGTTCTCACGCGCCCGCGCAGCGTTGCGCAGGAAGAGGGGCGAGGGATCATGGTCGATCGCGCGCTGGTACGCGTCCGCCGCCTTTTCCCAGTTGCCCAGCCCGTACTCTGCGTTGCCCAGGAGGTTCCAGGCCTCGGCGCTCGATTCGATTCCCCCGTCGGCAAGACCCGCCGCGGCAGCGTCACGTGCATCGAGCAGGCGGTTGGCGAGGTACAGGAGATTCGCCTTCGCCAGCCGCCCGCCGGGGTACGCCGGCTCCTTCGAGAGTATCCGCTCAATTTCCGCAAGAGCGTCCGCCGGCAGGGACAAGCGCGCGTAGCACTGCGCGAGAAGGAAACGCTCGCGCGAGCTGCCCTCCCGTTCCTTCAGCCCTTTGCGCAGCTGCACGGCGGCGACGTCGAACCTTCCCATGGTGGCAAGGGTCTCGGCGAACCGCATACGGGCTGCCGGGCTGACCGGCGCGTAATACGAAGCCCGAAGGTGCTCGCGCTCCACGGCGACGGGGTTCGTCTCAAGGAGCAGCCGCCGCAGGCGGAAGGTGCCGGGGCCGGATCCCGCGAAGTTCTGCGCGGCGAAGCCGATGACGCCCTCGGGAAGCGTCTCGTCGTCCAGCTCGCCCACCCACTCGTCGTCGACCTGGAAGGAGAAACGGGAACCGTGCGCCACGATCCGGATCGCCGGGTGCAAGGCTCCCGCCTGCCCCTCCCCGGTGTCCGGCATCGAGAGGCTCGTCCATTCCACGAGGTGCAGGGGATGGTTGTTGAACAGCAGGTCGACGCGGTAGTTGCCCCTGGTCGAAACGAGAAAGGAATAGAAGTTCTCGTCGTCCACGGTGCGGAAGAGCACGCCGGCGGCGGAGTGCCCGTTCGCGGGGTCCAGCTCGACCTCCGCCTCCAGGGTGAAGTCCGCGATCCGGCGCTCCCTCGCGAGCGTCTCCCACGCGAAGTAGCTGTCCTTGCGGAGCATGAGCGCGTAAGCCCCCCTGTCATAGCGCGCCGTATAGTGCTCGGCGCGCGTGACCGGGAAGGGTTTCGATTCGAGCAGCCGAAAGGAGGTGACAAGCCTTTCGGGAGCGCGGCGGGGACGGAGGAAGGAAAGCATTCCGAAGCTCAGTACTGCAGTATGACGGCCATGAGCTCCAGGGGTTCGTCCTCCCGGTTCTCGATGGCGTGACCGGCGCCCCCGCCGGTCAGCACGGCGTCTCCCGGGCCGACCCGCCGGCTCTCGCCGTTGTCGTTTACCACGCCTGAGCCCGAGAGAATATAGAAGATCTCCTCCTCCCCGTCGTGCTCGTGGTAGCCGATGGAGCTGCCCCGGGGCAGCCGCAGGCGCGCAAAGAGCCGGGCCCGGCCCCGCAGCTCCTCGCGCCGGAAGACGTGGAGGAGCTCGACGGTTCCCGAACCCTCGCGCATGCGCTCGCGCACCTCTGACGGCATGTCTGTTTTTCTCTTGATCATTCGGTTGCTCCGTCGGCTCTCTGAACGGACCCCGGCGGCGCTACTCTTCCGTGTCCGCCGTCGATTCCTCCGGCGCCGCGGCCGGATCGGCGACCTCGATGTCCCGGATGCGGTCGCGCAGCAAGGCGGCGCGCTCGTAATCTTCCGACTCGAGGGCGGCCTGCAGCTCGCTCCTCAGCGCCTCCGCGGGGGAGTCTTTTTGTTCGTGGATCTGCTTCAGGGTCGCCTTGAGGTAATTCAGTGACCGGACCCGTTCGAACTGGAACGCGGGGGTATCTATCTCACCCATCCCCTCGATGGCGGAGATGGCGTTCGTGAGGATGTCCACCGCCGTGCTCTTCATCTCCTTGTGGAGGGAGATCATGGCGCGCGAGATGGCGTTCATGCGCACCACGTACGGCTTGTACTGGAGCAGCTCCTTGCGGTCGTCGTCGCAGTCCCCGAACTTCTCGACCAGCGAGAACAGCGCGAGGTTGTGGTCCGTGTCCCGCGCGGTGCGCGCGAAGTCCCCGATCTGGAAGAGCACCAGGTAGCGGAAGTAGAACAGCACCCCTTCGCCCTGCAGCGCCGCGAAGTCGTCGTGGGAAAGGGTAAAGCCGTCGTCCGACCCGTTCGCGGTTCGGTAGCTATCCAGGCGCGCCTGGAACTCTTCCAGCGCCGTGCCCCGGCCGAAAGGCTTCTTGCCGTCGGGGCGTCCGTCAAGCTCGTACTGCTCGATGCCCATGGGTTGTCGGACCTGGAGCACGTGCCGCCCGTCGTCGGCCTGGACGATGCGTATCTGGTTATCCGAATCGAACTCCCATTCCCGGAGGATCTCCGTGATATCTGCGCTCATTGGTTCCGTTCCCGCGAGCAATGTACCCCCCGAGCGGGGTTTCGGCAATACGGGGCACCACCCGGAGAGCGCTGTCAAGCCCCCGGAGCGGCGACAGCGTTGATGATTTCCCCGCGGGTCAGGTAGGCGCCGATCTGCCGGGCGATCATGACCGAAACGTTGACCTGCGCTTCCGCCGTGGTCGCGCCGAGATGCGGCGTGGCGATGACGCGCGGGTGCTTCGCGAGGCTCCAGTCCTCCGGCGGCTCCCTCTCGAACACGTCGACGCCGGCACCCTGCAGCATCCCCGCGTCGAGCGCCGCGACCAGGTCCTTCTCCACCACGATTCCCCCCCGCGCACAGTTGACCAGGAAGGAGCCCTTCTTCATGAACGCGAAGCTCTTCAGGTTGAAAAGCCCCTCCGTTTTCTCGGTGCGCGGCGAATGGATGGAGACGTAATCTGATCCTCGCAGCACCTCTTCGAACGAACCAGCCCGGAAACCCATGGCCGAGGCCGCTTCGGCGGTTACGAAAGGATCGTACGCCATCACCTTCATCCCGAGGGCCAGGGCGCTCTTGCCGACGATGCGCCCCACGTTCCCGATCCCGACGAGACCGAGCGTCTTGCCGAGAAGCTCGGCTCCGCTGAAGCTCTTCTTGTCCCACTTCCCGGCCTTCATGGATGCGTCTGCCCTGGCCAGGTCGCGCGCGAGCGCGAACATCATGGCCACGGCGAGCTCGGCGGCCGCTTCCGCGTTCCCGCCGGGGGTATTGAGCACCACGATCCCCCGCTCCCCCGCGGCCTTCACGTCTATGTTGTCCACCCCGGCGCCCGCCCTGCCGATGACCCGCAGCTTCTTCCCGGCACCCATGAGCTCCCGGGTCGCCTGCGTTGCCGACCGGACGACGAGGGCAGCAGCGTCGCCGAGCTCGGCGATGAGCCGGTCGGCCGCGAGCCCCGTCTTCACGGTGAGCTCGAGCCCGGGAAACTTCCCGAACTCCTCCATGCCTTCCTTCGCGATCGAATCCGCGATGAACACCTTCATCTTTTCCATGCACCACGTATAGACCCGCGCATGGGTTTCTGCAAGCTGGCGGCGGGAGGGGCTCCTCGGTTATAGTGGATCCATGCCTGAATCAGTCACCGTCATCTCCCTGGGCGGGTCGATCATCGCCCCGAAAGGGGTGGACACCGCCTTTCTCGCGGGCTTCCTGCGGCTGGTGGAGAAGCACCTCGAGGGAGGGAGAGAGCGGAAGCTCATTATCGTGTGCGGGGGCGGCGGCCTCGCCCGCGACTACCAGGCCGCCTTGCGCGCGCTGGCGCCCGGTGCCCGCAACGAAGACCTGGACTGGGTCGGTATCGCGGCCACGCGGGTCAACGGCGAGCTTCTCCGCCGCGTGCTCCGCCGCTGGTGCGTGGAAGACCTCGTCACCGATCCCACCGCCGTCTCCGTGTTCGCCGGACGGGTGCTCGTTGCCGCGGGGTGGAAGCCCGGATTCTCGACGGACAACGACGCGGTGGTGCTCGCGCAGCGCTTCTCGGCCGGCACGATCGTGAATCTCTCCAACATCGCGAAGGTCTATTCGGACGATCCGAAGAAGAACCCGGCTGCCCGCGCCCTGGACACCGTATCCTGGAAGGAGATGCTGGAGATCGTCGGCGGCGAGTGGACGCCGGGAAAAAACACCCCGTTCGATCCCACCGCGGCGCGGGCGGCAGCCGGAGCCGGCATCAAGGTGATCTTCGGGGAGGGGCGGGACCTCGACAACCTGTGGCGGATCCTCGAGGGCGGGGCTTTCAGCGGAACGACGATCGGGCCGGACTGATCCCTCCGCGGTACACCGCGGAGGCGACGTGCTCAGGTGCTCTCCAGCTCCTTGATCCTGTCTCGGAGCTTTGCCGCCTCCTCGTAGTTTTCCTCTTCGATGGCCACGTCGAGGAGCTTGCGGAGGCTCGCCATCTCGGTCTCGGGCGGCATCGGCACCGGCTCGGGCACCGGGGGTGCGTCGGACTCCTCGGATGAGCGGACGGTCGGGTCCACGTGTTTCAGCTCGCGGTTCTTCTCCTCCACCATCTTGACGGAGATCCCCGCCTCGTCCACGACGGCCTCGTCGATGTAGATCGGGCACTTCACGCGCACGGCAAGCGCGAGGCAGTCGGATGGCCGCGCATCCACCGTGATCTCGGAGCCGCCTGACTCGAGGATGAGCTTGGCGAAATAGGTGCCTTCCTTGAGAGAGGTGATCTCCACGCGATTGACCGAGGAATCGAGGTTTTCCAGGACCGTGATGAACAGGTCGTGCGTGAGGGGCCGGGGCATCTTCACGCTGCCCAGCCCGATGAGGATCGACTGCGCCTCCAGGGGCGCAATGAAAATGGGCACCGCCACGTCCAGGCCGAGCGGCCGGACGAGGACTGCGTTGCCCTGTTCGGCCTTCGCGACTGTCCAGACCTCGGCGGGAACAAGCATCTTTCGCTTTCTCTTGCTCTCAATGATAGAGCAATTGCGCAGGGATGGCAATACAGGTCTCCTTATGTATATTGAGGCCAAGGAGCGAAGCATGGCAGCAGAGGGAAACGCATTCGGCGCGCGCGCGGTTCTGAAGTCTCAAGGGGGGAAGCACACCTACTACAGCCTGGAACGCCTCGAACGGCAGGGGTTGGGCGCCGTTTCGCGCATGCCGTATTCCATGCGGATCCTTCTCGAATCCGTCCTCCGCCAGGTCAACGGCTTCGACGTGCGCGAGGAGGACGTCGTTGCGCTCTGCGCCTGGAACAGCCCGGAGTCCCAGGCAAAGGAGTTTCCTTTCAAGCCCGCGAGGGTGGTGATGCAGGACTTCACCGGCGTCCCGGCAATCGTGGACCTCGCGGCGATGCGCGACGCCATGGCACAGCTCGGCGGCGATCCCCAGCGCATCAACCCCGTCATCCCCGTCGACCTGGTGATCGACCACTCCGTGCAGGTGGACCTCTTCGCCTCCACGCGTGCTTTGTCCGGCAACGCGACCCTCGAGTTCCAGCGCAACCGCGAACGCTACGAGTTCCTCCGCTGGGGCGCGGGGTCGTTCGCCGATTTCCGCGTCGTGCCTCCCGCCACGGGGATCGTGCACCAGGTCAACCTCGAGTACCTGGCGCGCGTGGTGCAGGTGCGCCACGGCGTCGTCTTCCCCGACACCGTGGTCGGCACCGACTCGCACACGCCGATGATAAACGGGATCGGGGTGCTGGGATGGGGCGTCGGGGGGATCGAGGCAGAGGCTGCCCTCCTCGGCCAGCCGCTGTACATGCTCATCCCGCAGGTGGTGGGCATGAAGCTCACCGGGTCCCTGCGCGAGGGGGTGACCGCGACGGATCTCGTCCTCACCGTGACGCAGGCGCTGCGCACGCTCGGCGTCGTGGACAAGATCGTCGAGTTCTTCGGTCCGGGGCTCGCCAGCCTGTCGGTCGCTGACCGGGCCACGATCGGCAACATGGCGCCCGAGTACGGGGCCACGGCCGGCTACTTCCCCATCGACGAGAAGACCCTCGACTACCTGCGCTTCACGGGCCGGCCTGCCGACCTGGTGGACCTGGTCGAGCGGTACGCGCGGGAGCAGGGGCTGTTCCGGGGGTCGGACGCGGCCGAGCCGGTCTACTCGAGCGCGGTCGGGCTCGACCTCGCTTCCGTCGAGACCTCCCTTGCCGGCCCGAAGCGGCCGCAGGACAGGGTGGCGCTCTCCCGGGCAAAAGGATCGTGGCGCGGGGCGGACACGCCCGCGGCTCTTCGAGCCGTGGAGGTTGAGCTGGGAGGGGACCGGGAAACGCTCCGGGATGGCGCGGTGGTCATCGCGGCGATCACGAGCTGCACGAACACGTCCAATCCCTCCGTGATGATCGGGGCCGGCCTGCTCGCCCGCAAGGCCGTCCACCTCGGCCTGCGCGTGCCCTCCTACGTCAAGACGAGCTTTGCGCCGGGCTCCAAGGTAGTCACGCAGTACCTCGACCGCGCCGGTCTCAGCCCGTACCTCGAGGCTCTCGGTTTCCACGTCGTGGGGTACGGGTGCACGACGTGCATCGGGAACTCGGGACCGCTGTCCCCCGCCGTCAGCAAGGCGATACGCGACAACGACCTGACCGTGGTCTCCGTGCTCTCGGGGAACCGCAACTTCGAGGGACGCATCCATCCCGAGATCAAGGCGAACTACCTCGCCTCCCCTCCCCTCGTCGTGGCGTACGCGCTCGCCGGGACCATGGACACGGACCTCGCCACGGAGCCCCTCGGGCGGGACCACAACGAATCCCCCGTCTTCCTCAAGGACATCTGGCCGACGCTGGCCGAGGTGGAAGCCGCGGTCAGGGAGAGCCTCACGCCCGAGATGTTCCGCTCCGTGTACGCGAACGTCTTCAGCGGCGACGATGCCTGGAAGAACGTGAAGGTGCCCGAGGAGCGCCGCTACAGCTGGGACGGGGAGTCGACCTACATCCGCCGCCCGACCTTCTTCGAAGGCATCAGCGCGAAGCCGGCCGCGGTGGCCGCCCTGCGCGGCGCACGGGTCCTGGCATACCTGGGGGACTCGGTCACGACGGACCACATCTCCCCCGCCGGCGCGATTCCCGAGAAGAGCCCCGCGGGGAAATGGCTCCTCGAGCACGGGGTCGCCAAGGAGGACTTCAACACCTACGGCGCCCGGCGCGGCAATCACGAGGTCATGATCCGCGGCACTTTCGCGAACATCCGTATCCGCAACAAGCTGGTGCCGGGAGTCGAAGGGGGCTCTACGCGGCTCCTCACAACGGGGGAGAAGATGTTCATCTTCGACGCGGCCGCTCGGTACGCGGAGGAAAAGGTGCCCCTCCTGGTTCTCGCGGGGAAGGAATACGGCTCCGGCTCTTCCCGGGACTGGGCGGCGAAAGGGGCGCTGCTGCTGGGCGTGCGCGCCGTGATCGCGGAGAGCTACGAGCGCATCCACAGGTCAAACCTGATAGGGATGGGAGTGCTGCCCCTGCAGTATCAGAAGGGAGAAAATGCCGAGAGCCTCGGTTTGACCGGCGAAGAGGTGTACGAGATCGAGCCAGCGCAGAAGCCGGGGCAGGTTCTGGCCGTGGTGGCCCGCAGCGGCACGGGGGACGAGAAACGGTTCAGCGTTCTGGCGCGGATCAACTCGCCGGTGGAGCTGGACTATTATCTCAACGGGGGAATATTGCCGACAGTGCTCCGGGGATTCGCGAAGGGGACGGCCGCCGTAAAGCAACCGTAAAGCAACCGTAAAGCAACCGTAAAGCAGCGCCAAAAAGTGTGGCCGCCCCGCAGCCCACGAAAATGCACGGGGTACCGTGCAGTCGGTACCGTGGAAGGGCGGCCACGACAGATTTGACTGTCTAGATGCCTGACCACCTCTGGTCATGCATATCGTTTTCGTACTTCAACTCCGCACCTCCTTTCCCCGCATACGCGGGCTCTTGGATTTCCGTCCGTCGACGGAGCGCCCAGGCGCAAAAAAAGCCATCTCTCTCGAATGCCGCGCGGTCGGAAACCGCCCAGCCAGTCTTTCCAGAGAGGTGGCTCTTCAACAGTCAAATCTGATTGGAGAGTACCCCTCTACGGACGAGTTGTCAAGAACTTAATGCGCGGGCTGATCCTGGGGCAGATCGTCGTGGGGCAAAGACGGGACAATTCCATCCGCGTGCACCGGCGCACGGGCCGCCTCGCGGCCCGTGAAGCTTCTTCCTGGGAAAAGGACGGCAAGCGCGTCGAGCACCGAATCGGCGAACTCGAAAGTGAGCGCCTGGAGCACCTCGGCGGGAATCTCCTCCAGGTCCTTCTCGTTGCGCCGGGGAAGAAGGACGCGCGTCATCTTGTAGCGATGCGCGGCCAGCACCTTCTCCTTGACGCCCCCGATGGGAAGGAGCCGGCCCGTCAGCGTGATCTCGCCCGTCATGGCGAAGCCCGGCGTCACCGGCGTCTGCGCCACCGCGGAGAGCAGGGCCGCCGTCAGCGTGATGCCCGCCGATGGGCCGTCCTTGGGGATGGCGCCTTCCGGCACGTGGATGTGGATGTCACGATCCTTGAGGAAGT
>Ga0315286_10007035_pt1 | contig 10970 bp, 3 predicted proteins | sample YL17G10_0_MG_FD_205038 | JGI IMG/M metagenome (GOLD analysis project Ga0315286, IMG submission 205038) | Sediment microbial communities from Yellowstone Lake, YNP, Wyoming, USA - YL17G10_0 | ecosystem: Environmental > Aquatic > Freshwater > Lake > Sediment | place: USA: Wyoming | collected...
GACAGAGGTTACCATTTCCGTAAGCTCGCTGATGTGCCAGAAGTGACGCTGACTACCAGTGTGGTTGGCGGAATCGGGACGATTTCGGCCGGCGGAACATATCGTCTGGGAACAGTTGTGCCGGTTACAGCGACGCCGCAGGCCGGCTGGGTTGTCAAGAATTGGACGGGAACCGATGACGACTCGGAAGTTGCCACGGCGCAAAAAGTTGTGATGAATTCGGACAGGAGCGTTACCGTTGAGTTCAAACAGCCCAGAACATTAGCCGTACCAAGCGAATACGCCAATATCACGGCTGCTATGAACGCCGCCAACGACGGGGATATTATCGTTGTAAGTGCGGGCGTTTATTACGGGCCTCAGATTCAGTTCACCAAGGCCGTGGAAGTCAGGTCGACGAATCCTGATAATCCTGCCTGGGTAGCGCAGACAATCATCGACTTTAACGAGCCAGGCGGGCAGCACGCTGGGCCGATTATTTTCTTCCCGAAGGGAGCGAACTCCGGGTGTGTTCTAAATGGTTTTACAATCAGGAATTCAAACTGGTACACTAATGTCGGCTGGGCTACCGATGGGCCGGGTCAGGACGGCGGAAACGGCTCCGGCAGCAATGGCGGCGCTATCTGGATAGGCCCGGAGGCAGGCCCTGTTATTAAGAACTGTGTCATTAGGGATAATTCTATTCTCGGCGGCTTTGGAAGCAACGGCGCCAATGCCGATACGCAGCACAACGCAGGTCGCGGCGGATGGGGCGGCTGGGCGAGAGGCGGCGCCATTTATTGCAGCGTAAACAGTTATCCTCAATTCATTAATTGCCGGATACTAAACAACCAGGTGGTTGGCGGTTTTGGCGGAAACGGCGGCGACTATTCTGCCACTGGCGGTAGCGCTAACTATGGAGGTAACTGGAGCAGGGCAGAGTGGTTTAGCTATGACCCCAGAGACCTTACCATCGAATGGGTGCCTGGCGATTTATATGTGCTATGGACAGAAATGGCGCCTAATATTCCTCTTGGGCGTAGGCCGACGTGGAATTACGGCTATTCGGATGATTATCTTAATTTCCATTATGGTTATATCGGCGACTACCGATGGTACAGCGGCTATGGCGGCGGCGTGTTTATCAACGAAAGCAGTAACGTAACATTCACTAATTGCGAAATCTCCGGTAACCTTGCCCAGGGCGGATTTAGTGGTCTGGGCGGAAATACGCCGGGCGCAGGACCTCAGCGCCCTGAACCGTTCCCCACAAAGTATGAGATACCGGCCTATGGCGGCGGCGTGTATATAGCCGCTGAATCGAAAGTTGTATTCAATGGATGTGCTATAAGCAACAATACGGCATCTAACCCGACTTTTGACCATAGGACCTTGGTGGGGATAGGCGCTAATGGTGGTTATATTCCGGCAAATTATGACCCGTGTAATCACTTCAGCATTGACGAATATCTTGGTCATGGCGGCGGCGTTTGTGCGGAAAACACAGCCAAAGTGACGTTCACAGGTTGCAATTTTAACAACAACAAGGCCGCCATGGGCGGTGGCTTGTTCGGCAGCAAAGCCGAACTTAAGGCCAGCAACTGCGACTTTGTATCCAACCAGGCGCATAAGGGCGGCGGTATGTTCGGTCAGAATGGTTCGATATCGATAACCAGTTGTCAATTCACCAATAATACAGCGCCTGATGACCCGAATGACCCGAACGTCCTCGGCGAAGGCGGCGGTTTGCATTTCTTGTCGGCCCAGACCAGTATCGCTGATACAAGCATTACCAACAACAGTTCTGAGGCGATGGGCGGCGGCGCCTATTTCAGCGGCAAAGGTTCACCAGCGACACTGCATAATTGTTTTCTCGTCGGCAATAGTACCGGCCAGATGGGCGGCGCTGTCGCGGCGACAACCTTTGCTCAGTTGAAAATTGCCAACTGCACCATCGCAGGCAACTCAGTTGCTGTAGGTGGTACCAATACCGGATTCGGCGGCGGACTGTACTGCTCCGATAACAGTTATGTTAATGTCATTGACAGCATCATCTGGGGTAATTTCGGCACCAATGGAGCACAACTGGCCGTAGGTACAACAGGGTTAGAATCATCCTCTGCAGCAGACGTTAGATATAGTGACATAGGACCAGTCCGTGATGTCAATAATGTAGTAACTATTGAACCTGCTCCAGCCCTGGCAATTACCGTTACGAACGATGCGAATGTTTTAGTAAGCACTATACTTGGTCCCGGAATCGAGGTGGTTGGCCAACCGATATACACGGGAGCAAGTGTCGCTTCGGGAACGTTCGAGGGCGGGCTTGCGGCCGGTATCGGCATCGAATCTGGTATTATTTTGACCAGCGGAGATGCGAATTTGGCGCTGCCGCCCAATAACAGCGATGGAATAACAGGAATAACAGCAGAGACTAATTTGCCTGGAGACCCAGACCTCAATGCCCTGCTTCAAGCAAGAGGTGGTGCAGGTGGTACTACTAACGACGCAGCAACTCTTGAATTTACCTTCAATACCAGCGGCGGTAACCTTTTCTTCAACTTCGTATTTGCTTCCGATGAGTACAACGAATTTACAAATTCGTCGTTTAACGATGTATTCGGGTTTTTCCTCGACGGCGTTAATATCGCCCTGATTCCGGGGACTACGACGCCGGTTGCGATTAATAATGTCAATGGCGGCAACCCATTAGGAACAAATGCCTCTAATCCAAATCTTTTCCACAACAATGACCCCAGCGATGGTGGTCCATTTTTTGCTATCCAATACGATGGTTTTACCACTGTATTTACTGCCCAGGCGCTCAACGTTGGCAGTGGCAATCACACAATTAAGCTGGCTATTGCCGATACGACTGACCGGGTGCTTGATTCAGCAGTATTTATCGAGGCAGGTTCTTTCTCTGACAAACCGTCATCTTCTGAGCCGATTTATGTCGGCGAAGGTTGCACGCTTATCGGGTGGGATCCTAATGTTCATGACCCCGCTAAGTGGGATCCTAACTTTGCCGTTTATGGCAACAAAAACGAGGACCCCTGTTTTATCGGCGGTTTCTTCCTCAGCCAGATTGACGCGGGCCAACTCATCAACAGTCCCTGCTGGAATGCGGGCAGCGCTAACGTCAGTAGCCCGGGTATCAACCTCGCCGGTTATACCACCAGAATCGACAGCGTGCCTGATGCCGGCACGGTGGATATGGGTTATCACTATCCGCCTTTTGTGCCCGTGCAGTATCATCTCGACGTTAATGCCGTCGAAATTAACGGCCTGAAGCCGACGATTATTAAACCGACCAGCAGCTTATTCAACGCGTACACGAAGGTTTCCCTGGAGGTAAACGTTCCGCCGGCCGGCTATCAGGTCCTCTGGACCGGCACCGACGACGATGATATTAACGGTGTCAACAACACCGTGATTATGAATGAAAACAAAACTGTTACTGTCGCCTTTGTAAGGAATACCTGCGACCTGACGGTTATCTGGAATAACGGAGGCACAGTTACGCCTGCGGGCGGCACTTATGCCCGCGGCGAGACAGTTACCCTTACTGCGACTCCGGATAGCGGTTATAGAATTGAAAGCTGGGAGGGTACTAACGATAATAATTCGTTTGCCCGAACCAACACCGTGACTATGAATGGAGACAAAACTGTCACGGTCACGTTCAGTTTGCCGCAGACAAGGACCGTTCCGGGCGAATACTCTTCGATTCAGGCGGCGGTCTCGGCGGCCCGTTCGGGTGATATAGTTATCGTTGCGAGCGGCGTTTATCACGGCAGCCGGATTACAATCAACAAGGAAATAACGATAGCAAGCACGAATCCTGACGACCCCTGCGTGGTTGCATCTACTGTTATCGATTCCAGCGGATACACCGACCCAGCGGTTGTTTTTGGCTCCGGCGCCACTGAGAACACCGTTCTCGATGGTTTCACTATTATCGGTGGCACATATAATCCGTTAGACCGTGTTGTTCCTGTGGCGCCTAACAAGAATGGTCTGGATGGTTACGCGATTGCCGGCGGAGCTATGTATATTAGTACCGGCTCAAGCCCGACAATAAGGAATTGCGTTATTAGAGACACCGCTATAAGAGGCGGTCATGCTTCTGGCGGCCTCACTGCCGACGCCACTTCTGCTGCCGGTCGAGGCGGCTGGGCCGGAGGCAGTTATGGCGGCGGAGTATTCATTGATTCCGGCGCGAACCCAACGTTTATCAATTGCACGGTTACTAACTGTTCGGTCACAGGCGGTAATGCCGGTAATGGCGGCGGCTCTTCAGGCACGTACGGAGGTGCCGATTTCCAGGATGCCAATCATGGCGGTTCGTGGAGCGATGCGAGTGTTTTCCCCTACCAGTCGCTTATCGGTTCAAATGGCCAGCCGTATTCTGCTGATTACCAATTCTACACCGGACTTGGCGGCGGTGTGTTCTGCAGTAATAACAGCAGGGCGACATTTATCGACTGCAACATCACAAATAATACTGCGTCTGGCGGTATGAGCGGTATCGGCGGCGACAGACCTTGGACAAGACCTGACCCCGTTACCGCTTACAGAATTCCAAGCTATGGCGGCGGCGTGTTCTGCGCAGGTAGCGCCAAGGCTCATTTCATCGGCTGCAATGTAACAGGCAACGTTGCGCCAAAACCCGATGCTACTTATCACGTTGACCCATATCTTGGCCACGGCGGCGGCATTGCCTTCGTGGGCGGTGAGGATATTCAGCTCGAGAATTGCACTATAAGCGGCAACACCTCGGCGGTTGGCGGCGGCGTCTTCTGGATGGGCGGGGCTCCGGCATTGCTGGGTTGCAATTTACTTAATAACGTCGCATACCTCGGCGGTGGTATCTATGCAACAAAAAGCTCCGGCCAAATCAAGGGCTGTACGTTGCGCAACAACTTTGCGGGCGTATCGCCCAATGATGTTGATGTAATCGCGGGCCAGGGAGGCGGTATATTTGGCTCATCGATAGGCGCGGACATTGTCGATTGCATCCTGACTAATAACACTTCTTCGACGTCGGGCGGCGGAATACATATTTACGGGCCTGCCGCCACTGACACAATCATCAAGAACTGTCTGCTGGTAGACAACCAGGCGGGTCGTGACGGCGGCGGTATTTCCACCAACTGGGGAGCAGTTGTCTCGGTCGAGAACTGCACATTATTCAATAACCAGGCCACCGGCACTTTTGGCGTTCTGGGCAACACGGGATTCGGCGGCGGATTATATTGCTCGTATGGCGCAAGCACCGATATCAACAACAGCATTTTCTGGGACAACAACGGCTTATTCGGTAATGAGATTGCCGAGGCGACGGGCTTCGAAGGTGAGCAGCTTTGCGGCACCGTCAGCGTGTCATACAGTGATATCAGAGGCGGTCAGGCGGGTGTATATATAAGTCCCGGCTGCCCAAATAACTGGGGTCCCGGCAACAGAAATATTGACCCGAGGTTTGTCAACGCGGTTGGCGATGACTTCCACCTTCAGCAGATTACCGCGGGACAAACGGTCAACAGCCCCTGCATAGATGCTGGCGGCGAATCGGCAGTATCAGCCGGGATGTTTAAGTACAGCACTTCAACGCTTGGCACGCCCGACACGGGAATTGTTGACCTTGGTTATCATTACCCCATAGCGGAATATTGCAGGAAATGGGACCTGTTCGTGGATAATCTTATCGACTTCAGGGACTTCGCAGTTTTTGCGTTGGCGTGGGTCGATGATTTGGGGTACGGAACAAATGACCTGAAGGAGTTTACAGATTGCTGGCTGGAGGAGTTGGAAAAGGATATGACTGCTCCGACACCAAATCCTATGACCTGGGCAATCGCGCCTCACGCGTTAACCGGGAACTCGGTTGAAATGAGAGCCAGCACCGCGGACGATGCGAGCGGACAGGTTTATTACCAGTTTGAAGATGTCAACGGCGCCGCAAGCGCCTGGCAGACCGACCCGTGTTACATGGTTACGGGCCTTAACCCCACCGGCGAGTATTGTTTCAGGGTAAGGGCACGTGACAAATACAATAACATCACCGCCTGGTCCGAAGAGGCCTGTGTAACCGACATCGGCGACATCAATGCGCCGACGCCTCCTCCGATATTTGTCCCCGTAGCGGCCCAAAACATCGTTCGCACTGATCCGAACACCGCCAGCGGGCAGTTCATGTGGGATCCGGCTGTCTACCAATGGGACTGGTGGCACAGGGTCATAGTTGATGTGACCAATGTAAATGATGATATTACCCCAAAAGGTGAACTTGAAGTTCGCTTTATCTGCAGCAATTCTAATTACAGCAGCGATAACGTGATTCCGGCGACGTTCCGTCCGATTCGTATAGGTCAACCTGTTGCTATTGGAGGAAGGGTTGTTCAAGGCGGTTTTGTCGCTTCCGGCAGCTACCGGCTGACGTGGAACGGAACCAACCAAATTGTTTATGACGTGTATGTTGGTGCGAGCGGCGGTTCGTACGGCAAGCTGTTGGACTGGTACGTGTGCGTTTATGATGCTTCCGGCAACTCGGCGTGTACCGCTACGTATTCGATTCCGCAATAGCAGCGGGCAGCGTTGAAATGGTGAAAATAAAAGGCCCCGGTGAAAACCGGGGCCTTTTTGTTGCCATTATTTTGCGTAGTGCAGGTCTTTTATATGCTGGTAGCCATAGTGAGCCAGCAGGTGGTCGAGCAGCACGATAGCGGTGTAGTTTTCCGCGACGGGCCAAATCCTTGCCGTAATCGTCGGGTCGCGTCTTGTTATCGCCGCTAATTGTTTGGTTTCGAGGGTATATTTGTCGATGGTATGCTGCGGCTTTGCGATTGTGGGGGTGGGTTTGACGGCAAGGCGGACGACTATTGGTTGTCCCGTTGCCAGGCCTCCCGTGATGCCGCCTGCGTTGTTGGAATCGAAAAACACTTTGCCATTTTTGGCCTGCATCTGGTCGTTGTTCTGGTAGCCGGTCATATCCTTAACTGCCATACCCGCGCCGACCTCGACCGCCTTGACTGCGCCGATACCCAGCATCCTGCCTAATTCGGCATCGAGCTTGCAGAAAACCGGTTCGCCTAATCCGGCTGGCACGCCCAAGGCGACTACTTCCACCAGCCCGCCCGCGGAGTCGCCGGACGCGGAGATTTTATTGCAGGCGTCTGTCATTGCCTGTGCGGCGTCAATATCCGGGCAGTTCAGGATGTGATGGACGCCGTATTTGTCTTTGACTTGTTTTGCGGTGCTTTTCGATGCCTTATCGCGTATGGCGTCGATTTCCTTTTCGATTTGCGCGAAGACGGCTGCCTTTTCGAGGAATCGCATATTCATATTTACCCGGCCTTTGACGTAAATTTCCTGGTAGAACGGGTCGAGGTCGCATCGCATCTTTTTATAATTCTCGGTATATGCGAATACCTTGTTGTGGTCGATATCGGGGCATCGCACGCCCGCGATTTCTTTTACGTAGGCGAAGACGTTAATGCCGCATTTTTTGAGGACTTTTTTTGCGACGCAGCCGGCGGCGACGATGGTTGAGGTGTATCGTCCGCTGAAGATTCCTGCGCCGATTGAATCGTCGTCGGGGCCGTATTTGACGAATGACGCCCAGGAGGCGTGGCCGGGGCGAGGTGTGCGGTTGGTGTCCTGATATTGCTTGACGTGGACGAAGTGCCGGTCGAGGTTCGGTATCAGGATAGTCAAAGGCGTGCCGTTGGTATGGTTTTTGTTGCCCGCGTTTTCAATTGTGTCTTCAGCGTTAAGCCCTGTGTAGATTATGGGTAAATCCGGCTCTTTGCGCGGGCTGGATAGCTCGTCAGCTCCGGGTTTTCGCAGGAGTAAGTCGCCGTAGATTTCCTGCTCTGTGAGCGGCATTGCCGGCGGATGACCCTGCACGACAGCCGTGAGGCCTTCCTGATATGACCCGCCCGCGACCGTTACCTGAAACATTCTTCCGATGTGACAGCCAATCATTTTTATTTCTCCTGCTATGACAGTTTTATATTCGCGCCCAGGTTTTGCATCAGTTTAGCATATTCCGGGAAAGTAACACTCATTGCCTCGGCAGTTCCGATTGTGCATTGGTCTTTCATCGCCATCGCGGCAATCGACAACGCCATTACGATGCGGTGGTCGCCTCTGCCGTCGAGAATCGCCGGTTTTGGATTGCTGTGATTTATAATCAGACCGTCGGGCAGTTCTTCGGTATCGATGCCGAGTTTTTTCAGTTCCTCGGCCATACATTTGATACGGTCGGTCTCTTTTGCCCGTGCCTGCGGGACGTTTACTAAGCGGGTTTGTCCTTCGGCGAATGCGCCGACGACCGCCATAGCAGGCAGGGCGTCGGGCGTGGCGTTCATATCTATTTCAATGCCTTTAAGCTGTGATTGCCTGACTGTTATCGAATCTTTGCCAATCGATATATCCGCGCCCATTTCCTTGAGGTAATCGACGACGGCTTTATCCGGCTGGCTGTCTGAAAAGTCCAGGCCTTTGAGCGTTACCCCGTCGCCGACAAGTGCTGCTGCACACAAAAAGAACGTCGCGCTGGAAAAATCAGCGGGGACAGCCGAGTCGAAGGATTTATATTGCTGGCCGCCCCGGATTTTGAAATGCCGTAGATTATTGTTCTCGTATTTAATGGATTGCCTGTCGAGCCAGTCGAGTGTCATCTGGACGTATCCCGGCTCGTTGAGCAGGGTAACATTAATATCGGTATCTTTTTCAGCAAGGGGTGTGCACAAGAGCAGCGACGTGAGATACTGGCTGCTGAATGCGGCAATTGATGTTTTGCCGCCTATTAGCCGGCCTGTTACGGTTGCGGGGGCTTTGCCGTTGTTTTTGGTGGCGACGCATTTTGCTCCCAGCTCGTTTAGTGAGTCAATCAGCGGCCCGATGGGGCGTGACTGGATTTGTTCGTCGCCTGTGAAATGTGTTGTTTGTCCCATTGGCGCGAGGGCCGCAGACCCCATAGCGATGCGAAGTGTTGTTCCTGAATTGCCGACGTCTATTGTTTGTTGAGGGGCGAGGACTTGCCCCGCGATGCCGGCAACCTTCCAGCAATCGTTGTTTGAAGTGTCTATTTTTGCGCCGAGCGAGCGGTAGCAGGATACCGATGAAAGTGTATCGCCTGAGACCAGAGGGCTTTTGATTGAGCTTTCGCCTTTGGCAAGCGAGGCGATTGCCACGGCGCGAATGGTGTGTGATTTCGAGCCGGGGATGGCGACTGTGCCCTTCAACCGGGATTTCCCTGCGATTAACTGCATAAGTGGAGCATTTTAACGCAATGATTGCCTTTTGTCCTGCAAAAATGAATTTTTTTACCCTGCCTTGCCTCTTAGGGGGGAATCCAGTTTCTTCGCAGTTAGTTCCTCGGCTCTGAAGGCCTTATAATATATGTGTCATAGGCGCAAAAAGCGCCTTAAAACGGGGCTTTGAGTGTTTTCTCAAGAAAGGATTTGACTTAGCCGAACAAGACAGTATAATCTTTAATAGATATTAACAGAGAATCACGATGAGCGGCTTTCCGAAGGGTTTCGTCCCTCAGGCAATGCCGCTCTTATTCTTTAAACCCCAGCTTACCCTTCAAGCTGTTCATAAACACGGCGTCATCATGTAAAAACTCACGCAGCAGCGAAGAGTATTTATCCCTGTTGGGTATTATGAGTTTTTCCAGCTTGCCTTTGTTTTTAAGGTATTTGACAAGACAATGAAAGTCCCCATCCCCTGATACTATCACCGCTTTCTGGTAGTTCGGATATTCTATCATAGCGTGGAGAACAAGCTCGGCATCGACGTTGCCTTTTACTTTCCCGTCGGCAAGAACGAGTGTCGGTTTAAAAATCAGGATATATCCATACTGCTGCAAAGCGGTGTATAGATTCTGATTGGTGGGCAAATAACCAATAAACAGAAATGCCTTTGTTACGCCGTATTTGTCGCAAAGGTATTTTCTGAAACGCCTGAAATCGAGTGTCCAGCCCTGGTCTCGTATGGCGAGATTCAGGTTTTGGCTGTCTATAAACGCGTAGTTATTTCGGGTGCTGTTCATCAAAATATGGCTGCTATTGTACCTGTGAACAGGCAGCAATCAAGAAAAAACAGGCGTTTGGCCGCAAAGAGATATAAAAAAGGCCGGAAGTTTGGCTTCACCAAACCCCCGGCCTGATTCTCAATTCTGAATTATTAAAGCCAAGCCACAGATTGCACAGACGACACTGTTGTTTAACAAAAATAAACCTTTGTGTCTTCGTGCCTTTGTGGTGAAATCTTTTTCTTATTTTCTCCTTCGCAAAGCTAATCCGCCGAGGGTCAGAAGGAATAACGTGGCGGGTTCGGGAACTATATCAAAATACGATATGCCCTGTTCTGGTATCATGTTATTTGCGATACCGAGAGGCAAAGGACTTGAACCATCAATCCCCATTGCCCAGATATCTTGAACGCCGCCGACATTTCTATCAAACAATATATTTTGCCCATCGAGTGACCAATGTGGCCAGTTTTCGTTTGTGCTTGTCAATTCTTCGGTCAGATTTACGAATCCTGTTCCTGTTCCGTCCGCATTAATATTAATTCTGAACACATCCCAATTACCATCATATTTAAATCCACCGAGAGCAAGTGTTGTCCCATCAGGCGACCACGTTGCGTGCGCAAATCCTTGATATAAAATGTGAAAATCAACGGTTAAATTCTTCTCAGTTTTACTCGCAAGGTCATAAGTAAAAATGTCGCTATCATAGTTACCCCCATAGCCATATCTTGTGTATGAAATTTTAGTCCCGTCTGGAGACCATTCAGCGTGTCCTCCGCTTGCCCCTAAAGGTTGATTATCGCTGCCGTCCAGGTTGATAGTGTAGAGATCACCATAAAGTTGCGAGTAAAGGATTTTTGTTCCACCCGGTGAAAAACTAGGAGATGTGAGCTGACCACTCCCATCAGTAACGCGACGTAAGCCACTACCACCAGGCTGAATA
>Ga0315286_10007040_pt1 | contig 10967 bp, 6 predicted proteins | sample YL17G10_0_MG_FD_205038 | JGI IMG/M metagenome (GOLD analysis project Ga0315286, IMG submission 205038) | Sediment microbial communities from Yellowstone Lake, YNP, Wyoming, USA - YL17G10_0 | ecosystem: Environmental > Aquatic > Freshwater > Lake > Sediment | place: USA: Wyoming | collected...
GGCTCACGGCGAACGCCGATGGCGCATGTGCGAGCGACGGCTCGGCGGTCATGTAGTAGACCAGGTTGCCCGCGCACGCGACCAGCACGACCGCCCACATCGCGGACGCGTTTTGCGCCACGCGCCTCGCCGCGCCGAATGCGAGCCACAATGCCGCGCCGCCGTACGCGATGTTCCCGGCAATGACGAACGCCTGGTGCCAGTAGCCGCACCCGTCGAGGCGGATGGCCGCGCCCGCGGCGGTGAGCGCCAGCGCCAGACCGTGAGCGAGAAGGAAGAACGGCAGCCAGAGGATCGCCGGCCCGACCGGCCAGTAGTTGAACGACAGGCCTGTCGGCGTTCGCGCGGTGAGCAGGTGATGGCCTGGAGGCAGGAGCGCGGAGTACTGGTTGGCGAAATCCAGATCGCGGTCGAGGACAACCGACGGCAGGTAGGCGTAGTACCCGACGCCGTCTCCGCCGACCAGCTGGCCGTCGACGCGCGGAAGGGGGATCGTCGCAAGAAAGACGATCAGGCACGCTGCCCACACGCCGCCGAGCACCACCGCCGGCTTCAGGCGGGAGCGTCGCATGGCCGTCATCCCGCGCTCCGCCGCCCGCCGCCCGCGCGTCATGCGAACGTCGAGCGGACCTTCCGAATGACCTGGTCGCACACCGCGGCAGCCTCGTTCGCCAACCGGCTCGTCTCGTCCCGGCACGCCTGCGTGAACGCCTCGTCTTTCACCGACCCGACGTTGGTCAGCACGTTCAGGACGGCGCCCTCGACGCCTGCGCGCGCCATCAGGGCTGCCACGCCGGCGTCCGGTGCCGAGTTCCTGTTGCCCTGCTCGGCCACCACGAGCGCGAGCGCCAGCGCCTCGAGGCACGCCTTGGCCGTCTCGAGCGGCACGCGGGTGGCCTGCTGGTAGCCGGCTTCGAGCGCGGCGTTCCGAGCGGCCTGCTCGTCCGGCGTGCCCTTGGGCATCCCCGTCGCCGCCATGGCCTGGTTGAACGCAGCGGTGTCCTCGTCCACCGCGCGCACCAGCCGGTCCTTCACCGCCTGCGCCCGCTCGGCGAGCGCGGACAGATCGTCCCAGGCCGCCTCGTACCCCTTCTTGCCCACGGTCAGATTCGCGACCATCGCCGAGAGCCCAGCGGCCAGGCTTCCGGCCAGCGCGGCCACCGACCCGCCGCCGGGCGCGGGCGAAGCGGACGACACCTCGTCCACGAAGCGGTCCACCGCCGTCGCCACCAGAGTGCCCCGCTTGCGGAACTGGTACTCGATCACCTTCTTGTCAGCGTCGAACTGGGCCAACTGGTCGAGGCCGAGCGAACGGACCGCGGTCTCGATCACCTCTCGCTCGGGCGCCCCGGCCGACTTGCCCTGCTTGCGGAGGTAGAACCTGCCGGCGTCGACGAGCGGCTGGAGCGGCATGAGGCCGACCAGTTCAGACCCGGTCACGATCAGCCCGAGCTTCTCGGCCTCCTCGCGGGCGGTCTCGAACACGACGTGCAGCGGCGTGGTCTTGTAGTCGATCAGGTTGATCGAGACCTGCGCCTGGCGGTACTGCTCGATGTACCAGCCGATCGCGCGCACGGCCTTCAGCCGGCCAGGCACCTTCACCTGCTTGCCCTGCTCGTCCACGACCGGGTTGCCCGCCTTGTCGCGCTTCAGGCGCCCGCCCTCGCGGATGTTCAGCGCAATCTCGTTGGCAAGCCGTCGGTCGCGCGTGTTCAGGTTGACGTTGTAGGCGATCAGGAACTCGCGCGCGCCGACGACCGGCGCGCCGAACTTCGGGTCGAACCTGGCCGGCCCCGCGTCGGGCGCCCAGGCCGGGTCCTGCAGCTTCCGCTCGAGCCCCTCGTATTCGCCCGCGCGGATGTTCGCCAGGCTGCGCCGCACCTCGGACGTGGCCGCGTACTCGTAGAAGTAGACCGGCAGATTCAGCGCATCCGCGATCCGCCGGCCGATCCCGCGCGAAATCTCCGCGCATTCCTCCATCGTCACCTCCGAGATCGGGACGATGGGGCAGACGTCCATGGCGCCCATGCGGGGATGCGCCCCCGAGTGCTTCGCCATGTCGATCAGTTCGTACGCCTTGCGGGCGGCTTTCAGCGCGGCGTCCGCCACCGCTTCGGGCGGGCCGACGAACGTGTAGACCGTCCGGTTCGTGTCGGCGCCTGGATCGACGTCGAGCAGCTTGACGTCGGCGACGCCCCTGATCGCGTCGGCAATCGCGTCGATGACGCTGCGGTTCCTGCCTTCAGAGAAGTTCGGGACGCATTCCACCAGCCTGGCCATCGGTGCCTCCGAAAAAAAGGCCAGAGTACCACAGAAGAGGAGCAGGCTCTCGGCTCTGGGCTCTTGGCTCTCGGCAGAGTCAGGCTGTCACGGCGTGGACGTGTGACCCGGCCCGGCGCCCAGAGCCGAAAGCCGAAAGCCGGCTCAAATCAGACTGTCGTACTCCGACGGGTCCACGACGGCCTCGATGACGACGGGCCCGGCGGCCGACAGGGCCTGCGCGAAGGCCGAGCGGAAGGCCGCGTCGGTCTCGGCCACGACCACCGGCGCGCCAAACAGCGTGTCGCTCGGGCGGTAGGTGTCGCCGTAGAGCTGCACCCCCGACCAGGCGAAGCGCCGGCGTGTCTGCTTGACGCGAATCAGGCTGAGATAACGATCCCTGAGCACGACGAACACCACTGGCAGCCCCAGCCTGACCGCCGTGTTGATCTCACCTACCATCATCAGGTACCCGCCGTCGCCCGCGCATGCGACCACCTGTCGGTCCGGGCAGGCGAGCTTCGCCGCAATCGCCGCGGGGATGGCGAAACCCATCGACGACCAGCCGTTCGAGACCAGCAGGTTGCCGGGCTCGTGCGGGTCCCACAACTGGGCCACGAGATGCGTGTGGGCGCCGACGTCCACTGCGAGGATGCCGTCCTCGGCGAGCAGCTCGCGCATCGCGACGACGACGTGATGAGGCGCGAAGTTCTCCTGCCGCGGCTGGAGCGCGTCCGCAAGCCGCCGCCGGTGCGCGGGCAGGGCCTCCATGTCCCACGCATGGCTGAGCCGCGCGACTGCAGTCAGGCGCTCGAGAGAGTGCCGGATGTCGCCAACGACGTCGCAGGCCAGCGTGTGGGTGGCCGCGAGGTCCGCGGGCACCGTGTCGATGTGGACGATGGGAATGTCCTTGCGGACCCAGTCTTCGTAGTTGAACTCGACGGGGTCGTAGCCGACGGCGATCACGAGATCCGCAGGCGTGTAGTACTCGGCCACGATGTCGCGCCGCGCGCGGCCGACGACGCCGACGAAGCGCCCGCCAGCCTCGGGCACGTGGCCCTTCGCCATCATGGTGCAGACGACCGGCAACTGGTGCTTCTCGACGAACGCGCGAAGCGCGTCGGTCGCACCGGCGCGGTTCATCGTGAGGCCGACGGCGACCAGCGGACAGCGGGCCGACCTGAGCGCCGCTTCCGCGGTCTCGAGCGACCCCTCGAGCCTCCCCGACCCTTCATGTTGCCTCGACCCCTCGTGCTTCCCCGACCCCTCTTGCTTCCCCGACCCTTCGTGCTTCCCCGACCCTTCATGCGACTCCGACCTCTCCTCCGCGACGTCTTCCGGGAAATCGAGGTGCACCGGGCCCGGCCGCTCGGCTTCCGCGAGGCGAACGGCCTTTCGCATCGTCTCGCCGGCAGACGCCGCCTCGATCTCGGTCGTCCACTTCGTCAGCGGCGCGAAGATCGCCTGGTGATCGACCTGCATCTGCACCGTGCGGCCGCGCCACTTCCGGCCCATCTTGCCGGTGAATGCGAGCACCGGGACGCGGTCGAGGAGCGCATTGCCGACGCCGGTCGTCATGTTCGTCGCGCCCGGGCCGAGCGTGGACACGCACGCGCCGGGCCGGCCGGTCATCCTGGCGGAAACGTCGGCCATGAACCCGGCCGCCGCCTCGTGGGTGACGAGCACGAACTCGACCGCGCTTCCTTCCATCGACTCGATGAAGCGCATGTTCTGGCCGCCGGGGTAGCCGAACACATACCGAACCCCGGCCCGCTCGAGCGCGCGAACGACGACGTCAGCAGTGGTCGGCATACGAGACACGATTCTATCCGCAATGCGGTGCGCCAGGCGTAGGTGACGCCCGCAACGATCAACGGACTGCGACCGGCCGGCCATGAGGCAGCAGTCGTGGCCCGGTTCGGCGGACCTCACAGTCGCCCTGCGCGCCGACCCGGTCCGCGCCTGCTTCTCCAGCGCCGGACGCCGCGGCGGACGGATGCGGGATGGATCTCGAGCCGGCGGCCTGTTGACACGCAGTGGTCGTGGCCGGTCCATGCCGATTCGCATAGGATAGACGGGTGCCGCAGGACCGGCGGCGAGGAGGAGCGATGCGAGCAGCGCAACACGGGATGGCGATGTGTCTGAGCCTGACGGGCCTGCTGTGGCCGGATGGCAGCGCACGCGCCCAGCAGGCGGCTGCGAAACCGCTGACGGTGGCTTCGCCCGGCGGCGCCATCGTCGTCTCCGTCACCGCCGGCTCCGACCTTCGGTGGTCGGTGGACGTCGGCGGCAAGCCGGCGCTGCTCCCTTCGAGCATCGGCATGACGCTGGACGGCGGCCGCGTCGTTGGCGCCCTGCCCAAGGTGCGCGCGACGACCACCCGGGCCGTGGACCAGGTCCTGCGCCCCGTCGTGCGGGTCAAGCGCGCGGAGGTGCGCGACCGGTTCAACGAACGGCGCATCGACTTCGTCGGCGACTACGCGCTGATTGTCCGCGCCTACGACGATGGGGTGGCGTATCGATTCGTGACGAAGATCGCCGGCGACATCGAGGTCCGGGCCGAGGACGCCTCGTTCAAGTTCGCCGCCGACCACCGGCTCTACTTCCCCGAGGAGACCAGCTTCCTCTCGCACCAGGAGCGGTCGTACAAGCGGCTCCGGATTGGCGAGGTCGGCACCAGGTTCTCGTCGCTGCCGGCCATCGTCGAGACCGACGGGCCGAAGATCGCGATTACGGAAGCCGACCTCTTCGACTACCCGGGTATGGACCTCACCGGCGGGTCCGAGCCGAACAGCCTGAAAGGGCTCTTCCCGTACTACCCGGCGAAGGTGGAGATGGCGCGCGACCGCGACGAGAAGGTTCTCGAGCGCGAGACCTACATGGCGAAGACGCGCGGGACGAGGGAGTTCCCCTGGCGCGTGCTCGTCGTGGCGGCCACCGACGCGACGCTGCTCGACACCGACATCGTCTACCGCCTGGCGTCCGAGTCGCGCATCGCCGACACCAGCTGGATCAGGCCCGGCAAGGTGGCGTGGGACTGGTGGAACTTCAACAACATCTACGGCGTGCCGTTCCGCGCCGGCGTCAACACCGACACCTACAAGCACTACATCGACTTCGCGGCCGAGAACGGGATCGAGTACGTGATTCTCGACGAAGGCTGGTACAAGCTCGGCGACCTGATGACGCAGATGCCCGGCATCGACATGGAGGCGATCGCCGCCCACGCGCGCCAGAAGAAGGTGGGCCTGGTGATGTGGGTGATCTGGAAGACGCTCGACCTGCAGCTGGCGCAGGCGCTCGACCAGTTCGAGAAGTGGGGCGTGAAGGGGATCAAGGTCGACTTCATGCAGCGCGAGGACCAGTGGATGGTCAACTACTACGAGCGGGTGGCCCGCGAAGCGGCGAAGCGGCACCTGCTGGTGGACTTCCACGGCGCCTACAAGCCGACCGGCCTCTACCGCACGTATCCGAACGTCGTCACCAGCGAGGGCGTGCTCGGCCTCGAGCAGAGCAAGTGGGGCGACCTGGCGTCGCCCGACAACGCCGTCACGTTCCCGTTCATGCGGATGATGGCCGGGCCGGTGGACTACACGCCGGGCGCGATGATGAACGCGACGAAGGCCGACTTCAAGCCGGTCTTCAACCGGCCCGTGAGCCAGGGCACGCGCTGCCAGCAGCTCGCGATGTACGTCGTCTACGAGAGCCCGCTGCAGATGCTGGCCGACTCGCCGTCGAACTACCGCCGCGAGCCGGAGAGCCTGGCATTCCTGGCGGGCGTGCCCACGGTGTGGGACGAGACGAAGGTGCTGTCGGCCGCGATCGGCGAGCACATCCTCGTGGCGCGGAGGAGCGGAACGACCTGGTACGTCGGCGCGATGACCAACTGGTCGGCGCGCGACCTCGAGGTGCCGCTGTCGTTCCTCGGGGAAGGGACGTGGGAAGCGGACATCTTCAAGGACGGCCCGAACGCCGACCGCGCGGCGGTGGACTACGCGCGTGAGAAGCGCGCGGTCGGCGCCTCGGACCGCCTGCGCATCCACCTCGCGCCGGGCGGAGGGTGGGTCGCGCGGATTGGCAGGAAGTAGGCTTACGGCGTACGGCCTACGGCTTGCGGCCGTGCCACGCGTGACACCGCCGCGAGCCCTGAGCCCTGAGCCCTGAGCCGTCTACGACATCCTGGCCCACCTGACCAGCGTGCCGAGCGACGGCGGCTTGCCGTACATCAGCAGGCCCACGCGGAACACCTTGGCCGCAAACCACACCGCGGCATAGACGCCCCCGGCGGCGATCACGATCGAAACCCAGACCTGCCACATGGGCGGCGGCGACTGCGAGGCCATCCGCAGGAGCATGACGAAGCTGCTGAGCGGCGGCACGAACGACAGGACGACCGCGAGCATGGAGTTGGGGTCCCGGCTGAGCGGCAGCCACAGCATCAAGGGGACCATCAGGACCATCATGATCGGCATCATCAGCGACTGCGCCTCGCGCATCTCGTTGACCGCCGACCCCACGGCCGCCATGAGCGACGCGAAGGTGAAGAAGGCCAGCACGTAGAAGATCAGAAGGAACACGATCAGGGTTGGATCGAGCAGGCCAAGGGTTGCGAACGACACCAGCGCGAGCAAGCCGAGGCCCGCGTAGAGCGACAGGATGAGCAGCCCCACCGCCATCTGGCCCAGGATCTTGCCCGTCATCAGCTCCATCGCCGACACGGCGGAGAGCAGCACCTCCACGACGCGGTTCGACTTCTCCTCGACCGTGGACGTCAGCAGGTACTGCCCGCTCGTCATCACCGACATGAACAGCAGCATCATGAACGCCATGGGCATGAGCAGGTTCATGGCGAGGTTGGTCGTGCGTTCCCCCTCGGCCGTGACGGTGCGCGATCCCGGGCGCGGGACGGATGTAAGGTTCTTGATCCGCGCGGGATCGAGGCCGGACGTCTGGAGCCGGGCTGAGACAATCGCGTCGCGCAGGCCGGCGTGGAGGTCGTCCACCAGGCGGTCGTCGATCTTGCCGCGGACGAACAGCTCGTAGGTGCCGAACGACTCCTTTCCCTCCGCCGGCCGCACGGCGTCCGGCTGCACGGCGATGACGGCCAGCCTGGTGTCGGCGCCGCCCCCCTGCTTGGGCAGCGGCGTCTTGAGCGCCGCTTTCGCCAACTCGAGATCGCTTCCGCCCGGCAGTGTCACGACCTGGATGATCGGGACCGTGCCGAGCGCCGCGTCGATCGACCGCTTCACGGCGGCTTCGCCGACTGGAGAGGCTGCGGCCTGGCCGCGGAACACGGCGGGCGTGGCGGCCTCGATGTCGCGCCTGGTCTTCTCGCGCCGTTCGACGAACCGCTCCGGCGTGAGATAGGCCGCGAGACCGTCGGCGACGGCCCCCGTCGGGTCGATGACGACCACCTGCCCCTCGATTCTGGGCGGCGCCTTCATCATCAAGCGCGGCATCAGGAACATCAGCAGGCCCATGAGGAGCGGCGTGATGAGAATGCCGAAGACGAATCCCTTGGTCGTGACGGTGGCGGCGAACTCGCGCCCCGCGACATAGAGCACCTTCTTCATCGCCGCACCTCCTGCCCGCCGTCCCTCAGCGCCGCTCTCAAGCGCGCATCGTCATCGACCGCGGTCGAGGCGCCTCCCGTCACGATGCTGACGAACACGTCCTCGAGCGTCGGCCGGCGGATCTCGACGCGCGAGGGCGTCACGGCCGACACCAGGGCCGGAATGACTGTCGCCGCCTCGGCCTGCTTGTCGAGCGAGATGTTCCAGACCGGCCCGTCCGGCGTGACCGAGCTCACGCCGGCGACGCCGCGCAGCGTCGCGATGTCGCTCGCCGGGTCGAGCGGTTCGAACTGGATCTGGTGCGGGTCGAACATCTCGTGGATGCCGGCCATCGCCTGGTCCAGCACCTTCTCGCCGCGGTGGATCATCACGACGCGGTCGCACAGCTGCTCGGCGTGGACCATGATGTGCGTGGAGAACAGCACCGTGGCGCCGCGGCGGTGCTCCTCCAGGACGAGGTCGCGCATCAGCCGCTGGTTGACCGGATCGAGGCCGCTGAACGGCTCGTCGAGGATCAGCAGATCGGGGCGATGGATCACCGCGGCGATGAACTGCACCTTCTGCTGCATCCCCTTCGACAGGTCCTCGCAGCGCTTGCGCTCGGAGTCGCCGAGCGCCACCCGCTCCAGCCAGCCCCGGACCTGCTGCTGGATGCCGGCCCCGCTCATCCCCTTGAGCCTCGCCATGTAGAGGAGGAACTCGCCGACGCGCATCTTCTTGTAGAGGCCGCGCTCCTCAGGGAGATACCCGATCCGGTCCTTGGCCTCGAGCGCCGACGGCCGGCCGAGCACGGTCAGGTCGCCGCGATCCGGAAAGAGGATCGACAGGATCATCCGGATCATCGTGGTCTTGCCCGCGCCGTTCGGGCCGATGACGCCGTAGAGCGCGCCCTCGGGCACCGTCAGGTCGAGGTCGTTGACGGCAACCGTCTCGCCGAACGTCTTTCTCAGGTTCTTGAGGACAATCGCGTTGGTCATAGAGACTGAGTTGTGAGTTCTGAGTCTTGAGTTCTGAGTCTTGAGCCCTGAGCCTTGAGCCTGTCTTCCCGTCGAAGACCAGGCTGCAGCAGGTCAACGCGCCCTCGGCCTTCGCCAGCTCGCCAAGATCGACCGGGATGACGTGCATGCCGAGCCGTTCGAGGATGCCGAGGGTGCGGGGATAGGCCGGGCTGTAGATCACGTGGCCGCCGACGAGCAGCGCGTTGGCCGCAGACGGCTCGTCGGGCGAGACGGGCACCGGCTCGAGCGGCGCGAACACACGGGGGTCCACGAACGCCGGGTTGACGAGGACAAGCGAGGCCGAGACGAGCGTGGCCGCGGACTTCAGGTGGAGACAGCCCGACACCTCGACGCCGCGGACCTCATAGCCGAATGGCGCCAGGTGGCGCGCGAACTGGCGGACGCCGTCCGCGTTCGACCGCACGCCAACCCCGACGAACACCGTCTTTCCGGCCACGAGCACGTCGCCGCCGTCGAGCGTGCCGGGATTCTCGATTGTGACGAGGCGTCGGTAGGCGCGAAGCGCCGCCGCCGTCGATGCCGTCTCGCCCCTGCGCGACGGCGCGCCCGGCCGGGTGATGACGGCCACTTCGTCGAGCACGACGGCCGTGTCCTCGACGAAGACAGAATCGGGCAATTCTCGCTCCGGGGAGATGCGAATCACGGCGCAGCCGGCTTCCCGGAGCGCGTCTTCGTACGCCGCGTGTTGCCGGACCGCAAGTCCGACGTCAATCGGGCTGCGAGCCAGGTGCGTCAACTCGCACCGGTCGAGCGACTGGGGGACAGCGCGCGTGAGGGCGATGCGCATCGGCGCAGTCACTTGTCGAGCGCCACCTTGTTTGGCAGGTCTCCGAGGTCGTAGTACCGGTGTTCGATCCCCGCATCGGTCACGACCCCAATCCGCATCCCCGACTTCGCGCCGCGAAGCGGCATGCCGATCGGCCCGGTCGTGACCACCTGGAGGTCGCCGGCCCGCGCCAGCGCGTTCTGGTGGTAGTGGCCCGCGAACACGTGCCGGACGCCAGCCTCTCGGAACAGGTCCAGCAGGCGGGTCCGCGCATCGGGCGGGATGTTCTCGTACCCGCCGGGCTCGGCCACGTCGTTGACGAACAGCGGGTGATGCTGGAAGACGACGATGTGCCGGGCACCGTCGTGGCGCGCCCTGGTCAGCTCGGCCCGGAACCACTGGTCCTGCTTCTCGGCCTCCGCCCGCACGTTCTTCGGCGTGTGAATCAGGCAAGAATCGATGGCAATCCCGACGAAGCTGCCGACGGTGAAACTGAAGTAGTCGGGCCCGAAGCGCTTCGTGTACGCCGCCAGCGTCTCGGGCGTCGGCTCGTTGCCCAGGTCGTGGTTGCCCGGGATGCTGTAGGCGCGGATGGCCGGATCCAGCTTGCCGAGGATCCGCTGGTATTCGGCGATCTGCGGGCCGTCGCCCGTCTTGTTGACGAGATCGCCGGTGACGATGACGAAGGCCGGCCGCAGCCGGTTTGCCGTCGCCACGGCGAACTCGACATTCGCCGTTTCCTGCGCGAAGTCCGCGTTGCTCGTCGTCATCCCGAGCTGCGGGTCGGTGAGCTGGATGAAGAAGAACGGCGCGGCCGGAGCGGCAGCGAGACCTGCCAGCCCCAGGCCGAAGACGACGGCGACGAGCACGACCGAGAGACGGCGGAGCACCGGCATCGCGAGCGCCTCCTACTTGCCGGCGTTCCGGACGAACTTGTCCAGGAACTGCTCCATCCGGTCGAACGTGTAGAGCCAGCGCGAGTGGATCAGCGACTCGTGCACATCGTCCGGGAAGATGATTGTCTCGTGGTAGATGTTGCGCGCGCGAAGGAGCTGAACGAGGCCGCTCGTCTGCGTGAAGGCCACGTTCCGGTCGTCGTCTCCGTGAACGAGCAGGACCGGCGACTTCCACGTGTCGATCGCCGAGATGGACGACGACTTGTAGGCGGTGTTCTCTGGATCGAGCGTGTTCGTGTAGAGATGGACGCCGGCGAAGTCCACTCCGGCCACGAAGATGTCCGAGTTGCGCGCGAGCGCCTGCGAGGTCAGCAGGCCGCCGTAGGACAGGCCCCAGATGCCGACGCGCTTCGGATCCACGTCGTCGCGGCCCTGGAGGTACATCGCGCCGGCG
>Ga0315286_10007042_pt1 | contig 10967 bp, 13 predicted proteins | sample YL17G10_0_MG_FD_205038 | JGI IMG/M metagenome (GOLD analysis project Ga0315286, IMG submission 205038) | Sediment microbial communities from Yellowstone Lake, YNP, Wyoming, USA - YL17G10_0 | ecosystem: Environmental > Aquatic > Freshwater > Lake > Sediment | place: USA: Wyoming | collected...
TTCTTAACTCCTGGAAGTTGTTCTCTTCTTTGAGCATCAATTCTTCTATCCTTAACAATATTATCTATCCAACCAGCTAAAGCAGGATTTTCTATTAATTCTGCATAATTTCTTTGATGAAATTCCTTAACTAAATTAGTTTCTTGTTCTCTTAATTGTTCTACTCCTGCTCCAAAATATTCATTTATTTCTCTAATATGATCTGCCTCATGTGCTGTGGAATTTGCTATTGATAATTCATTATCTTTTTCAGATACAAAATGATTCTCTTTTCTTGGCAGAAAAACTTGTGTTCCATCGGTAGCAGGACAAGAATTATCTTCTTGTAATACAATTGGATGTCTTTCAGACGCTCCTTCTTTAACTCTAAAATCAATTATTTTTTCTAATTTTTTAGAAATTTTGCTTGTATGAATTATTGACATTTTTATTTATCTTTAATTTTTGGAATATTAATTTCCCACGGATTTATAAAGTTTGATTCAACTTTTGGAACATCTACTTTTTGAGGGTTGGTTCTTTTTCTTTGTGGAACTTGTGATGAGTATATTAAAAGAGAATCTTGCTTCATTACCTCTTCAATTCCTTGTTGATATTTTGTAAAATTCTCTAGATCTTGGTCCGTTATGATTTGTTTTCTTAACTTTATATGAACTCCATTAGCAAACCATTCGGGTTTTGATTTAAATAATCTTAGTGGAAATCCTGCTTTTTCTTTTGTTGTGTCAATAACTGATAAGAAAAAACAATATGCATCATCTCCAAAAGTCGTTCTCACCACCTGAGATCTCTCTTCATTATCATATGCACTTCCACTAACAAAGATAACTTTCTTTGAAATCATTCTTTCTATTAAAGAATCGCGATTATTTGATTTCTTAAAATCCTCATCATTCACTCCTGATCCATCTGGAAACATTATTTTTCCATATCCTCCTCCGATAGAAATATCTTTAAGATAATAATGACTGGCAACAATCTCACTAAGTCCTAAACTTCCTAGATATCTCCTACAGTTCAACATAGAAGTAAGTGCCTGAGTTAAATCCCTCTGACCTAATTCAATCGTAGGATATTTTGTTATATATTCTTTTTCCATTTTTTTCTAAACGTATTTATCTACAATGTTCATTAATTTAGTGTATAGTTTTCCGTCTTTTCTTTCAATATTATTTTCATAGGTTGTTAAGGGGTTGACTATATTATCTTCAAATAATTCTCTCATTGGAATATCTGTCCCCATTCTAATTCTTTGTGCTAATTCAACAGCTCCTTTTAATCCTAAATCTTTTGAAAACTTTCTTGCTTCTGGTCTCATTTCTTCAACTACATCAGTTATAAGTTCTGCAGTCTCATAATCTAATCCCTGAGCTCTTGCCTGTAAAATATCAATCGTATTGTCTCTTGATGGATAACCTATCTTTAGTTGAGAAAATCTTTGTAATAAAGCGTCGTTTAATTCATTAGTTGTATAATTGCTATGAAAATTTCCTGTTGCTACAAATCTGAAATTGGGATGAGCTGTAACAACTTCATGCCCAAATTGTGTGATGAGGGGCAGTTCTCCTGTCTCTAAAAAGATATTTAATCCGGTTAATTCATCTTGTGGGATTGGCGGCATTTCTTCTAATACATAAACTCCTCCATGAATTGCTGCCAATGTTAAAGAACCTGGTGAAAATATTGGATTCCCTGGACTTGGAACAAACTTTCCTATTGCTGTTGAAATTCTAAATGAGGTGCTTCCTGTATCAAAATAAAATGGAAGATTTCTTTCACATGCATAATCTCTTGATAGAACAGTCTTACCATTTCCAGTAGGTCCATTAAGAATAACAGGCCTTATTCCATGATCTAGATATTCAAAAAATCTATCTTTCTCTCCTTCTTGATTTTGGTAAGGAAATGCTCCCTCAATTGTTCTTGGTTGGAAATGTTCTTTTACAAATTTTACAAAAGGTCCTTCTACAACACCCCCCTGGACTTTTTGAGATTTTTTAACTGGAACTTGTTTTTTTACAGTTCTTCTCTCAACATCTTGTTTAATTCTATCATAAACAACTATTGGCAAAAATGCTGTGAAATCTGAAGTATCTAAAGCTAAAACCGCTCTTGATAATCCTCCTTTTTCAAAATATTGTAATTTTCCAGTTTCTTCTGAACTTCTAAGTTTATAACCATGTGAAAAACCAGCTTGTCTCAATTGTTTTGCTTCTTGACTTGCTAACTCGTCTAAACTTAATCTTCCAATATCATATCTTCTACTTTCTGTTTTCAAAATAAGTTCTTCATTTCCACCGATAATCAAAGTTGAGTTTTGATTACCATTTTTCATAATAATTCTATTCCTTTCAGGCAAGTATGAGCTAATGGTTCCTAATAATTTTTCATCTAAAGAGGTAACTGGATAACGAACAGGTAGGTCAATTTCCTCTTTTAGTTCTGGATAATTAACTACTGCTTGAACTTGACCCCTTTCTGAATCAATAACTACTGCCCCTCTGTCTTGAAAATCTATAGTATAATTATTCATTTTTCTTTCCTTCTAATTTAGGAATTTGAGCTTCCCATGGATTTATGAAATTCGTTTCAACTGGTTCTATTTCTACAGGTTTTTTTTGTGCCTTTATTTTCTTATCTTTAATTCTTGTCCGAGGGTTTGGTAATTGTGGAGCATTTCCACCTTCCAAAACATAATCAAAAAACCTAATTACATTATCTCTGTCTGGAGCATCATAAGTTATTGAAAATCCTTTTTGATGTTTTGTAAATGAAAACATGTCCTCTAGAACTCCAAAATGTCTGTCTGCCTTTTTACTTTGTTTCTCATACTGCCCAACACTCAAAGTCATTGTGTCTAATCTTTGATAATTCTGCATGAATTTATCTAATATATACTCTGGTTGTTTTAATTTGTTTTTATAAATAATAAATGAAGGGACAAAACCTAGAGAATGTAATGGTCCACACCATGTTAATATTCCACTTACTGATAAACCCAATAGTCCTTCAAAAAATGGTGTAAAAATACTATACCTAACTAATGCTTTTTTAAGATCAGCGTCAGGAACAGTATTAGCTATTAAAGCAAAACCTCCCAGATATAAAGATACATCTGAAATTAATCCGACCAAATGACTCTTTGACGTTAACCAATGAAGTGCTTCTTTTGGCAATCTTTCTCTATCTTTCAAATTAATTCTGACATTAGCTCCAATTCTTGAAAGTTCTTGTTCTAATCCGCTATAAGAGATATAACCCATAAACCGGGCTTTTGAATTAGGAACTTTTTCACCTGATGCTTGTTGTAATCTTTCAGTTAAAACTTTAAATTGTTCGTAATCCTGATTTGTGTCTTGAAATGGTGCTCTAAATATCACTCCGTGATAATTTTTATCTAACTTCCCATTTTTTTTAGGTGCTTGGTAAACTCTTGCAAACAAACCATCTTTACAATTAAATTGCTCATAACTACTCGTACCTTTTTTTACTCTTACACCCTTACCAAAATTTGTTTCCAATGGTTCAGCTTTGTAATACATTTTTTTTATTCTCTAAGAATTTATTTATAGCAAATTCAATTAAGTGGCTTTTATTACGAAAACAGCCCTCTTCCACAAAAGTATCTAATTTTGTAATAGTCTTTTCTTCTATGTTTATACTAAGCTTTTTTTTCATAGTATAAAGTAGTAAAACTTACTTTTATAAATCTTTCTTTTTTATCACTCTAAAGTTAATAATAAGGGGTGAAAATTTATGATTTTTACTAAATTGAGCTGCAATAAAACAAGAATTGAAGAATTAATAAATTTTTTTGATACACCTTTGGAGATTTTATTTTGGTATAATTATCTTTGGAGGAGTATAGGTATATTTTGATGGTTCAATTTCATAAGGTACGCCAATAGGTCTGCCATCTTTGTCTAATTTCCATAGAAAATCTTTTCCATCGTATCTTAGAGTTGTTTCAGGTTTTCCAGTTAAATCTAAATTTTTTACACTTATTTCTTCAAGCTTGCTTGGAATTACAAATCCTTCTTCAACATTGTCTGTCTTTCTGATGTTTGTATAATTCTTAGAATCTAAAATTTCAAATATACCCATACCCATGAAAGTAACTCCTAACCCCACAACAGTTCCTGTTGCAAATGCTCCAAGGGATTTTCTTCTTATTTTTCTTTTTATAGAAAGTTTTAGTTCTCTCCTTTCTTCACCAGTCATAGATTTAGGAATCATCTCTTCAATTTCATAATCTTCCATTCAGATAAATTATCATTTTTGTTTATAAATTCTGTTGAAATATAATATATATTTACAAATTATTTATATTTTCTTTTTCAATAAATACAGAACTAATTCAGAAGGAACTAACCTTCCTTCTAATTTCTTTTCCATGATGTTCAAAACTCTTCCTGCCTCTTTTCCGACTTTTCCTGAATAATTATTCATAGGCGCTAATTCTTTGTAAAGCTCGTACAATTTCTTAGAATCAGGATTTTTTGAGAATTTTTTTTCAAACTCTTTTTCAAACTCTTTTATTTCCTCAATTTTTCTTCTAGGAAAAGTTGCAAATTGATAGGTAATTATTCCTAAAATACCTATACCTCCGCCTAAACCAAATCCCACTAAAAGAGGACAAATGTATTCCCAGTCTCCCATAAATTAAAAATTAAAATTCAATTTAAAAAGATTTGTATTGTAGCAATTTTTAAAAACTCAATAACTTTATCTTTGTGTCTGTTGTTGCGAAATTTTTAGCAACAATTCCCTTGCATCCTATTTCCTCTGCAGAATTAATTATCGAATTTGTAGCAATTCCATCAATAATTATTATAGAGGGTTTTTCATTCAGTCTCCTTAACGTATTTGCAAGAATTTTTGTTGAAACTGCTTTTTTTTCGTTTAATGAACTGTCAAGAAGAATTGCTTTTCCACTTCCTTCGTTTTCTTTTGCAATTTCTTTCAGTTTATTTTTGTCCTCGCTTGTCCATTCAAACAGTTTTTCTTCCCTCTTTTCGCTTTGTTCTTGCCTTTCATTTCTTTGAAATCTGTTTGTTCTTTCCTGAAAATTAGAAAGAAACTCCCTTAAGGGAGTTCTCTTTCTTAAACTCATAAAAATTTCCTTTCCGGTGAGTTCTTCAACTTCTTTTCCATCTGGAGCAGAAGCAACGTATTTCACATTTGCATTATCAGAAACATTCTGCACTATAAGCTTTCCGCCTCTATCTCCGTCAACAAATAAAATTATGTCTTTTTCTTTGCTCAATTCTCTTATTTCATCAGGAAGTTTTGTTCCGTTCATTGCAATAACATTATTCACGCCATTTCTCATTAAATTCAGAACATCTGCTCTTCCTTCAACAACAATTACTTCTCTTCCTGACAAATCTCCTGAAGAAAGTTTGCTGTTTCCATATTCTCTGACATTAGCAGTTCTCGCAGAATCCTTGATTTCTGTTGAGATTTCCCTTGAATCTGTCTTGCCTTGAATTTCCTGCATTAGCTTTTTCGCTCTTTCAACAATATAATCTCTCTTGCTTCCTCTCACATCTTCAATTCTTTCGACTTCAATCTGAGAATCACAAGGCCCTATTCTTTCTATTGTTTCAATAGCAGCAGCAATAAGAGTCGTCTCGCTTTGGTCCAAAGCAGTAGGGATTTTTATCATTCCAATAGTGTTCTTTCCTTCTTTGTGCAAATCAACTTCAATTCTTCCTATCTTTCCTTCTTTCTGCAATTCTCTCATCTCAAGTTCAGCTCCTAAAAGTCCCTCTGTTTGTCCGAATATAGCTCCGATTACATCGGGTTTTTCCAAAGCTCCCTCAGCTGAAAAATTTGCATGTATCATATATTTTACTGATACAGGACTTATTTTTGCCATGTTTGTTTTTTTCGCGATGCGTATGCGCAATCTGTTGTTTTGTTTCGCGATGCGTATGCGAAATCGCTTTCCTTAATTTAATTTACTTGAAATCTATGATTTCTTTAGAAATATCTACAAATTTACGAATTTCTTTCTGTAGTTCTTTTTCCTTTTAAAAATGAACATAGGAAATGTGAATGTGAATGTGATATTCTATTAATGTGAATCTAATAGATATTTCTTTAAATGAAAAGAAAAAAGTACTTTTTAAATTTTTGCTAAGAGCTCTGTAATTTCTTTTTCAGAATATCCAAAATTCCTTCCAAGTCCTTAAAATCAGACATACTGCTTATTGGAACTTCAAAATTCGTGTTGCTTCCTTTAATTGAAACAATATAGACACTATTTCTTTTCTCTTTTTCTGGCATAAGATAAAAGACAATTTATAGTTTAAAAGTTTTTGTGTGAAGAAATATAACAATAAAAAATTTATTCCAAAACTTTGAAGATTAATCTGCTCTCTTTTAATCGTTTACCTAATCGCTTATGCGAATATTTTCTAATCTCTTATCCTTTTTTTCTGATATATTCATCAAGATAACATGCAATTCCAATCATACCTATTCCCTCTCTCTCAAAAATGTTCATATTTTCACCAATAACTTTTATAGGTCCTTCTCCTTCGTATATCCTTTTATACATTTCTTTAAATTTATCTTTGTATTTGTCTATCATTTTATTTGATTGTTAGAATTTTACACTTTCCTCTTAGTTATTTCTATGCAGATACCAGCAGCAACAGTTGCTCCTGCATCTCTAACTGCAAATCCTGACATGAAAGGATTGTCTTTCTGAGTTTCCAAACACAAGTTTCCCTGTGGTTTTATTCTGACTTTAGCAACATCTCCATTCTTCAAAAAATCTGGATTTTGCTTTATAACCTGTCCTGTTTTTGGGTCAATTTGCTCTATAAGTTCTATAAACTGGCATGGAACTTGAGCAGTGTGAATATGGAATACTGGTGTATAGCCTTTAGCCAAAACAGTTGGATGGTTTATTACTGCAAGATTAGCAATAAATTCTTCTACTACTGAAATTGGCTTTGCAGCATCACAGATTACATCTCCTCTTGCAATATCTTTCTTTCCAATTCCTCTTATATTTACTCCAACATTATCTCCTGCTAATGCTTCTGGCATTGATTCGTGATGCATTTCTATTGTCTTAATTTCTCCTGTTACTCCTTTTCCTGTTCTCCCCGGAAGCACTATTATTTTCATTCCAGTTTTCATTATCCCTGTTTCAATCTTTCCAACAGGAACAGTTCCTATTCCGGTGATTTCATAAGCATCCTGAACAGGCATTCTCATTGGTAAGTTAGTAGGCAATTCTGGCTGTGGGAATAAGTCAAATTGTTCTATTACAGTTGGTCCTTTATACCAAGGCATGTTTGTAGATTTCTTTGCAATATTATCTCCTTTTTGTCCAGAACCGGCAATAAAGTTTACTTTGTCTAGCTTGTAGCCAACTGTCTTTAATAGATTAGAAACCTCTTCTTTTACTTTGTTGAATCTTGCTTCATCATAATTTACTGAGTCCATTTTGTTAACTAAAACTGCAATATTTTTAACTCCCATTGTTCTCAAAAGCCACAAGTGTTCTGTTGTTTGAAGCTCTACTCCTGCCGGTGCAGCAACTACAAGGAATGCAGAATCTGCTTGTGAAGCTCCTGTTATCATGTTCTTGACGAAATCTCTGTGTCCAGGCGCGTCAATGATTGTGATTTGGAATTTCTGTGTAAGAATCTTTCTGTAAGCCAAGTCAATAGTAACTCCTCTTTCTCTTTCTTCCTTGATTTTATCCATTACGTATGCGAATTCAAAACCTGCTTTTCCGTGTTTGTCAGCTTCGATTTTAAGTTTCTTCATTTCTTGTTCAGAAACTAATCCAGAATCGAACAATAGTCTTCCGACTGTTGTTGACTTTCCAGCGTCGACGTGTCCGACGAACACGACATTCATGTTTGGTTTTTCTTTAGCCATTTTTTGTGTGTTGTTTCCTTTCGGAAAAAGTGGTTTAGAAAACCGTTAGGTTTTCTTTAGCCATTGTATATATAAAATTCTTGTTAGAATTTTTAGTAGTTATGTAAAAAAAATTAGGTTTATAAAGATTTCTGTTAGAGGTTCTGTAAAGTTATCGGTTGGTAAAAAAGAACAACAATACTTAAAAATGGAAAATCTATTTTTTATTATGGTAGAAGTAGTAAATAAATGCCTTATAGGAAACGGAGAATTTTTTCCTACGATACATATAAAAATTGATAAAAATGATAGTTTTTTATACTGCCTTGCCCTTTATATTTTATTAGATGGAAAGAGTATAGAACTATGTCATTGTGATAACTTTCATAACAAAGGGCATCACATTCATTACAAGAAGTTTAATGGAACAGAAAAAGAAGAATCATTTAACTTTGAAAGTATTGGGAAAACTATTGACTATTTCCAAGAAAATTGGACAGGACTAATGGAGAGATATAAAAATGAATGACATATCAGAAATAATAGAGAAAATGTATAGTTTGCCCAGTGAATTAACTTCTAATAAAGAATATTTAGTTTTACCAAAAGAATATATTGATAAATTATTAACTCCAAGAAGAAAACAGATAATTCATTTATTGTGGGAACAAAATCCAATAACAGAAAAGAAATTATCAGAATTATTTGAATGTGATGTTCATCATGATTTAATAATTTTAAATCATGTTGGTTTAGTTAATATACAAAAGATAGATAGCGATGATAAACATAATATAATAACCTTAAATAGAAAATTAAATGTAATTTAATTATTACTTAATTTAATCAATTCAAACCACTTATTTTCAGAGTTTAATTTTAATTTATTTATTAATTTGCTAATTTGTCTTGAATATTTTTTTCCAACGATGCCTCTGCTGCCTGCTCTTGTTCCTTGTTTTCAATAAATTCTAAAATTTTTTCAATATCCGAAGGAGATTCGATGTATAGATTAGAACTGATTGAACCGCCTTGATAAGAAACACTGCCCAATAAATATATTTTAAAAGGTTTAGAATCATTATAAAAAATCCGAATCCTCTCAATTCCTTTCAAAAAATCTTCTTTGCTATAATCCTGAATCTTAATAGGAAATTCCTCTTTTTTGAAATCAAATAATTCATATTCCTCTTCTCTTCTTCTTAATTTGATTTGCATTGAAAAAGAATGCAAAAATACTTTTTAAAAATTCTTACTTTTTAATGTATATTTACTGATTCTCAGCTAAACCTTTTCTGTCCCTTATCTTTTTTATTACATCTGCCTGCAATCCCTGAGGAACACGTTCAAATAATTGGTCTGATAAAGAACTTACTCCCCTGCCTTCTGTGGCGGAACGGAGGTCATTGCTCCAGCCAATCATTTCTGCAACAGGAAGTTTTGCATGCACTTGAGTTTCCATTTCTTCCTGCTTTACCTCGAGAAGCTGCCCTCTCTTGCTTCCTACGAGTCTTGTTATTGTACTCAAGAATCTGTCTGGAACTTCAATCAAATGTATCTGAACAGGCTCGAGAAGGCATGCGTCTCCTTTTCTCATTGCTCCTGTCATCGCTTCTCTGACAGCAGGATAAACCTGAGCAGGACCACGATGAATTGCATCTTCGTGAAGTTTTATATCATCAAGAGAAACCTTCATTTTAGTGCACGGTTCTCTTGCTAAAGGCCCCTTATCTATAACCATTTCAAATGCGTCTAATACCATGTCAATTACCTCTCCTATATGCACTTCTCCCTTTGTGTTGTCAAAGAAAACATTTCCTTTGTAAATATCCCTTATGCTTCTAACACTTTCATTGTCCCAGTTAAATCTGGAAAATCTTGTTGCAAGCTCCTGCGATTTTTTTTTGACTCTTCCTTCTGAAATTTCTCCTGATTTTATTGCGTCATAAACATCACTTTCAAGGGGTTCGACAGAAATGAAAAAGCTGTTGTGCTTGTTTGGAGATCTTCCCTCTATTGCAGAAGATACTTTGTTGACTGTTTCTCTGTAAACAACAATAGGAGCAGAAGTTTTAACATCCAGATTTTTTTCTGTCCTGATTCTGTTTTCAATAATTTCCAAATGCAGTTCTCCCATTCCGGAAATTAAAGATTCTCCTGTCTGTTCGTTGATTTCAACTTTTACAGAAGGGTCTTCTTTTCCAACTTGTTTCAATATCTCGACAAGTTTTGGCAAGTCCATCATCTTTTTTACTTCAATTGATTTTGTAACAACAGGCTCAAAAATGTGCTTCAATTCTTCAAAAGGAGTTTCTGGCTCGAGAGTTACGGTTTCTCCTGCTTCTCCTGTAACTCCTGAAATAGCAAGAACATTTCCAGGCCCGACTTCTTCAATTTGTTCTGGTCTTATTCCATTGTAAACAAATATCTGCTGAATCTTCTGTTCCTTGTTCGCTAAATTAAGATGAACCTGCATTCCGTTTTTTATTGTTCCGGAGAATAATCTTCCTGCTGAAATTTCTTTTCCGCTTCTTGTATCTATAACAATTCTCGTTATAACGAATGCAATTTTTCCTTTTGGATTACAACTCATTAAATCTTTTCCAAATTCGCTGTCCAAATCTCCTTTCCATATTTTTGGAATTCTGTATTTCTGAGCATCTAAGGGGTTAGGAAGATGTTTTACAGCCATGTCCAAAAGAACTTCGTAAAGAGGAGCATTTTTCCAAACCCAATCTTTTCTTTCTGCTTCACTCATTTCATAAAGAGCGAAAATATCCTTGAATGTTATGCCCTTTTTTTTCATGAATGGAACAGACAATGCCCAGTTTTCTCTTGCGCTTCCAAATGCAACGCTTCCGTCATTGATATTCACAATCCACTTTTCCTTAAATTCTGAATCTGCAATCTTAGCTATTAAATCATTGAATTCGTTGATTATTTTTACAAATCTCTGTTGCATGCTTTCTGGAGTTAATTTCATCTCCTTGATTAATCTGTCAACTTTGTTAATAAAAAGAACAGGCTGAACTCTTTCTCTCAATGCCTGTTTTATTACAGTTTCTGTCTGAGGCATTATCCCT
>Ga0315286_10007043_pt1 | contig 10967 bp, 1 predicted proteins | sample YL17G10_0_MG_FD_205038 | JGI IMG/M metagenome (GOLD analysis project Ga0315286, IMG submission 205038) | Sediment microbial communities from Yellowstone Lake, YNP, Wyoming, USA - YL17G10_0 | ecosystem: Environmental > Aquatic > Freshwater > Lake > Sediment | place: USA: Wyoming | collected...
GTGGACGTATTACACAGAACAACATGTTCCCTCAAGATCAATATGCCCTAGGTGGCGAACTTAAAACTACATGGGGTGGATATGCAGAACCAATATCACACAACCCATATATGCCTGGTACAGGAGAAACTGTAATGTTCAGAGGTAAGTCTCATGAAGAATCTGATGGTAATGGACATACAGGTATTGGTGTGAAGTATGGTGAAGGTGGTCATGATAGTTATACAGACTATGCTGAGTATGGATCTAGAGAAGCTGATGCTGATGTAGAAGTTGAAAGAGGTGAACCAGCCACAGAAATGATTGATCCTCAAACAGGAGAAAAGAATATGGTGGTATTTGGTAATCTAAAGATCCCTAACCACTTCCTAGATCAAATAGGTGATAAGAATGCTAAAGGTAAGAAGTTTAAAAACTATGTAGCAGATCTTGGTAAAGATGAAGCTAAACAGAACAAACTTATTGAAAAGGCTACAAATAAACTTGATGGTCTAGAGGTTTACACACCGTTTGACAAATTGAAGTTTGATGCTCTCCAAGCTACAATACAGGGAGCTAATATGAAACTTAAAGAAGCAGCTCTTAAAAAATCAAATGCTTCTTCTGTACAGAATGCAATTAATGAAACAGCAGAAGAGTATGGTATAGATGCGGATGCTCTTGCTAAAGGTAATTACAAAATAGATAAAGAAGCTATGAAAGAACAAGCTAAATGGGGTAAATACATTCCTCAAGCTCAGAAAGGTAGAAGGAATGTAAAAGGAGGAGAACCTAAAATGGAAACTCTTCCTAGTGGTGAACTAAAATTCACATATCCTGACAAGTCTTATTACATTGTTCATAAGGATAAGTCTAGAACTCACTACGATAAAGCTGGTAAAGTTACTGAAGATCTAAAAAGATTTGGGAAGGCTTCTCTTAATAAAAAGGTAACAATAATACCAGCTCCTCCATCAGAAGTACCAATGGAACCAGTAGTAAATACTTTTGATGAAAATGCATATAGGGTTCCTGATAAAAAGAAATTTGATTGGATGACTTATGCTAATCAAGCTCTTGAATATCTAAGACCTACAGATCAAGAAGAGTTTGATTATTCACAGACATATCCTGAAATGGCAGCTCTTGCTATGAATCAGCTAGAACCTGTACAAGCTCAGCTATACCGTCCAGATCTAGGAATACCAATGGATATATCTCTACAAGACCAATTGAATGCTAACCAAGCTGACTTCAATGCTCTCCAGAGACAAATGGGATATAACCCTGAAGCTCTATCAGCCCTAGCAGCTCAAAAGTATTCAGCTAATAGCAAAGTGTTGGCTGACCAGTTTAGACTTAACCAAGCTGAGAAACAAAGAGTGTATGAAGGAAACAGAGCTCTTCTAAATGATGCTCAACTTAAGAACCTTGGAATCCTAGATACACAAATGGTAAGACAAGAAGAAGCTAAGAGTAGAACAAAACAACAAGCTCTAGAAGCTATGAAGTCTGTAGCTGATAAGATTGCTAAGAACAAGTTGGAAAACAGGACATTAGGTATATACGAAAATCTATATAAGTATAGATTTGATCCTAGTGGTAGAGCTATAAATATGAATCCTCTTGCTCAATTTGACTATTCTGGAGCAGGTGCTTCTTCTAAAGGAGGAAGCAGCGGTCTTGCTTCAGGTTTAGAATTTACATACGATGCTAATGGTAATATTGTGGGTACTAGAAAAGCAAAAGAAGAAGCTAAGTATGGTAAGAAGGTGACTAAGAACAATAAGAATGGAAATATTGTAAGAGCAATCAAAAATTTATAACGAATTCAATTATACAAGATTACCGAAAACCATTACAGTTTTTGGTAATCTTATTATTTTTAATTACATTTGCTAACTTAATTTAACATGGCAAGTTTTACAGACGCAATAACCCAATTTAACCCCTACGTAGCACAACTACCTGTTGATGCTATGGTAAAAGTGGGTATGCAAAAGCAGGCTCAATATGAAGAAGGGTATAAGAAAATACAAGGTGAAATAGATAGAGTTGTTGGCCTTGATATAATGAGAGATGTAGATAAAGACTATCTACAGTCTAAACTTGATGAACTTGGTGGTAATCTAAGAACATTTGCTGCTGGTGACTTCTCTAACTTTCAATTGGTTAACTCTGTTGGAGGTATGGCTAGACAAGTTGGAAAAGATGAAGTGGTTCAAACCTCTGTAGCTTCAACAGCTTTATATAGAAAACAAAAACAACTTCAAGAATCTCTTAGAAAAGAAGGAAAGGCTGGAGAATCTAATGATTGGTTATTTAATCAAGATGTAAATAAATGGTATAATGATCCTAAAGCTGGAGCATCTTTTACTGGTAACTATCGTCCATATACAAATTGGAGAAAGAATTCTCTTGAAGTTATTAAACAATTAACTGGAGATTCAACTATTACAGATGATGCTTTTACTACAGATGCTAAAGGAAATCTAGTAATTGCTGATGCAATAGTACGTAAAAAAATAGCTGGAATTTCTCCAGAGAAGGTTCAACAAGCATTATTAGTTGGTCTCACTCCAGATGATTTTAAACAAATGGAGATAGATGGTAGATATAATTATTCAAATATAGATGATAAAACTTTTGTAAGTAGAGTGAATGAGTCTTATGATGATAAGATAAACTTTTTTAAAAATCAAAAAACTACTTTAGAAAATGCAAAGTCTTCAACAAATTCTGTTGTAGAAAAAAATAAATTAAATGATCAAATTGTTTCTTTAGATAAAACTATAAATAATTTAACAAAAGAATATAGTAGTATTACAGAAACATTTAATAACGGTGATATAGAATCTGCAAAGGCTAGATTGTTTACAACAGATTCTTTAAATAATTTTTCTAAAACTTTTGCTCATACAGAGACATCTTTAACATATGAGAATAGTGCACTTGTACAAGCTCAACAATTTAGAGAAACAAAAGAGATTGATTGGAAGAAATATATAATGACTTACAATCAAAATGCACAATTTCATAAAGAGGATAGAGAAGATAAAAAATTAGATAGAGAACAAAAGAAAAGAGAAAATGATTTAAAACAAAAAGAACTAGAAGGATATGGTGGTCTTCCAGGTCCTGTAGATCCTTCATTAGTTCCTAAGGTAAATCTTAACACTGTCACTGATGAGGTTAATAAAGGAACTATTGCTTTAGATAAGGCGGATAATACATTCCTTGCACAAAAAGGAAAAGATAAAGCATGGTTAGATTCACAAAGAGATGCTTGGGAAAAGCGTCCTGGTTCTGTAGAATCAGATGTAGCTTTTCATTTTAACAGTACAGAAGCATTTAGAAGAAAAGTGGAAGGTGACAAACAAGTTATAATTGATGCTAATAAAGCAGCTACAGCAAAATATGGAACAATAGATGACCTTATTCCTAAAGATGCTAGGTCTATAGATTATTTCTCTAAAGGAGGAAATTACAGATATTCCCCAAAAGACTTTGTTGAATTTAATAATCTTATTGGTAATTATGAATCATTAGTTTCTACAGGTGGAGGTAGTCCTTCTTTTGGTATGGCTCCATCAGGTGGAGGTGTTGTAAAGTTTGATGATGCAAAAGCAAAATCTGAACTATCTGATAAGATGTATAATCTTTATCAGATGTATAAACAATCTAGAACTGGTAAATCTGATTTATTAGGAAGTGGTGGAAAAACTCTTGTTTCAAATTTAAAATTTTATAAAGATAATGTAAATGTACCTTATGGTAAAAAGTTAAATGCCATAATGGATGAAACAAATACTATAGTTACCGAAAGACTTACAACTAGCCAAGGTGTATCTTACGGAATACCTACAGCAACTGCAGCTCAACAAACAAGCATAGCAAATGTTCTAAATCAATTTGCAGATCTTGCTGATAAAACAGGGGGTAGTCTTGCTAACTCTCCAAATTGGAATACTGAAACTGCTAGAAAATTAGCATTGGAAGAAAAACCTAACTATTCATTTACTGTAGTAGAAGGTACAGAAAGACAACCTAAAGCATATATGATGAGTGTATCAGGTAAAGCTGGTACTGTTTCTGCTAGAGTTACTCCTGAACAAAAGACATATGTCTTTGGACAAATGTATGAAGCTAGTCCTGCAGTTCAAGCTCTCAGACCTTATCAAGAGCAAATGAGAAAAACAGGAGGATATTCAACAGCTCCTATTCCTAATGCACCTACCACTCAATCTAATTCTTGGATGAGTGCTATAGATTTTCCTAATGTTGCTACATATGGTGTAAAAGGAAATGTTGTTAATGTTGGAAAAGATCCTAGAACTGGTAAAGATTTATATACAATAAAACTAGCTATATATGATCCTATGTTACAAGATTGGAAAGAAGATTTATCATTCCCTCGTAAAGGATTATTAATTGATGAAGCAGTTGTTCCAGCAATGCAGAGTTTAAATGATGCTACATTGTATGAACTATTGAATGAAAAACCTGCAACTTCAAAAGATATTAAATTATTACAAACAGCTGCTAAAAAACCTTTATAATGCCAGATACTCCTTTGTTAGATAGAATGGAATTAGAAAGATCTACAAATTATGAACCTCCTGTTCAACCAACTGATCTTCCAAATGTTCCTTATAAAAGTATACAAACTCCAATGCCTTCTATTGGTGGTGATGATAGCAAATATGTATCACCATTAAATGCTTTAGAGAACTCATTACTATCAATGAAAGGTGATGGTAAGATGAGAGGTGGATCTATTCCTAGAACTATTGCAGAATCTATTTCTCCAAGATATAATCAAGTTGTTCCTGGAGATTATGATAATGAAGATGCTTATGCTCAAGGACAAGGTTGGACTTCTAAAATGGTCAATGGTGTAGGTAAAGGACTTGTGCTTACAGGAACAACATTACTACAATCAACTGTAGGACTTGCGAATGGACTTATTAGATGGGCAGAAGATGGTAGAGCTGCTTCATTCTATGATAATGAGTTTAATAGAAATTTAGATGAGATAAATAAAAAAATGGAAGATAGGCTTCCGAACTATTATACAAATGTAGAAAGAAATGCTGCATGGTATTCTAAAGATAAAATCTTTACAGCAAATTTCTTTTGGGATGGTATAGTAAAGAATATGGGATTTGCTGCAGGTGCTGCTTTATCTGGAGGTGTTATGAGTGCAGCATTAAAAGCTCTTCCTCTTACAGCTAGACTTTTCTCTATAGGAAAAGCTGCTGAAGCATTAGCTGCTACAGAAGAAGGACTTCTTGGTGCTAATAAAGTGGCTGAAACTTATGGAAAAATTAAAGGTCTTTCTGATAAATTCTTATCATCATATAGTTCATTAAATACTGGTGGTAGAGTATTAGTAGGTGGACTTGCTACAACTGGTGAAGCTGGATTTGAGGCATATAATAATATGAATCAATTTAGAGAAGATAAAATTAGAGAGTATAAAGAATTTCATAATGGATTAGAACCTACAGGAGCAGATCTTGCTGCAATTAATGCTGAAGCTGAAAATGTTGGTAATTCTTCATTCCTTTTAAATACAGCTCTTCTTTCTGCTACAAACTATATTCAATTTCCAAAGATATTAGGAAGTTCATATAAAGCTGAAAAGAATGTTATTAATGGACTTACAAAAGAAATAGCAGAAACTGCAACAGATGCTGCTGGAAATATAATAAAAAAAGTACCAACTACAAAATTTGGTAAACTTTTATCAGTTGCAAATAAGATAAGACCTTATACATTCTCTACATCTGAAGCATTTGAAGAAGGTGCTCAGTATGCTATACAGGTGGGAGCTCAAGATTATTATGATAAAAAGTACAAAGGTGATGCTACTGCAGACTTTTTAACAAGTGCTGTTGAAGGTATTAAAGAAACAATAGGAACAAATCAAGGTATGGAGAATGTCCTTATAGGAGGTTTGTCTGGATCTTTAATGCAAGCTAGAGGTACATTCCAAGAACAAAGAGAAAAGTCTAAAAATACAGCTGAAGCTATTGCTTCATTTAATAAATTTAAACTATCTGATTTCACTAAAGAAACTGTAGACTCTGTAAATAGAGGAACAGTTTTACAACAAGAAAGAGAAGCTACATTAAAAACAGGTGATGTTCTTGAGAGCAAGGATAAAGAAACAGACTATATAATCAATTACCTTTCTCCTAGAATTAAGTTTGGTAGAATGGATCTTGTTACTAGTGACCTTAATGAACTTAGAACAGTTGCTTCTAGTGATGAAGGATTTGCACAACTTGTAGGTGAAGGTAAAGCTCTTGAAGGAGATACTAAAGAGGCTTATGTAAAAAGACTTGCTGGATTAGAAAACACAGCTAATAATATAAAATCTTTATATGAATCATTAAACCTTCGTTATGGAGGTATGATTGGTAAAGATGGTAAGCCTGTATATTCATCTGCAGTGATGGATAAGATGGTTTATGCTGCTACAAAAATAGCTGACTATGATAAACGTGTTCCTGAGTTAAGTGCTAGTTTAGCATTAACTACAGGAATGGATATTTCATCTATAGTTGAAGATATTGCTAAAGGTGATTTTACAAGCTATGATAAAGCAATGGCTGACATAGAGGTAATGGATAAAAAGTTGATAGATGATAAGATAGTGGATCTTAAACAATCATTACAGGATGTTGGAGAACTTACACTTCGTAGACAGAAGTTCTTGAAGGAATATAATGATATGAAGAAAGCTCCTGAGAATTACAAAGATGTTAAATCAGAAACATTACCAGAAGAAGATACAACAGATGAAGAACAACCAATTGTAAAGATAAAAACAAAAAGAGGTGAAAAAGAATATGCAATTGGAAAACAATACTATCTTAGTAGGACTGTTAAAAAATCTGAATCTGGAGAAGATGTTTATGGTTCTCCTATATTTAAGATAGTTAAAGATAATGAAGATGGAACCATCACTATTGAAGATAATACAGGTCAGCAAAGAGATGTTAAGAAATCTGAATTTGCTAACTATATGATAGGTTCTGTTGAAGCTACAAAAAAAGATAAAAAAGCTAAATTCTTTCTTGAGAACTGGAATAAGGTGTATATTCATAAGGGTTTAAAAGATAAGAATGGTGATCCTAGAAAAGGAAGACTTGAATACTCTGAGGAAGAAGGTATTTTACTGTTCAGATATACTAACGATTATGGTAAGGAAAGAACTGTAGAAATTAGAGGAGAGCAATTTGTTGCTCAAAAAGGATACAAAGCTGGAATGATTGAGGCTATAGGAGAACTTACAGCTGCACAACAACAGGCATTTGATAATTTTGTAAAAGAAAAAGATGATATAAGAGATAGTGTAGAAAGAAGAAAACAAGTGGTGGTTAACCTTGTGAACAACTCTAGAGAGCGTTTGGATGAGGTAAACACTGAACTTGATAAGGCAAAAGAATCTCTATCTCAGGTGGAAGAAGCATTGCACAATGCAATGTTTACCAAGAAAGGACTGCCTAGAAAAAGTCTTAATGCATATAAGAAAACAATCAATCAACTTTCTGCAAAGAAACAATCTATTGAAAAGGTAATTGCAAATCTTCAAGAGGAGAAAGATGAATTAGAATCTCAGCTTCCTTATATGGAATCTTTGCTTGAGTATGCACAAACAATGCCTGAAGAATATAAAGAGGTTATTGAAGATCTCAAGGATGATATTGGTAGTATGGAAGAGATGATTGACAATACCAATGATGCTATTAAAACTGGTGAGTCTTTGTTGTCAAAAATAGACACTGTTCTTAAGGATGCTCTTTCTTTAATGGATGATTTTGTAAAAAAGCTAAGAGATCAAAATCCAAAGATTCCTTTATTTATAGATGAGTTCAAATCTAAAATTGAAAGGTTTCTTGGAGAAGAAGGAGCTAAAAACTTTATTGCTGAGAGACAAGGATTTACACAGTCTGTATTAGATCTTCAAGATCAAGTGTCTGAGTTCTCTGAAGAACTCAATATTCCAGACATGACTAAAAGAGTTCAAAACTTACAGTCACAATTAACTGAGCTTAATGAAGGAGTTGACTCTCTTGTAAGACAAACTTTAGCAAAGGGCACATTATTAGAAGCCTTTGAAACACATGTAGCAAAGTTTGAACAAGAACTTGCTGAACAAAAGAGATTGGAAGAAGATGAGAAGTTTGCTGAGAAGATAATGAAATCAGCAGACAATAGTCAAAGAACTTTGGAAGAAGAAACTCCTTATGAAGAGGATAGTAAGAAATCAAATCTTAATATACCAAGAGCAACAATTGCTTCTCAAAACATTCCAGGATATACAGCCTCTCAAGTGTTTGGTAATAACATTGAAAGTTTTCCTAATAGGAAAAATATAAAGGCTATTGTAGTTACAAGAAAGAATCAGAAAGAAGCTAATATTGATGGTCTTATAGAGCACCTTGCACAAGAAAATCTATCAGAAGTTGAAATGAATAATACCATAGCTATTGTTATGGTGGAAGAACAAGCAGATGGTTCTAGAAGATTTGTAGGAACAGATGGTAAGGTTTTAGAAAATCCTACAGTGGAGAACACAGTTTACCAAGTGATGCCTACAGAAGAACTAAAATGGAGTGAGGAATTTGGGGGTAAAGAGATGTTCAGAAAAGGTACTCTTGATGAAGTGAAGAATAGTCTTAGAGAACAATATAAAGCTTGGAGAGATGTAATATTAGAAACTCCTCCAACTAGAACGTTCTCTATAGAAGCTTCTTTTGGTAATCCTCAACGTGTTGCTAAAACAGACGATAATGGTAGAGTGATTACAGATAAACAAGGAAATCCTGTAGAAGATGATAATGCTGTAGTTTCTGTATCAGAAGCTGGACTTGTTTCAGAAGATGATATTGAAAACGGACGTGTTCTAAGAATTCCTACAACAAATGATAATGAAAGTAAGGGCACTACTTCCTTTAAAGATGCTCGTGGTAGAGTCTTTCTATCATTAAAAAATGCTTATGTTAAACTTAGAAATAGAAAGTTTACAGAAAAAGAAGCCACCACAATCTACCAAGCTATAAGTAGACTTTCTCAAATAATGTTTGATGAAGATGGTGATATCAAATCTGAAGAGGCTCAGCGTTTATTGAATTGGTTAAAAACCACAGTATACTGGGGAACTCCTAAAGATGTTCAAGGTAATGCAAAGAAGGCTGGACATAATAGTATATTCTTTGATAGAGTGGAAGTTGTTGGTGATGATGGTAAAAAGAAAAAGTCTCTTAGACTATTCTTCTCAAATAAAGATGGAAGTATTCCATTCACCCCTTCATATATAAAAGATAATAAATCTGGAATCATAGCTCTTATACAGAAGCTTTATAATAATGTAAACTCTACAAAAGCTAATGGTGGTAGAAAGAATGAATGGAGTGAGCCTTATGAAGAGATATTAGAGGTTAAACCTAATGGTGAAGTTGTTTCTAGACAATGGGAAAACTATCAGTCATACCTTTTATCTTCTAAGAATCCTGATGGTAGTGCCAGAAAGAATGAAGAATTACCTTTACACACTAATATTAGACCAAAAGAAGGAGTAGAAGATGCTAATAGACAAGGTGTATACTTTGTTCTTACAGATCTTCAATACAAAGAACCTACACCAAAGGCTGCTCCTAAGAAAGCTGCTAAGATAGTTCCTGGTGCTAAGACAACTCCTGTTTCTACAGATGCTAAAGCTTCAGAACGTCTTGAAGAATCTAAAGAAGGAGAAATGGATCTTACTGGTAATAAGATTAATACATTTACAACACCTTCTGGTAATAAGATTAAATGGTTGTATGAACAAGCTAAATCAGGAGCAGATGCTATTATTATTATAAGAGGTGGTAATATAAAAGAAGTTATTGAAGATCTTTCTGAAAAACTAGGTGATGAGAAAAAAGCAAGAGAAGCGGTAAAACAATCTATATTAAATAGTATACCTGTTGGTGCTCTTGAAGATTCAGATGAACTTATACTTCCTGATGAAGAAGATGTGGAAACATTTGAAGATGCTGATACATATGTAGAACCAGATCCAAATGCAAAAGCTGAGGAAGATGAAGAGATTACATTCGATGATGAGGATGCTGATATTGAACAACAAATGCGTGAGGAAGATGAAGATGATGAACTTTTTTTACGTCAAGTGATTGATGAAGATGTTACAGAAACAGAAAGATGGCCTGAGATTGAAAAATGGTTAAAGGCTAACTTTCCAAATCTCCCTGTATACAGAGTGAAGAATATTCTTAAAAGCACCAATGGCCTTCAGGCATGGGGTATGCTCAAGAACGGTGCTCTATATGTATATGAGAATGCAGAGGTTGGAACTATCTATCATGAGGTGTTTGAGGCTGTATGGAAAATGTTCTCTGATCCTAAAGAGAGAAAAGCTGTAGTTAAAGAGTTCACCTCTAGAAAAGGAACATTTATTGACAGACCTACAGGACAAGTGATTGCTTACAAAGATGCTACAAACTCTCAAGCTAAAGAACAACTAGCTGAAGAGTTTAGAGACTATGTGCAATATGGTAAAATACCAGCTAAACCAGCTAACACAAAACCTTTCATCCTGAGATTGTTTGCTGATATTGTAAATGCTGTAAAGAACTTATTTGCAAATACTCCTGGTGCTAAGAATAATACAGAAAGACTATTTGCAAAAATTGGTGGAGGATATTATAAGAGTTATATACCATTTGAAAACAATCTTTCATTTGCTAAGAAAGGAATTATTGATATTGAGGATGCTATAATAGATAAGGATAGTGAGCTTCGTTTAAAACTTCCTGGTGAGACAGTGCATGATATTATGCAACACATGACTTACATTACTCTCAGAGATATGATGTCTTCAAATGACAGCTTATTTAATGTTGAGAATAAACCTAAGTCTGAACTATATCAAACACTTAAATATAATTTAGGAAGAACTCTTCTTAAAAAAGCTA
>Ga0315286_10007044_pt1 | contig 10966 bp, 5 predicted proteins | sample YL17G10_0_MG_FD_205038 | JGI IMG/M metagenome (GOLD analysis project Ga0315286, IMG submission 205038) | Sediment microbial communities from Yellowstone Lake, YNP, Wyoming, USA - YL17G10_0 | ecosystem: Environmental > Aquatic > Freshwater > Lake > Sediment | place: USA: Wyoming | collected...
CGCAAGCGGGGGCGCGACCTGCATCAAGAGGGCGAGGGTGGCGTGAGACAACCAGTTGGGCATGGGCGTGAGGTTGAGATCATAAAACTCGCTGTAGACCCGGCCCTTGTCGAAGTAATGGGCCAGCACGTAAGAGTTCTCGAGATGGCTCGGACCATCCTGGGAAGGGAAGTACTTGAAGGCCCACACCGGAACGATATGGAGGATGGTCAGAGCAATCACTAGCCAGTATACCTGCGGCATATGCCGTAGCTGAGCCACAAGGCTCGCGGCGCTGGCTCTCATTGCGTCTGTACCTCCCCGCCTATCCTGCGCGGCCTGCGGGTCCTGCCTTCACCTGGTTGTATCTCGCGGCGAGATGTTGAAGATCAGATACGCATAAGCGATGTGCCCGATCGGCTCGTAGTTGTCCCTCAGCCACTTGTACCTGTGCGGGTGATAGATGCCGACATAGTTGTTGACGTTGACCACCAGGAGTCCCGAGTCAGGAAACTTGGGGTGCAGATACTCCTCCATGTTCTTATCACGGTAGGTCTTCATGTACCAGAGACCGTCTTCCAGGTATGCGTCCGGGTGCTTTTCCTTGAATTCCCTCGCCTGCTTGGAGGCCTGGCCCCAATCGATGTTGGAGTCAGCCAGGACCTTGTAGGCTTGCTTGCGATCCCACACAATCTCGTTGAAGTATGGGATGTAGTGCGGGAAATAAGACATCACGGAGATGACCAGATAGGCAAGCAGCACCACTATGGCGCTCTGCATTCTGCGGCCGGACCCTTGCCATTGCGACACCAGGCTGCCACAGAAGATCTGGATCAGGGGCACCGCAACCAGGAAATGGCGAATCCCGATTTGTAGCTTGAAGAAGAAATTGAGATAGATGGAGTAGAAGATCACCGGCACGACAAGAAAAGCCTCGTTCCTCAAGAACGCGTATCGCCGACGCTTTACGATGTAGAATATGATGGCGAGACCGATCAGCACCTGGAAAGCAATCGGCTCCTTGAAGAGAAACGCGAAGAAGTAGTATCCCTTGAAACCGCCGGTCTCGCGGAGTTGGCCGAAGAGATACATGCTGCCGAAGCCCTTGCCGGTTTCTTCGCGCATCTTGCCCCAGTCAAGCCCGTCAAGATAAGGATAAGGGAGCGGCACCGGCACTCTCCCGAGCACGGGGTGCCTGGCCTGGAACGATTTCAAGGCTTCGCTTCGGAGCTGGTACTCGCCCAATGGCACGAAGGGCCTGTTAAAGAGGAAGCCCGCATTGATGATGAGTATGCTCACCAGGACGAACAACACCGCGAACTTGAAGAAGGGTTTGAGGTAGCCGCCGAAACCCTTGAAGTCCCTAGCCCTCAAGACCCGCACAATCTCGGGCCAGTATCTCACCACCACAATCAAGAGGAAGATCGGATAGAGAAATATGCAGGAGTACTTGGCGAGTTGGCTTAGACCCAGAAGCACCGCGGTCGTCGTGGCAAGCTTCCAGCCTCCACGGCTGAGGAACCGCCAGAAGTAATAGGTGGAGAGCGTGACCATGCCGGCGGCATACACGTCGGTGGTTATCAGCCGCCCGTGGGCTATGATGTTCGGAGAGAACGTGTAGAGTAAGAGGGAGAAGAGCCCGGCGCCGGTTCCGTAAAGCTCACGGGACCATCTGAAAACAAAGTACCCCAGGAGCAGCGAGAAGAGGATGGTGACCCACCGTCCGGACGGGACTCTGAGGAGATAATCTCGCATCGGGCCGGGGGCTAAGGCCTTCCCCAAACGCTGAGCCAGCGCATTGAGCGCGGTGACGGGCATGGTGCCGTCGACGAATCTACTGGAGTCCCCGTTGAGGATTTGGGCCCCGTACCTATAGTGAATCGGCTCATCATAGGTAAGGGAGTCCTCGCGGATGGTCAAGGCGTCAACGAGGAGCATCGCCGCCAGCATGGCAGCTACAAGTAACGGACCTACCCACTTGTTCATAAAACACCTCAGGCGCCAGAACCTGATTATAGGCCAGCCCCGGAGCCCGTTCAAGCGGAAAGGCCCGCCGCGCCCGAGCTGACCGCCCGAATGGATTTGCCGAAGCCCCACACTTACCCGTATAATGAGGCGTATGAGGAGAGCCCGCGTGCTGCCGCCGCGGGGGCTGGATCGACGGCGAATATCCTTTGCTGAGCCGGAGACCAGCCCCGCCAAGGCAACGGAGGCGGCGGATTGCCCGGAGCGAATATCCGTTACTGAGCGAAGGGCTTCCGCCCCGAGGAGACGCAGCAGAGGCTGGGCGGCCCCATTGGAAGATGACGCGATGAGACTTGGTCGGGCAATCATGGTTGTGATGTGGCTGGGTCTTATGCTCGCCGCGGCGGCGATCGGCGTCGCTCCATCGCGCTCAGAGCCTGCAGTCTATCCTGCAGTCTACCAGGTAGATGATCGCGCCGATGATGGCACTGAGTTCGAAGGAAAGTGGTACGTCGACGGCTATGCTTCCGGCCTCGACTTCATAGGGTGCGATTACGAAGGCCGGCCGTTTAGCGCGGCCTTCCGCTTTGCCATGCCCGATTTGGTCCAGGGTGATAAGATCGCTTTCGCACGCCTGAGGCTCGCCTCCGAAGAAGAGAAGGGCCCCGCACCGCTGAGATTGATCGTACGCGGGCTTGATGAGGATAGCCCTGAAGCGTGTTCGCAAGCGCGCCTGCCGTCCCGGCTCGCCAAGACTGCCGAGACGGCGTCCTGGCAGATTCGCCAGTACCGGAGGCGCACTTCGCGCTTCATCTATCGAACGAGCCCCAATCTTGCGCCGCTGGTAAACGAGATCCTGGCTCGACGCGATTGGGGCGGCGGTGGAAAGACACTCGTCCTTGTCGCCGAACCTGATACCGCACTAAGTAACCGGGGAGGCCACTTGGGCGTAGAGGACTACGCTCCTAAGGATCGTCGGAGGAGCCCGGCGATGCTCGAGATCTATCCTACGTTCGAGGACGCCCTAGTAGGCAAACCCCTGGCCGGACGGCCGACGGATACCTCGGTTACGATAAGTGTAGTGAGCCTCGTAGCGATCGACGCCTACCTGGAGTACGGGGAGACGCCCATCAATTACACATTTCGTACGCAGCCCCAATTGGACCGGCCGGCAGAGCGGCCGATCGAGATAGATCTATCCGGGCTTCGGCTCGATACGCAGTACTTCTATAGACTCTGCTTCCGACCCGCCAGTGGCGGTGATTTTCTTGCAGGGCCCGAGGGCCACTTCCACACGCAACGGGCCAGGGGATCGGATTTCACGTTTACGATCCAGGCCGATGCGCACATGGGCACCGAGGTGATAGACCCAAAGGGAGCCCGCGTAAGACTATACAAGCGGACCATCGACAACGTTCTCGCGGATAACCCGGATCTCCATATCGACTTGGGGGACTTCGCCCGGATCGAGGTAGTAGGCAGAGGGAGCGTCTCCACCCTGAGCGATGCCATCGAGCGGTACCTGTCCCTGCGGTACTTGCTTGCCCCACTGGGCAATTCGGCACCCTGCTATCTTGTCCTTGGAAACCACGAAGCCGAACAGGGTTGGCGAAGCAGCACCGTTCACGACAGTCTGGCAACTTGGGGAATCCTCGCCCGCAAGCAGGTTTTCCCGAATCCGTTCCCGAACGGCTTCTACTCGGGCAACATCGACACCGCAGGATGTTGCGGACTCCGAGAAGACTATTACGCTTGGGAATGGGGTGACGCCCTCTTCGTAGTGCTCGATCCTTTCTGGTACACGGGGACCCGGCCCCACAACGTCGGCGGCAAATCGGAGCCGAGCCTCGATGCCTGGGATTGGACCCTGGGCGAGAACCAGTACAACTGGCTGTACGAAACTCTGCATCGATCGCGTGCCAAATGGAAGTTCGTCTTCGTGCACCACTTGACCGGAGGGGTTCCCAGCAGGAGGAAATCGGAGGGCCCATACGGCCGCGGCGGTATCGATGGAGCGCAGTACCGCGTGGCCCATCACCCGACCTTCGAATGGGGCGGTGAGGATAGCACCGGCAAGTACGTCTTCGAGGCCGAGCGGCCAGGTTGGACCCATGGCCCGATTCACCGGATAATGGTGGAGGAGGGGGTTGATGTTTGCTTCCACGGGCATGACCACGTCTTTGTTTTTGAGACTCTCGATGGGATTGTTTATCAGGCCTGCCCGGCTCCCAATGACCGCCAATATTCGCCGGGGTTTTTCGAACCCGCCCTGTACAGCACGGGACTTGAGATAAACAATGCCGGCCACCTGCGCGTGTCAGTGTCTCCGGATTCAGTCAGGGTGGACTACGTCCGGTCGGTGCTGCCTGAGGACGAGCCCCTCAGGGAAGGGGCCGGAGCCATCATGAACGGGTACGTCTCTTACTCTTACACCCTGAGAAAGTGAGGCCTCCAGCCTTGATCGCAAGCGTGCCGGGAAACGCGAGCCGACCACGAATCGATCGATCACACTTCCTGATCGCCTTGGCCCTCCTTGCCATAGCGTTTGTGCCGCGGCTTATGATCGCCCACCGAGCAATCTGGTTCGATGAGCGCTTCACTTTAATGAACACTGCCTCGATTTCCCAAGCGGTTGCATACTGCGTCAAAGATGTGCACCCACCTCTGTACTTCATCCTCGTGGCTGCCTGGCGGATGGTGCTGCCCTCGACCGAATTCTCCCTGCGGATCTTTTCCCTCATCTTTGGAATCGCTTCCTTGGTGGGGATCTTCCTCGTTGCTCGTTCGATCGCCGGCCGGAGGGCAGGCATCGCAGCTTTCCTCGTAGGTGCGCTTTCTCCATACCATTGGCTTTTCTCGACCGAGCTGCGGCCTTACTCGATGTTCCTGGCATTCTCGGCCTTCTCGACCTGGGCATTTCTCCGTCTGCTAAAGACCGGCGAGCGCAGGTATTTTCTGATCGTCGCCGTTCTATCGGCGCTCAATTTGTATACTCACTACTTTGCTGTCTTCCTTGTGGCGGTTCAAGGCCTGGTCTTTCTTCTCGTCGCCCTTAGGAACTCCGTAAGCGGGGCGTGGACACCGGGCCATCGGAACGGGCAGTTCATGTTAGGCTTGCTGGCGCTCGGGTTGGTAGCGATCGCCTACGCGCCTTGGGCCGGCATGTTGCGGCGCATCGTCACCGAGTCGGTGCTCGAAGGTAAGGTGGTCGGGATTGGAAAGCGACTTGGCCGGGGAGTCACGCTGGATCTACTCAAGAGAACCGTTTACGGATCGATGGGATGGGGAATAATACCCTTCTGTGCTCAGGTGATTCTCATTGGGTGGGGGTTTGTAAATCGGAATCTGCGGGAAGTATCGCTTTTCTTCATCGCCGTCTGGACCTTGCCTGTTCTCATGCTACTGCTGTGGAGACCGGCTCACTTCATCGATCCCAAGTATTTCCTCTTCGCATATCCCATCACGGTCGCCCTGGTCGCAGCCAGCCTGGAGGGGGCCGTCAGATTGATGGCTGCAAGAGGAATGAGATCCGACCTGGTCTTTGCGGCTCTGGTTCTCGCGGTCGCAGCGAGTCCGCTCCTGCCAGGCCAGCATCCACCCTACGCGTTTCACCGGGCGGACTGGAGAGGCATCGTCGCTGAGACCGAGGGATACATGAAGGAAGGCGATAGGATCTGCTTCCTGGACGACTCCAAGAGCCATGCCATGTTCCTGTACTATATGAAGGACGATTTCTTCAGAAGCCATCCCCTGATCATCTTAAACGCGAACGCCGATGAGGGACGGTTTGCACCGTTCACGAGCGGGAGCGACGTGTGGATCCTGCGATCCGGGGCTCTCCCTGAATTCATCTCGTCCGGTCGCGGGGGGCAGATCAAGTATGTGAAGACCTGGTACGTGTATCCGACACGTGTCCGCCTATATCACTGGGTACCCCGAGGCGGATAAGCGTTGCCCGGCATCGCCGGCGGGGATGATTATCGTCCTGCCGATTCATTGGATATATCCGAGTGCGCGGAGTCGCTTTTTCTCTTCAGGTGTGAGCGTCATCTGCTTGCCGGCCTTGGCCATTGCTCCGCCGGGCAACCACCAGACATGCACCCCGGGCCTTGCGGAGTCGCGGAATTCCTTGAAGGTCTCGGGTAGTCCCAGCCCTTGCCCGAGATCCAGAGTGACTGCCGCGCCAAGCGAACTCCTGCCGCCCTTCCCGGTATAGACGACGCCGGGCAAGGACTTGCCCTGGACATTCACCTCGAGCGTGATTCGAGCATCCCGCGGCTCGGTATCGAAGAGCACTATCTGCAGGCCCGCCAGTCGTGCCTCGATATCGAAGGAGGAGCCGTCGGCAGCGACTTTGAGGGCCAGATCTCCGGGGGCGGTCACTCTCCTGACGACGCTCAGGCGCGCGTCACCCACGGTCCTGACCCGCGCAGTGATCTTGGTAGTTGTGTCCGCGCCGGTCAAAGCGATTCGCCAACCATTCAGGCTAGCGCCGGGGACCTTGCTCATCAGATTGAAAAGTGTGTCTCCCCATCCGGAAGACTCGGCCCACAGGTTTGTGGTCTCGCCGGGGTCGTCGATCACATCATAGAGTTCAACCACAGATGTCGCCGGTTCCACTATGATCTTCCTGGTGTCCATGCGTATCGACTTAAGGTCGGGCACCCTCCTGAGGCTGAGTTCGCTCAAGGCGCAATCCGGAGGAAGGAACTTGCCATCCCCCGGTGTTCGCTTGGCTTTGTCAATAAGCCCGACCAGGCTCAGCCCTTCCCGGTGACCGCTGTCGCCGGCCCCCGTGATATCGAGGACGGTGGGCATGAGATCAATGTGCCGCACCAGCGAATCGATCCTGCGCGCCTTGTGGAACCGAGCAGGATAATGGATTATCAGGGGAACCCGTATCGCTTCATCATAGAGATTGAAGCCGTGGGCCCGTTCCCCGTGCTCCCAGAAGGCCTCCCCGTGGTCGGCAGTGATAATGATCATGGTCTCCGAGCGCAGATTGGTTTTATCCAGGAACTCCACCAGTCTTCCGATCTCGTCATCGACGAATCTGACACAGGCGGCATAAAAGAGTTTCTCGCGGCTTACATATTCCTCGGGCGGCCTCTCGCCGCGTTGCGCGCGTCCCGTGCCCTGCGAAGCAAATGGATTGGGATCATCCTCTCGTCGCACGAGATCGAGATACTCCGGTGGAGGTCTATACGGCCAGTGAGTATCCTCATAATGGATCAGGATGAAGAATGGCTTGGGGGAATTCTCAATGAGATCGATGGCGGTATCCGTAATCCGTGCGGCGTCCGCCTCGCGCATGGGAGCACCACTCAGCTTGTCGAAGCCCTTGGTGACTTTGAAATCACCGGTGAGGCCCAGCATGCTGATGATGGCCAGCGTACTGTACCCATTCTGGCGCAGGACTTCGGGCAGGGTGGAAATCGTATCGGGCATAACCGATTCCCAGTCCACCACACCGTGCTGGAACGGGTAGAGCGATGTCAGGAAGCTGGCAAAGGACGGCTTGGTCCACGATGCATGAGCAAATGCTTTCTCAAAGAGAATGCCCCGCCCGGCGAGCTGATCGATGTGGGGAGACGTCGGTCGTACAGAGCCGTAGCAGCCAAGATAGTCGGGGCGCAAGGCATCGACGACGATAAGTACAACATTGGGGGCCGCCTCCCCCGTACGGGAACACGATACTGGAACCAGCCCGGCCAGCAGCATCACCACCCAGACCAACTCGAGCAGGACAAATCGCTTGATCATCTCACGTACCGATCTGGTTAGCGCCCAAGCGCGGTCTCGGCAGTCGACCAACCGCTTTCCACTCCGGCGACGCCGACGCCGGAGCATCCGATTTGACCGGGGCTGCCGTCACACTAGAGTACCAGACACTTGAAGTGGAGACAAGAAGATGATATCTGGAGAGTATGCAGCGCTCCACGCCCGCGGTATCCGCCATGGCGCCCACTGCCCTGGCTTCTCTCGCGCTGCCTGAACTGATTGCGCTTTGGTTCGTGCTCGGGATCGGCCTGCTTGCAGGTTTTGGCTTCGCGGGCCTCGCACTTCATGCCAAACTCAGCCATCTCGTGATCGCCGTCGCAGCAAGTTACGCACTGCTTGCTGTCGCGGTGGCGGCCAGGCTGGTGGTGAAGCATGCGCGAGCGCTCGCCGGGCCACGGGAGACCTCGAGCCGGCTGGTATGTGCCATCCTGCTCGGTCTTGCCGTGGGAGCGGGGCTTCTGACTCTGGTCACGCCGCATGACGTGGATGACTGGTATTACCTGGCCTACATCCGTGACTTTGCTGCCGACCACCCGCTTCGCTCTGAGAATGCCATTGTGAGCCCTGGAAGCCCGGCACCGCAACGGATATGGTACGCATCCTGGTGGGTGGTTGAGGCAATGCTCTCCAGGGCAAGCGGCGTGGATCCCATTGCCTCTCATCAGGTGTGTCTACCGTTGCTGATTGTGCCCTTCTCCATGCTTGCGGCCTTCATGCTTGCGCGGCGGGTCTTTCGAAGCGAGAGGATGGCACTCCTCGCCTCAGCCTTTCAGATGCTCTTTTACCTATCCAGCGCCTATCCCTATAACACCGCGGGCTGGTTCACCTTCTGCCGGATGTCACAGGACAAGGCCCTGGCATGCTTCGTGATGGTTCCGGTGGCAATCACCCTTGGCTTGATGTACATGGAGCGACGCAATGGGGTTTTGTCGCCGGGATCAAGCCCTGCATGCCCGCCTCGAGCCTACGCCCTGTACGTTCTTGCTCTCGCCTCCGCGGCCCTGGTCCATCCCCTAGCAGTAGTATGGAGCAGTTTGGGCATCGTACCCTTCGCCATCGTTGAGGCATCGAGACAGCGAACTCGGTCCGCCGGCGTGACTGTCGTCCTCCTTGTCGTCCCCGTCATAGTCGCAGGCCTCGCGGTCGCATCGGGAACCGGCGAGGTCTCGGCCCAGCTGGAGACCAAGGCAGCGCGGCGAACCGCGGCTGCAAAGCAGGCCGGGATACCGGGGCCGAGCGGGGCATTCAGCAATATCAGGGAATCCAGGCAGATCCAGGAGGGTCCGGCACAGCCCTCCGAACGGGATGGATCCCAGTCGATGTCTATATACTTGCCGGGGCGCGGATTCGCGTGGTCCTCGGATGAGGGCGACTTTGCCACGACCATGAAGCACAGATTCGATCCGGTGGCTGCCAACCCATCCTACATAACCCGCTATCCTCTCGCCATTGCCGGGCTCGTTCTGAGCTGCTTTCTGCTCGTCTTTGTTCGCCGAGACCGGTCGGCGCGTTTTCTGGCTGCAACCACATTCAGCATCTTGCTTCTGACCTTCGTGCCGGGCCCCGCGGCCCTCAGCGCCAGAGTCCTGACCTGGAAATTGGTGTACAGGCTCTCGTGGATGCTCCCTTGGGGATCGGTCATAGCTTTCTTCGTCTCCCGAATACGACTACGCTGGTTACCCTCGTGGCTGATGATTTTGCTTGTGGCACTGGCGATAGCCAGAGGCAACCCGGCGAACTACGTCAAATCCCTCCGAGAGTGGAAACCAATGCTGAGGCCCCAGCCCGAGACTACTGAGGTGCTAAGGTTCCTGGCCGCTCAACCTTCACCGCAGGGAGTCATCCTGGCGTCCCCGGGCATGAGCGCGATGATCCCTGCCTTTGTCGCCGACGCTTACCCGGCCGCCTACCGCGGAGAGGGCACAGTGACACGCAGCCGCCTTGAAGCAATTCTCGCGACGCCGGTCCTTACTCAGAAGGTAATCGACGAGATTCGGCAGGCTCGTTGCAGCTACCTTCTCGTCGAGACCACCTCGCCCCTGAGTGTCGCTCTAGGTCGGGCCGGTCCAGATTTCCGCTTGATCCATGAGAACACACGGTATCAGCTTTGGAGGGTGGCCTCTCGGTAGTCCCCACGCCCACCGTACACGACCGGCAGTTCAATTGACCGAGGGCGGCCCCCATGTTAGATTGGTAACCAGACGGAGTCAGATCGATGATATGGCAAACCATGCGCAGGATCTTGGCGCCCACCATTGCTATTGCTCTGCTCGCGGCCGGCTGCGGCAAGAAGCCCGGCACGAACGTGATTGTCATAACCATAGATACCCTGCGAGCCGACTACCTCGGCTGCTACGGGTTCCAGAGACCGACAAGCCCGAGGATAGATGCCTTCGCCAAGGATGCCGTCGTCTTTGAGCAGGCTGTATGCCAGTCACCCGAGACCTTACCATCGCACACCTCCATATTCACGGGAATGTATCCAAGGACCCATAAGGCGATAAGCCACGAGAGCCGGGTCGATTCCAGGCTCGCCACCCTCGCCGAGGTCTTGGAAGGCCACGGCTACACTACCGGTGCGATGGTGAGCAGCCACGTGCTTGATGCCAAGTATGGGCTTGACCAGGGCTTTCAGAGTTATCGTGCGATCCACCTGGCATTTTCCGATCGCGTGCGGCGCGAGATGAACGAGCGCGAGCAAGATCCCACGACTGACGAAGCCCTGACCTGGCTCAGGGATAACCGCGATTCCAGGTTCTTCCTGTGGATACATTGGTTTCATCCTCACCGCCCCTACAACCCACCCCCTCGCTATCGCCGGGAATTCTCGACGGCCTACACGGGCCCTGCAACCGATCAGGAGGAATTCCCAATGAAGGTGTGGCGAGAGAAGATAGCGCTCGCCGATGCAGACTTGAACTACGTTCGGGGGCTCTATGCCGGGGAGATCGCGTTTACCGACGTCCAGGTGGGCAGAGTCCTGGATGAGCTTGCGGCCCTGGACCTTCTCAAGAATACGATCGTGGTCATTACCTCGGATCACGGCGAGATTCTTTACGAGCACGAATACTACTTCGGGCATGATATTGCGCTCTACGAGGAATGCATTTTGATCCCGCTGGTGCTGCGTATCCCGTCAATTGACTCCGCGCGGCGCCGCGTAGCGGGCCTGGTCCAGAGCATCGATATCTTCCCGACCATCCTCGAGGCGCTCGGGATAGCGTGCCCACCTGGGGTCGAA
>Ga0315286_10007045_pt1 | contig 10965 bp, 12 predicted proteins | sample YL17G10_0_MG_FD_205038 | JGI IMG/M metagenome (GOLD analysis project Ga0315286, IMG submission 205038) | Sediment microbial communities from Yellowstone Lake, YNP, Wyoming, USA - YL17G10_0 | ecosystem: Environmental > Aquatic > Freshwater > Lake > Sediment | place: USA: Wyoming | collected...
AAACTCTATTACAAACTCTCTTCCAATACTTTTGACATTGTTGTCTGTAGCAGTTACTTCAAAGATAGTGGGCGGTTTTATTGCAGCGAGAATTACAAAATTCTCAAATCATGAAAGTCTTGCCATAGGATGTCTTATGAATGGAAGGGGAATGGTGGAAATGGCTATTGCATCAATTGGTTATTCCATGGGTTTGATAGATAAGTCATTATTTTCAATCGTGATATCTATTGGCTTTATTACTACAATTATAACTCCTATAATCACAAAACCTCTCATCTTCAGAACAGTTTCAAAACATATTCCGCATCAAAAGATATTCTTGGAGAAAAATTTGAAATCTAAACCCTCTCCTGATACATCAAATATGCCTTCATCATTAGAGTCTGAAATTACACTAGAACATAGATTGAGAGAAATTGAACAGGAAAAAATAATACTAAATTATTTACGCGGTTCTTAAATTAAACAAAGATTAAACAACAAGATCTTATGTTTTTTATGCCTTTTTAGACTACATTTAAAATTCAATGTTTATGATTATGCCGTTTTTGATAAAAATTACCAGCATGTATCCAACAATACAATAACTGACAGGTTCTACTTTTTCACAATAATTTTATTTTTTATTGTTTCTATTGCTTGATTGATAGAATCATCAAGTTGTATGTTCAAATCGCTTTGCAGTTTGTTTTTTTGAATTTCATTATTTAGGTGATAGTTGATCTCATCCACTAATGAGATTTGTTTAGTGGATTCAAAAGGTATTGGTATATTCATGCCTAATAATTTAAAATAAGCAGTACCGCTAACATGAAGTTTAATCACTCCGCCTGAATTGATAATTGATTTCACTGTTGGTGCAAGGCTATTTTTTTGAAAATTTTGTAAGATTAGGATTTCCTTAGTTTCCCCTGGGTATATTACAGTGTCAACATTCCCACGTCCCACGCCTAATGAAATATCATTAATTATGAGATCATAAGACAAATCAGGAATGTATACTGGAATAAATCCAAAATTGCTCAAGCCAAACATGAGATTCAGATTAACTCCTTGAATCAATTCAAATGCAGTTTCAAGCCAGTTACCATCTAACATCCCTAGGCCCAATTTTAAAAACATTTCTAATGAAATTGGTGCCCAATCTATACTGTCAAATTTTACATTGTTTAGACTAACATGAATCTGTGTATATGAATACCACACTAAACATATGCTGATAATACCTATTACTATGACAATCGACAATGTCACAATAATTGCTTTATTCATGTATTTTTGAGGGCATAGATGTTAATGAATATTTTAAATATATCTTATCTCATGATTGTTTTTCCTGAGTATAGATATTGAAAAAAACCCAAAAACAATTCTAATTTTACATACAACGAAATATCCACTACCATCATTAAATTTTCAGAATGATTTAGTTCCAGATTTTTCTTTAAGAATCCAAGACTAATCTACATTACTTTGAGTTATTCTGAATAATCCATATCTGCTCTTGTTATTGATTAACAAAAAAAAAGACTAGCTTTTTTTATGCTGGCTTTGTTTTGTCATCTACTAGTTTGTATTTTGATAGTACTTTGTATGCGATAAATACAATCACTGCTATTATCGCAAAATCAATTATGTTTGCTATCAAGTCACCATACTTGAATTCAGATACAGCACCTGTTACACTGTTTGTGACAGTAGACATTAATGATTTAAGATCACCCGATGGTAATGCCAATCCTATAATCGGATTTACAATGTCTGTAACAAATGCGGATACTAGTTTTGATGCAGCTGCGCCTATTACAAATGCAATTGCTAATCCAATAATGCCAAAGGTTTTGAGAAAACCCATGAATTCTTGAATAAAGCTTTGTTTTGGAGCAGATGGATTTAGATCTGTCATAGTGTTTTTTTACAAAAATCTTGATTATATATGTGCTAAAAAAGTAATTTTTGCTTTAAACTTTCATACTGTCCAAGCATCTTGTATTCGATAATGATAAATACTTGACCTGTACTTACTAGGTCAACCTATTAGATATGACCTATTTTGTAATTAACCCTGAACTTTATGAGCGTGAAAGAATCGTCCTTGAATTTATTAAAAAATTTCCTGATGTACACCATAACGCATTGCTGAAAATGATTGTTCCAAAGTATATGGCAAAAACAACATTTGAAAAGACACGCAATTACTTGGTTGAACGAGAAGCAATATCAGTACAAAAAAAAGGAAATATGAAAATATATGTTTTAACCTTAAACTATGAACTAAAATCTCAACAACACATTGAAAGGTTAACCAACACTGCTTTTCATAATTTAAAAAATCACATTAAAAAACTTGAAACTGACTATAGACACAAAGATGTTAATGAAAAGATAGCAATAGCAAACTCATTATTAAAAAACATATTACAGACTGATACTGGATTTACTATTTTAGATTCTGTTAAAAACCCTAAAAAGACTTTGTATCATGATGAGCACTTGGCCATTCAACAGTTAATTCACGAGGTCTTTAAAATTATTTATTTGGATAAAGACTATGATACTATCTATCCTACTATAATGAGTCACATATGGAGTATTATGCCGACAGACTATCAAGATTCATCATAAATATTTTAAATCAGAGCCTCTAATTTTTATTCGGGAGATTGCTTCAATTTATCATGGGGTTACTTTATACAAAATTTTATCTTGATTTTGAACCAAGTCATTGGAAAGAAATATCTCACAATCCAGTGATCTTTGAAGCTATTGAAGATGGCGTTTCACTTGAAATTTATGATGTCTCTCAAAATTCATACAAATTAAAATTTAGGAAAGGTGGAAAATTACAACTTTTTAGAGTGGTAGGAAAGTTTCGTCTTACTTGGGCTGACGATGATCTCATCTAACGAATATTTCTCTATTTATACTGAATAAAATAATAATGGGATAATTTTGATTCTGCTATGTCATTAGAAAATAAAATAAAACAAATTTTAAACAATTTTGATGATGCTGAATCTGAAACTATTATTGAAACTCTAACTCTAATTCAGCCTTATTTAAAAAGTGAAATTACTCGAGATTATCTCAAAGGAAAAATTCAGGCAATAATGGAAACACATACTAATATTGAAAAGAAAAAATTATGCAATAATCTAAAACCCTACTTTGATTGGTATTTACAGGGAATTTAATTAAATTAAGAATTATATCTCGATATTAATTACAACTTCTAAATATTGATAATTATTGATCAATTTTTCATAAAATGTTAGTTATGCAATGTGGATTCTGCTAACTTTTTTCTTATATGATTTTATGTTGCCATTTTAAATTTATTAGATGCTTGCTCAAAAATAATTAATGCCTCCTCGATTTCTTTTTTAGACAACCAAGCTGTGACTGATATTCTCAGTCTTGCTTTGTTTTTTGGAACAGTTGGATATCTTATTGGTTGTACAAATATGCCTTTTTCAAATAGAAATTTAGCAAAATTTATGGCTGTTTTTTCTTTGCCAACAATAATTGGAATAATATGTGTTTTTGAATCTATTTGATACCCAATTTGTTTTAATCCACTAGCTAGAAGAATTGTATTATTTACTAATTTTTTTCTTCGTATTTCTCTATTCGCATTGAATCTTTTTAATGAATATTCTACTAAAAATGAAGGAAGTGCTGAGGTATAGATAAAAGATTTTGATTTATTTATGCATAAATCTATTACATTATTCTGTGATGCAACATATCCACCAAATGATCCAAGTCCTTTACTAAGACTACTAATGTAAACATCAATTTTTTTTGTAACATTGAGGAAATTTCCAGTTCCTTTCCCATCCTCACCTAGTACAAAATCCCCATGTGCGTCATCCAGTATTGTGATTGCACCTACTTTTGATGTAATCTCGGTGATCTCTTTTAGTTTTGATAAATTACCATCCATGCTAAAAACTCCTTCAGTAACAACAAATTTTTTTCTCCCTTTTTGCCTAAGTTTTTTGTTTAAATCTTCAATGTCATTGTGTCTATAAATTAAAATTTTTGATCCTGTAATCTTACATGATTCAATTATGCTTGCATGATTTAATTCATCACTCAAAATTAAATCTCCCTTTTTTGCAATTGTTGCAATAGCCCCTAAATTTGCCATGTATCCAGTAGGATAAATTAAACTAGCTTGTTTTGATTTATGTTTGGCAAGCTTCTCCTCCATTTCTTTGTATGACTCATCATTTCCAGAAACTAATCTGGAGCTTGATTGCATTTGTTTTACTTGTATTTTTGTCACTGGGATCCCCAAATAATCATTTGAGCATAAATTAAGTAATTTTTTTCTATTAATTGTAATATGTCCTTGATTTGATTTACCATATCTTAATTTTCTATGAAGATTGCTTTTTTTAATTTGTTCCAATTCATAATCAATAAATTTGAATTTATAATTCAAGGTCACATTCTAAATTGGAATTAGGCTATTAAATCTAGGCGTCAAATACTGTTTTTAATTTTAAAATTTAATTATTCTACGGTTTCCTGATTTTTATATTGTTTTATATTTCAAGGCCTATTTTCTTTATCATCTCGAAATCTTTTTCAGCCTCATTTCCATCCATTGTAAGGTAACCTGATGTGATTATTCCGTTTGCCCCACTTTGTAATAATTCTTCACCGTCATCATCTAGGTTGATTTCTCTTCCACCTGAAATTTTTATTACAGATTCAGGTAAAAGAAATCTTGTTACTGCAAACATTTTGACTATCTCGATATTTGATAATTTTGTTTGTAACTCAAGTGGAGTTCCTGGAACAGGGACAAGTATGTTTATTGTAACTTCCTCTGGTTCAATCGCGGCTAGTTCTAATGTTAGTTCTATTCTCTGTTTTCTTGTTTCTCCTAACCCGATAATCCCACCAGTACACAATTCTAATCCTGCCTCTCGTGCAATTTGTAATGTCTTTAACCTGTCATCATATGTGTGTGTAGTACAAATTTCTGCAAATTTTGATCTAGCAGTTTCTAAATTATGGTTGTATCTTTTAACATTGAGTTCTTTGAGTTTTTTTGCTTGACTTTGTGTGAGGAATCCCAAACTACATTCTACATTAATCCCAACTTTATCGTTGACTTCTTTGATGATATTGCAAACTTTTTCAAAATCTCTAGTTGATGGCTCTCTCCATGCCGCAACAAGACAGTATGATTGCGCTCCTTCTTTTTTAGCTTTATTTGCTCTAGCAACAACTTCATTTGCAGTTGGTAATTGATATGTCTCAATTCCTGTATCAAAAAAAGCGGATTGCCCACAAAACGAACAATCCTCACTACATGCATTCTTTTTAATATTGTTTAATTGCTCAATGTCTACTTTATTTCCGTTGAAATCTCTAGTAATTTCATTAGCAGCTATTGCTAGTTCTTTGACATATTCATCTGGAATATTAAAGAGCTTTTCTACGTCGTCTGATGATATTCCTGTTCCTGAAAATATTTTTTCTTGAGATTCTTTGATTAACTCCTTTATCTCATTCATGGTACTTTTGCATGAAATTCTATTAAAAAAGTTATATGTATTGATAATCCCTATTATGCACTTTACTAATGGATATTTTGTGTACCCACCCACTTGTTTTAACATAAAAGCCTTAGTATGAATCCCTGACTTGAAAAATAGTGTCTCTATTATTGAAAATGTTAAAAAAAATCACACGGCCATTTATTTTTTTAGGTAAAAAAGCCAAAATCACTAAATTTAATCTAAATTATTAGTTAATTTTTGTTCTTTTGAGTTATTTTATTTTTCTCTGTTATTTGCCATTTCATTTTCTGTTAATTTGAAAACGCTCTGTAAATAATTTAATATTATCTTTTTTTGCTCAAGTTCTCGTATTCTCTCATCAAAAGTAATTTCAACATCGAACTTTGAATTTGAACTTGAATTATCAATGTGCTCCGATTTATTCCATAATACATTGAACAAGGATCTTAAAGTAATTACAAATGATTTGGAATCGGTCCAAATTGCAAGTTTATCTTTTAATCCTGGATTACTAATAAAGAAAACTGCCTCGTCACTATCTTTAATTATAAAGCAAAAATTTTCCTTGTTTACATCCTCTATTTTTTTAATTTTTCCAAGGTGAATATTTTGAAATACATGATTATTTTTGTCATTAAAGTCACTAAGTATTCTCAGATCTGATTTTGATTGTTTTATTAAATCCACAATGTTTTTATGTAAAAATTTCTTAAATATTGATTCAGTTCCCAAAATCAAAATACAGTCTGACGATTCTTTTACCATTTGTTCAATTTTTAACATAAATGCATTCTTTTCTTTTAATGTTTGAAACTTACTTTCATCAGAGACTTTCTTATTGGAGTACTTTGTAACTGAATTCCATAATTTAATAATGTTCTTTGTTTCTAATTCGTTAATGCCGTTTTTTTCTTGATTTACTAGAATTGACATTGAATCCTCAAATCCAATTACTTTGCCTCCGCAATTGGTACAGGCTGTCCCCATCATATCTTTTCCACAGTTAATGCAAAATGGCAATATTTTTTTTATGTTTTGTTTATATTAAATATATGATCATTTGTAACATTATTTTGTTACATATTCTGAAAACCCGCATGATTCAATTTAGTAATGATTTATTCAAAAACAAAAAAATTATAATTAAATTGAAATTGACAAGAAATGTGCAGTCATAATTAATCAGAGTAACCAAATTTCTAAAAATTAACATAACAATTTTTAACAATAAAATAATTTTTAGATCAATCCCAGAAAAATTATTATGGCTAAATCATTACTACAATACCGTCTTTTGAACTAATTTTATTGTATCTATAGTTCTACTTAATAGTAAATCTAACTCTTTTTCAGAAATTGCTAATGGCGGTACAAGCATAATGATATTGCCTAACGTCCTTAAATAAATGCCATTTTTTTTACCAGCTTCGAAGACGATTTTATTTATTGATATTTTGGTGATAATTGGATTTTTTTTCTTTTTGTCTTTTACCAGTTCTATTCCCATGAGCATTCCTTTATGTCTGACATCCCCAACTATATCTAAATTCAAAATTTCATTATAATACCTTTCAAAAATTTTGGATGTTTTTTGAATTTTATTAATTAAATTATTTTTTTGATATAACCTTAAATTTTCATTTGCAACTTCTGCAGCGATTGGATTGCCAGTAAATGTATGTCCATGAAAAAAATGTCTGTGCTCATTGAATTCACCTAAAAATGAATCATAAATTTTTTTACTTGTCAAAGTTGCTGCCATGGTTAGGTATCCACCGGTTAACATTTTTCCATATGCCACTATATCCGGAATGCTTTTTTGTTCTGTATATTGTATCATAGAACCTAAACGCCCAAAACCTGTTGCTATTTCATCTAATACTAGTAAAACACTATATTTTTTACATAATTTACTTATTCTCCTTTGGAATTCTTTTGGAAATATAATTACCCCTCCTGCAACTTGGGCTCCGCTTTCAATAACAAACATAGAAATTTTATCATCTTGGTAAAACTCTTTTTCAATTTTGTCTAGACAAAAATTTTGATAATCTAAAAAACTATAACCTTTTGGAATCCTATAATCATTTGGGACAGGAAATTGTATTGTCTGGAATAATTGTTTTTTAAATTTGTCAAAAAATTCTGGGACATACCCTACTGCCATTGCGCCAAACGTATCTCCATGATACCCATTTTTTAATGCGGCAATTTTTGTTTTCTTTTTATCCCCCATGTTCTTCCAATACTGTAATGCCATCTTGAATGCAATTTCCATTGCAGATGAACCATTATCTGAATAAAATACTCTGTGCATACCTGGAGATAATTTTATTAAATTTTTGGCGAGTTTTTCTGCGGGCTCATTTGTCAAATTAAACATGGATACATGTTGTATTTTCTTACTTTGATTTGTAATTGCATTAACTAATTCAGGTTTAGAATGACCCCAAACATTACACCACATTGATGCAACTCCATCTAAAAGACGAATTCCATCTGAAGTTGTTAACCACATTCCTTTAGCCTCGACAATGGTATCAAACGAATTCCATTCTTTCATCTGTGTATTTGGATGCCAAACAAAACTATTCTTTTTCAATCTATCTTTGTTTTGTTATTTGATCTTAATAATCAAACGATGAAGATACATAACTCAATTAAAAAATGAGATAACTGGCCGAGGTATATTGTGTGAAGGTTTAATCATTTATCATATTGTTTCATCATAAAATCTTTCATATGTGATTACTAGATTTAATTAAAAAAATTGAATTTTCCAGAATTTTTATACTAGAATGTTTTATTTAATTTGCACTCTGGCTGAATAATGTTACCTGGTAATCTTTATGATAAAATAAACAATTTTTAATACATGTCTATTTTATATTCTTGAAATTGTTGTGTTTTTAGTCTTAGTAGTTATTATAACTATGCTTAATAACGAAACAATCAAAATCATCGTGGAAATCGTACCAAATTCTGGAACTACATTAAACATCAACACATCACCTTTTGGCTCTATCCAGTTTACTTGATCATCTTTTAATCCAAATCCTAGTAAAGTTATTTTAAAATCTACTTGTCCCTCTGACTCCAATGTGGAAGTAGTATGCATTCCATTTCCATCCTCGTCATGAACATTACTAGCTGATAGAACCTCTTTGTTATTTTGTGTTACAAGTATGTCATAGTTTGCAAATTTTTTCAAAGAACCATTAGAATCTCTGAATTTGATATCTATTGACATGACTTCATTTGCAACGGGATTACTTGCAGTGATTTCCACTCTAACTTTACCATCTGATGATAACCCATGAACTGTAGTTTCTTTTGTTGATGGGCTTTCTACTATTATGGTTCCTGGTTTTATTTCTTCACCACTTGTTTGAGTACTGGTTACAGAACTAGTTTCAACCACACTTTCAGTTATCATAGATTCACTAATGCTTACTTCTGAAAATATAGATGGAACCGTAGTTAATGTTGCCCCTACTATGATTATAGCTAAAGTTGATAAGATTATTTTTTGTATGATTTGCAATAAGATTTTCTTATGTGACGTATAAAAAAACTTTGCGTGAATCTATTCCTCATGAAGGCAATCTTTATGAGTTCATAAAATGATATAGTTTGCATTTTACACAGTATCCATATCTGACTAACAAAGCACATTTTTGTCAATTAAAGATAAAAAAAGTTAATTTACAAAATAATTCAACGAATAGTCAATGAACTCATTATTTATCACAGGAACTGACACCGATGTGGGAAAAACGTATGTCGCTGCTGGACTTGCAGTTACTTTACGAAAGATGGGAATTGATGTGGGTGTTATGAAGCCATTTGCTGCAGGTTCTGCGCAGAAAAGGGGTTTCAAATCTGAGGATGTTGAAATCTTGTCAAATGCTGCACAAGTAAATGATCCTGAAATGCTGCTAAATCCACAATTCTTTCCAATAGCGGCATCTCCTTACACGGCATTAAAAAATTTGAAAATAAAACCAAACATTGAACTGATCTTAAATAGATTCAAAAAACTATCAAAACTGCATTCACTGATGCTAGTTGAAGGAATGGGTGGCATAATGACTCCCATCCTTCAAAATTACTTTGTAACAAATTTGATCAAGGATATGAAATTACCTGCATTAATTGTTACGAGAACAAAAATTGGGACTATTAATCATACTATAATGACTTGTAAAATGTGTGAAAAATATAAAATTCCAATTAAAGGCATCGTGATTAACAATTTTGATAATGATGGCTATTCTGTTAAGGGACTCAAACGAGATTTAGAAAATTTAACGAATGCACAAATATTAGGCTCCATTCCATTTATGGACGATATGAGTGACACATCACTTTATCGTGTTTTCAAAAAAAATATCAATTTTGAATTTCTATTAAGTTAATTTTCAAATACGTAATATTTTAAATTTACTTTGACCTTGAACATTTATAAATTCTGCAATATCATAAATTATTTTTGAAAATGATGCTTTTTTCTTTTCAATTACATATGTTTTGTTTTGGAAATCTAGTTTCTTTGTAACTACTAACCAAATATTATCTTTAATGGGTTGGATCTTTTGCAATTGATTTAGTTTTTGCTCTATAGCATTTTTGTCAATAGTTTTTGGGATACATATTATCAAAGTTTTTTTTGGATCAATTTTAAGTGTTTTTAAATTTGGTATGATGATGTCTATTTGTATCCCGTCATATTCTATTTTTCTTTGACTGGACACTAGTGCATTTGTTAAAAGATAGTGTAGTAGCCCAGTGGCAAGAATTCCTAGACTCTCTTCTTTTTCTCCAATTGAAATTACTTTGTCATAACAATTTTCTAAAACATTATCGATTATTTCAGTAAATTTTACCTGTGATGTTAGTTCTTCAATATTCTTCTCTGATTTTTTCAAATAATCAAACAGAAAGTCTTTGATTGGATTTAGTTCTTCTTGCATTAGTTTATTCGTTGAATATGTATCGTCTTTCCCCTCGTGATTCCGTAGTGGTGTTGATATCAACTAATACGAATTCTTTTTTTGTATGAAGCATTGGTTCTTCTGGGGAAAGCTTATTTTCATGCAGTATTTCATATTCTTCCAGAGTGAGCTTCCTTCTTGGAGCAAGTTCTGCCTCCAAATTCATATTTTTTACAATTTCTTCATACTGGGGCTGAATTGAACCGCTGAATACCATGGCACTACTTCCACTTCCATAAGAGCCGAATCCAACGCGCTTAGCATTCAAATCTACCCCCTTTTGGTATTCAAATTCAAGACAGCTCCTAAACCCAAGATACAATGATGCCGTGTATAGATTTCCAATCATCTTTGATGCAATTAATGAACTTGCAAGTTTTGACTCATACACTTCTTGGAATTCACTCGTTTTTGTAAATAATTTTGTA
>Ga0315286_10007046_pt1 | contig 10965 bp, 7 predicted proteins | sample YL17G10_0_MG_FD_205038 | JGI IMG/M metagenome (GOLD analysis project Ga0315286, IMG submission 205038) | Sediment microbial communities from Yellowstone Lake, YNP, Wyoming, USA - YL17G10_0 | ecosystem: Environmental > Aquatic > Freshwater > Lake > Sediment | place: USA: Wyoming | collected...
TTGGGCGTGACCGAAGAGCATGCGGCAACCGATATTTGCCGCTATGTCGTAAGCCGGCTGTTCGACGCCGCGGCCTGCGAGGCGCCGAACGGTCAACGGGCGCTGGTCAGCTGTGCGCCGGGCGAAGAACACGAACTGGGCGCCCAAGTAATGGGCAACGTGCTCGAATCCCGTGGCTGGCAGGTCTACCTGGTCGGCCACAACGCGCCGGAGAATGAGATACTCAGAGCCGACGCGCAGACGAAGCCCATTGCGATGCTGATTTCAGTTTCGCTGGTAGTCAACCTGCCCGCGGCCCTGCACCTGGTTGATGCGCTGAAAGCCGTCAACGGCCAGAACCACATTGTTGTCGGGGGGCGCGGGACCGCTCCGGCTCGAGACCTGTTCCAGGCTCGGGGTTGCTCGGTCGCCGAGGATTTCGAGGACGGATTGCGCCGGGCCGGGGAAATGGCAAGGAAGCGTGCGTAGATTCGCGGCCTGGCGGCTGCTGCTGCACGACCGGTCCACGACCGCGGGTTCGGTACTGGGCGTGGTAGCGATTATCTTCCTGGTTGGCCAGCAGCTCGCAGTGCTGTTCGGGTTGTTCTCGCTGATGTCGGCGCTGGTGGACCACAGCGGCGCGGATATCTGGGTGGTGACGCGCGACACCAGGGACGTGAACTCGACCGGGTCACTCCCGGTGCGGTACGTTGACCGGTTGAGCGGCCTGCCGGATATCGAATGGGTCGAGCCGCTGGTCAGCGGGGGCGGTTCATTCAAGCGCGCCGACGGCAAGTTTCAGCCGGTGCAGATAATCGGGTTGGCGCGGCCGCGCATGGCCGGCGGACCGTGGCGGTTTGCGGCGGGCGGGCTGAACGCGCTGTTCGACTACGACGGCGGGACGGTGGACAAACTCGACTTGAAGGTGCTGGGCTATCCGGACCTGAGCCAGGTCGTGGAAGTGAACGGCCGGCGGCTGCGGATAAATGCCCTGACCCGGGGCATCCGCGGATTCTCGGGCACGCTGTTGTTCACGAACGAGGACAAAGCGCGGGAAATCACCGGCACGCCGCGAACCCGGTGCAGCAATATCCTGGTGAAGGTGAAGCCGGGCCGGAGCATCGCCGGGGTCATCGGCCAGATTCGGGCAATCCTGCCCGAGGCCGAGCCGATTGCCGCGCCGGAGCTGGCGCGGAACACCCGGCTGTTCTATGTCACCGACACCGGCATCGGCAGCAGTTTCGGGTTCTCGACCCTGATTGGCGCGCTGGTCGGGGTAGTGATTATCATGCTGACGATGTACACGACGGTGCTTAATCATCAGCGGGACTATGCCGTGCTGCGGGCGCTCGGCGCGCGCCGGCACGACATCCTGGTCATCGTGCTCTTCCAGTCCCTGTTCGTGGGTTTGATTGGCATTCTCATCGGGTTCCTGCTGATGGCCGGGTTCCTGGCCGGGGTGCGGGACACGCGCCTGCCGGCGTACATGCCGTTGTGGCTCCCGCCGATTCACGCCGCGGCGACCCTGCTGCTCTGCGTGCTCGGGTCGCTGCTGGCAATTCGCCGGGCGAACCGGATTGAGCCGGCATCGGCATTCCGCTAGGAGCAGGAGCGGTGAGTAGTCTGGCGGGCAGCGCGGTTCTGAAACTCGATGGAATTGTCCGGGACTTCTCCGACGGCCGGGTCACGCGGCGAGTGCTGAACCGGACGACGCTCGAGATCATGTCCGGCGAGTTCACGGTGATTGCCGGGCCCTCGGGCAGCGGCAAGACCACGCTGCTGACGATAATGGGACTGGTCCTGAAGCCGACCGAGGGGAAGATCCTGGTCGGCGGTAAGGACGTCGCAAAGTATTCGGACGACGAACTGGCCCGGACCCGTCTTGCGCGGATTGGCTTCGTATTCCAGACCGCGGGACTGATTCCGGCGCTCAGCGCTTTGGACAATATCCTGATACCCAGGGCAATCCAGGGCGCGCGGGTGACGCGGGAATTGCGGAGTCGGGCGCGGGAGTTGCTGAAGCGCTTCGGACTCGAGGACTACGCCGGGGCGATGCCGCAGCAGCTTTCGACCGGGCAGCAGCAGCGGATTGCCATTGCCCGGGCGCTGCTTGGCGACCCGCCGCTTCTGCTGTGCGATGAGCCGACCTCGGCGCTGGACGTCGAGAGCGGCAAGACCGTGCTCGATACGCTCAAGGACCTGTCGCGGGAGACCTCACGAGGCGTGGTGATGGTGACTCATGACCCGCGGGTGTTTCCCTATGCCGACCGGCTGATAAAAGTGGAGAACGGCTCAGTCGTCTATGACACGAGGAGTTCGCCTCAGGGAGGAATTCAGAAATGAAGACCGTCAGGACAGTGTTGCTGGTTGTAGTTGTGACTGCGGTGCTGTGGTTCATCGGGATGACGCTGAAGCGGGCCGCCCCGACCAAAGCGGTGGCGGTGACACCGGCGGTGCCGGCAACGCCGACCCGGGTCTATGGCCAGGTCGAGCCGGCCGGCGGCGAGGTGCCGATTCTGCCGCCGTTGACCCGACAGGTCGCGGCGACGTATGTCCGGGAAGGCGACTCGGTCGTGAAGGGACAGCGGCTCTGCCTGCTGGAGGGGAGTGTGGAAAACGCCGAGTTGAATTCGGCGCTGGGTCGGGCGGAAGTCGCGCAGCGGGCGCTGGCCTTGAGCCGGGACGTGCTACTGCGGAACCAGGGCCTGCACGCCGGCAACAATGTCTCGGAGTTCGAGTTCACGCAATCGAAGCTGAAATACGAGCTGGATTCGGCGACGCTGGGGACGGCCGGGAAGGAGGTGGAGGCGCAGCGGGCAAGGGCAAACCAACTCCTGCTCACCGCCCCGCGCGCAGGCAAGGTCTACAAGTTCGACGTCCGCACGGGCCAGACCCTGACTACCGTCGAGACGCCCCGGATAATCATCGGCTCGGCGCAACCGCAGGTGCGGTTGTTTGTCGAAGCATTCTGGATGAGTCGGGTCAAGCCGGGCGCGCGGTACCGGGTCTACGACGCTGAGACCGATGAGCAAATCGGCACCGGTACAGTGACCGAAGTCGTGCCGTACATGGACCGTCGGGTCTTCCGGACCGAAGGCGTGCAGGAGCGGTTCGATACCAAGTTCCGGCAGGTGATCCTGCCGTTAGTGACCGACCGGCAGGACATTCCGCTCGGGCTGTACGTGGCGGCGGTTCAGGAAGCGGACTGAATCAGGGGTTGGGGGTCGGGGGTCGGGGGTCAGAGGGCTTGAGCAACTCCCTGAGCGACGCGAGGGCGCGCTCGCTGTAGACACGCGGGCGTTCATGCCGTTTGGCTTTGGGCGGCGGCAGAAGCCCGAAGTTGGCATTCATCGGCTGGAAGTTCTTCGTCGGCGACGTGATGTAGCGGAGCAGACCGCCGAGCATGGTTGTTTCGGGCAAGACCAGCAGCGGCTGACCGGTAGCGAGTCGTGCCGCGTTGACGCCAGCGAGCAGGCCGGTGGCAATCGACTCGACATAGCCCTCGACTCCTGAGAGCTGGCCCGCGATGAAGAGCGTGTCGCGCTTCTGCATCTGCAAAGTGCTCTTGAGACACAGCGGGGCATTGATGAAGGTGTTGCGGTGCACCGAGCCGTAGCGCAAGAACTCAGCCGAGGCAAGCGCGGGGACCAGGCCCAGCACGCGGCGTTGCTCGGGTTGCCGCATCCGGGTCTGGAATCCGACCAGGTTGTACATTGTGCCTTCGCGGTTCTCGCGGCGCAGTTGCACCACGGCAAAGGGTTGTTTGCCGGTCTGCGGGTCGATCAGTCCCACCGGTTTCATCGGGCCGAACAGCAAAGACTTCTTTCCGCGCTGGGCGATGTCTTCAATCGGCATGCAGCCTTCAAAGCAGGGAGTAGGGAGTAAGGAGTGGTGAGCAGGGAGTGGTGAGCAGTCAGAGCCTGACTCGTGGCCGGTGTAGAGGTCGGCAGAGAGCAGTGCCTGGTAGAAGGCGTCATACTCGGATTCGGTGAGCGGGCAGTTCAGGTAGTCATCGCCCGGGATGTAGCGGTTGGCGGCGAAGTACCGGTTCGGGACGAGCGAATCCCGGCTGACGATAGGGGAGATGGCGTCATGGAAGGCCAGCAGGGGTCGGGGGGCAGGGGTCAGGGATTGGGAACCAGTCAGGAAGCCGACAAGGCTATCCGCAAATGCTCCTGCGGTCAGCGGGCCAGTGGCGACGATGGTCGTGCCGGAGTCCGGAATCGCGATTGCCTGTTCGCGGCGGATTGTGACGCCGGGCAACCTGGTGATGCGTTCGGTCACGGCTCGGCCGAATGCGGCCCGGTCTATGACCAGCGCCTTGCCGCCGGGAATCGCATTTTCCCGCGCGATGCGGAGCAGTTCGGAACCCAGCAGTTCGAGCTCGGCCTTGAGCAGGCCATGGGCATTGGTCGGCTCCAGGGACTTGAGCGAGTTGGAGCAGACCAGCTCAGCGAAGTCGGCGGTGCGATGCGCCTCGGTTGACACTCCGGGCCGTTGCTCCCAGAGTTCGACCGCGACGCCGCGCTTCGCACACTGGAACGCGGCCTCGCAGCCGGCAAGACCGGCGCCAACAATAGTGACCGAACGGTCTAGTGGTCTAGTGGTCAAGTGGTCTAGTGGGAAAAGGGGACACACCTCGGAGGAATGTCCCCTTTTCCGGTCTGCTAATACAATCCGCTGATGCTCTTGCCGGTCGGGTATTCCACGCTGTAGGCGAGGTTGATGACGGATTTCTCCTGCGGTTTCAGTTCGAGCTTGAAGGTGTAGGCGCCGAGGTCTTTGTCGTCCTCGTCCGATTTCGGTTCGAGTTTCGTGAGCGTGACCTTGATTGATTTGTTCTGGCTGACCGGAATCTGCTCCACGAGCGTGATGTCAATCGGCTTGGCGTGGTAGTTCTCGACCGTGGTCTTGTATACGAAATCAACTTTGGTCAGGTTGCCGATGATGCCGGACTTGGAAGTGAAGCTCTTGACCAGCTCGCGCTTGACCTTGACGCGGTCGTCAACCCCGAAGCTCAGGTCTGCAGACTCGCCGGGCGCGATGTTGGCAATCCAGGCATGGCCGGTGAATTCGTCGCCGACGTAGGTATTGCCCTGGCCCGCGAGGAAGATGAAGTCGGTGTTGTTCTGCACCTTGCCGCGCAGATAGGCGACCGGGTCTATGCGGGGGTAGGCATAGTAGCGGAACTCGGTCGGCAGGGTCGCGTCGTGCAGGAAAAGCTTCTTGGCGTCCTCGCCGCTTTGCAGGCTTACCCGGCCGGGAATCGCGTATTGCAGGGATATGCCGGTCTCGACCGGTGGGGCCGGAGCTTCGGCTTGCTCACTGGCGAAGTCGCCGTCCATGGTCATGGCCCCGGGGGCAGGCAGGGCCTTCATTCCGTCCCGCATCGCGCGTTTGCCAAAGTGGACCGGTTCATACAGGTCGAGATACCATCCGATCGGTTCGGGTGCGGTGCCGCCGGCAGAGGGCCGTGCGGTCGAGAGCAGGACCTTGACGTCGTTCCAATCCTCGTTGGTGCGCTGGCTGAGCCGGGCGTAGTACGTCACGTTCGTGTTCTGGCTGGAGGGCGCGGCCCGCAGTTCATAATAGGGGCTCCACGAGACGCTGTAGGGTACGTTGTAGCTGAGCGTGATGTCGTAGCTGCCCTCGTGGTCCGCGAAAACGTCCACCAGAATCGTCTTGCGATTCTCCCACTGAGCGCGGGCGTTGGCGAGTTCCTGGGCTGCGGCGCTGATGATTTCGCTCAAGTCCTTGCGCAGCTTCGCGAGCTCGGCCTGGCGCTTGCGCACCGCAATCATCTCACTTGCGAGGAAGCCGAGCGCGGCGCTCCAGCTGCCGGCATCCACCTTGCCCAGACCCAGCTCTTTCGACATCAGTTCGGGTGCGCCGAGTTTGATGGAGCCGAGGAACGCCTCCTTGGCCTTGAGAACGTCCTGTTCGTCGATGAAGACGCGGTCACGGACGTTCAAGGATTCCAATGAATCCATGAGCGTCTTGACCCGGCCGGTGGGCTGGGCGGAATAGCCGGGTTTGACTTGGATTTCGCCGAGCTTCAGGCCCGGCGCCTTGACCCGAACTGAGTTGTCGTCGAGCATGCCGGTGAGGGCGCTGTACGCGACCTGCTGAGAACCGGCGAGCGCGACCTGGGCCTTCCGGATGACCAGGGCCTGGTCAGGATAGGCGATTACCGAGTCAATGCGGGAGTCGGTGCTGGTCAGGGACACGGCCAACAGCAGAAGCATACTCATTGAACCTCCTTGTGGTTCCGGCACGAAGCGACGTGCCGATTGCAGAGATATACCGGAACAACGTTCTGATTTAATCCCAGAACCGCAGCATTGTCAATTCACGATTGTGCCGCCGCCAATGATAACGTCGCCGTCGTAGATGACCGCGGCCTGGCCCGGCGTAATGGCCCACTGCGGTTCGTCGAAGGTCACGTTGAGCGTCCGGCTGTCAGCCGGCTCGATCAGCGCCGGTGCTGCGGTGTGCCGGTAACGAATCTGGACTGCGGCGCGGAACGGCTGGGTGACGGTCGAGACCGAAATCAGGTTCACCTCACTCAGCTTCATCCGGCCGCTCCGCGCCTCGGGCGCGTGACCGACGAAGATGATGTTGGCCGCGGGGTCGATTGCCGTCACGTAGTAAGGCCGGGCCGCGGCCACGCCAATACGCCGGCGCTGACCGATGGTGAAATGGATGATACCCTGGTGCCGGCCGATCGTCTTGCCGGAAGCGTCAAGTATCGGCCCGGGTCGGGCGAGTCCGGGAAACCGGGATTTGAGGAAGTCAGGGTAGGTTCCTTTCGGCGCAAAACAGACCTCCTGGCTTTCTTTCTTTTCGGCGGTCGCGAGGCCGTGCCGGCGGGCAAGCGCGCGCACTTCCCGTTTGGTCAAATCGCCCAGCGGGAACAAGGTGTGGCGCAACTGCGCCTGGGTCAGAGAATACAGGAAGTAGCTCTGGTCCTTGTCCGGGTCGAGGCCGCGCTTGAGGAGCCAGCGGGCTTCCTGGTGGCCAGTGGCTGGTGGTCGGTGGCCGGGGGGCTGGAGGCGGGCATAGTGGCCGGTGGCGACCCTGCCGGCGCCGAGTTCGCGGGCCTTGCGTACCAGGATGTCGAATTTCAGGAACCGGTTGCAGCGGATGCAGGGATTCGGAGTTCGGCCCCGGGCGTATTCGGAACAGAAATCGTCAACGACGAACCGCTGGAATTCAGCCCGGAAGTCCAGGGCGTAGTGCGGGACGCCCAGTTGGGCACAGACCCTGCTCGCATCATCGATCGCCTCAAAGCCGCAGCAACCCCGGCCGCTGGTGCACGAATCAGCCTCACCATCCCAGATTCGCATTGTAACCCCGAGAATATCATGGTCTTGCTCTTTTAGCAGTGCCGCGGCCACTGAGGAGTCGACACCGCCGGACATCGCCACCAGTACCCGACCGGCACGCTGTCGCATGCCTGAATCATACGCGACGACGCCGGTCGATGTCAACCCGGTTGATTTACCGCAACATAAACCGCAACATAAACGCACTTGACCCGGTCTAACACTATGCTCTGGAGCGAGTTTGCGCGCTCTGCTCGTTGCTTGACAGCCGACTGAGACCGGTTATAATCACGTATCCGGCGTGAGTCGGGTACTCGGCGACCAAAGGGAAGCATCACGAACCAGTCAGTTGCCCGCCTGACTCGCGGCCGGGCGGACTAGATTTGACGCGGCGGTTGAACAAATTGGCGCAGGAGGAGAAATGAGGAAATTCAGTCATGTCGCTTGGCTGCCGATTCTGGCGGCAGTGGTCGGGTTGGGCAGGCAGGTTCAGGCTATTACCATGGAGCCCTACTGGGAATCGCTCTACGACAGCCCGTTCCACGGTGACGACAGCGCAATCGGAGTCGTTGTTGACCACGAGGACAACATCATCGTCACTGGTTCGGTAGAGTCCATACCAGGTTACATCTACAGTGCTGACATCGCTACCGTGAAGTTCAATCCGGCCGGCGAGACACTGTGGGCGCGCCATGGCGCGTTCCACCTGCGCTTCCCTTCCTGGCCTGAGGACATCACCACCGACAACGACAACAACATCTATGTCGTCGGCACGGCAGGTGGCGTGGATACAGCGGAGGCAATGGTCACAATCAAGTACCACCCGAATGGCGACACAGCCTGGGTGCGCTGGTTCCCGGACTGGTGGTACTCGTATGGGAAGCGAGTTGCAGTGGACGCGCAGCAGAACGTCTATGCGGCCGGTACTACGCGCCGTCCGACCGGGACCGGCGACACGTTGGATTTCCTGCTCGTCAAGTACGACTCGAGCGGCAACCAGTTGTGGATGCGCTATGGAGACGGCCCGTCGACGAGCGGATACGACATTCTGCGCGCGATGGCGCTGGACCCGGTGGGCAACATCATTCTCGTCGGCAGCACCGCGGACACGCTCCGTCCGTTGAGCCGGAATTTCCTGACGGTCAAGTTCAGCCCGGACGGGGACACGCTCTGGAGCCGCTATCTCCGCGAGGGGGATACCTGCTACCCGACGGCGGTCACGACCGACGATGGCGGGAACATCTACGTCGGCGGCGCGGCGTGCCACCGGACAACGACCCGCTGGGACTATTTCGTGGTCAAGTACAATCCGGCCGGCGAAACCCTGCTGACGGCGTGGTACAACAACCAGGTAACCAATGACGCCGACAATATGTCGGCACTGGCGGTGGATAGGTTCGAGAACATCTATGCCACCGGCACGAGCAACGATACCGTGGAAGGTGACCCTACGGACAGAGCGTGCTTTGCCACGGTGAAATGGGCGCCCTCGGGCGGACTCCCGACATGGATTCGCAAGTACCGCGGAACCCTTCTTGGCTCTGAAAGCTATGCGACGGCGATGAAGTTGGACAGGCACGGCAACATCTACGTCACCGGCAGCACTGAGAATGATTACTCATCCTGCTTGGAGCAGGGAACCCTGAAGTATGACCCCTACGGCAGCCTGAAATGGGAAGCCCGGGTCGCCGACAGCTCTTCCGGAGCTCACGGCCGGGCGCTGGCGCTGGACAGCCGAGGGAGTGTCTACGTGGCGGGCGACGTCTGGTATGCCGACAACGCGCGTTTTGACTACACCCTGACCCGGTTCTCGGGCCCGAATGTCGGGGTGGCCCGGGTCGTCGAGCCACGTGATACTATTCGCGTCAACCGCACGGTCATCCCGACCGTGATGGTCTACAACTACTCGCCGATTCCCGCCACTAACGTGCCGGTCTTCATGCTCATCGGCTCGACGATGTTCACCCTGACCGTGCCTTCGCTGGGCGCCTACGACAGCACGTCGGTGCTGTTCAATTCGTGGTCCAGCCGGGATGCCGGCGATTTCCCGATTACCGCCTACACGACGCTGACCGATGACTGGGAGAACGGCGACGACACGGCTCGCGGCTACGTCACGGTCGTGCTGCCCTGGGTGCAGAAAGACAGCCTGCCGCTCGGCCCCAAACGGAAGTACATCAAGGACGGCGGGTCGCTGGCCTACGACAGCAGCCTGAACGTGATTTACGCCGTGAAAGGCAACAACACCTGCGAGTTCTACTCCTACGGCCCGGTCGGAACCTGGGTCCAGCGCGACAGCGTGCCAGTCGGAGCCGGCCGGCGCAAGGTGAAGAAGGGCGCCGAGCTGGTCTACGGCGGCAGCAACACGGTCTACCTGGCCAAGGGCAACCGGACCGCCGAGTTCTGGGCCTACAACCCGCAGACCGGCTGGGTGCAGAAATCGCCGCTGCCCAGCGTGCTCAAAGGCGGCACCGCGGTGGCCTATGCGCCGAATCTGGGCCGGATCTATGTCCTGCCCGGTTCCAACACGCGCCAGATGTGGACGTATGATACGAACGGCACCTGGACGACCGGGTTGCCGGACGTACCGAGCGGGCCCAAGAACAAGCAATGCAAGGACGGCACGTCACTCGCCTATGACGGGTCCCGCTACGTCTATGCCCTGAAAGGCAAGACCAGCGAGTTCTATGCGTACGACGCCTGGGGCAATACCTGGATGACCAAGGACCTGCTGCCCAACTCAACCCGGACCGGCAAGAAGAAGACCTCGGGCGACGGCGCGTCGTTTGCCTTCGCCAACGGCATGGTCTATGCGTTCAAGGGCAACAACACGAACGAGTTCTGGGGCTGGAACCCGGCGGCCGATACCTGGACCGAACTCGATTCGATGACTACCGGCCTGAAGAAGAAGAAGGTGAAGGCCGGCGGGTCCCTGGTCGCGGTCCGGGGCAAGGTGTATGCGCTGAGGGGGAACGGCACCAACGATTTCTACATGTACAACGCGAACGTACAGGGTTTCTTCGTCATGCCGGGACAGCCGGGCGGGCAGGGCGGCGCCACCGTGGCCGGGCTGAAGCTCGGGATGAGGGTCGCGCCCAATCCGTTCCGCGGTTCGTCGGTGGTGACGTACGCGCTGCCGAAACCCGGGGCGGTGAGCGTCAGGCTCTATGAGGTCACGGGCCGGCTCGGGCTGGACCTGTTCTCGGGTCGCCAGCGCGCGGGCAGTTACCGGCTCAGCCTGGCCGACCACGGGCTGAGCGCGGGTGTCTATTTCCTGAAACTGCGCTTCGATGACGGCACCGGCGAACAGCAGGTCACGGCCAAGGTGCTGGTTGAGCGCTAGATTACTGATGACGCTGAATGCCGCGGTCCGGGATGATCGCGGCATCCGGCTGAAAGCGAGGACGTGCATGAAGCATTTGGCAGTTCTGAAGATACTGCTGGCGGCCGGCGTGCTGCTGCCTTTGACCGCGGGCGCCGCGATTGACCAGATGTGGGCCAGGCACTACGCCAGCGTCAGCAACTCCGAGGAACTCGATCATACGGTCGCCGTCGTCACTGACCGGCAGGGCTACGTCTATGCTGCCGGAACGAGTCACGACACGCTCAGCGACACAACCTGCTACGTCACGACCAAGTACAATGAGTGGGGACGGAAGGT
>Ga0315286_10007047_pt1 | contig 10965 bp, 6 predicted proteins | sample YL17G10_0_MG_FD_205038 | JGI IMG/M metagenome (GOLD analysis project Ga0315286, IMG submission 205038) | Sediment microbial communities from Yellowstone Lake, YNP, Wyoming, USA - YL17G10_0 | ecosystem: Environmental > Aquatic > Freshwater > Lake > Sediment | place: USA: Wyoming | collected...
GACGAGCCGCGCCGCAATATAGATGTTCAGACATCTGCGCTTCCTTACCACTCACCCAATGCGCACACATCAGGACAGTCTCAGCCGATTCCACCCTTCAGCCAGAATGACACACCCTATGTACGCAAGCCAGAATAACACACCAGACACAACAAGTATGACGCGTACCACAACAGAACACCTGATCATAACACCACAATACAAGGGCAATCCAATGATGCCCATAACGCACACACTTCTCGCCGCCGTCAGATATGGATAATCACCAGGGACATGTCCACCCAAGCCAGCAAGCCATGATGAGACAACCTCCGCCGGCTCGCGCCATGACTTCCCAACCAATACTTGCGGGATCCACCATATCATAGCCACAATACAACAATATAACGTCGCCACGACACCGAGTCGCCACATCACAACCACGCCACGCGGACTGTCCGTCATCCTACGTCTCCCGCTATTTGCTAGAACTCGGGGGTGCTTTACGATCAGGGCTGAAGCCTCGAATACTCCTATTCGCCCGCACAATACTTGGCGCAGCAAACTTCCAGACCCGCTCCGAAGACACACACCTTGCCGGCACAGTAGCACACTTCCGCCTCACTTCCGCCTCCACCTGTTCTTCCGCAGCTAGAAACTCATTCTTTCCCAAGGGGATCACGCGATTCGTTCTGCACACTTCCGCAATTGCAACCACCGCGACTAGCGACGCCCGCCCAATAACAAGCTGCCCCAGCACAATTCCCACACTATGACCCCCGTTAGGATCGACCGCCTGCCTGCCACATCGTATCGCGGCACAGTCCAGCTCGTCTCCTGGCGGCATTCCCATCGCCAACCACGAACGCGCAAACAGCCCTTCCACAGTATCGCCGTACTGGGCAGCACTCTCCCCAACCGTAATCCCGTTACCATCCGCGATATCACGCGACACCGAGGCAGAAGTGCGCGGCGCAACACCGTCCGTAGACTTCGCAGAACGCGCAACTCCGTTTTGATTTGCGGCACTACCCTTCAGCCCCATCCTGGCGAGTGCGGCGACCTCGACGGCGCGCCGCTCCTCGGCCATTCGCGATTCGAGGTTGGCGACTTCTTGCCTTAGATGAACGACATTCATTGCCGCAAGCAATGCCCTGACATCCTCCAGCGGCACCCTCGCATGTTCCTCTGGATGTTCAACCAACCTCTTTTGTACTTCAATGCACAGACGTTCTATATGCTCCCCCGCGCGACCCTGGATAGTTACGATACGCGCACTAGCTCCAGCACGACACGCAAGGCACGTCGCACTTATTAACATGCCTAGGTCTTCCTCCTTTACTTTACCAACACAACGAATAGCCCGCGCCACCTCGCCCCATGCAACATTGTCCATCACTGTATCATAGCCTGCCTGGTTAGGATCACCAGTTCCCCAGGCCACGATCGGACGGTTGCGAGCGACCCAAGAGCGATACAGACCGACTACATTGCCATTTGCCAGGTACGCACGGACATCAACTATTGATGCGAGATCCTCTCTAACTGGATCCGTGGCATTGCACACATCTACAACCCCAACCGCCAGTACACAGCATATCGCCGTTACACGTCTCATGGCTACACCTCTGTTGTTACTCGATAATCCAGTCGATCTGACACATTGAACCGCCGTCGTTCCAATTAAACACCGACCACATCGCCATTTCATTGTAGTATATCTTGCCATTGCCAACGGTATTTCCTTGTGAGTCCAGTTTGCGGCCATGGGCAAACTGCAGCGTTGCTGCCACGGTTGCCGGCCAATCCGCATATACGTCGAAGTCATACAAGTCCCAGATTGCCCCCACGTACCAGACTTGCGTTACGCGCAGCCTTCCACTGTTGTCTTTCCACACGTCGAAGTCTATATCAATCGTGCCGCATGCTTCGCCGACGCCAACTTTGACATCAGTCTCCATAACGGTTGGACCGGTCTTGGGCTGCGCAAAGCTGTCGCGCATGAACCTCAAGCACTCCCATCGATCCTTCACCCCGCGCCACGGCCCGCCATTACCTGGCCCAAAGTGGATCGTCGTGCCGTTTGGCTTGCCATTAAACTGTGCCGCAATGAACTGCTTCTTGTCAAGGATGATAGATAAGAGCCAATCCCGGAAAAGCCCGTGGTCCGTTATTGCGTAGCTCGGGGCGCCGAGTTGCCTGAACCCATAGTCCGCCATCGCACGTGATATATAACTGCTGAACCCATGGTAGTATGCTGGAATAGTGTACGTCGGGGCAGTTAGCCCTGGTGTCGCGCCACAATTGTGTGTCCATAGCCTGTCCGACACTGCTAGCTGATACGTTCCCGTTGTACAGGGGTTTTGTGAAAGCGAGAAGCTGTTGACGCCCTCGGTAAACGTCTTGAGCGCCTCACTAGCAAACTGCAAGCCACGCCAGTCTCCATACATGTACAATGCGGTACACTCACCGAGACAGTCCTGCCCTCTGCTCTTACTGTAGGCTCTAGCATTCCGTGCGACAAGTTCATTTCCTGAAGAATCCTCAAGCTTGAACGTCAACGAATCATCATCGCCAGCCCACCACGTGTTGTATGTGTAGAACTGCCGCCATCCGGAAGTGAAAGTCCCAGAATCTTCCAGTTCGCCGTCATCATCGTTGTCGTACACTTTCCACGTAATAGTGGCATCGGCTTGCCGGGGATTGAGGTCCATATTAAAGAAGGTGTTGTCGCCATAATCCGCCATGTTATGAACACGGTTATAGTGACTGGTTCCAGTTGCCCAATCCTTCTTCTCGAAATCCTGGTAGGCACGGTTCCAGTAGAAATCGTAGTCTCGCAGAATTAGATCGGGCGCCGTTCCGGCGAGGGATATGCGGACGTCTTCTTTCGCGGCCGGTAGAGTGGAGGTTTGATCGTAATCTGGAACGAACCTGGCTTCAATGTGCCCTGACGTGAAAGTGGCCGACGTGTGGATATGGAAGATCTCTTTTCTATACTCATCGACTGCAAAACGAATACCGTCTTGGAGCCCCATCAAATGCTGTCTCGTATCCGCCGGGTCCGCGAGGATCTCCCGGTAGACGGCTATCGTGTTTGCGCTGGATGTGAAGTAAACGTAGCCAGCCTTCTTTGGATTAACTCTGAGCCGCAGAACTTTCCACCCATCTTTAGACTCGGGCAGGGTTGCAGGAAACCCTCCTGGCTGAACTTCCGGAAGCGTGACCGGCAACCGCAGGCCCCCAACGCCATTAGGGTTTGTCCCTCCGTCCTCGATCATATCCTCCTCCGAGGCCAGGGCAGGAGCAATCTCTGGGTCTGCGGGAGTCCAATGCGTGTCGTCGTGTCTTGCCAACGCATCCACATCTATATCGATGTCGCATACCTTTACTGCAAACGGCGTCTCAGAAGTGTATCCTCCGCCTCCCCCGCCTGCTATTCTAGTCAGGGTTCCGCACACCTTTGCCGCATGGCTTTCGTCATCGTTACCCACGACGACGAAATTGGGCAGCACCCCATACGTCGCCCATGTGTGGGCATTGCCAGTTGCTGCCGTCCGGTGCCACAGATTGGACCCGGCATTGTCTGTGCAAGTAGATGATGCTATCGTATAGCCTGGTTTCGGCTTGATGATGGTCGTGAGGATATAGGCGCCTTCGTAGGTGCCATATCCAAAGCCAACATCTTCGTTTGGTCCTACCGTCACGGTGCGTGTGAACCATGCATCGTTCCCATAGGCAGGGTTACTGAGAGCCAGCAGCGCTGCAGCCAACAGCGACCAGAGAGTAGTGTGTTTCGTAATCATAGCGTGTCCTTTCATTTCTTGAGTGTAGTTACAGGTCCGCGTGTTGACAGTTCTGGCAAGTGGCGCGTCTTGACAAGAGGAACAAAGGGTGATTCAGGAAATTTCTTGAGGAATGCCTCAAATGCCTTGCGGGCTTCTTCTGCTTTGCCTGACAATTGGTAAGCGACACCGATGTAGTAAGCACTGCGATGGGCTTCTGGACAATCCGGGTAATCCTTCATCACCCGTTGCCACAATGAGACCGCAGTCTCGATGTCTTGTTCCGTATTGAATGCAATGTTACCCGCAAGAAACAGGCCTCGGTATGCCCAAGGCATCTTGGGCGAGGCTTCTACTGCGGCCAGGTAATCCTTCTTGGCGGCAACGGGATCTCGCTCTTCGTCAGCCATGCAGAAAAAGGTGCGCCCTCTGCGAAATAGTGCCCAGGATTTCTGTTCGTTGGTAGCCTGAATTCCTCCAAGGATGATCATGCCACAAAGTGATCGTGAGTTCTCATAATCCTGGGCAAGGTCATATAGATCCGCAAGCTGGAGAATGAGGGTCGCCTTCGCGTGTTTCTCGTCTAGCGCCTCGAGCGGAGTCAGTCGTTGCGTTGCAACTGTTGCAGCGATCAAACGTTCAACCCCATTGGGGACGTGGCCGCGCACGACCTCGAAGCCTAAGGGCGGAGCACACCGTTTGGCTGCCGTGAACCTCCTCTGTGCCGCATCCATGTCCCCACCCAAGTAGGCCACGATGCCTGCTCGAATATAAGCCCCGTAGATAACGAAGTCTTTCGATGCGTCAGGATTTGAACTTCCCTTTGCCATCGACCAAGCGGGCAATCCCAAGGGCGTGATCGATGACTTGACTGCCGCCGCCCTCTCGGCAGCGCCTTCGGCCCACTGAACTACTAGGGGTGCGAGGGTCTGCGCATGCTTAAGGTCAAACATTCTCTCCAGCGCGATGTCTATCTCGCGGACGTAGGCGTCGCCGACGAAGGGGCTCTTGGGGTAGAACTCGGTGAATCGGCCGAGCATGAAGGCGGCCCTTTTCCAGTTGGCTTCGCTGTTGGAGCTTCGCTGGCCGGCGGCGTCGGCGGCTTCCGCTAGTTCGCACAGCAGGACGCCGGCGTTGTAGAACGCCTGCTCGCACCGCGGGCTCTTGGGGTACCGGCTGATGATCTCCTGCCAGTAGGGCAGGGCGGCGGATTTGGCCTTTATGAAGGCCGCGAGGCGCTCCTGATTGCGGATTGCGGATTGCGGATTGCGGATTTCCGGCTTGGGGGAGTCCTTGGCGGATTCATCCGCTTTCCCAGATTTCACATCCGCCTCGTCTTGCGTGATGGTGGCCAGGCGGTAGAGGGTTTCATCGTGCCAGGAGCCGGTCGGGAAGGCCTTGATCGAGGCCAGGAACTGGGCCTTGGCGTCGTCGAGCTTCTTGCGGGCCTGGAGGACCGCCCCCCGGCCGAAGGTTGCGAAGGCGGTCTGCGCCGGCGTGGCGCCGGGCAGTGGCGGCCTTTGGCCGCCGATAGCAGATTTCAGATGCGAGATTCCACCCCCACCTTTGCCTCCCCCTGAGGGAGAGGAGTTTGGCCCCAGGACACGGTCGAACATGTTGTCGGCGTTGTCGGGCCGGCCGGCGAGGAGGTGGATGATGCCCATGGACAAGGCTAGAGAAATGGCAGATTTTGAATTCCATATTTCAGATCGAGCGGGCCCGGCTTCGCCTTCGGCTACGCCGTGGCGAAGACTGCCGCCATCGCGGCAGTCTTCGGGAATGACGGCCTTGCCGGTCTTGGCGGCGGCGATGAGGGCGTCGAGGCTCTCGGCCGTGGCCTTGTTGGTGGTCGCGGCCTTGGCGGCTTGGAAGGCGGAGACGGCTTGGGCGGTCTGGCCCTGGCAGAAGCTCACCAGCCCCACGCGAAGGTGGATGTCGAAGGCGACGAGGGACCAGGATTCGGCGGGGCTGCTGACCGTGCCGCCGGTGTTGGTGAGGGTTTTTACCGAGGGGCCGGGGCCGGGCAGGGGCGGCCTTTCGCCGCCGATAGCAGATTTCAGATGCGAGATTCCAGAGCGGGAATTACCAGAGCCCGTGCCGCGATCCGCGAGGGCGGCGGGCAGGGAGTTGCGGGCAAGGTCGGCGTACTTGCCGGCCTCGGGGAGGTCGAGTTGCTCTTCGAGGCAGTAGTCGATGATGCTGACGTAGGCCTGCCCGCGCCACGGCCCGGCGGGGGCGGGGGCGATGAACTTCTTCCAGTGCGCCATCGCGGCTGCGGTCTGGTTCAGGCCCAGCAGGCAGTCGCCGATGTGCAGCTCGCTGCGCGGCGCGTAGTCCGTCGTGGGGAAGTTTTGGGCGACGGCTTGGTATGCCTTCATGGCGTCGGCGAATTTTTCCGACTTGCGGAGTTTCTCGGCCGCCTCGAACTCGGCCAGGCCGTCGTTGACGTCGTACTTGATGTCCTTCATGGCGGCCTTGGCGGCGTTGACGTACACCTTGGCCAGGGCGTCGGGGATTTCCATCCGCGTGACGTTGTCCTTGCCGCTCATCATGTCGATGACGGCCTGGAGGGCAGCCTTGGCGTCGTCGGGGCGGCGGGCCTTGCAGTACAGCCGGGCCAGGTCGATGCCCGCCTCGGCGGCGGCGGGGTTGGGCTGGCCGGCCTTGACGATCGGCTCGAGGGCGGCGATGGCCTGGGCGAGCTTGGCTGGGTCGATCGGCTTGGCGGGGTTCACACCCCCACCCGCCCCTGGAGGGGCGACCTCCCCCTTTGAGGGAGAGGGTTTTGGCTCGCCGCCGGCGGCGTCCTCGATTTCGAGTGCCTTGGCGATCTTGACCCGCGTGGCCGGGGCGCCGGATGTCGATGTTTTTGTCAATTGCTCCAACTGCTGCCACAACTGGCGGGCCTTGGCCTGGGCGGGCTTCGAGCCCTGTGCCAGGTAGGCTCGGGCCTGGACGTGCACGGCCTCAAGGGCCAGGTTGCGGTACTGAGTGCCTGCCTTGGCGACAACCGCCTCGGCCTGGGTGACGGCGTCCTCGTACTTGTCGGCGTAGAGTGAGGACCACGCCTTGGCAAGCTGACCGAAGATCTGTTGCTCTTGCTTTTGCTGCGGGGACATCGGCTGCGTATTGTCGGCAGGCTTCCTGCCGGCAGGATTTGCGTTTGCGGGCTTGTTGCCGGCCGGCTGGGCGAACCCGATGGCGGCGGTCATTAGAACGACCGATAGGTAGAGATGGAGTCTCTCTTTGCCGTGCGGGCGGATCAACCTTCGCTTTGCAGGGTTCATAATCGCGTTCCCTTGCCTCATTCTCTTTGTCTTGCCCAACCGGGCTTCTTTCCTCTCCTCTGCCCGAGAGGAAACCCCCGAATCGTCCCACCACTCATGGGATACATTCATGCCGCAAGTCTTGCTATCTTGGCCACCTACGCCCTTTCCCCTGTCTGGTTTTTTCCCGCGAGAAGCTCGCAAATCTGCCTCTGTCGATCCGCCGTCAAGTCGGCGTTCAGGAGTTGCCGCTGGAGCGAGCGAACCTCGATGACTGTGTGGCGCAACTCCTCTGCAAGCCTCTGGACATCACCTGGAGGTAAGTCTGCACTGCATATCAGGCCGCGCAGATCTCGAAGCTTCATCAGGGCATCCCTAAGATCCTGAAATCGTTTCTCAACCAGATTTCCCGCAGTCATGCTCTTCGCTCCAGCAAGACACCAGTACTCGCAGCAATCGCCGTGCCAACCCGAGACTGACGGCAAGACTAATCTCTAACTCTCGCCATACATGCGCCTTAGCGGCGCAAACCACGGAGAACCAACAACCACGTCGGTTTCCGGCATGTTAACCGAGTTAACAAAGAGGGTAACTTACTTACCCTCGGCTGCGAGCCCCATCTGGCGCATCCACTTGGAGACGGTCTGCCGGCTGACGCCGAGGTCGGCCGCCACGGCTGTGATCTTGCCGCCATGGCGGTCAAGAGCCTTTTTCAACGCCTCCTGTCGGAACTGCTTTTGCATGTCGGAGATGGTTTGCGGCGAGCCTGCCTGGCGATGGGATCGACGCGACAGCACGTTCGAGACAACGTCCGCAGATATGATCAATTCCCCGACCGCCTCCCCGACCTCTGCGGCGGCTATCAGGCGGCACTCCTCCATTACCGCTTCAAGTTCCCGGACGTTTCCTGGGAAATGATGCGCACATAGGGCCGTCAGGGCCTCGTCCGCCAATCGACAGATCTTCCCTCGTGGCGCCTCGGCGTAAAGAAAGCCCTGAGCCAGCGGCAGAAGGTCATCTTGCCTGTCGCGCAGCGGCGGCAGGCTTATCGTCAGAACCGCCAGCCGTTGAAAAAGGTCAAACGCGAATCTCCCCTGCTCAGCCAGCGCCCAAAGGTCTTGGTTCGTGGCCGCAATGAGGCGAACATCGACCTGTTCCGCCCTGTCGCTGCCTACCGGCTGAATCGTGCCCTCGTCAATGGCCTTGAGGATCGCTCCTTGGACAACTGGGAACATTCGGGACACCTCGTCCAGGAAGAGCGTTCCGCCGTGGGCCTTTCGGAAGGCCCCGACGCGGCTGCGGTCGGCGCCCGTAAAGGCCCCTCTCTCATGCCCAAACAGCTCACTCAAGGCCAGGGTCTCGGAAAACGCGGCGCAATTACGAACCTCGAATGTCTTGTCGGCACGAGGGCTATTCTTGTGAATCCATTGGGCCAAGAGCGTCTTGCCCGTGCCCGTCTCCCCGGTTAGCAGGACCGGGAATTCCGATGAGGCGTAGACCCCCGCCAGCCGCAGAACGCGGCGCATCGACTCACTCTGAGCGATGAGGCTACCTCGCATGGCCCTGTTTCCTGCCATCGTCACTCTGGCCAGCCGTCCAAAGGCGCCCTGGCACGAAGAAGATGGCTGCCGGCTCGCCGGCCGGGTTGGGCTCGTTCTGGGCAAGCATCTTCGACCCCCCAGCCGGCCGCAACCGCCTCGGGCATCAAATCGCTTACCCGGTTGTCCAGACCCGGTTCCGACAGCCTCCCGGCCCAACAGCCTCCCGGGATTATTGTTGACACCACTGCATAACTTGATATCAATAAACTTGCACGCCGTCAAGGTGTTCGTGCGGCAGGAACAGGGTGGCAGGTCCCACGGAAGGGGCATCAGCGCGGAAGGATATACCCATGGCTGATAACGGTGCCCGCCAGGGAAAGCTTGAAGAGCCGCGAATTATGCTTGGTGTTCCGGGGATGGAGACCATCTTTCCTGAAGGCATCAAAGCTGGCAGTCTCATCTTGATATCAGGTCCGCCGGGCTCCGGTAAGACGCTGCTATGCATGCAGTTGCTCAGGGAGATGTACCCAGACCCTCTGCAGGCGTCTCCCAATACGGTTTCCAAGCGCCTTCTCCTTTCGGCCGACCAACCGAGTCGCGACTTGATGAGGCAAGTGGACACGCTGTTGATCCCGGGCCGCAAGCCGGGCATGGCGTTCGATCTGGAAATCCGATACCTGCCCCAACAATACAGTCTGCTCAGGCCGACGCCCACTCAACCGCTGACCGATGGTGTTAAGAAATCCTATTGGTCTCTGGACGAGCAGGGACGATACACCGAGACGCTGGAACGCCGGGCGGCGGTGGACGATGTCATGACTCGGATCGATGGAGAATTCCTCACTCCGGCGGAGGAGCACGGGAGGCGCTTCGCCCAATATGTCGCGCTGGGCCTTGACGGGATCATGAACCTTCCTGAGGTTCGCGGCGCCACGCTGGATGAACGGCGTGAAGCGCTGCACGAGATCGCCCGGCACCTTAAGGAATGTGCAGCCCGCGCTGTTCAAGACGGCAGTCCCGTTCTGGCCGTCATCATGACCGGGGAAGCCTCCACGGCTGTTCCAGGGCATGATATCGCCGAGATAGAGGAGTACCTGGCGGACGTGGTCATTAAGCTGGGTATCGAGACGCCGGTGCCCCGAAAGAGAAGGCGCTTCCTGGAGGTTCGGAAGTCTCGCTACGTCGAGCCACTCCTTGGAGAGCACTCCTTATGGATAATGTCGCCCCGGGAGGTCCAGCGCAGGAAGGCGGTGGCCGCTACGATGGGCTGGTGCAAGGAAGTTCTGGAGTGCATCCGGCCGGGCATCGTAGTGTTCCCGAGGATGCGATGGAGGCCAGAGCGCGGGGCTGGGCCGGTTTCAGAAAACCTGGAACAGGCGCTGGTCCAGCTTCGGACGATTGCCTCAAAGGAGCCCGCCATAGCGGCGGCGGTGCTGGAAGACGAGGCATTTGCCCGCGTCATTGAGGACGTTGTGCGGGGCACCCCTCTGCGTAAGGCCGACATGGCGGCTTGGTGGATAAAGATGGGCATCGTTCTGGATAGGGCCATCCGATCCGGATGGCGGTGGCCGCCGCTTGGGCCGCAGGACTGGGAGTGCGATTTGCCGGCGAGACTGGATTTGTTGGAGAACCTATTGCCTAAGCAAGGGCCGATGCAACGGTTGTTGAACGTCTTTTCCCTTCGACTCAAAGGGCGCGGCAGACAGTTGAGGAAGGCAGATCTTCCCGACCTGCTGAAGGCCGTCGCAGAGGCCAAAGTCCTGGAAGGCGATGTCGCCGCGGCGATGGATTCCTGGTCTGCCGAAAATCGAATGGCCGCCGTTGCATGCGCGGTCGAAGTCATTGCGGCGGTAGGGAAGCTGGCACAGTCGAAGGCAAGGGGCTGCTCCTTCGGCATTAGGGGGCTGGACGGGATGTTCAATATCGAGAGCCATGGGCCCAGGGGCGTGGTGTTCGGGACATCGACGGTTCTTGTCGGCGGGCCCGGCACGGACAAGAGCACGCTGGCGTGTTGCTTCCTGCTCAAAGGGCTGTTGGGGGAGGACGACGGGGAGCCTGAGGATGTGATTTTCCTCGGCTTCGACGAGAGACACAAGGCAATCTTGCGCGAGTTCGGCGATCTTACTGTCGAAACGGCCAAACGGAAATCGGGAAGATCACAGAGGTTGGCCAGCGCGGGAATCTCCCAAGTCCTCCGAGCGGAACTACCGCAGAAGTCGATGGGGCGCATATGCTTCATCCATCAGAACCCCGTAAACGCCGACCTTGACGAGATCATGTTCCTGCTCGATCGCCAGATCAGGGCCTGGGGGCCGCCCCGCAGCATACTCGGAGGGCGGGAATGCCGTCCCTGTCGGCTCATAATCGACAGCCTGAGCGACCTGGAGCGGAACA
>Ga0315286_10007049_pt1 | contig 10964 bp, 7 predicted proteins | sample YL17G10_0_MG_FD_205038 | JGI IMG/M metagenome (GOLD analysis project Ga0315286, IMG submission 205038) | Sediment microbial communities from Yellowstone Lake, YNP, Wyoming, USA - YL17G10_0 | ecosystem: Environmental > Aquatic > Freshwater > Lake > Sediment | place: USA: Wyoming | collected...
GCGACCTGACACTCCAGCCGTCGAAAACACCCACAGGGCGGTAGAGGAGCAGGCAAGCAGATGGGTATCATAAAACACGAAGTGTGCAGAAACACCATCAACCATCAACCGAGGAGAAAGACATGATGCAGCCGATGGACAAGTCCAACATCAACCGGCGACAGTTCCTCAAACGGAGTACTTCTCTTGCCGCAGGTGGGGCGGTGCTTGGGAGTCTGCCACCAACCCTCTTCGCCGGCGAGGATAACACGATTCGCCTGGCGTTGATCGGCTGCGGCGGACGTGGCACCGGCGCGGTCGGGGATGCGTTGTCCGTGCGAGACAGCGGGCCGGTCAAGCTGTACGCCATGGCGGATCTGGAGGAAAGCCGGATGGAGGCCGCCCGCAAAGCGCTCCGGGAGAAGTTCCAGGACAAAGTTGATGTCGCCGAGGACCGCAAATTCGTCGGCTTCCGCGCGTATCGCCAAGCCATCGACAGCCTCCGGCCCGGCGACATTGCCATGTGCACCACGCGAGCCTACATCCGGCCGGTGCACGTGGAGTACGCCATTCGCAAAGGGATCAACGTGTTTATGGAAAAGCCATTTGCGTCCGATCCGGGCGGTCTGCACCGGCTGCTCCGCGCGGGCGAGGAGGCCCAGAAGAAGGGCGTCAAGGTGGCCGCAGGACTCCAGTGCCGCCACTCGCCGGCCCGGCAGGCGTTGATTGAGAAGATCCGTGCGGGCGCCATGGGCGAGATCCCGCTGATCCGTGCCAACCGTTTCGGGGGCGGCGGCGGGCTGGGCAATCAGGGCGAAAACGCCAACAAGCTGATGAGCCAGCTCCAGTTCGGCAAGATCCATCTGCTTTGGGTGGGCTCCGGCCACATGGTCGACAATCTGATTCACCAGATCGACGAATGTTGCTGGATCAAGGATGCCTGGCCGGTCGCCGCCGATGGTTTGGGCGGCAGCTTGCCTCGCGGCAAGGATTGTGGGCAGAACATCGACGTCTACTCGATCGAGTACACCTTCGCCGATGGGACCAAAGCGTTCTGCGGGTTCCGTAGAATGAACAAAACCCGCAACGAATTCGCCACCTACATTCACGGCAGCAAATGCGCCGCCCAGTTCTCCGGCCAGACGCACGCCGCGACCGTTCATTTGTTCAAGGACCAGCAGATCGACAAAGACAACATCGCATGGACGCCGGCAAAGGATGTCTACAGCCCCTGGCAATACGAGTGGAATGTCTTCATCGACAATATCCGCCACGACCGGCCGCACAATGAGCTGAAGCGAGCGGTCTACTCGGATCTCACGTCGCTCATGGGCCGCGCCGCTTGCCACACCGGCCAGACAGTCACCTGGGACCAGATGATGGAGTCCAGATTCCAATTCTGCGACTACCTGGATGACTTGAACGCCGATAGCCCGGTCCCCGTCAAGGCCGACACGACAGGCCAGTTCCCCGTTCCTATCCCGGGACAATGGATGGAAATTTGAGGAGCCCAGACATGGTAGCACGAGAGATGAATCGCCGAAGTTTCTTCAAGTGGACAGCGGCCGGCGCCTTGGCGGGCGGGCTTTCCTCTGTGGCCATTGGGGGATCGCCGAGGGCAGCTCCATCCGAGAGGCCCAACATCATTTTCATTCTCGCCGATGATATCGGCTATGGCGACTTCGGCTGCTACGGTGCGACGAAGGTCAAGACCCCGAACGTGGACCGGTTTGCCGGCCAGGGGCTGCGGTTCACCGATGCGCACGCGCCGTCGGCCGTCTGCACGCCCACTCGGTACGCCTTCATGACCGGTGAGTACGCGTGGCGCAAGAAAGGGACCGGCATTTTGCCTGGCATCGCGGCCCTTATCGTCGAGCCTGGCCGTGTCACGGTGCCGTCGCTGCTCAAGCAGGCCGGCTACGTCACCGGCGTCGTCGGCAAATGGCACCTTGGCCTCGGCCCAAAGGAGCCGACCGATTACAACGGCGAGATCAAGCCCGGCCCGCTGGAAGTCGGCTTTGACTACTGCTTCATCATTCCCGCCACCGGGGATCGCACGCCGTGCGTCTACGTGGAGAACCATCGTGTCGTCGGCCTTGACCCGAAAGATCCGATCCAGCTCGATTACTCCGTCCAACGCGGCGAGCCCAAGTCGTTCGTCAACGGCATCCCGCGCCTCGGCAGTCAGACCGGCGGCAAGGCAGCGCTGTGGAAGGACGACGAGATCGCCGACACACTGGCCGGAAAGGCTGACGCATTCATCGAGCAGAACAAGGGCAAGCCATTTTTCTTGTTCCTGTCAACACACGATATCCACGTGCCGCGAGTACCGCATCCGCTGTTCAAGGGCACCAGCCAGGCTGGCGTGCGCGGCGACACGGTCCACTCGTTCGACTGGACCGTCGGCCAGGTGCTCGCCACGCTCGAGCGGTTGAAGCTCGCCGACAACACGCTCGTGATCGTGACCAGCGACAACGGCGGCACGCTCGACGCCAACGGCCCCGACACCGAGCACGGTGGCACCCCAGAGACCAACAACGGCCATCCGCACAACGGGCCGCTGCGCGCCGGCAAGGGCAGCGCCTACGAAGGCGGCACGCGCGTGCCGTTCATCGTCTGCTGGCCGGGCCGGATCAAGCCGGGCGTGTCGGACGCGCTGATCTGCCACGTGGACATGCTTGCCGCGATGGCCGCACTGACGGGCCAGAAACTTGTCGATGCGGCCGGTCCGGACAGCTTCAACGTCCTGCCCGCGCTGCTCGGCGAGAAACTCGGCAAGCCATGCCGCGATCATCTTGTCGAGCACGGCAACGTGTTGGCGATTCGCAAGGGCCCCTGGAAGCTGATCCCGGCCAATGCCCCCGTCGCGGCCGGCAAGAAAAGCAAACAGCGCGACAGCGGCGTCCAGCTCTACAACTTGGCCGAGGATATTGGCGAAACGAATAACGTGGCCGCGGCACACCCCGATGTGGTGAAAGAAATGACCGAGTTGCTCCAACGTGTTCGCGAAAATGGAAGGAGTCGGCCAGGATGACAGGAATTGCTGCGGCAGTCCGTGATGTCGGTATGATGGTGGTAGCCGCCGTCCTGTTGGCAATCAGCCCGCTTCGGGCCGCCCAGTCCCCGCCCAAAGCTCTGCCCTCCGCGCCGCCGAACGTCCTCATCATCCTCGCCGACGATCTCGGCTACGGCGATGTCCACTGCTACAACGTGAATCGCGGGAAGATTCCCACGCCGAACATTGACCGCCTGGCCATGGAAGGCATGCGCTTCACGGACGGGCATTCCTCCTCCGGTGTCTGCTCGCCGTCGCGTTACGCGTTGCTCGCGGGTCGCTATCCTTGGCGAACGCGGCTCCAGCAAGGGATCGTTCCCGTGTGGGGTACGCCGCTCATCGCGCCGGACCGGCTCACGGTGGCCGGCCTCGTCAAGCAGCACGGCTACCGCACCGCGTGCATCGGCAAGTGGCACCTCGGCCGCGACTGGCCGATCACGGCCCAGCAGCGCGAGCACTTCACCGGCTTTGGCGGCATGGCCGGCGGTGGCGGAGAAGTCTCCACTACCATCACCGACTTGCACCGTGCGACATGGAAAGACGTTTTCTCGCGACCTATCCCTGGCGGGCCGACTACTCGTGGCTTTGACGAGTACTTCGGCACCGACGTGCCCAACTGGCCGCCGTATTGTTTCATCGAGAACGATCGCACCGTGGGCATCCCGAGCGAGTTGCTGCCGGCGGGCAAGCTGGCGAGGAACCAGGCCAGCCTTCAAGGTCCCGCGCTGCGAGGCTGGCAGCTCGAAGCGATTCTGCCGACACTTGGGGACCGTGCGGTGGCTTTCATACGGCAACAAGCGAAAGCGAAGCAGCCGTTCCTGCTCTACCTGCCGCTCACTGCTCCGCACACCCCCTTGGCTGTCAACAAGGACTGGCTCGGCAAAAGTGGCTTGAACCTCTATGCCGATTTCGTGATAGAAACCGACGCGATTGTGGGACGTGTGCTTGAGACGCTGCGGGAGAGTGGTGCGGCCCAGAACACCATCGTCCTGTTCACCAGCGACAACGGCTGCGCCCCTTACATTGGCACCAATGAGCTGGAATCGAAGGGCCATTTCCCCAGCGGCCCGCTGCGTGGCTACAAGGGCGACGTGTTTGAAGGCGGACATCGTATCCCGTTCATCGTTCGCTGGCCCGGCGTGGTGAAACCGGGCGCTGTGTGCGGCCAGCTCGTCCATCAGGCCGACCTCATCGCCACGGTGGCCGACATTCTCGGCACGAAGCTGCCGGACAGCGTAGGCGAAGACAGCTTCAGCCTGCTGCCGCTGCTCAAGGGCGGGGACGAACCGGTTCGGGAGCACGCCGTGAGTTGCGCTTCAAGCGGTATTCCCGGCCTGCGCCGCGGCCCGTGGAAACTCATCCTGGAGCGTGACCCGAAAGCAAAAGCCGAGGTTCAGCTCTACAATCTCGATGACGACATTGGCGAAAGGACAAACGTCGCAGGTGACAAACCGCAACTCGTCGCCGAAATGCGTGCTCTGATGGAAAGACTCATTGCTGACGGTCGCAGCACCGCAGGTGCAAGACAGAAGAACGATGTGGAGGTCCGCCGCTACCCCGTCGCAGAGGCTGTGCAGAAGAAAGCTACATCGAAGCAGGAGAGAAAATGAAAACCGTCAAATTACTGTTGTTGCGTTGTTTGGCGTTGCCCGTCCACGCTGTTCTTGTGTCGGCGGCTCTTTGCCCCATTGCTCTCGCCGCGTCCGGCGTGGAAAAGCCCAACCCCAAGACACCGAATGTCCTGTGGCTGATTGCGGAGGATTTCGGCCAGCACCTGGGCTGCTATGGGACCAAGGAAGTCTGGACGCCCAACTTGGACCGCCTGGCCTCCCAAGGGGTCCGCTACGACCGCTTCTACAACGGGCACGTCTGCTCGCCCAGCCGCTCGGCGTTCAACACCGGCATGTATGCCACGACCATCGGGGCCCACAATCATCGCACCGTCAACAAGAAGCCGCTGCCGGAAGGGGTGAAGGTGCTCAGCGATTGGATGCGGGCGGCCGGCTACTTCACGGCGAACGTCCGCGAACTGCCCGTACCGTGCGATTTCAAAGGCACCGGCAAGCTCGACTGGAACTTCAAATACGAAGGCAAGCCGTTCGACTCCGCAAGTTGGAGTGACCTCAAGACCCACCAGCCGTTCTATGCCCAGGTCAACTTCAGCGAAACGCATCGCGCCTACACCGCCCCGAAGAAAGCCGACCCGGCCAAAGTGGAAATCCCGCCTTACTATCCCGACCATCCGGTGACGCGCGAGGACTGGGGCAAGTACCTTGATGAAGCCACCGAGCTGGACCGCAAGGTGGGGCTCGTGCTCGCAGCGTTAGAAAAGGACGGTCTCGCCGACAACACTATGGTTGTCTTCTTCGGCGACAACGGACAGTCCCACGTCCGCGGCAAGCAGTTCTGCTACGAGGAAGGATTGCTGGTGCCGCTGATCATCCGCTGGCCCAAGAACTTCCCCACTCCGGCACATTTCAAGGCCGGAACCGTGGACACTCGCCTGCTCCACGGCATTGACCTCGCTCCTACCACGCTGGCTCTCGCCGGAGCGCCTAAGCCATCTAAGATGCAGGGGCAGATCTTCCTGGGCGACCGTTGCGAACCGGACTGCCGGTACGTCTTCGGCTACCGCGATCGTTGCGACATGACGGTCATGCGCATCCGCACGGTGCGGGACGACCGCTACCGTTACATCCGCAACTTCACGCCGTGGGTGCCGTTCCTGGCCTACAACGAATACAAACAGAAGCAGTACCCCGTCTGGAACCTGCTCGCAGAGCTGCATGCGCAGGGCAAGCTCACGTTGCCGCAGAAGTTCCTCTGCCAGCCGGCAATGCCCGAAGAGGAATTCTATGACCTCCAGGCCGACCCGTGGGAAATCAACAATCTCGCGAAGTCGGACAAGCCCGAACATCAAGCCGAGTTGAAGAAGCTGCGCGGCGTCCTGGAGAAATGGATCGAGGACACGGATGATCAGGGTCGTCGGATGGAGACTCTGGATGAACGGAAGGCTGGCGACCCTCGCTTCGTGCCTGAGCGCGATTGGCGTCCAGCGCCCGGATCGAAGGAAGCGGCCGAAAAGCCCAAGCAAGCTGCTACGGATGACACCAAGGCCAAAGAAACGAAGAAAGAGAGAAGGCAGCGACAATGACTCATCGCTTCGAATCATTCATCGCGTGTTTGATCCTCACCGCTATTCAGCCTCAGGCGGTTGTCACGATGGCGGCGACCTCAACTCCACCGGAAGATTCCTGGCCGTGTCACGTGATCGACGATTCGAGTCGAGGCGCCGATGGTATCCGCTTAGCCGATGTCAACGGCGATCGCCTGCTGGACATCACAACCGGCTGGGAGGAGGGCGGCACCGTGCGGGTCTACCTGAACCCCGGCCCGACAAAGGCAAAGGAGAAGTGGCCGGCGGTTACCGTGGGCCACGTGGGGGATGTGGAAGATGCGGTCTTCGTCGATCTCGACGGCGATGGGGCGGTGGATGTGGTGAGTTCCTGTGAGGGCAAGACCAGGACCGTGTTCGTCCACTGGGCGCCAAAAGAACACGAACGCTACCTCGATGAAAAGGCATGGCGCACCGAGTCGCTGCCGGCGTCCGCCAAGGTCATGATGTGGATGTTCTCCCTGCCCCTGCAGATTGATGGCAAGCATGGGGTGGACCTCGTCGCCGGCGGCAAGGGCAAAGACGCCGCCATTGGCTGGTTCGAGGCCCCAGCGCAGGTACGGCGGCTGAAGGATTGGAAATGGCATCCACTGCGTCCCTGCAGTTGGTTGATGTCGCTGGTGACCCGTGACATGGATGGCGACGGGGAGATGGACATTGTTTTCACCGACCGCAAGGGCAACAACACCGGGGCGGCTTGGCTGGAGAACCCCGGCCTTGGCAATGCACAAACGAGTCCGTGGCGCGAGCATGCTATCGGCGGGGCCGGCTGGGAGGTCATGTTCCTGGAACTGGCCGATCTCGACCGGGATGGCTTGGAGGATGTGCTGGTTGGCGTGAAACCGCAAGAGATACTGTGGATACGCCGCCTGGACCGATCCGGCGGGGCATGGGAACTACACTCCATCCGACAACCCCAGAACACCGGCACCGCCAAGGGGGTTAATGCGGCCGACTTCGACGGCGATGGGAAACTGGATCTGGTGTTCAGTTGTGAGGGCGCCAAACCGCCCCTGCACGGACTGATGTGGCTTTCGTGCGAGGGTCCATACACTGCCGGCAAATGGCTTCCTCACGGTCTCAGCGGTGCCGACGGCATCAAACACGACATTGTCGGCGTCGTTGACCTCAACGGTGACGGCCGTCCTGATGTGATCACCACCGAGGAACTCGCGGGCAGAAACCACACGGGCCTTGGCGTGATCTGGTATGAGAACTCATGCCGCCGGTAGACGCCACCCGTGTTCGCCTGATACCGCATTTCACAAGTTCCACGACCATGGGGAATAGATTGCCGCGCTTCGCTCGCAATGACATCCAGGGCTCAATCATGTTGCTGCAAGGAGTGCCGCGACGAAGCAATCTCCTCCCGTATGGCCACAGGACTTGCGAGATGCGGCAAAAGTCGGCAGCGACTTCGACGTACGTACTTTCGTTCTTTCGAGTCCGGATTGACGTTGCGCATCAGGTCTGCGCAGGTTTCTCTGCCGGCTTGATCGTCTCTTCGTGCGTGCGGGGCGAGTGAACGACGTTGATTCCGTACAATTGGCAAAACGCCTCGATGTCGCGCCGGTGATTGCCGAGAAAGACGATCTGGTGAAATCCCAGGACATCGCGGCAGTCCTCGACGTCATCCATCCGAATCTCTACGCTCGTCCGGCATCCGCCGGCCGGGGGCGTATTGATGTTGCCGGCCACGGTGCCCGTGTCGAGATAGAGCGCATCGGGTTTGAAGAACTGCACGAGCGTCACGGGCTGTCCGACCGGCCAGAGGACCTGCGTCGAAACGCCCAGGTTCGACTCGGAGTGGCTGCGGAGAATGTACGGCGCGTGTTCCTTCTGCCGATCGAGGCCGTAGATCCGCGTCCCGCTGACGCAATGCGCCGCGATCAGCACGTTCTTGGCGGTCTCAGGCACCGGATCGTTCATGAATCCCGGTTTGTCGAACAGGTAGCTCGTCAGCATAAGGGACACCGCCGGCCCGACCGCCGCCTCACAACCGTAGGTCACCCCATGATCCTGGAAGATCGAGGCCCCCATGCACGGCGGGGTCGGCACTTTCTTCTGCGAGACCATGCCGAGGCAGTCGGTGGTCAGCGCATGGCACCCTTCGTTCTTGAGCAGTTGCTTGGCCGCAATGTATGATCGTGCCGCGTTCAGGCCATCCTGTGGTGTCGGTTCCACCACCTTTTGGGCCTCGCGGAACCGCTGGTGGGCGACCCACTTGGCCTCCTCAGTGACCGGTGTCAGGTTGAACATCTCCTCGAAGGTCGCCCGGGGAATATACTGGAGGCTCACGGGGCCGAATTTGCCTTCCTTGCGCTCGTTGCCTTGGACCACCAGCATTCTCGTCGTCTCGATCTGCCGCTTGGCACGGACCATTCGCAGGGCTTGCTCAATGGCCGGTGTCTCCAGCGATGAGATGACGTGAACACCAGGTCGGAAGGCGAGGCTATTGACATGTCCCGTAAAGGCGGTGCCGACCGGCGCGAAGACGATGGCAGGCACGCCGGCCTTGGCAATCTCGCCCGCCGGGCCCCAGCTCTGGAAGTGCTGGAGCGTGACGAGCACGGCATCGGGTTTCTCGGCCTGTACCTTTTTGACAAACGCGGCAACGGCAGCATTGTCTTCGAGAGGCTCTCTCTCCTGGACAATCTCGATCCCGATCCGCCGGCCAGCGTCGGCGATTGCCTGGGTGTATCTTGCCCGCTCACCCTGCACGTCGTAAGCCGTGCCCGGCCAACCGAGCCAATACGGTGGCTTTTCGCGCGCGACCACGCTCATCACCCGGACCTTCGGCCGCGGGCGGAAAGACGCGAGGTCGATCTCCTCGTTCGGTTTGGGCGTGGTGTGGAGACTCTCAAGGCTTAGGCGGCGTTAATAAATTAAGGTAGCAAGTCGACTAGGGCGGTTGAGGCCGGATCGTATAGTTCCAGTCTCCATGAAACGTGCTACGCTCCAGATTCACACGCTTCATTTCTGCCTCGGTCACCTTGCGGCCCGTCGGATACTTTCGACGGTCCAGGCGGCAAGTCACTGTCAACCCCTTCGCCGTGGTCGTTCGCGCAATGAGTTGCACGATCGTCTCGTAGTCGCGCAACGGTTCGCCGCGCCCATTCGAGGAGATGAACGAGAACAAGCGGTGTTCGATCTTGTTCCACTTGCTCGTTCCCGGCGGGAAATGGCAAACGGCAATGGCCAGCCCCGTCTCATTCGCCAGCTTCTGCAATTCCAGTTTCCACAATCGCAACCGTGAGCCATTGCCGCCGCCGCCATCGGCCGTGATCCGCAAGTCCCGCGTCCGGGGATACAGCGTGCGGCCTTCGGCTCGCCACCAGCCGCGAATGGACGCGACGGCGAAAGCCCCGGTGTCGTGGTTCGTCCCCACATTCACGAATCCCGTGTTGCGGTCCACATCATAGATTCCATAAGGGTACGTGCGCGGGACGTCGGGGCTGGGAAAATCGTGACCGTTCACCGGGAGGGGCTGCTTCGCGGACCGCCATTGCTGGCCGCGGTTGTCGTAGTTTCCCGGCAGTTCCTTCTTCTTGGTGTCCACGGAGATGACGGGCGTTCCCTGGGCCAAAGCTCGCTGGACTTGCGTGTTGATATGGCGGAATTGCGCATCGCGGTCGGGATGGTCTTCGCCTTCTTCCGTTTTGCGGTTGCTTTGCAGGCTGTAGCCCTGCTCCTTCAGCAGTTGCGCGACTTTCACGTGACTGATCGGGTGTTTTTGCCGGGTCAACTGCGCGGCCAAGGTCCGCGTGCTTCTGCAAATCCAGCGCAGCGGGGATTCCGGATCGCCGCGCGTTTCCGGATCGATCAGGCGATCCAGGGCGGCCGGCAAACGGGGATCGTGGGTGATGAGTGTCTTTCGTCCCGCTCCCGGCCGCCGGATGCGTCCCGGCGGCACGGCCGTCCCCTCCTCGATTTCCCGCAGGCCTTTGGCGATGGCTTTGCGCGACAGGCCGCAGGCGCGACGCACTTGTGAGATGCCGCCATACCCCAGGGTGCGGGCTTCGCTGGCGGCCATCAGACGCCGCGTCCGCTCCTCCAAGAGGGACCAGACGGAGGCGAATTTCTGCCGGAGCTGAGGGACGGTTTTCATATCGCGGAATCATACCAACTCCCGGCTTGACATGCTACCTTTATTTATGAACGCTGCCTAAGTGCTCCGTCGTCGTTTTCGTCCTTGCCTGTTTGGAATTTGTAGGCCAGCCGCAAGTGCTCGCCTTCCCCGCTCCGGGTTTTCAGTAACCAGAGGGTCCGGTTGTGTGATTGCTCATCGGTCCCGCAGGGGGTTTTGAGGGTCGATAGCTTTGTCGGGTGGCTTTCCAACCACACCACGGTATCCGGGAACCGCGACCATGCCGCCCCGCCGGCAATGTTGTCGAGACTCGGCGTTTCGTTTCCGCCTTTCTTGGGATGCGTGACACAGATCAACGAAGATCCCGATGCTCGCGCCGCTTTTTCGATCCGGGCGACGAACTGCTCGTCATCGACCCAGGAATCCCGGCCCCGTAGAAGGGCTGTCACCGGGTCAATTGCGAGAATCCTGAATCCTTGCTCGCACAACCTCTCCACCCACTCGGCGGCCTGGACAATGTTGAAGGTGCGTGGCACGGTATGGATGGCCGCCCCCATTCGGTTCAGGTAGTCTCGATGCTCCGTGAACAACTCTCGGACCCTGTCCGGATTCTGCTGCACCCATTGCGGCTTGGTAAGGTCCGCAATCCCTGCCCGTTGGGCCAAGAC
>Ga0315286_10007050_pt1 | contig 10962 bp, 12 predicted proteins | sample YL17G10_0_MG_FD_205038 | JGI IMG/M metagenome (GOLD analysis project Ga0315286, IMG submission 205038) | Sediment microbial communities from Yellowstone Lake, YNP, Wyoming, USA - YL17G10_0 | ecosystem: Environmental > Aquatic > Freshwater > Lake > Sediment | place: USA: Wyoming | collected...
CGTCTAGGTGATGGCGAACAGCGCTGCCCGCGGACGCCGACATTCTACCGCCGCGAGGGGCGCCGGACAACAAGTAGGGGGCCAACGTACGCCGCTCATGGTGAGCGGGTGTGCTTACCCCTCGAATCCCAGGGCGCGGAAGACTTCCTCGTACTGGGTGACGTTGCCGGGCTGATACCAGCCGATGGCGTGGAGAACGGTCCCGCCGCGGTCGATGACGAAGACGGCGCGCCGCGAGCGCTTGCCGGTCTCGTCCGCCACATCGTAGAGGCGGGTGGCCGCCAGGTCACTGTCGCTGGCCAGGTTGCTCCAGATGTCGAGGCAGCGCTGGTGTGCTGTGGCGTAATGGGAGCGCACCGTCTCCTTCGTCGAGACCATCTCCTTGCCTCCTTCCCTGTCGGGCGGGTAGCGCTATCGGGGGCCTTCCGCCGTCATTGCTGCCACGAGCTGCTTTAGCAATCCTGGCTTTTCAGGCGCCCCAATGATTTCTGAGCGCAGTTCGGCGAGTTCACGCGCCGTTGTGGGCTGTCCTCCGTGAGAGCCTGGGTTTCGGCAAACCGCTATGCCCTGCAGCCGATCAGGCAGCAGCCTTAGCAGGAACTCCTCGGCGGAGGGTGCCGCATCCTTGACCCATTGCCGGATTTCATGACCTCTGAGCAAATGCGCGATCTGCCCCAAGCCCAGCTTGTTTACGCGAGCGACCGCCATCAGGTCTTTGCCAACCTTCACCTCTGAAATGCTTGACGAAGCCTGAAGCCAGGCTTGAAACGGACCGAGAACAAGGCCTCTTAGTTCCTCCTCGACAGCTTTCCCGAATCCCACTGCAACGAGGCCCAAATCGAAGGTTTCCGCGGTGATGTGCTCTTGGTACAGTAGCTCTGCGGAAACCAAGAACCGCCGAGCATTGGCCTCGAGGCGCATCCACGTTTCGCCGAAAACCGTCCGCTCTAGTTCGCTTTCGATGGCCTCCAGCTTCTCCTCGCGACCCCTCACAACCCTGCGGACTACGTCATCGAACCGCTGATCAATCGTCTGCTCCACCCGCACAAGATGCCCCAGGATTTTCTCTTCCACCTGCAGCAAACGGAGCCGCGTCAACTCACCTTGGTGTGTGACGGACTTTGCCAGCCGCTCCAGAGCCGTGCCGACGCCCTCGGTTTGGCCGCTGCTGTCCGCCTCGTCCCGGTCGATGACGATCATCTCGACATGGCCGCTGCTGTCCGCCTCGTCCCGGTCGATGAAGATCTCGAGATGACGACCGGATCGCGATCTCCTCCCAAGCTTCGAATCGAGCCGACCGCGCGCGTATCCGAGGATCTGCGCAAAGTGAACGACAGATCGGGGGTCTTCTGACTGCTCCTTCAAGCTTTCCCAGATGGAAATGGCGTCCTCCCACCGACCGAGCACCTCCAAGGCATAGGCCCGTACCTGTCTCGCAAGGTGTAGAGTGCGATTTTCCAGGCCCAGGCGTTCGGCTGCTCCAAGCCTTTCGGCTGCCAACTCGTACTTCCCGTAGGCGAAATAGTGTATGCCAAGCTCGAAGTGCAGTAGAGGACGGGTTTCGTGGCCTCCTCCTGGCCCTATCGCCTTCTCCGCCCATTCAGCCCACCTATCATGCCAGTGCACGGCCAGATCGAAGCGATCAATAGATTTGTAGCAGTTGCGAAGGTCACGGTAGAGATGAGCCAAGTACTCTATATCCACGGAGCTGTGGTCGGCGAGCTCGACCGCCTTCAACAGGTAGCGGATGGCATCTTGCGGCCGGCCGAGTATCCTCAGAAAGCCCCCGACCTCCGCTGCCACATCAAAGTCAACCTCGGCTGTCCGCAGCAAGGACATGGCTTCCTCGACGCACCTAGCCTCCGCTTCCTCGTCTTCCTCTTTCCTTGCTTGGGTTGCTGCCGCCAGGTATGCCATCGCAAGAAGGCCGCGCAATATCTCCGGCGGGAGGTCCGGAGGCACGCCAATTCCCTTGCGCCAGCCTTCGACCAGCTTCCGCCAGTCGGGTTCCCTCTCCTCGCCACCGTTGTCCTCTGGTTGCGCGCGCTCCTCATCCATAGCGCCGCCATTCTACCGCCGCGAGGGGCGCCGGACAACGGCCAGGGCCAAGGCATGCGGCTCAGGATGAGCGGGTGCGTCTACCCCTCGAATCCCAGGGCGCGGAAGACTTCCTCGTACTGGGTGACGTTGCCGGGCTGGTACCAGCCGATGGCGTGGAGAACGGTCCCGCCGCGGTCGATGACGAAGACGGCGCGACGCGAGCGCTTGCCGGTCTCGTCCGCCACATCGTAGAGGCGGGTGGCCAACAGGTCACTGTCGCTGGCCAGGGGAAAGGGGAAGCCGCCCAGCCGTCGAGCGAAGGCCTCGTGGGAGTCCAGGGAGTCGGCGCTGACGACCACCACCTCGGCGCCCAGGTCGCGGAGGAGGTCGTAGTCCTCCTTGAGGGTGGCGACCTCGCTGGAGCAGAGGGGCGTGGCGTCTTCGGAGTAGAAGGCCAGCACCACCTTCTTCTCTGCCGTGAGGTTGTGCAGGGAGATGTCGCCCTGGGTGCTGGGAAGGGTGAAGTCCGGGGCGGGCTCGCCCGGCTGGGGGATACTCACAGCATCCCTCCGGCAGGGGCGGTTGAAGGCACTAGCCGCCGGGCGGTTCGGGCCAGTGGAAGTCGACCCAGAGGCGGAACTCCAACATGGCGAACAGACCCAGCGCGATGACCAGCAGGCTGAGGAAACCGGCGAGGAAGCTGGCGAGGACGCCGGCCGCGGCCGCCGCCTGCGTGGCGAGAGCGAACGACCCTATTTTGAGGGCTAGCGTCACATACCAGGGACGCGGGGTTCCGGCCACGTGCGACGTGCCTCCGCTTAGGCCGGCAACGAAACCTTACCATAACATCGCCATCTTGTCAAATCTGATCAAACCGCCTCCAGGCCCAGCAAGCGTGGGCCCTTGACACCCTTGCTCTGGATGAGCACCCGGATGCGGCCCAGGCCGGCCGGGTCCAGGAGCTCGGTGAGGGCGCGGCGGCGGGCGTAGTACTCCTCCAGTGGTAAGTCGCCGCGGGCAGCCGGGGCGAGGGCGCCGTCGATGCCCAGGGCGGTCAGGAACTGCGACTGGCCGGCAAGACCCACGGTCTCCAGGCCAGCCTCCTGGGCTGCCTGGATCAGGCTGGTGAAATCGACGCTGCTGGTCATGTCCTGGCGCCCAACGCGAGCGTAGGGGTCGGCGCTGGGGTTGTGGCGGTAGAAGCAGAGAAAGGTGCCCTGGCGACGCCAGGGAGCGTAGAGCTGCTCGGCGGAGTAGCCGTAGTCGAAGGTCATGACGAAGCCGCGGCCCAGGGCCCGCGCCAGCGCCCTCATCCACGCGAGGGCGTCCAGGTTAACCTCGGCCTGGCAGTCCTCACCGGGCAGGAGGCCCAGGCGTCGGAAGTACTCCTCCAGGGCCAGCGTGGAGGGCGGGCCCAGCCTCTCTTCGAAACGCCCGTGACGCCAGTCCACGTACACCTCCTGCAGGCGGCCTGCCCGCACCGTCACCCGGTGGACGGGGAAGGCGTCGGCCAGCTCGTTGCTCAGCAGGCAGCCGACGACGCTCCCTTCGGCGATGGCCTCCAGCGCGGGGAGCCAGGCCGCCTTCTCCAGACGCTCGTCCACCTCCTGGACGGCCCGCCGCTGGCGGGCGGCCAGCTCTTCGCTCACCTCCACCAGGCGGTACTCCAGGGCGGCGAAGAACTCGGGCGCGTGCCGGCGGGCCCAGTCGAGGATGTCGCGGGCCAGGGCGCCGCTGCCCGCTCCGATCTCCACGACGGTGAAGGGCTCCGGCCGGCCGATGACCTCCCACATCTGGCCGAGCTGCTTTCCCACCAGCCAGCCGAAGATGGGATGCACCTCGGGGCTGGTGAGGTAGTCGCCCTGGCGCCCCATCTTCTCTCGCGGCGAGCAGTAGTAGCCGTGACGGGGATGATAGAGCGCCAGGTCCATGAACTCGCGGAAGGTGATGGCGCCCGCCTCGGCGATGCGCTCGCGGATGATATCCCGCAGCGCCTCGTTCTCGGTGGTAGAGGGGAAATCGCTGGTGGGGGCCGGTTCGTATGACATGTGAGCGCTTCGATGATAGCGCAGGGCGCTAGCCTGGGCCAGCAGGAGGCTCTTGAGCCGCTCGTGGTGAGCCTGTCGAACCATGAGCGGGAGGTGTAGCCTCCTCAGCGGCGCCTGGGTTATGATCTAAGCAAGGGTCTGGAAGGGAGGTAGCGATGCGGGCCGTGAACCAGCCGGTGGCCTGGTGGGGCTACCATTGGTCACCGCCGGAGCCCCTCTCCATTATCGAGATTATCGAGCGGGGGAACATGTCGCCGCGCCTGGCGGCCCTCTTCTGGCTGGGCCTGGAGCGAGGAGCATCGATCATGGTGGCGGCCGATCCGCCCACGGCGGGCAAGACGGCCACCCTCACCGCCCTTCTCGCCTTCGCCCCGCGGGACTCGCTGGCCTACTTTACCCGCGGCCTGGGCGAGACGTTCGACCTGCCGCCGCTGAACGGATCGAGTCCCACCTACATTCTGGTGAACGAGATGACCGATCACCTGGCTGTCTACACGTGGAGCCAGTATGCGCGCCGCGCCTTCGAGCTGCTGGCCCAGGGCTACTCGCTGGCCACCACCACCCACGCCGATACGGTGGCCGGCGTGCTGGACATCCTCGAGAAGGACCTGCGCATACCCCGTCCGCAGATCGCCAATCTCACCTTCGTGGCCACCATCTACCTGGGCTATGGTAACGGCCGCGCCCTGCGGCGGATAAACGAGGTGGCCTTCCTCCAGCCGGACGGCGACTCCGGCGAGGGCCTGCGCCTGTCCACCATCGCCGGGTGGGACCCACGGCAAGACAGTTTCCGCGTGCTGGAATCGCCCGAGCAGGTGGCGGCGCTGGCCGCCTGGGCCGGAATGACTGCGGATGCGTTCCTGGCCGAGCTGGCCCGGCGGGAGGAGTTCCTACAAAGCCTCCAGCGCCAGGGGGTGAGAGACCTGCGGGCGGTGCAGGAGGCGGTGTTCTCCTACCGGCCTCAGCTAGAGGCTGATCCGCCTCCGGCGGAGGACCTCAGCCCAACAGGGCATCGACCACGTCCCGCCAGGGGGAGAAGTCAGGGAAGACCGGCGCGGCGCCCGCGTCCTTGAGCGCCTGCTGGCTGAAGGTGCCCGTCGCCACGCCCACTGCAACAGCGCCGTTGGCCAGGGCCGCGGCTACGTCCAGGGGCGTATCGCCGATGACGAAGGTGCGGTGAGGGCCCTGGTCGCCCACCAGCGCGGCCAACCGCTCGATGGCCCGCGCGACGATCTGCGTTCGCTCGTCCGAGTCCTCCCCGAAGCCGCCGATCCGGAAGAAGCGGTCGAGGCCGAAGTGCTCCAGCTTCATCCACGCCGAGCGCGAGAAGTTGCCCGTGGCCAGCCCCAGGTGAGCCCCGGGCGTCGATTCCAGCGCGGCCAGCACCTCCGGCACGCCCGGCATCACGCGCCCCGTCGTCTGCCGGATGGTCTGGGGGAGGACGCCGAAATAGGCCTCCCGGAAGCGGGCCAGCAACGGGGTGAACTGGCCGTCCACGTCGAGGCCGTGAGCGAGGGCGGCGTCGCGGAAGATGGCGATGTCCGAGCGACCGGTGTACTCGATGCCGGCGAACGCGTCGGCCACGCCGAAGACCTCGTGGAAGGCAAGAGTCATTGCCTTGGCGCCGGCGCCGCCGGAGTTGAGCAGCGTGTTATCGACGTCGAAGAGGAAGAGCCGGGCCAAGGCTACGTTTTCTGCGGCTTGGGCGGGGGCGATGACATCTGCTCCCACACCACCCCCACCGCCCGCTTGCCGGTGTGCACCATGATGGTGGTGCCGGCCTTCGTCTCCAGGATCTGCTCGCGGGCCAGGTTCAGGCGCTGGCAGAGCTTGGTCACCAGCTTCTCCCTGAGGTCAGGGGCGATGCCTTCGATGACGGCGATGGGCCCCGCCTTGTAGGTGCGCTGCACCTCCTCGACGATGCGATCCAGGGCGTTGTCCATGCGCCCGCGCATGCGGCCGTAGAGAATGGCGGCGCCGTCACGCACAGTTATGATGGGCCGGACGTTGAGGGCGCTGGCCATCAGGTGCTGGAAGGAGCGGGCGCGACCGCTGCGCAGCAGGTACTTGGTGGTCTCGAAGGTGGCCAGGAGGCGCAGGCGGCCCCGCATCTCCTCCAGGCGGCTCTTGGCCTCCTGGAGCGGTCGGCCGAGGTCGCGGGCGTGGGCTGCTTCCAGGACAAGCATCCCCTCTAGCATGGAGCCGCCCAGGGAATCCACCACCTCGATCTCGGACTCAGGGAACTCTTGCTCTACTGTGCGCGCGGCCTGTACAGCGGAGTCATACGTCTTGCTGAGCTTGTGGGAGATGGTGACGGTGAGGATGCGGGAGAGGCCCTGCTTGATGCAGCCCGTAAACGCGTCCACGAAGCGCGCCGGGGGCGGCGCGGCGGTGGTAGGGTAGCCCTTGCCCTTCTCATAGCGGTCCAGTAGCTCGGCGAGCTCCTCCAGCGGCATCGCGCCGTCGTCCACGCTGCCCTCCACACCGAAGTTTATGGTGAGCGGCACCTGGACCACCCGCAGGTCCTCCACCACGTGCAGCGGCAGGCTATGGCCGGTGTCGCTGACCAGCGCAAAGGGCTCGGTAGCGCGCTCTCGCTCATCCATTTGGCTCACCTTTCCAGATCGTGACCGGCCTTGGCCCAGGCGTCAGTGCCACCCTCCAGATTATACAGGCGAGTCAAGCCCACGGCCGCGGCCATCTCGCAGGCCAAGGCGCTGCGCTGGCCCACAGCGCAGACGAAGATCAGGTCCTTGTCGTGGTTCAGTTCCTCGCGGCGCGCGAGCACCGTGGCCACGGGGATGAGCTTGGCGCCGGGCACGTGGCCGCGCCGGTACTCTTCGGGCTCGCGCACGTCGATCACCTGGACGTCGCCCCGGGCCATCATGTCCTTAGCCTCGTCCACCGCGATGCGGGTGAAAGGCTCGTGCGGGTCCTTGCTAGCCATGCCCCCTTCAATCCCCCAATCTGGGCTCAGCCTCTGCCAGAGCAATTCTTATTGTAGCAAGAGCAGACTCTGTAGGCGAGCGTCTTTCGACCCTCGCAGAATCACCGCCTGGGTCGAAGCCCGCGCCGGCTGGCCGCTCATGGTGAGCCTGTCGAACCATGAGGCACCGCTCGTCCTTCGACAGGCTCAGGATGAGCGGGAGGGAATAGAGGCGCCCCTACGCGCGCTAACGGCCTGCCGTTACCAAACCATAGCTGGTGTGCTATCCTGGCGATAGAAGCAGGAAGGGAAGAAGCCATGTACGACCCCGCCAAGCGGAAGCGTCTGGCCGAAAGACGCGCGGCCTGGGAGAAGCGCACCAAGGACGGCCGCCAGGAACGGCGCCAGGCCTTCATGACCACCTCCGGCCGCCCCATCCACCGGCTGTACGACCCCCTCGATACGGCCGACCTGGACTACGAAAACCAGATCGGCTGGCCGGGCGAGTACCCCTTCACGCGCGGCGTCCATCCCACCGGCTATCGCGGCCGCCAGTGGACGATGCGCATGTTCGCAGGCTTCGGCAGCGCCGAGGAGACCAACGCCCGCTTCAAGTACCTGCTGGAGCACGGCCAGACCGGCCTGTCCATCGCCTTCGACCTGCCTACGCTGTACGGGTTCGACGCCGACGCCCCCGAGGCCGCGGGCGAGTTCGGCAAGTGCGGGGTCTGCGTCTCCTCCCTGGCGGACATGGAGATCCTGCTGGACGGCCTCCCCCTGGGCGAGATCACGACCTCCATGACCATCAACTCGCCCGCAGCCATCATCTGGGCGATGTACATCGCCGCCGCCGAGAAGCGGGGCGTCCCCCGCAGCCGGCTCGCCGGCACCCTCCAGAACGACATCCTCAAGGAGTACATAGCCCAGAAGGAGTTCATCTTCCCGCCGGAGCCCTCGATGCGCCTGGTGGTGGACACCATCGAGTTCGGCAGCCGCGAGATGCCCCTCTGGAACACCATCAGCATCTCCGGCTACCACATCCGCGAGGCGGGGGCCACCGCCCTCCAGGAGTTGGCCTTCACCCTGGCCGACGGCCTGGAGTACGTGCGCTGGGCCCTGGAGCGCGGCCTGGACATCGACGATTTCGCCCCACGGCTGTCCTTCTTCTTCAACTGCCACAACGACTTCTTCGAGGAGGTGGCCAAGTTCCGCGCCGCCCGTCGCATCTGGGCGCGCGAGATGCGGGAGCACTTCGGGGCCAAGAGCCCGCGCTCCTGGTGGATGCGCTTCCACACCCAGACGGCGGGCTGCTCGCTGACCGCCCAACAGCCGGAGCTGAACCTGGTGCGGACCACCATCCAGGCCCTGGCCGCCGTCCTGGGCGGGACGCAATCGCTGCACACCAACTCCTGGGACGAGGCCCTGGCCCTGCCCAGCGAGAAGGCGGCCCGCCTGGCCCTGCGCACGCAGCAGGTCATCGCCCACGAGTCGGGGGCGGTGAACACCATCGACCCGCTGGGCGGGAGCTTCTTTGTGGAGACGCTCACCAACGAGATGGAAGAGGAGTGCTACGCCTACTTCCGCCAGATCGAGGACCTGGGCGGCGTCATCCCCGCCCTCGAGGCCGGCTTCCTCCAGCGAGAGATCGCCGATGCCTCTTACCGCTACCAGCGGGAGATCGATACCAAGGAGCGGGTTGTCGTGGGGGTCAACGAGTACGTGATGGACGAGCCCCTGGAGATACCCATCCTGGAGATGGACCCCGAGGGTGAGCGGCGAGAGCGCCAGCGGCTGGCCCGAATCCGCTCCGAGCGTGACAACGACCGCGCGGACCGCTCGCTGGCGGCCCTGCGCGACGCCTGCGGCGGCAAGGAGAACCTGATGCCCCACATCCTGGAGGCGGTGAACGCCTACTGCACCCTGGGCGAGATCTGCGGCGTCATGCGCCGGGCGTTCGGGGAGTACCAGGAGCCCTCGATCATTTAGGGGCGAGGCGTCGGCGTGGCCGGCGTCGGCGGCGGTTCACCCACGCTGAGCTGGAGACGCTGAACGCCGGGCTGCCATACCGCCCTTTCGTTCGCCGCCTCGCCGCCGACGCTGAACCTGACCGAGGCGCCTTCTCTGCCGCAGCCGGCGCGAAGTGCATCCGGCAGGACGACTATCTGGTACATACTCGGGCCCGGGTGAGCTACGAATATGGTGCTCTCCCCGCACAACCGATTGCCCACGTAGGCGCTCACCGTCGCGCCCTCTGGGACCGTAATGTTGGGCGCGTCTGGTCGATGCGCGAAGACGGCGCCCCCAAACACTGCTAAGTCCGGGCCGAAGAAGAGGTCGACGGTCGCCGAGCCCTGTTCATGCCATTGGGCCATCTGGTTGGCCATGGCGCCGTCCACGCGGAAACGCACCTCGGCGCTCTCCTGGCCACAGCCTTCCTCCTCCTCGGCTGAGACGATCCACATGAAGTAGCGCGATTCGCGCAGGCCACAGGTGCTGGTTTCCCCGCACACCTTCTCCCCCACCACCGCCTCGACGCGCGTGCCGGCGGGCAGCGGACCTCCGTCTTTCCACACCGACCCGCCAAACCCGGAAACGTGCTCGCCCACGAAGCGCACCGCCAGGTCGACGCTCTTGTGCTCCCCAGTACCAAGGCTGACGGTGCCCACGTCGCAATCCCGGAAGGCACGCTGCCAGCCGATGGGAACGTCCACCAGGCCTATGCCGTACCGCCCTGGGAGCACATCGTCGAAGTGGAACGCGCCGCCACCGCCAGTCTTGGCCGACTGGCACATGTCGCCCATGCACATCAGCAGAGCCCATCCTTTAACGCCCGGCTCGCCCTGATCCCGCACGCCGTCGCCATCGCGGTCGTTGAATACGAAGCCCGAGACGCTGGGCTCGGCTCCGGTCCCGCCGGAGTCGCACGCCGTTGCCAGCACGGCTACGACCGCCACCAGGACCAGGGGTGTGAGGACCCAGCGCATTGCTTCCACCTTTGTTGACACTCTGGGAACGCTTCCCTACTATGATGAAGGCCGACTACCCGCCATTATAAGACGATTGGGAGTGAGCGAAAGGTTCCCCATGGGCAGCGTGGACATTATCGACCGGGCGAAGAACGAGGGGCGCACCGTCCTCACGGAGGTGGAGTCGAAGCAGATCCTGGAGGAGGCGGGCATCCCTACCGCTCGCGCCCAGCTCGCCGCCGGCCGCGACCAGGCCATCGCCGCCGCCAAGCAGATGGGCTTCCCGGTGGTGCTGAAAGTCCTCTCGCCGGAGATAAGCCATAAGAGCGACGTGGGCGGCGTCAGGCTCAACCTGCGCTCCGAGGAGGAGGTGGGCGCCGCCTTCGACGAGATCGTGGCGGCGGCCCGCAAGGCTGAGCCCAAGGCCAGGATCGAGGGCGTCTCGGTGCAGAAGATGGCGGCGCCCGGCGTCGAGGTGATCATGGGCATGACCAAGGACGCCCAGTTCGGGCCAGTGCTCATGTTCGGCCTGGGGGGTGTGTTCGTCGAGGTGCTGAAGGACGTGGCCTTCCGCATCGTGCCCCTGGAGCCGCGCGACGCCCGCCAGATGATCCGCGAGATCCAGGGCTTCCCCGTGCTCGAGGGCGTGCGCGGACAGCCGCCCGCCGACCTGGCCGCCCTGGAAAGCATGCTCCTCCGCCTCTCGGCCTTCGTGGAGGAGCACCCGGAGATCGCCGAGCTGGACCTGAACCCCGTGTTCGCCTACAAGGACGGCGCCCTGGCCGTGGACGCCCGCATTGTCCTCTCCTAGGGGCGCCAGCCCCGTGACCGACCTGCACGAGAAGCTGGAACGAGCCTTCAACCCCCGCACGGTGGCCGTGGTGGGCGATAAGCGGGCGCTGGGCTACCTGTGGCTCAACGCCATGAGCACCTTCCAGGGCAAGGTCTACTCCGTCCAGATCAGCAAGGATGAGATCCCCGG
>Ga0315286_10007052_pt1 | contig 10961 bp, 11 predicted proteins | sample YL17G10_0_MG_FD_205038 | JGI IMG/M metagenome (GOLD analysis project Ga0315286, IMG submission 205038) | Sediment microbial communities from Yellowstone Lake, YNP, Wyoming, USA - YL17G10_0 | ecosystem: Environmental > Aquatic > Freshwater > Lake > Sediment | place: USA: Wyoming | collected...
AACGCCTTCGGGTCGGTGTAGAAGCCGGTGAAGCTCCTCTGCCCGTTGATGATCGGTGAGGGGAGGACACCGGCCTTGAACTCGGGGTCCCTCGAAGACTGGTCCCTGATGAGCGCCTGCAGGTCGACGTAGAGCTGCTCTGCGGGGTAGTTGGGGGTGTTGCGGCAGTCTATCGAGAATCGGCACTCCTCGGGGACGACGTTGAAGGCGCCGGGCTTGACCTCGATCATGGTCATGGCGAGGCTAGTCTTCCCGTAGAGGGGGTCGCTGGGAAGCTTGGGGATGAGTTCGTTCCTTATCCGTGTCATGAGGTCGGTGGCCTTGTAGAGTGCGTTTATCCCCCTCTCGGGGGCGCTGGCGTGGCAGCTCCTCCCCCTGACTACGACGCTCATCTTCATCGAGCCCCTGTGGCCGAGGGCGAGGTCCATGTCAGTCGCCTCCCCTATGAGGACGACGTCTGCGAGGAACTGGTCCCTGTCGATGGTGGATATTGAGCCGGCTCCTCCGACCTCCTCCTGGGCGACGGCGGCGACCTTGTAGTCACCCCTCAGCTTGACTCCGGTGTCCCTGAAGTAGGCGCCCGCCCTCACCATCGCGGCGACGCCCGCCTTCATGTCGCAGGCCGCGCGCCCGTAGACGACCTCCCCCACCGTCCCGAATGGTGCCCCATCCATGAGCTTCCCCGAGTAGGGCTCCACCATGTCGCCGACGGGGACGTGGTCTATGTGCCCGTTCATGAGGAGGCTGCGCCCGCCGCCCGTGCCCTTCAGTACGCTCATGGCGTCGCCGAGGGCGTCGACCCTCGCCGCGTCGAATCCGGCGACCCGCATCGCCTCCGCCACCTTCTCGCCACACGCCTTCTCGTGCCCACTCGGGCTCGGCACCCTGATGAACTCCTGGAGGAGCTGAATCGCCTCGTTCCTATGCTTCTCGACCCAATCGGATACTGGAATACCCAAATTATCCACTAGAGGGAGTGGCACGGGGCGTGGTTAAAAGAGGTTCGAGGACGCGACGTAGCCCCCATTCTTGGAGACAAAACACGTCGCGTCGGCCTCGTTTGGTGTTGGATTATCGTTGGTTCGAGGCGCCTCCGCCGGGAATGGATCGTTATTACTAGCTTTATTCTTTTAATAAATAGAACACAGTTGAATGGATCGTTATTACTAGCTTTATTCTTTTAATAAATAGAACACAGTTGAATGGATCGTTATTACTAGCTTTATTCTTTTAATAAATGGAGTTCCTACAAACTTTATCCTACGGGTTTACCTGCTCCGCCCTGAATACCTCGACTGACGCACCGTAGTGTCTGGCGAGAAGCACGGCGACGCGGGCAACCCTGCGACTGTCTGTCACGTAGACGCTGAGCTGGAGAAGCCTCGAACCGGCACCAAGTGTAGATAATCGACGCAGATTCATCCAGAACCTCGGATTAGGCTTCCCCTCGAAGTCGTAGACGACGATCCAGTGGCCGCCTTCGTCCGCGCAGTCTTCTTCGTCCGCGTACAGCTCCTCGGCTAGGCTCTTGCGAGGCATAGATATATAGATCGTAATTACTAGCTTTATTATTTTCTAATTGTTTCTACTCGGGGGCGGTTATTAAAGACCTCCTTTCGGTAGTTATTACTAGCTTTATTTTCCCTTTTTACCGAGAACCGACGGCGAATAGATCGTTATTACTAGCTTTATTATGAAATAAAGCTTGTAATTACTACCGTTACGATAACATACGCAGCTACTTGTTGAGGTAGGCGGGGTCCTCCTCGACCGTGATCGCGTCCACCGGGCAGGGCGCGACGCAGCTCATGCAGCAGACGCAGTCATTCATGTGCGCCACCTCCACCTGGTCCCCCGTGTCCTCGTAGACCCCCCAGGGGCAGATGCTCACGCAGGTCTTACAGTAGACGCACTTGTCGTAGTCGATGGTGACCCTGTGCAACGCAGTCGCCTTCCCTCCGAGAGGCGTCGACGAGATATAAATTCCCACCGGAGATACCCGCGACGCCCGAGGCGACCACCCAACAGACCCACAGGCGCCGACCACCCCACGCCGTGGCGAAAAAATTGTTTTTCATGAGCATCTCCGGGCGTAAGAAAACGCGCCCACACGCGGCGACCGCCACCGTCCGCCGTCATCGACGGACCCACAAAACAGCCTCAAACCGGAAAACCGCCTAAAACAGGCGAAAACGTGATGACGACGACGAACACCCCCCTCCCCCCCACGCACACGCCGAGTAAGCGGTTAAATCCCAGAACAGAGGAGAGCCATACAAGTTGGAGGCATCCGCATGAATAGAGCCCACCCGTACCTACCAAACAGCGTACCCGAGATCAAGGAGAAGATGATGGACGAGATCGGCGTCAAGTCGATAGACGACCTATACGTCAACATCCCCGAGAAGCTCAGATTCAAGGGCGAGCTACAGGTCCCCGGCCCCTACACGGAGCTGGAGATGAAGAAACAGGTCTCAGACACCCTGGAGAAGAACACGCCCCTAAAGTGCCCCCCCTTCCTAGGGGGAGGCGTCTGGCCCCACTACGTCCCAAGCGTCGTCGACGAGGTAGTCCACCGCGCCGAGTTCCTAACAAGCTACACCCCCTACCAGCCCGAGATAAGCCAGGGCATACTCCAGAGCATCTTCGAGTACCAGAGCCTCATCTGCGAGCTGGTCGAGATGGCCGTCGCCAACGCGAGCATGTACGACTGGTCGAGCGCCCTAGGCGAGGCCGCGCTGCTGGCCAGCAGGCTCAACCACCGCGACACCATCCTCGTCCCCACACACATCAGCCCAAGCCGCCTAGCCGTCCTCAAGACCTACACCGGCCCAGCCGGCATGCGCGTCGAGAAGGTCAACAACGACTCCGAATCGGGCATGATGGACCTCGAAGACCTCACGAACAGGGTCGATGACAAGACCGCGGCGGTCTACGTCGAGACCCCCAGCTACCTCGGCTTCGCCGAGGAGAACGTCGAGGCAATCGGCGAGATCACACACGACAAGAAGGCACTCTACGTCACCGGCGTCGACCCGATAAGCCTCGGCCTCCTCAAGGCCCCGGGAAGCTACGGCGCCGACGTCGTGGTCGGTGAGGGACAGCCCCTCGGCAACCACATGAGCTACGGCGGGCCGCTCCTCGGCATCTTCGCCTGCAACCACGACAACGCCATCATCCGCCAGATGCCCGGACGCATAATCGGCATAACCGAGACCATAGCCGACAAGCGCCGAGCCTTCGTCATGACGCTGCAGACACGCGAGCAGCACATCCGCCGCGAGAAGGCGACGAGCAACATCTGCAGCAACGAGGCCCTCTGCAGCGTCGCCGGCGCCGTCTACCTAAGCCTCCTCGGCCCCAACGGCCTCAGGGACCTAGCCGAGACCTGCACCAGCAGGGCACACTACGCCATCCGCCGGATAAACGAGATCGACGGCGCAAAGGCCCCCCACTTCAACTCCTACCACTTCAAGGAGTTCACGGTCAAGTACTCGAACAGGAAGGCAGCCGACGTCAACAAGGTACTCCTCGCCCACGGCTACCAGGGAGGTAAGCCCCTCAAACCCGAGTTCCCCGAACTCGGCGAATCCGCCCTATTCTGCGTCACCGAGATGCATACCAAGAAGGACATAGACGGCCTCATGGCCGCGTTGAGGGAGGCGACTCATTGATGACGGTTCGCAAGTTCAGGCAGGCGGACTGGGAGGAGCCGCTGATCTTCGAACTCAGCCACGAGGGCAGGTACGGCTTCCACCCACCCGAGGCGGAGGAGGGGATAAGGGACGAGGTCAACGTCGAGTGGCTCGTCCCCCAGGGCATCGCCCGAGAGACACCCGCGGGGCTCCCCGAGGTCAGCGAGATGGAGGTCCTCCGCCACTTCATCCACCTAAGCCAGATGAACTACGGCGTCAACTCCGGCCTCATCTACCCCCTCGGCAGCTGCACCATGAAGTACAACCCCATAATCAACGAGGTCCTCGCCAGCCACCCAAGCCTCACCGGGGCGCACCCCGACCAGGACCCATCCACGGTCCAGGGCATCCTAGAGTTCCTCTACAAGCTCAAGCAGGGCTACCTATCAGTCACCGGGATGGATGATGCGACGCTCCAGCCCGCGGCTGGTGCCCACGGTGAGTGGACGGGCATCATGCTCATACGCGCCTACCACCATGACCGTGGCGAATCCGCCCAGCGCACCGAGATAATCGTCCCCGACAGCGCCCACGGCACAAACCCCGCCAGCGCAGCCATGGCAGGGTATAAGATCGTCGAAGTACCCTCAAACCCCGACGGCACGGTAAACCTCGACGCCCTCAAGGCGGTCGTAGGCCCCCAGACGGCGGGTCTCATGCTCACCAACCCCAACACCCTCGGCATTTTCGACCACCAGATCGCGGAGATCGCAGAGATCATCCACGGGGCGGGCGGCCTCATGTACTACGACGGCGCAAACCTCAACGCCATCATGGGCAAGTGCCGCCCAGGAGACATGGGCTTCGACGTCGTCCACGTCAACCTCCACAAGACCTTCAGCACCCCCCATGGAGGCGGCGGCCCCGGCAGCGGCCCAGTCGGCTGCAAGGCCATCCTCGCCAAGTACCTCCCGGTACCCGACATCGTTTACCGGGATGGCAAGTATACCCTAAGCTACGACAGTCCCAAGAGCATAGGGAAGGTCCACGGCTACTACGGCAACGTCAACGTGATGCTCAAGGCCTACGCCTACATGCTCACAATGGGCCCCGAGGGACTCAGGGAGGCCTCGGAGCTCAGCGTCCTCAACGCTAACTACATCGCCCGGAAGCTCAAGGACACGAAGGGGCTAAGCCTACCCTTCGCTCCTGAGAAGCCGAGGATGCACGAGGCCGTCCTGAGCGCCCAGAAGCTGAGCGAGGACACGACGGTGCGCGCCCTCAACGTGGCGAAGAACCTCCTCGACCACGGCCTACATGCCCCAACCATCTACTTCCCACTCATAGTCCCCGAGGCTCTCATGGTGGAACCGACGGAAACGGAGCCCGTCGAAGCCCTCGATGACTTCATCGAGGTGGTGAAGAAGACCTGTGAGCTGGCCTACACGAACCCACAGGAGGCCCTCAAGGCGCCCGTGAACACGGTAGTCGGTAAGCTGGACGAGGCGAAGGCGGCGCACCCGAAGACGATCTGCCTGAGCTGGCGGAAGCTCTGCCAGCTCATCGCCGAATGAGAACAGTTTTTATCCCTAGGGCGCGGATAGGCGGGTAAGGATCAAGGATGCTGCCCCCTATAATCGTCCTAGAGCTGGACTTCCTGAAGACCCCGCCCTTCGCTACATACGCCATCCTCGCCATCGCCATCAGCCTCGGCCTCATCACGAGCTTCGTGAACGCGAGGATGACCGACCTCAAGTCCTACAGGAAGATGATGCTGGACAGCGCCCGCGCACAGCACCAGATGATGGAGGCGGCGAAGACGGGTAACCAGAGGGCTATCGATAAGGCGCAGAAGAAGCAGCAGGAGGTCATGGGGCAGCAGAGCAAGATGAGCATGGACAGGATGAAGATCAGCCTATTCTTCATGATCCCATTCCTCCTCATCTGGCAGCTGCTCGGCAGCTTCTTCGGCAACATCATCATCGCCTACTTCCCATTCCAGTTCCCCTTCATCCCTCTGGAACTCAGCGTGGCCAACTGGTACCTCATCTGCAGCTTCGCGTCGAGCGTCATAATCAGCCGACTCCTCGGACTCACATTCGAGATAGACCCCGAGGAGAGGTCGATAAAGGATGAGTAAGCGGAGCCTCGTCATCACGGTCGCGGGGCCGCACGGCTCAGGTAGAAGCACGCAGGCCACCAGACTCGCGGAGACTTTTAGATTGCGTTACGTATCGACGGGGACGCTGTTCAGGGAGAGGGCGGCCCAGCTCGGCGTCTCACTCGAGGAGATGACTAGGATCGCGGCGGACGACGACTCCTTCGACAGGTTCCTCGATGACCGCGCCAAGGAGGAGACGCGGAGGGGCGGGGTGGTCCTCGACGCGACGCTCTCCGGATGGGTGGCCGTGGACCCGGATCTACGCATCTACCTCACGGCGCCTCTCGGCGTGAGGGTGCGCCGCATAGCGGAGAGGGAGGGGAGGAGCGCGGAGGAGGTGGAGAGGGAGACGAGGCTGAGGGAGGAGGCGGAGCTCGAGAGGTTCCGCCGCTACTACGAGTACGACGTCGGCGACCGGAGCATCTATGACCTCGTCCTCAACACGGAACTCTTCGACGCCGACGGTGTAGCGCATATCCTTAAGAACGTCGTCGAAGCATACATGGGCGAAAGGTGAGCATGGTGCCAGCATTCGAAGTTGGGAGGGTCTGCGTGAAGACCGCCGGCAGGGACGCCGGGAAGCGCTGCGTCATAGTCGACCTCATGGATAAGAACTTCGCCCTCGTCACGGGGCCCAAGCAGGTCTCGGGTGTGCGCCGCCGCCGGGTGAACGTCAACCACCTGAAGCTGCTCGAGGAGAAGATCGCCATCGAGAAGGGTGCATCCGACGAGCAGGTCGCCGAGTTTCTCAAGTGACTGGTTCTAGCCTCGTTGTGGCTCACTGCATCGGGGTGAGCGTGGGTTTAGGGTAGCTCGCCCCGTCCTCCATCTCCAGCGCGTATAGCTGCGTCCGCGGTTGGAGTCCCTGGAGGAGGAAGACGCCTTGCTCGTTCCTGATGGCGTACTGGGCGTTGGAGAGGTTTGAGGCGTGGTGCTCCGACGTGGAGCCGAGCTGCGTCAGTAGCACGAGTAGGCCGCCCTCGTTCTTCGTTTGCCTCGACTTGTGGTAGAGAATTCTGCGCGTCTGGTCGCCTGTGAAGAGGTCGTCGAAGCCGTCCACGTATATTATCCTGAGTATTGGTTTACCCGTTGTGGCGTGCAGGCGTGCCTCTTCCTCGGTCAACTTTCTATGGTTGTTCCCGGGGTCGTCGAGTCTGAGGGTGTAGGGGGCGTCGGGTGTCGCGTCGGGGGTGCAGACCCTGAGTAGCCTGTTCATCTGGGTCAGTGTGACGCCGTAATACTCGTCGAACCTCGCTATCCTGTCGGAGCCGGTTCCGCCGGGGGGGATCATGGTCACGGCCCTGCCGCGGTGGATGAAGTTGGCCCTGAGGGGGGCGAGGAGGAGGGCTGGGGCGATGGGTGGGACGCCCTCGCCCAGCTTGATCAGGATCGTGTCTCCCCGTCGTAGGCCGCCCGTCGCTGCATCTAGTTGCGGTATGCCGGTGCCATACCGGTCTCCGTTGTCGGGGGTTGGTTCGAATGGGGGGCCGCCTCCGCGGGGTTTCTCGCGGAACGACTCGAGTGCCTTGAAGCCCCCGTGTAGGGTGAATAGTTGCTGAGGGGTCCCGATCTCGGTTCCCCTCATCTTTATTATCTCTAGACTTCTTATGACGGAGCCGCCGGCGTCTCTTCGCTTGAGGAGTATTATGCCGTCGGCGAGGAACTCTTCGACGCCGACGCCGATGTTCGATCCACCCGAGGGGATCTCGGTTATTAGGAGCGTGGTGCAGCCGCTCCTCTTTGTGAGTTTGCCGAGGATGTGTAGGGTTACGCGTACGTCTATGGGTTCGGTGAAGGCGCCGGCGAGTGCGGATAAGGAGTCGATGACGAGGCGATGCACGCCGAGTTCCTCCACTCTCTCAAGGACGCCCTCGATCAGGGTCTCTGTTCCCTGCTCCTTCACTGTTAGGAGGTCCATCACGTTTACGGACCCTGCCAGGGAGGGGTCTTCTAGGTCTCGGCCTACTTTGAGCATGTAGTCGAGGAAGGATACCCTGCCCTCGGCCAGGGAGACGTAGAGGCATTGTTCGTCGGCCGCTGCGCCGGTGTAGATGAATTCGCCGCTGAGCAGGGTCTTGCCTGTGCCGGCGTTTCCCGCGATGAGGACCATGTTGCCCTTCGGGATGCCCCCCTCGAGGCTGGCGTCCAGGTTTGTAACGCCGGTTGGTACCCTGATGTCCTTCAAGTCTTTGTCTTCTCCTCGTCTAGGGCGAGGCGGAGTCTCCTCATCGTGGCCTCTCTGAGCTGGTCTGAGCCTCTACCGAGGGTTTTCTCCAGGTTCTCCCAGAGGAGGCGCTGGTTTATCTGGGGGTCGGGAGTCGTCTCCTCGATCTCGTGGAGGATGAGGCGTGCGCCTACTCCGCCAAGCTGGTTGTTCAGGGCATCTTTAAGGCTCCTCAAGAATAGATCACCGTCACCGATGAGGGGGGAGAACAGGATACAGTCGTGGCATCTCGTCAGGGTCGCGAAGCCGCGTTCGTCCATTTTTTGGATCTCATGTCGGGTGTAGACGGCTAGGTTAACGCCACCGATCCTTGGCTGTGGGTCGCTCTCTTCGTTTGTGGTGATTAGCATCACCTTGGCGGGTCTTCGGAGTCGTCTCAGCTGCATCGTGAGGGTTTCACCCGCCCGGTTCTGGGGCAAGGGATGGTCGACCTCACGCCGGCAGGAGGTTGAGGAGGGCTTTGTTCTTCCCGTCTATGAGCAGGAGTGAGACGAGCTGGAGGAGGGTCTTGTCGTCGCTGAATATGGCGGACTCGAACGGGTTCTCACTGCCCTGTGAGGCGATCCTCGCGAGTAGGAACCTTCGGTGGTCGGAGTTGATGAATAGTAGAGGTGTCTCGACCTCGACCTGTTTGACCTGGTAGATGTATGAGAGCTCCCGGGCTAGGGAGTTGTGTTTTGGGTCGAGTGGGGAGTAGAGCTTTATCTCCACGCCTTCTTCCTGTATCTCGTCGAGTAGCCTGTGGGCGGAGTTGAAGAGTATGCCGAGGCCGTCCTCATTGGTTAGGATTATGAGTTCCTCGTGTGATTGCCTGATGATCTCGTTGCATTTGCCCTTGATGTCGTCGCTCTCGTCGAGGTACCAGATTAGTTTTTTCTGGGGGCCGGTCTCTTCTTTGTTCTTCTCGTGGGTCTTGACGAGGGTCTGTACAACGGAGTCGAAGTCGAGTGCCTTCTTCTTTGTTAGGCTGAGAACGGTGTCGAATGCCTCGTTTGGGTGTGAGGGTGCGAACTGTTTGGGTGAGCCTGGGATCTCTACCACGAGGCCGTATTCGATGAGTTTCTTCAGTGTGCCGTAGACCTTTGTTCGTGGTACGTCGCAGTGGAGGCTGAGTTTTCGCGCCCCAGCGTTGCCTAGGCTTAGAAGGCTGAGGTAAACCTTTGACTCGTACTCGGAGAGGCCCGTGTATTCTACTATCTTCGGCCAGATCGACCTGATGTCGCCTGTGTTTGGTTGTAGTTTTCCCTTTAAGCTCGTACTTCGGTGTTGGGGGTTGAGGTTTTCTGTCAATTCGGGTCGATCTTGATTGAGGTTTGGGTCGTCAAGATTTCTAACTGCTGTCCCTTTGAGGGGTACCTTTCTGGTTACAGAATTTTCTTTCTCCTTCTTCGAAATCAAGCCCATGTTTCCACCGTGGTTATCATGGAGGGACAGGGGGTTTTCCGTGTAATTTATCGGGAGAATCGTTCCATCAATAGGCTTTACTCAGATATCGAAGAATACGATTTGTCATGGAGGAAGTGAGGACGTCTCATCAAGTAAAAGTGTCTAAATAAAATGAGGAGTAAAATTAGGACGCCTACAGCTTCTCAAGGTAGGCGGTATTGTTTACAACCGAAACCTCGATCTTTGAATTCAGGTCTCGAGCGTCGATTCTCTTCTTCAGTTGCGTCCTCAGGTAGTTAGCATCCTTACCAGTGACCTCTACCTTCACTAAGCTAGACTTGCCACTGAGGAACTTATCGATGATGGGGTCGTACTTGCTACCCTTTCTATACTTCCTAGAGGGCTTCTTCTCGACGTCTATCAATCTAAAAGGAACGTCACTCATCTTTTTCGCCTACATAAAAAGTGATCAATTAAGTTATTAAATTTATTGTACATCAACAGTTTTCAAAATCACTTTCAAGCTGAGAGATATTAAATGGAATTAACTTTAAACAACTTATTGGAATTCAGGTGTGGTCCCTATATTAGGCAGATCTGTCTGATTGAATCTTTGTAAGTTTTTACTCCTAATTCAAGTTGTTTCAGGGTGATGTACTCGTCAGGAGTGTGCGCCTGATCGATGTTGCCGGGTCCGCAGATCACTGTCGGTATCCCCGCTGCCGTGTAGTTCACGGCCTCGGTGTAGTAGGGTGCGCCTATGGGTTGTTTCTTCAGCATCTTCGTGAGTAGCTGTACTACTTCGCTGTCCTCCGGGACGTCGAGGAGTTTACTCGCGGTCAGTTCGAGTATCTCCGCCTTAAACTGGGGGTCCTTCTCCGTGAGGGCGTCGATGATCTCCTTGAACCATCCTCGGCTCACGGCGGGTTTTTCATGGCCGGGGATGAGGCGCGTGTTGAGGTCGAGGATGCACTGGTCAGGGATGATATTAGTCTTGAAGCCGCCGTTGATGAGGGTGCACTCGACGGTCGTCGGGCCGAGTAGGGGATGTGGCTTCTTGTTGAGCTTTTTTTGCAGTTTGCGGATCTCCTGGAGGACGTCTGAGGACTTGTCGATGGCGTTCACGCCGAGTTCTGGGCGGCTGCTGTGAGCGGCCTTTCCACGGACCATTATCTTGACGTGGCCTGCGCCCTTGTGGGCGCGTATGACCCCCATCATGCTCGGCTCGGGGATTATGCCCATCCTGGCGTCCTTCTTCGTCACCTTCCCCTCCTCGATGACCTTGGTGACGTACCAGCCGCCGGTGTCCTCGCCGGCGGTGAAGGCGAGGGTGAGCTGCCTCTTGTAATTCTCCTTGGCAAGCGCCTTTGTGGCCTCTAGGATGGCGGCGTCGGGGCCCTTCATGTCGCAGGCTCCCCTCCCGTAGAGTCTAGCGTTCTTTACGACGCCCTCGAATGGGGTCGTGACCTTCCAGAGGCTCGGGTCGCCCGCGAGCACCACGTCTATGTGACCGCTGAGGAGGAGGCCCGGGCCCTTTCCCTCGCCTATCTTGCCT
>Ga0315286_10007053_pt1 | contig 10961 bp, 8 predicted proteins | sample YL17G10_0_MG_FD_205038 | JGI IMG/M metagenome (GOLD analysis project Ga0315286, IMG submission 205038) | Sediment microbial communities from Yellowstone Lake, YNP, Wyoming, USA - YL17G10_0 | ecosystem: Environmental > Aquatic > Freshwater > Lake > Sediment | place: USA: Wyoming | collected...
CTTTGCTGAAAAGCCCTCCTTTTGCTTTATGGTTAATATTGATTACTCCAATAACTTCATCCTTAATCAACAAAGGAACGCTGATTAAAGAATGTGTATAATATTTTTCCGGGTTATCTTTAGGGACTCTGGGGTCAGCCTCGACAACATTTACCAAAATGGATTCTTTGTGTTCGGCGACCCATCCTGAGATGGCCTCGCCCATCTTAATCCTGGTATTGCGGATAACTTCTTCATCCAGACCCCGGGCAAATTTAATGGACAATTCCCGAGTCTTCTTATCCAATATAAGAATAGAGCATATATCCGAATCCAGGATTGTCGTCATTCTGTCGGTAATAATTGCCAAGACTTGCTCTAATTCTAGGGTAGAGGACATATCTCGTCCTATCTTATAAAGAAGAGCCAGCTCTTTTGTCCTCTCTTTTACCATCTCTTCCAATTTGATATTCTGTTGTTCTAATTCTTGCATCAGTCTTTTATTGGTTAAGACAAGATTCCTAAAAGCCACTGCCCTTTTAATCACAAAAGATATTTCCTCTATATTGAACGGTTTAGTGACATAATCGTATGCCCCTTGCCTTAAGGCGGACTGAACCGTCTCAAAAGAAGGGTATCCCGTCATAATAATGATTACGCTATCCGGATCAAATTCGATAATTTGTCCTAATACGTTTATGCCATCCATATCCGGTAACTTTAAATCTGTCATGATCACGTCGAATTTATCCTGTTTGGCTTCCCTTACGCCTTCTGCGCCGGAGAGCATATATTTAACTAAACATCCCCTATCCTTTAATAAATCACTTAAAAGTTCACAGACTACCAATTCATCATCGATAACTAAAATCTTGCTTTCCGCCATTTACTTCACTCCTTCTTTATAATCTTATCCACCACGGATTTGATTTCTTTTATATTAAAGGGCTTATGAATACAGCTAACCGCCCCTTCAAATTCCTCAAGTAGAGCTCTGGGCATGCTATCCATCATCACTACGGCAGTCTTTGGGCTAATCTGCCTGAGCATATGGAGGGTCTTTATGCCGTCCATTACCGGCATATGCACATCCACAAAGGCAATATCAAAGAATGTTTCTCCTACCTTCTCCTGTGCCTCTTTGCCATGACAGACGACAGTCACGGTGTATCCTTGATCCTGGAGAATATCGGTAAAGAGCCGGCGCATAATCTCCTCATCATCGACCACTAAGATATGAATATTGGAAGGCATAGTTTATTCCTTAACCTTAGGATGCTTTTTGCCGGCAATCGTCTTCTCAATCACCTCTGTTACTTCCTTTATATTAAACGGCTTATGAATACAGGTAACCGCGCCTTGCTTTTCCGCTTCTTCCGATAAAACATCGGGAAAACTATCCATCATGACTATCGCCGTATCCGGACTGATCTTACGAATGACATGGAGTGTCTGGATCCCATTCATGACTGGCATATGCACATCGATAAAAGCCACATCAAAGAATTTATCTTTTATCTTTCCCTGTGCCTCTTCGCCATTACAGACGACAGTCACGTTGTATCCTTGATCCTGGAGAATATCGGTAAAGAGCCGGCGCATAACCTCCTCATCATCAACCACTAAGATATGAATATCAGCGTGCATGGATAGCTCCTTTAATATTGTCTTCTATTTATTTATCGCCGGTAAAATAACAATTACCGTTGTCCCCTTACCTGGCTGACTCTTAATTTCGATGTTCCCTTTATGCTCCTGGATAATCTGGTAACTGACCGACAGGCCTAAGCCGGTACCCTTGTCTTTTTGCTTGGTGGTAAAGAAAGGTTCAAAGATATGCAGTAGGTTCTCCTCGGAGATACCACAGCCGCTGTCAACAAAATCTATCTCTACCTTATGCGTATCGGCAATATTCTTAGCGGTAATCTTTAACTGGCCTCCCTCAGGCGTAGCCTGTTGGGCATTGAGGATGATATTAGCAAAAACCTGCTGGAGTTGGTTAGTAACGCCTGCAACCTTAGCCAAATCTGGTTTTATATCGGTACTTACCGCGATATCCTTCAGTTTAAGTTGGTGGCCAATTATCGAGAGGGTCTCCTGAAGTGCCTCGCCTATATCCAATGGTTCGTGTTTAGCAGAGATGGGCCTTCGGGAAAATTTAAGCAGGTTCTCTACTATCCCCTTACAACGGTTGGATTCCCGCTCAATAGACTCAATGTATTTTGCGCAAGACTGAAAGTCTTCTGGGCTAAACTCCGGTTTTTTTAGTTTCTCCAGCATAAACTGGGCATAGCCTAAGATACCGCCTAAGGGGTTATTCAACTCGTGGGCGACACCTGCGCCTAACTGGCCTACGGCGGCCATCTTGGCGGATTGGACTAGCTGCGCCTGGGCTTCTTTTAAGTCCTGGTTAAGCCTTTCTAACTCCGTCGCCCTTCTTCTTTCAACCTCTGCTGCGGCAGCAGTTACGGCCAGTTCTTTTTCTTTTTGCAGCAGACGCCTGATCTCGCGCATATCTCTAGCAATACAGACTATGCCTGCCAATTCACCTGCTTTATCTTTCAACAATGACATAAAAAGACTGATGGGGATTTTTTCCTTTGAACTTGTGCGATAAAAGGTATTGTAATCTCTGATAGTGCCTTTCTGCATTAGTTCCTTAAGTCTTTCTGCATAATCACCGTCGGAAAGGATAGTAGTAACCGAGCTACCAATCAACTCTTGTTTCTTATATCCTAGTAAATCCAGGGTAGCTTGATTCACGGTGATAATTCGGCTATCCGGATCAATCAGTATTAAGGAATCATCCATAGTGGCTAAAATATTCTCGGCTGCTGTCTCAGGGCTGATAGTCATAAGGCCGTACCTGGTTATAGCATAAACTATACCCCCCAACCAAATCAGAGACAAAACATCAGCCAACGCCGGCACCCTATGAATATTTAATTCCTGCAGTAATACGTTACTTAGCGAGCCTAAATTAAGAGCGATGAGACTAGTGGTAACCATTATCTTTGCCTGTTTTTTCTCGCGCAAGCGTTTGGTCTTACGGCCAAAATCAAAAACTAGATAAACAGCATAGAGCATATACAAAGAATAATAGGCATAAAAAAGAAGGTGCCATATTGACTTTGACCAAGTGTATGACCAGCCATAAGGTTGGCTTATAAAATCTACGATCAAAAAACCTGTCCATTGCTTATAAGTAAATAGGATAGCGGGCAGGAAAAGCCAAACATAGGTAATCTTCTTTTTTAAGATCTTCTCTTTTTTAGCAAAGACCAAATCAAACCAAACGCTAAAAGCAGCAAAACTGCACCAGCCTATAGAATAAAGATTCATGGCTAACCGAGCTGTATTTTTGGAATAAATAACTTCGCTGATGAATATGGCACCAAAGGTCCAAATGACAAAACAAAAAATAAGCATGGCACAGACTCGATTAAGTAAGGCCTTAGGATTTTTATATAAAACAAACCAGAACATATATAAATAGATAAAAAAACTAAGGAAATGTAATAATGCTAATAAACTCATCTCTGTTCCTTTATCCCCACAGGTAAACTAACAATTACTGTCGTGCCTTTATCTAACTGGCTCTTGACCTCGATGTTTCCTTTGTACTCCTGGATAATCTGGTAACTGACCGATAGGCCCAGGCCGGTACCCTTGTCTTTTTGCTTGGTGGTAAAGAAGGGTTCAAAGATATGTAAGAGGTTCTCCTCGGAGATACCGCAGCCGGTATCTGTAAACTCTATCTCTACCTTATGCGTATCGGCAATATTCTTAGCGGCAATCTTTAACTGGCCTCCTTCAGGCATCGCCTGTTGGGCATTGAGGATAATATTGGTAAAGACCTGTTGCAGCTGGTTAGCAATGCCCATGACTTGCGCTAGGGCCGGCTGAAAATCCGTCACTACGTTTACGTTCTTAAGCTTCAGCTGATGGCCGATGATGGCCAGGGTCTCGTTAATCGCCAAAGCTACATCCACAGGTTCCGGCTTTATGGAAAGGGGCCTGCGGGAAAACTTCAGCAGCGTCTCGACTATTCCTTTGCAACGGGTAGATTCCCGCTCAATAGACTCAATGTATTTTGCGCAAGACTGAAAGTCTTCTGGGCTGAACTCCGGTTTTTTTAGTTTCTCCAGCATAAACTGGGCATAGCCTAAGATACCGCCTAAGGGATTATTCAACTCGTGGGCCACGCCTGCGCCTAACTGACCTACTACCGCCATCTTGGCGGACTGGACGAGCTGCGCCTGGGCTTCTTTTAAGTCCTGGTTAAGCTTTTCTAACTCCGCGGACCTTCTTTTTTCAACTTCTGCTGCGGCAGCAGTTACGGCCAGCTCTTTTTCTTTTTGCAGCAGACGCCTGATCTCGCGCATATCTTTAGCAATGCAGACTATCCCCACAAATTGCCCAGTGTAGTTTTTAAGCGTGGACATAGCAAGGTCTACCGGAATCTCGGTGCCGGAGCTGGAGAGATAAACTGTCTCATAGTTTAAAACTCTTTCTTTTTCTGCCAGTTCACGGTATATGCCGGTATATACGTATTCAGATAATACGGTAGTAATTAATTTCCCTCGCAAGTCTTCTTTTTTATTATATCCCAACAAGCCTAAGGTGGCTTGATTAAAAGTAGCAATTTTACCGTCTGGTTCAATGAGAATTAATGAATCGCTAATGGTGGCTAAGATTTTATCTGCCGCAAACTGAGGCGTAATCATGAAACCATATTTAATTATGGAATGGACTAGTCCTATAATCCAAACTATCGAAAGAACATCTCCCAGCAGAGGGTAGCGATGGATATTTAACCACGGTAATACTACGTTACTAATAGAAGCTAAGGCCGTAGAAATAGGGGTGGTGATAAAGGCGACTCTGCTCATCTGGGCTCCGCGCCTATTTGTCTTCTTTAAAAAATCAAAATATATAAAAAGGCTGGCAATCGTACACGATAAATAATAGCTAAAAAAGAGGGGCGGCCAAATTGATTTTGACCAGGTATATGACCAACCATAAGGCTGCCTTAGGTAATCCGCGATAATTAAACCCTTCCACTGCTGGTAAATAAATAATACTGCCGGAGAAAAAAGTAAAATATATGTAATTTTTTTCTTGAGTATCTTCTCTTTTTCGGTAAATATAAAGTAAAACAGAAGGATAAAACTCGGCCAACTGGCCCAGCCTAGAGAGCCTAGATTTGTGGCTAACCTTATCCTCGATTCAGGGCCATACATATCGTTCATCCAAATCGAGGAAAAACTCCAGATAACAAAACACAAAATCAGCATAAAGCTAGCTCTATTAATTGCGGCTTTAGGATTCTTATATAAAACAAAAACAGCTAAACATAAATAGACTAAGAATGCGAAAAAATGTAACAGTGCCAATATGTGCATATTAACTTCTCCCTGTTGGCAAAATAATCTTTACCGTCGTGCCTTTGCCTACCTGGCTCTTGATCTCTATGACGCCTTTATGGTCCTGGATGATCTGGTAACTTAGGGCAAGGCCTAAGCCAGTACCCTTATCCTTTTGCTTGGTGGTAAAAAAGGGTTCAAAGATATGTAAGAGGTTCTCCTCGGAGATACCACAGCCGCTGTCCGTAAACTCTATCTCTGCCTTATGCGCATCGGCAATATTCTTAGCGGCAATCTTTAACTGGCCTCCTTCAGGCATCGCCTGTTGGGCATTGAGGATAATATTGGTAAAGACCTGTTGCAGCTGGTTAGTAATGCCCATGACTTGCGCCAGGGCCGGCTGAAGATCCGTCACCACGTTTACGTTCTTAAGCTTAAGCTGATGGCCGATGATGGCCAGGGTCTCGTTAATCGCCAAAGCTACATCCACAGGTTCCGGCTTTATGGAAAGGGGCCTGCGGGAAAACTTCAGCAGCGTCTCGACTATTCCTTTGCAACGGGTAGATTCCCGCTCAATAGATTCTATGTATTTTGCGCAAGACTGAAAGTCTTCTGGGCTGAACTCAGGGCGTTTTAGTTTCTCCAGCATAAACTGGGCATAGCCTAAGATACCGCCTAAGGGGTTGTTCAGCTCGTGGGCGACACCGGCGCCTAACTGGCCTACGGCGGCCATCTTGGCGGACTGGACTAGCTGCGCCTGGGCTTCTTTAAGTTTCTGATTGGCTTTCTCTAAGTCTTCGTATAATAAACGATTATTGATAGCCACCGCAATCTCTTGGCCAATGGTAGATAATAAATTAATGTCCTCGGTCCTATAAGCCTCTTTGGAGAGTTTTTTACCCAAGCCTAAAATGCCAATCAATCCGCTCTGCACGATTAAAGGGATAATTAACTCCGCGCCGATATTCTCTAAGAGCTGCAGGCCCTCCTGTTTAACTTGCCGGAATTTAGGATCTATATTCAACAGTTCTTTTTCGATAATTCCCCCGCCTGCCTGGAGAAATTGCATAAAAAGATCTTCTCTTTTAAGGGCTATCTGGTTGTGGTTAAGACCGTTTCTTTCCCGAATAACGTATGCTCCTTTTGTCTGATCAAATAGTATCATCACGACATCCTCTATATGCATAGCTTCCGCAATGGTCGAGATAATCGCCGGTAATAAATTAGGGGAATCTAAAAAGAGGCTTAATTTCTTGGCAAAATTTTCCAGGGTTTTACGGTAATCGTATTTGTCTTTATAAAATAGTCTATCTACCCACTGCTGGATTTTATTCTTTAGAGGGGTAAGCAGGGATAAAAAGACTAGGATGAAAAAACCAGTAGCAAGTATCTCTTCTATCTTAATCGCCCCGCCTAAAATAAGCTTGGTTAAGCTAAATACCAAAACATAACACAAAAAAATTGCAACTGATAGCAGTACATAGGTGATGATTCTGTGGATGATGGTCTCCATATCCTTAAGTCGGTATCTGACTATCGCATAAGCCATAAAGGAAACAAAGATGCTCACCGCAAGATAGCCAAAGGGATAGACCGCGATACCATAACCACCCAGGTAGTCAACTGAACCGATATAACTGATCATCATGGCTACGAATATATATTGGCGGCGCTTTTTTAGCAGCGGTAATTTTTCTTCTTTATAGGCATTATGGAAATTTAAAAAACTGGCTAACATTAAAACAAAAAAGTTAAGCAGAAAGAAAGGGTGGGCATAGTTAAACCGAGGATAAAAACCCCAGAAGTGCTTATATACCCCGCTGATAACATAATCTGTTTTTAAAACGAAAATAAAAAAGCCAAGGCCTACCAGATAATTTAAGGCCACAAATTTCTTCTGCTTTTTTAGCTTGTAAGAATAAACGGATAAGGCATAAGTGCTGGGAGAGATAAAACTTACTCCCAGGTATTCAAATTTACTCCAGAAAAAGGCAACTGTCTCATTTACACTTAAATAACACAGCGCAATACCAAACAGCCATATACAACAACTTAAACCAATCGCCAGAAATGATAAATTAGCCATAGACCGCCTGTTTTTAATAAATACAAAGATGCCCAGAGCCAAAAGAAAAATTGCGGATACGAGGTTAGGGATGGCATAAGGATTAAAGGCGTAATTTGCCAGCTTAAACAATTCCATAAAATTAAACATCGGATTTAACCTAATCCTTTTTTATAATCTCACCGATTGCCGACCTTACCTCTTTTATATTAAAGGGCTTATGAATACAGGTAACCGCCCCTTCAAATTCCTCAAGTAGAGTGCTGGGCATGCTATCCATCATCACTACGGCAGTCTTTGGGCTAATCTGCCTGAGCATATTAAGGGTCTTTATGCCGTCCATTACCGGCATATGCACATCCACAAAGGCAATATCAAAAAATGCCTCTTTCACCTTCTCCTGCGCCTCTTTGCCATGACAGACTGTCGTCACGGCATAACCTTCTTCGCACAGGATATCCGTGAAGAGATTGCGCATAACCTCTTCATCATCAACCACTAAGATATGAATATCGGCATGCATGGATAGCTCCTCCAATATTATCTTCTATTTATTTATCGCCGGTAAACTAATAGTTATCGTTGTCCCTTTACCTACCTCACTCTTTATCTCTATGCTTCCTTTATGCTCCTGGATAATCTGGTAACTGACCGACAGGCCCAGGCCGGTACCCTTATCTTTTTGCTTGGTGGTAAAAAAGGGTTCAAAGATATGCAAGAGGTTCTCCTCGGAGATACCGCAGCCGTTGTCCGTAAATTCTATCTTTACTACAGCCGGGGTTTTTGTTCTGGCATCGAGGATATTTTGCGCCGTGATCTTCAGTTCTCCTCCCTCAGGCATAGCCTGTTGGGCATTGAGGATGATGTTGGTAAAGACCTGTTGCAGCTGGTTAGTAAAGCCCATGACTTGCGCCAGGGCCGGCTGAAGATCCGTCACTACATTTACGTTCTTGAGCTTCAGCTGATGGCCAATGATAGAGAGAGTTTCCTGAATAGCCAAAGCAATATTTATCAATTCTGACTGCGGGGAATTTGACCTTCTGGAGAACTTCAATAAATTCTCGACTATTCCTTTGCAGCGGGTAGATTCCCGCTCAATAGATTCTATGTATTTTGTGCAGGACTGAAAATCCTGCAGGCTAAACTCAGGGCGTTTGATTTTCTCCAGCATAAACTGGGCATAGCCTAAGATACCGCCTAAGGGGTTATTCAGCTCGTGGGCGACACCTGCGCCTAACTGGCCTACGGCGGCCATCTTGGCGGATTGGATGAGCTGGACCTGTTTTTCTTTTAACTCCTCGGTCTTCTCCTGTAATTCCCTGTTTGCCTTTTCTAATTCCGCAGTTCTTTGTTTTACGCGGATATCTAAGACCGCACGCTCCTCCTGCAGTTCCTTGATCAGCCGCCGCATCTGCCTTAAGTCCTTGGCTACGCCCACAATGCCAATGATCTGTTTCTGCTTATTATACATCACTGAGGCACTAAAACTTACCGGGATGAGTTCTCCAAATTTGGTTTTGTAGTCCATATCATAATCTCTTCTCTGACCCTCTCTGATTAGCCTCTGGAATTCCTCTCCTCTAAATAAGGACCTCGCATTTAAGATGGCATCTATAGGTTTACCGATTAACTCTTTTTCTTTAAATCCTAATAAATCCAGGGTGGCCTGGTTTGCCCGGATGATGTCTCTGTCAGGATTAATCAGGATTAAAGAATCAGCCATGGTGGCTAAGATATCCTCAGCCGCAGCCGCTGGGGTAATCGTCATTAAGCCGTATTTAGTGATAGCGTAAACCAGGCTTATAGCCCAAATGAGGGCAAGAATGCTGGCTATGTTAGGTAGGATATAAATCTTCAATTCTGGTAAGATTACATTTGCGATTGAGCCTAGTATAAGAGTAATGATACAAGTAACGAAGATAATCTTTGTCTGTTTCTTCTCAGATGCCTTATCTGTTTTTCTCATAAAATCAAAACAGAGATAAAGTCCTGTAAGTATAAATAAGTTATAGTAGGCAAAATAGGCATTTTTCCATATGGATTTTGACCAGACGATAGTATGCCCATAAGGAACGGCTACAAAATCACTAATCAGGTAGCCTTGCCACTGTTTATAAACAAAAAATAAAGGTAGAAGCAGGAGAATAGGATAAATAATCCAATGTTTAAGTATCTTTTGCTTTTTAGTAAAGCTAAGAAAAAACCAGAGGGCAAAACTGGGAAAACTACACCAGCCTAGGGAAACATATGTTAAGGTTTTAAAGGTAGGGTGCGGGTATATGTTTATGAATAGATCACTTAAATTCCATGTGGCAAAACAAGAAATAACTATAGCACAAACCCGATTAAGGGTGGCTCTGGGGTTTTTATAAAGTACAAAGATGATTAACCATAGATAAAATAAAAAAGCTAAAAGATATATAAATGATAAAACATTCATTTGACTCTATTCCCCTGTCCCCATAGAGAGACTATCTTTTTCTCCAAATACACAGATCCTATCTTTACCCAAACTTTTTGCCTGATATAAAGCCTCATCGCTTCTCTTAATTAAATCCTCTTTATTCTGTGCATTTTCAGGAAAACAACTTAAACCAATACTTATAGTAATGGGCATACTCTGTTTTGCATGATTAAAGAGCCGTTTAGCCACTTCTATGCCACCTTGCTTGGTAATCTCAGTACAAATCACCATAAATTCCTCGCCTCCATATCTAAAAATCATATCCGCAGAACGAATAGATTTCACAGAAAACTCCGAGAAACCCTGCAGCAATTTATCGCCTGCCAGATGTCCGTAGGTATCGTTATATTTCTTGAAATCATCAATGTCAATCATCAAAAGACAAATTGCATATTGATAACGCTTGGCGCGTTCAATCTCGCGCGGTAAAACCTCGTGAAAATGACGGTGATTATACACGCCAGTTAAACCATCAAGAATAGATAATTCCCGATAGAATTCTTTTTGTTTAGCTTCATGTAGGAGGTATTGTCGCTCAGCAGCACGGCGGATAATCAATTTTATATCCTCAATATTAAAGGGCTTCACTATATAATCATAGGCACCTTCGCGCATTGCCTCAATTACCGATTCTATAGAAGGGTGAGCAGTCATTACCACTATGCAGATATCGGAATTTATCGCCTTAATTCTCTTCAAAACTTCAATCCCATCCATGCCTGGCATCTTGAGGTCACTAATCACAATGGAAAATTTGTCTTCTTGAACCTTTTTGATTGCCTCTTCGCCGCTAAATGCTACTTCTATCTTATATCCCACCTCCATTAGAACGTCGCGAATCAAATCGCACATTACCACTTCGTCATCAACCACAAGAATGTTTGGTTTTTCTTCCGCATATTCAAGAACGCTCATCTGTATCTCCTATAAATCCTTTTAGCGAAAACTATCTATTGCCGGTAAAATAATCTTAAACACCGTACCCTTGCCTACCTCACTCTTTATCTCTATGCTTCCTTTATGCTCCTGGATAATCTGGTAACTGACCGACAGGCCCAGGCCGGTACCCTTATCTTTTTGCTTGGTG
>Ga0315286_10007054_pt1 | contig 10961 bp, 13 predicted proteins | sample YL17G10_0_MG_FD_205038 | JGI IMG/M metagenome (GOLD analysis project Ga0315286, IMG submission 205038) | Sediment microbial communities from Yellowstone Lake, YNP, Wyoming, USA - YL17G10_0 | ecosystem: Environmental > Aquatic > Freshwater > Lake > Sediment | place: USA: Wyoming | collected...
AATTCGTATATTCACTACTTACAGCGTAAAGACTTAATGAATGATGTTGCTACTCATCTACCTTCTTGGAAGTTCCGATCCTATGGGGCCGGGATGGAAGATACAAGCAACAAGACTCAGACTACAGCACAACTAATGATAGATGCTGGTTGGACTTGGCATTATAAACCTGAAGGAGATGGTTTCGGACATTGCCTCCATAATTCATTTGCTTGTGGTCGGCCAGTCATAATAGATTCAAGACATTATCAGGGTAAACTAGGTCACGCACTTCTTGAACATGGGAAAACCTGTTTAGATCTTGCTCGTTGTGGAGACCATCCACAAGTTATAGCACAGGCCCTTAAGTTACTTGAGAAACAACACGAAGAAATGTGTCTCGCTACTCGACAAAAGTTTGATCAGGTAGTTAACTTTGATGACGAGTTCACAAGGATACTAAAGCCATTTTTCGAAAGGTTAATCTAATGATTTACGCAATTGGAGATAGTCATTCTGATGGAACATTTCGTGGTATTCCTGGTACCACTCATAAGTGTATTGGAGCAGTTACTCTCAAGAGAGTGGGATATCTAGAGGACACTCTGCTTCCAGAATGGCTAGCCAAATGGGATTTTCAGCCTGAGGATTATTGTGTGTTTTGTTTTGGTGAGATTGATAGTCGATGCCACATCAAACTTCAACTTGAAAACCGCCCACATATATCTCTTCACGATTTTGTTTCTAATTGGGTAGAAAGATATCTTTTGCGTCTCTCTACTCTTGATACTGGTCCTGCCTGTAAATGTGTCCTCTCGGTAGTCCCTCCTACTACTGTAGCTAGATCAGGCGGCTACTATGAAGGTCCTTTTTCTGTCCGAGGTACTGATGAAGAGCGAGTCGAATACGCCCAAAAGTTTAACGAACTTCTCTCCTCTGGATGTCAGAAATATAATCTTCTTTATTTAGATGTGTATTCGCGTTATAAAGATGAGAGAGGAATGCTTCTTGAAGAGAAGAGTGATGGTGGTATTCACATCAACGAACAGTCTGCCGTAAAAGAACTTCTCCTTCAACTTGGAATGTTAACTCTTGAGACCTAAACAACTCTGTGAAGTCTGTGGCCTCAGGGATAAGTTTATCCTGCAATATCATCATATGATCCCACAATGCGATCCCCGCTGTACAAATAGCGACGGCAACATTGCTATCTTATGTCCCAATTGTCATGTCCTAACTCACGCAGGTGAAATCTATTTCATTGGTGTTTACCTTACTTCAGATGGTATTATGCCTATATGGTTCACTAAGGATGAGGAACCGTCTGTAGCAAGGGAGTACTGGATTATTAAAGACAATCCGTTAGTTAAAACACTTAAGGGAGATGTGGAGGATTAGATGGTTGAAACACCTAAACGTTCTGCAGTTGTCACGGGTTGTACAGGACAGGATGGCAGTCTTCTTGTTGATCAGTTAACAGCTAAAGGTATTAAGGTCTATGGAGTAATCCGGCGGTCGTCTCGTGGTCTTGATCTTGGTTGTTCAGCAGATCAAGAAGGTAATCCTCTTCTCGAAGTAGTGGAAGCAGACTTACTTGATAGTTCTTCATTACTTTCACTTGTGAAGAAAGCCCGCCCCGATTACTTCTATAACTGTGCTGCTCAAAGCCATGTCCAAACATCTTTTGAACAACCTTCCTATACATTTCAGGTGAATGCTCTTGGTGTAATAAACTGTTTGGAAGCAATACGTCAATCTGGTATTTTTACTAGATTCCTTACTTGTTCTACTAGCGAGATGTATGGAGGAATTTCTGATGAACCAGCGAATGAAGAAACACCTTTCCATCCGAGATCACCTTATGGGGTTGCTAAATTGGCTGGTTTCTGGGCCGTTGTACAGTACAGGGAAAGCTATAAAATGTTTGCTTCAAATTCGATCTGTTTTAATCATGAGCAGCCGGGTCGCCGAGGGCCTAACTTTGTTACTCGTAAAATTACCTTGGCTATTGCCGCTATTAAAGCTGGCCAGCAAGATAAACTTTTCCTTGGTAACTTGTCGGCGCGCCGAGATTGGGGTCTTGCAGAAGATTACACTGAAGGCATGATTCGTATTATGGAAGCGGCCCATCCAGATGACTATGTTCTGGCTACTGGAGAGACCCATTCAGTTCGTGAGTTCTGTGAGATAGCATTTGAATATGCTGGGCTTGGTGATTATAAGAAGTATGTCGAGGTTGATCCTCTCTTTTTCCGGCCAGCCGAAGTTCATGTTCTTATTGGTGATTATTCTAAGATTAAGAGGGAACTTGGTTGGGAACCACGGACTAAGTTTGTTGAACTTGTCCATCGTATGGTCGATGCCGACTTATCTAAATGAAGTGTTAATATTGGAATGAAAGAAGGAGTTCTCTAATGGCTTGTAAATGTGGAAAAACAGATTGTAAGAGTTCTGGAGATTCAACAACAGATGTACCCCGAAGTTATGATAATATGCAAGTTGTGCTGTATGGTGTGGGCGCCAGTCTACCATGGACTGGTGATCCACCTATAGTTAACCCTTGGACTATAGAGACTGGAACAGAACTTAAGATTCCAGAAGTTAGCCAATCAACAGTCTGTTCTAATTGTAAGACTGTTCTCGCTCTCCAGAATCTTATAGAGATGTTGTTGAAGAGAGTTGACACACTAGAGAAGCGTCTTGATGAGCGTACTGAGGCTCCAAGACCACGGAAGAAGCGCTCTAGTAGGAGCAAGTAGTTCGATAGGGGCAATGGATACATTCGGCCCCATAAGAAGGATAGAAATTCCCATCACGCATCCCACTAAGTATCTGCCTGAGGAAGTCCTCTGTTTTATCAAGGGTTCGCGCCATTGGATAAATGGAGATAGGAACGATGTTCGTATCATTGATAGACAGACATATAACTTGATCAGGAATGCGCTCCGCATAGCGAAAAAAGCCCCATATACGTACTTGGAAGATGAGGTTGTTCACTAGGTCCCGCCCTATCCTTGCTGTGTCAGAAAACGTGAAAATACATACTTTCTCACCAATGGTAACTACATCTAAATAATCCTCATAGGTAATCTTCTTATCAAAGTTTAGAACAAGAGGTAGGTTAACGTAGGCTACATCCTTAAACTGAGGGAAGATTTGTAAGTACCACTTATTGACTAATGTAAGTAGTTTCTTTATTTCTATGAAGTCTGTTTCTGTGGTAAGGCCTGAGGTAGGTATTCCAATTGTTTTCTTATAGTGGTTTTCTGTCCAGCGGATGATGAGTTGCCATTTGGGGGCGGTACCCTTCTTAGAGATGTGTCTGTATACATCCTTAATTACAGATGTTACGAGTTGTTCTGTTGGACTTAGGTAGAAGGATGAGGACTCACGAGGGACTTCTGTGTGTCCATAGAGGAATTGCTTAGGACAACGAGCAAAGAGAGCAATACGTTCTGGATTAACAATGATTGGTTTAGACACTAACTTTCAGAAAATTCCTTACTGTTTTCATAACATTTTGAAACATATCGTGTACCCTTTCAGGCGTTAGGATAACTACTGCATCATACTCCTGTAATTTGTTATACCTGAATCCACCAAAGTCATCTATGAAGTTTTCCTGGCCTAGGTCCCACCAACCAAGAACATCTAGTTTCTCTGGTATTTCATCTCCTGGCCTCCAAGATAGAATCATTTTTCTTATCCTAGTTTGTTGGCCGTCGCGTGCAGCAAGGACTAACATCTTCTTGTTCTTATGTAGTTGAAGAAGAATAGGATTGATGTCTGTTGCGGGGTCTGTTTCGTAGTTGGTATATGAGAAATGAAGGCGCGCCATTCTGACTCCTAAAATACAACTCCTAGGGTTAAATTGGTCATCCAAGTTCGAGAAGTTAGATCCATTCCAACTCCAGGGACGATCCACAAATTACTGAGGAAGGGAATGTTTTTCCCAAGGTTATATTGAACTGGCGAGATGGTTGCGGTAGCTCGGTTACCTCGCAGTAGACCAGCACCTAGACGAATGAAGCGCCAATTGAGATCATCCTTAGTCTTACCATAACCTGAAAAACTAAAACCAATCTCACCTTGGAAACCGTGGTCCAGAGTGCCTGAGAGACCATAACCAAGGGAAAGGTCTAGATGCGGCGCCCACCAGAACATCTGTGATTTTGCTTCCTCGGACCTGATTACCTTGAAACTAGTTAGTTCAACCTTGCCTACATCCTTGTCTCCATTCATCTCATAGATCTCAGCATAGTGGTTTATTAATCCACCAGGTGCTTTACTCTCTATAAAGATACCCCGGAACTTCTGATGTAATTTATAGGAGAACTCCTGCTTAACAGCGTCGGCCTCTACAGAAATACGGAAGTCATTGTAGTTAAATTTCATAGATGTAACTTCTGAGTAGGAACCATTCTCATTCTTAACAAAAACCTTACCTATTGGGATTGGAATCTCGCGATCCTTATAGAGAATCTGTGTAACAACTTTAACCTTCTTCTGTTCGACCTTATACATTCCCTCTAGTTCTGCATAGAGAGTAAGGACTGCTTCACGCTTCTTGATCTCATCCTTAATCTTGTCATTAAGTTTATTAATCATTGTGTTGGCATCACCAATAACTGTGTTGGCTCGGCCAATCTCTAACTTGGCTTCTTGTAGTTCACTGTTACGCGCCATCAGGAGAGCCTGGAGATTGTTATTCTGGTTGTTCTGGTAGATTACAAGTCCAGAAAGACCAACAAGGAAGATGCCTAAAACCACATAGATGATTACTTGTTTGAATGTTGTCATTTTTTATTCTTTCTAGTGGGCTGCGTTCCATTGGGACCAAGAGATATGGCGTACCCAGTCAGTTCCTACTTGTTTTTCCATTACTTCCTGGCATTTCAGGCAAACTGGAGGAGGCTCTCGTGTTTCATCTATCATATAATTTACTTCTAGATGCTGACATCTAGGACATCTGAAATCAAAGATCTTATACAGCATCGTTTTCTCCTATAACTTCAACGAAGTTTACACTTTCTGAGTAGTGACCATTTGATTGACCAATCCAGCGTATTGTTACTGATCCCTTAATCGTTGATAACTTATAAAAAGTCCAGGTTTTACTGTTGTCATCTCTTTCATCTGTATCGTGATTGTCTTCAGAGACTTCTTCTGCTAGAAGAATTGGTGTTCCGATAAGGTCTTCTAAGTTGCCGCAGATATCGTCAATATAAACTGATTCACAACAATCTTGGTTGTGATACATTTTATATCGCGAACCGTCATTGGAAATAAAAATGATTTCATCGCCATCGCCAATACTAGGATCATCGAAGACATTAACTTGAGTTAAAGTTTTTCCAAGCAGTTCTTCGAATGCCACATACTCATTATGTTCCACTGGAATCTCCTGTTGGTTTTATGTTAACTATTTGTTAAATGCGCCATTGAAAGGATCGTCATCATTTTTCTTATTGCGGCGTTCCTGTTTCATTGCTTCCTGATCACGTGCTACTGTTTCTCCATCAACTCGTCTATAGTCTGAACTTGCTGGCCAGAAGTCTAGATAAATACTGCCCTTCATATCGGTGATCTTATTCTTCCCAATGTTTAGTTCTACTCGTGGAAGACTTGCGATCTCGCCGCGCCAATCCATATCTCTATGACAGACAGTATACTTATCTGGTATGTCAGCAACTTCTGAGTAAACGTGAGCAATGAAGTTTGCATCATAACAGAAAGAAACAGTCTCACCAATGTTATGGTTTGCTGGTTTAATTCCCTGTCCTAGTTTTGTATATTCAACAGAGGAAAGGAATGGAATGTGGCGACGTCCGGCAATTTGTTTGACGCCTTCCGAGATTGCCTTAAATCTCGAGCGCTCCTCCTTAAAATGAGAGAAGTCATTTGACTTATGAAGATTATCAAAAATGAAGACGACCTTCTTGTCGGGATTTTTATCTTGATGATACATAATGAGGTTATCAATGAAGGCTAAGGACATACCATCATTCATGTCCTTGATGATAAGACTCCCTTCTCGTCCGAGAGAGAGAATTCTGTCATAACCTCTATCGCGGCGGGGCAGAATATTAGCGCATTGTGGATAACGCCCAGAAAGTGTCGTCCAGTATACTGGATTCCGCACCATATTCTGAGTGAGAGTTCTAGATTTTTCTGCAATACATACAAAACGTGGTAGAAGTTGTTCTCTGGTATCGTCAATAGTATGGTAAATAACGACTACATCGTTGTTATTGGCCAAGAGTTCATATCCTATTTTACAAAGCAAAGCTGACTTTCCGCAGTTATGTAAAATAAATCCATCAATACAAAACGAGTTTGTGTTTAATACTTGAATATCACAAGTCTTCTTTAGGCCAACTGGTTCTATAGTAGTAATTTTTTGCCAGAGAATGTCTCCTGTGCTATTCTTTTGCTTTCCTTCTTTATATGGACATTTTTGCGAGAGTAGGAACATACTTCCTATAAATCCAACATCTTTAATAAACTTAGCAATTCCATTTTGAGTTCTAATACTTAAGATAAAGTATTTCTCTGTATGTATTGTTTTTTCTCGATAAGTAGACGTAATACCAAATCTCAGAAGAAGATGACTAATCTGCTTAATAAGGAGATGACTTTTAGATGAGTATTCAATATTCCATCTATTGTTTTCTGTAATGTAAATACTTCCATTTGTTGAAAAAAGTCCCTTGAGGCAGTTAGCAATAGATTGTTTGCTTGATGTAAAGATAATTTCTGGTATGAACTTAGTTCCTGCTTTATGTCCATGAAGTCCTAGTTTTTTAAGTTGGGTAGTTAATGGATTCTCTTTGTGCCATCCTTGTTTAGTTCTATTAGTTAGATAATTTCGCTGTGTTAGGCCTAGCATATAGAACTCTGCGTTGTTATTCTTTCCTTTTAGGTACTCGACACAATGAAGTTGGGGGAATAATTGATTTACTTCTGTTTCTATAACATTTCTTATTTCTAGATCGTCGTTATGGAAAACAGGACGACCTGTGGTAAAGTTGCCATCTCCAATAAGAAGCCCAAGGAGAAGTGCTAATGGAAAGTTTTCTCCTTCTTTACAGTATAGTTTGATAGGACTTCCAACAAAATCTCCTATATTTAGTTTCTTTAGCGGTTGCCAACCTTTTTTTGTTAAGAATTCGTGTTGGGCCGTTACCACAGTTGCATGACCTGAAGAGTTGGTTACTCTAAAACATTTTTGAATGCCAGTTTTAATATATTTGTTTAAAGCACTAATAATAATTCGCTGATTTTTATGTAATGAATTAACAAGAATAAGATCCTTTGCTTTAACTAATTTACCAGATGCTGGATCCAAAAATTCTTGTTCTTCATCGAAACAGTTCTCTTTTCCGCCGAAGAGCATGACGACATCCTTAGTCCATTCGCCACACAGTGCATCTTGTAAGTCACGAAGATCGTCGCCAAGTAGAAAGCCTTCATACTGGGCCGACTTTTGTTGCTCCATACTCTTCTGTTCCTCAGCGGCTCGTACAAAGGATTCGGCAGATAGGACATCTCGATCATGTTTTCGAGAAAGTTCTTGGAGTGTGTACTGAACTGTATAAATTAGTGTTTCTGCGTCTTCTGGATTACGCTGGAGGTTATATTGTAACTTATCAAGGACTTGCTTTCGCTCTCGGGACCGCTCCATCTCACGAGCATTGACTAGAACATTCAATTCATCATTGATTGCTCTAATAGAAACACCTGTACGGGTAGCAAGGATTTTACAGAGAGACTCCCTGTCAATTGGTGAATGCTCGTTTGCAATAAATGGGACCATCTTCTTACAAACTTCAGTTTCCTCCTCGTTTTCACCAAAACGATTAAGCCGCCACTCAAATGCTGACCACATAGTAAGTTTGCGGAAGGCCTCAATACCATTCTCTCGGATAAAGGAGTCTGGATCGTCACCTTTAGGAAGTTCAATCAGTCGTACCCGAAGTTCCTGATGGCCTGCTAGTTTCTCTTCAAGAATCTGTGCTTGCTTTTTCTGTCCTGTTTCGTCTGAATCCAGACAAAGGACGATATCATTACACTTTAGTTCCTGGAGAAGGATTACGTGATCTGTAGATAGTGATGAACCAGCGAGGGCAACACAGTTAGTAAGTCCATAGCGGCGGGCGGTAATAGCATCCGCCTGACCTTCAAAGATATAGAGAGGTGGAACTGCCTTAATCGCTTTATCAATCCCATAAAATCTCTTTCCCTTCTGAAAGATATTACACTTAAGACCAGTTGTTCTTTGATTATTGTATTTAGCCGTTGAACACTTCTTGTTCTCTTTTTCAGCCTCTTCTTTTTGGGTCTCATAGAGTAGGTTGCGAGCAGTAAATCCAATGGCTCGCCCGTGTTCGTCTCTCCAAGGGAAGATTAGATTATTGGAGTTGAAGATGTCGCGCCGCCCAAGATCAATTTCATCTAGGAACGCGGCCGCAAAGCCAGCATCCTTAAGTTTTGAACGAAACTCAACATAATCAAGAACAGTACCTATACCCTCTTGGATAAGAATCTCCTTGTTCCAAGTACGCTTCTCAACCTCTGCTTTGGCCGCCGCATAACGCTCATCATCTGAATCTATATTATTCTGTAGAAGCGAAGCCGCTAATCTATAAGCCCTATAAGTATCTAACTCATAAGCTTGTTCTTCTGATAACTCCTCTACCTTGAGTTCTACCTTGTACTTGTCACACAAATACTTAAGGGTATCGTGAACCCATTCAATACCTACACGTGGTTTCTTCTCTAAAATAGATACACAATCTAGAATGTCAAAATAGGCGCCACAGGCGTGGCAATATGTGCGTGGATTGTCTACGTCTTTGATAAGTACACAACTAGGATTATGGTCGTCGTGATCTGGATTAAAGCATAGAAAGGGTTTACTGGGATCAATGCCTTGTTCCTTTAGGTATTCAGCTAAGTAGGGTTTTAGACGCGAGACGACATTCTCGAGGTTTTCTATATATTTTGACATATTTTCCTTCGACACTTACTTCTTTGAAAAGTAACTAACGCTGTCCATAACAAACATCTTTGTACGAACACCAATTGCATTGCCAATCACCAATGATTTCAGTATCTTTGCCCTTCTTAGATGCTTTCTCCCATTTCTCAAATTTACCTTTGGCTACTTCTCCTAGTTCATTTCGTCGTCTGATCTTTTCTTCTGACCACTGTAACTCATAGTCACCAGGCGGCACAATTTGCATCTGACAATATTGTTCTATCTCTCGGTAACGAGCGAGAATGTTTTCTACATAGAAGCGTGTATCTGGAACACCATTAACTACTGGTCTAGTCTTGTTCTCGCCTTCAGAGAGAAGGGAAATATCGAACTCTGTACGGTTAGCACTATCACGTGCATAGTAGATCATTTTTGCATATGGGAATTGATCCTGGAAACGATAGAGATAGATGAGAGTCTGGAGCATCTGGCTTGTTTTTGGAGCGGCCGACACTTTAGAATTACCCATAAGATCTCTTGTTGCTTGATAAGCGTAGAAGCTCTTGATTTCACAAGGGATTAATCGATTAGTGCCTGGTTCGTGGATGATAACATCCATTTCACCTTTGATGTTATATTCGGGCCAGTAGAACTCGACGTTGTTTGTTACCCAGATACCCATTTGTTTATATTGTTCAACTAGTATTTCCTCTACTGCTTTCCCAAGAGCAAAAATCCATTGTGTGTATGGACTTGTTGTACGACTTGGAAATGAACCTGTATATCTAAAATAAACTGCCCGAGCACAAGTACCGGCTGTGCGTTTTTCTCCACTAAAATCAACCCATTGAAGACTTGCTTCACTTGGATAGAAATGGGGTTGACGTGGAAAACCTAGTTTATTGCGGGTCATGTGGGCGTCAGTCTGCTCTACGAGCGACCAAGTAATTAGCGGCATTTAGTACTCTCTTTCAGATTAGGATAACTTGCTTTCTAGTGCGGTGACTTGGCTCTCTAGTGCGGTGATTCTGCTCTTGAGTAGGTCAATTTCATTTTGCTTGAGGAGTAGCATCTGTTCAACGAATTTCTTAGCGGCAACGTTATATTTAACTGCAGTTTGTAGTTCATTGAGGAGGGCTTCGATTGCGAGAATGCGGGTAGCTTCTGAATCTGTAAGTGCCATTATACTTCTTTTCCTTCTTCGTTGTCTGTTTCACGAACAACTACGCCGGTTTCATCCTTACTGACAATAGTTTCAGTTTTGCCAGCATCTGCTCGAACTCTTGTTAAAGCAAGTGCTCGTTGTTTTTGATCAAATGCGAAACCACTTGAGTTAAGTACTACTCCCTTGTTAACAATATTGCCTGTCATGTAAACGGAAACAATACCAATAATTCCACCTACAAGAGTAGGAAATATACTAACGAATCCAGGTATAAATCCTGCGAGAACTGCGGCGCCTACAAGTAGGCTAAGAGAAACAAGGGTAAGTACAAATTTACGAGATCCAAACTGTCCGTCTGTATCCATTTTTATAACCCCAGAGAAGGAATAAGAATTTTGGCTAGTAATGTACCAAGTACTATTACTATTACTACATACCAGAGTATATCAGTTTTAGTCTTGAGTCCAGCAGAAGTAGTAACTACCTCTATCAGTTTGTTGCCTGTCTCTTCTTCGTCACTTTTTTGGTCTGTTTTGTGTTTGTTGAAATCAATACAAAGTTCATCAAGTTTTTCGTGTACTGTGTCAAGGGTAGTTGCTATATAGGCGATTGGGGCTGTTCTTTCAAGTAATGTATCAATATGTTTTTCTATAGCCGCTGTTCTATGTTCGAGAATCTGGAATCTGGCTTGGTGTGCGTGGTAAGGATGACCTTGTTCGTTAGTTTCGAAATCGACGGACTCAATGGTTTCGTTTGATGGGGTCATACGGTTCTCCCTTTGACTAACTAAGAGTAAGAATACCTCTTTAGTATAACAGAGAAACTTTGCTATGTTAT
>Ga0315286_10007056_pt1 | contig 10960 bp, 5 predicted proteins | sample YL17G10_0_MG_FD_205038 | JGI IMG/M metagenome (GOLD analysis project Ga0315286, IMG submission 205038) | Sediment microbial communities from Yellowstone Lake, YNP, Wyoming, USA - YL17G10_0 | ecosystem: Environmental > Aquatic > Freshwater > Lake > Sediment | place: USA: Wyoming | collected...
GCGGGAACCGGCCGACCATCCTTCAGAAGGCGCTGGCGGCGGCGCTCAAGGAGTTTGCCGCCAAGAGCGGGCATCCGGAGATCGAGCACGTGCCGCTCGCCTTCTCCGGGATGTCGAAGGGCGGCGGCTGGTCGGTCTCGACGGCGTTCCGGATGCCGGAGCGGGCGGTCGCCTACGCGAACGTTGTGGGCTGGGTCGCCGACTCGAAAGGGACCGACGCGCAGCTTCAGGTTCCCGGCCTCTTCATCATCGGCAGCGTGCCGGACGACTTCAAGATGCTCGATGCCATCCCGAAGGACTACGACCCCGGGCGCCAGCGCGGCGCGCCCTGGACGCTGGCCCTTCAGTGGGGCGCGGCCCATGACTGGAACAACGCCAGTGCCCTCGTTCTGCCCTACCTGGACGCGATGTTCCGCGCCCGCCTGCCCGCGGGAGCCCGCGCGACCGGGGGGCCGGTGACCCTCAAGGCGGTGCGCCTTGAGGACGGCTGGCTCGGCGACCGGGCTACCTGGGACAGCCAGTCGGCCACGATTGCCCCCTGGGCCGAGTACAAGGGCGACAAGGCCTCTGCCGTGTGGCTGCCGAACCGGGCGATCGCCTTCCTGTGGCGGGCCTTCGAGTCGAAAGACCCGCCGGTGCGGATCGGCGCGGCCACGGCAGACGGCAAGATCGGGCTCCCCGAGGGCAAGAAGCGCCGCATGGTGGTCGAGGCGGGCGCCACGGTGGTGCTTGAGGCTGTGGTGAACGCAGGGACCGACGTGCGAAAGGTCCGGTTCTACGCGGGCGACCAGGTTCTCGGCGAGGTCGCGCAGGCCCCGTGGAAGACGGAATGGAAGAATGCCGCGCCCGGTCCGCACGGGGTCTTTGCCATGTGGGAATCGGGCTCGGGCAAGCAGGGCGTCTCGAACCCGGCGCTGGTCGTCGTGCGGAAGCCTGCGGCCGAGGCGCCGCGGGCGGAGTCTTCGCGCGAGACTGCCGACTCGGTCAGCACGGCTTTCCGCGCGGCCGAGCACCCGTTCATCCTGTGGACCCGCGACGAGGCGGCCGCCATTCGCAAGAGGGTCGAGACCGAGCCGTGGGCCAAGGTGAAGTACGAGGAGATGCTGAAGGAACAGGGCCTCGGCCAGACGTTCCGCAACCTGTTCCGCGACACCGTCATGGGCGACGACAGCGTCGTCGAAGCCGAGAAGAAATACCTCCTGAAACTGGTCGGCAAGCACCCCAAGGACTTCCTCGGTGACACGGGCGGCGGGCGCCACTACGACCAGTATCTGGATGTGCTGCGCTACGACGCCCTCTACGACCGCCTCACGGCGGAGGAACGCCGGGCGCTGGAAGACACCTTCCGCGTCTTCATCAACCATCACCTCCACGAGGAAACGCTCACGTTCACGCGGACCAGTTGGCTGCCGAACATGCAGTGGCCCCGGCCGATGACGGCCCACCTCATGGCCCTGGCCCTGCGCGATGAGAAACTCATCCGCGAGGTCTTCAACTCAAAGGGGGGCTGGAAGTACTACTTCGACGACTACCTCGCCGACGGCCAGTTCTACTTCGAGGAGTTCGGCAAGCAGTACTCGATGATCGGCGAGATGCTCCTCTGGTGCAGGGGCCTGGAGCGGCTCGGCCTCGGCGAACTCGGCTACGGCTACACCGGCAAGGGCGGGGCCACCATGCGGCGGCACCTGGAGAGCATCGTCAGCCTCGGCTACCCGCGCGTCGACCTGCCCGGCGGGCGGGCGCATTATCCCAAGGTGACGATGGGCGACGCGAAGGGGGCGCGCCTGAAGGGGACGCCGCCCTACGTCTTCCAGCACGCCATCGTGGACGGGGTGCTCCCGAACGGCGACGGCGGCGAGACGTTCTGGATCGCCGCCAACATGAACGGGCGCGACCACGAGAACACGAAGGTCGACAAGATGCTCACGCCGCACTGGTTCGAGATCGCCCACGCCCGCTGGCCCGACGCGGGGTTCGACTACTTCCTCGCCCAGATGCGCGGGGCCGGCGAGGACCGCTACGTGCCGTCGCTCTTCTGGGGCGTCTTGCCGATCGACCCGGCCAAGGTGAAGCCGCCCGCGGTGCCCTCGTACGTGGCGCGCGAGCGAGGCTTCGCCCTGCTGCGGGCCGAGGAGCGGCCGGAGCGGTACTGGGAAGGCGACGCGCCGGCCGTCGCGCTCCAACTCGCGACGTACTACGTCCACTATGCCCACGACGTCTTCTCGCTCCTGGGCCTCTATGCGTTCAACCGCCCGATCTACCTGAACCGGCAGGTCTCCAACGGCTACGGCGGCGGCTGTCCGTGGACCGACAGCACGCGCGGGCACGCGGGCGTGATGGTCGATAACCTCCAGTGGATGCTCGACGAAGCGCACCCGGAACGCGACCATCCACACTGGCCGAACCCCATCGGCGAGGTGCCCACCCGCAGCGCCTTCGACGGGCTCGTCAAGTTCGTTGCGGCCCGGGCCGTGCCCGTCGGCGGCCGCGTCACGCTCGACAACCGCCAGCCGCTGGCCGTAAGCACGCTTAGTCTGGATGTTCGCCGCGAGGAGCCGGAGGTCTGGCCGGGCGTCGACATGACACGGGCCCTCTTCCTCACGCGCGAGTACCTCTTCGACGTCTACCAACTCACCAGCAAGACGCCGCGCGTCTACCAGTGGCACGTCCACGCCCTCGGCCAGGCCCAAGTCGATGCGGCGTGGAAGCCCACGACGGAACTTGTCGACAAGCTCTACGACCTCTCGAACCGCCAGGTGGCCAAGCGCCTCCAGGACCCCATCGAGCACGATCGCTACCAACTGGGCGACGTGCACCGTCTTGACGCGGGCGATCAGCCGTGGTCGTTCACGGCGGTCCAGACGTGTGCGCTGGAGGACCCCGCCCAGAGCGTCCTCGGACGGGCCTGGTACGACCGGAAGATCGGCGTCCGCGTCACGATGCTCGGGGCTCCGGAGACGCGCGTGTTCGAAGGCAAGTCTCCCGAGAGCCGGCGGGCCCCCGGGCGCGAAGGCAACAAGGGCGACCCGTCGGCGCTCCCGAACGAGGTGGGCGGCGTGACGCTTATGGTCGAGCGCTGCGCGCCCGCGACCGTGTTCGTCGCGCTTCACGAGCCGTTCAAGGACGGCCGCCCGAGGATCGAGTCCTTCCGTCGCATCCAGCAGACGGACGAAGGGGTGGCCGTGGCGGTCGTCGGCGAAGCCGGCTCGGGCATCGACGACCGCCTGCTCCTGCGATTCTGGGAGAAGTATGACCAGCCGTTGACGCTCGAAGGTGGCGACGAGAGTTTCACCTTTGCCGACCATGCGCATGTGCGCCTCGGCGCCGACAAGGTGGAGGCGTCCGGCGATCTGAGGGCGATGCGGCTGAAGGTGGCTGGTCGCCCCAGGCTCTTGCTGAACGGCCAGGAGGAGCGGGTTGCCATCGAGGGCGGCCACATGGTCTTCGGACCCCGTCCATGAACGTGCCGCGCCGGCATCGCTCGCCCCGCGTGGGCGTCGGCAGCGCAGATCAATGGCGACGCGATTGCGCCGTGGCTGACTTCAGCGGCTTTGGCACAAGCATGGGCTCTTGGTGAAGGGAGAGGTCCAGCGGTGGCGGGGGCCGGGGGAGAGCCCCCGCCACCCCTGGACGCGGCCGGTGGGCTCCGGTGGGCTGCTTGACCGAAGGCCGGGTGGCCGTTTTCGGCGTGGGACAGGTCTTGTTGAAGCCCCAGGCGCAGGTACAATCACGGTCAAGCGTCCGCGGTGGTCGCAGGCGAGAGGTCACCCGGGGAATCCCGAACGAACGAGGAGCCAACCGATGAGACGGAACCTAGCCAGGATCATCCTTCTCGCCGCCTTGGCAGCGTTGGCGCATCCGGCGCTTGCCCAACCGGCCGTCCCAAGCCGCCCAGCGAAACAGGCCGGCAAGAGCCCGGTCAAAGTCTTCATCCTTGCCGGCCAGTCGAATATGCAAGGCCAGGGCGTCACGGGCATCAACGACGAATTCCGCGGACAGAAAGGTACGCTGGTTGCCATGCTGGCCGATGCGGCCAAGGCTCCCCTGATCAGGCACCTGAGAAACGACAAGGGCGAGTGGGTGGAGCGTGACGACGTCTGGGTCTACGACATCAACGAGTTCGGCACCAGGAAGGGCAACCTTTCGTTTGGCTACGGCTGGAATCTCGGGGACACGACCTGGTTCGGCCCCGAACTCCAGTTCGGCCACGTGGTGAAAGGCCGAATCGCGAACCAGGTGCTGATTATCAAGACGGCTTGGGGCGGCAGGGCCCTCTACACGGATTTTCGCCCGCCAAGCTCGGGCGGCACCGTGGGTCCTTACTACAAGCTGATGCTGGAGACCGTCAACAAGGTGCTCGGAGACATCAAGAAGGAATTTCCCGACTACGATGGCGGCGGTTATGAGTTGGCGGGTTTCGTCTGGTGGCATGGTTGGAATGACTTTTGCGACCCCACGAATGCGGTGCCGCAGTATGAGCGGAACCTGGTGAATCTGGTCAAGGACGTGCGGCGCGACCTGAAAGCGCCCAAGCTGCCAGTTGTGATCGGAGAGTTCACCGGCCCTTGGGGGGCGGACTGCAAAGAGCCAGCAGCCCTGGCCATCAGGAAAGCGCAGGCCGCCGCGGCAGCGAGGCCGGAGTTCAAAGACACGGTAACCTTCGTTGAGACGCACGACTATGTGCGCACCGAGAAGGAGTCGCCAACCGGCGAGGGCTACCACGAGTTCAAGAACGGCGAAACCTATTTTCTGATTGGCGATGCGCTTGGTAAAGGGATGCTGACGCTGTTGAAGAAGTAGGTGAGGAATCTGCAGGCTGTCAGGCCACGTCGCCTGCGCTCGTCTTCCGGCTCGTCTCGACGTTCCCGGACGACAAGTCGGGCAGGGCGGCGAGGGCCGTAGGAACTTGCCCCGGAATGCCGCCCTGATGTGAAGGGGTACGGTGAGACCAGGGAGCGCCGGCGAGAGATCGGAGGGCGGGTGAATGCGTCCTCGAGCGGCGAGCCACGTTCGCTTCACGATCGTCAAGTCCGGCGCGGACCCCGCGATCCGCGATTTCGGCCTCTTCCGGGTGCCGATGCCCTGACCGCGTTTGGAGCGAGCGAATGCACATCCATTCAACGGTAGCCGCCCGGCTCATGCTCGTCACGGCGTTGCTCGCGGCAAGCAGCGAAGGAGCGGAGAAGGTGCAGGACTGGCTGGTGGTGCCGGTGAAGCAGCCTGTGGAACTCACGCAGAGCCAGGACAAGACGGAATCAGCCCTGACGAACGGCCTCATCCGCCGGACCTTTCGCGTCGCGCCGAACTTCGCGACCACCGATTTCACGGATCTGGCGACGGGTGCGGCCGTGATCCGAGGCGTGAAGCCCGAAGCCATCGTCTCCCTCGACGGCCAGCCATTTGAGATTGGCGGACTTAAGGGGCAGCCGGACTTTGCCTACCTCGACCCCGCCTGGCTCAAGGGCATGACCAGCGATCCCAAGGCATTCCAGTTCACGGGCTTCACTACCGACAAGCCGAAGACCTCCTACCCCTGGAAGCCGAAACGCGGCGCGCCCGATGTTCCCTGGCCGCCGAAGGGCCTGACCCTCAGCGCGACCTTCCAGCCGCCCGCGAGTGCCGCGAAGTACAAGGGGCTGACCGTCACGGTTCACTACGAACTGTACGAGGGCATTCCCGTCCTCGCCAAGTGGGTCACGGTGGCGAACGGATCCGCGGGCGAGGTGAGCGTGGACGCAATGACGTGCGAGATCCTGGCTGCCACGGAGCAGGAGAAGCACCGCCTCGGCGTCGAAAGCGACTTCGCCTTTGCCGGCATGCAGACAACCTACTGGGAGAACGACCCCGACTACAGGACGCAGATCGACTATGACTATCAGATGAAGGTGCTGCTCACGAGCAAGTATCCGCTCGGCCCAGGCGTGAGACTCCAACCGGGCGAGAGCTTCTCTTCCTTCCGGACCTTTGTGCTGCTCCACGACAGCGATGACCGCGAGCGCCGCGGCCTGGCTCGCCGCCGCATGTACCGCACCCTCACGCCGCAGGCGATGGAGAACCCGATTCTCATGCACGTGCGGCAGAGCGACTCGGCCTCGATCCGGCGAGCGGTTGACCAGTGCGCCGAGGTCGGCTTCGAAATGGTCATCGTCACCTTCTGGAGCGGGTTCAACATCGAGAGCGAGGATCCCGCTTACATCGCGCAGATGAAGGCCGACTTCGACTACGCGCACGGCAAGGGCATCGAGATCGGCGGCTACACGCTCATGGGCGCCTCGCGCGACGTTGGCCCCGAAAACAACTGCATCTCGCCTCAGAGCGGCAAGCCGGGAAGCAAGTTCGGCCAGAGCGCCTGCCTGGCGAGCGAGTGGGCCGACGGCTACTTCCGCCGCGTCCTGAACTTCATCGACGTGACGGGTCTCAATGTGATTGAGACCGATGGCCCCTACCACGGCGACGTGTGCGCCTCGACAAAACACTCGCACCACGCCGGCCTCGCCGACTCGCAGGTGCGGCAGTGGCAGGCGTGCGTCGGCTTCTATCACGAGTGCCGCAAGCGGGGCATCTACGTCAACTCCCCCGACTGGTATTTCCTCGGCGGCAGCAACAAGACGGCCATGGGCTATCGCGAGAGCAACTGGAGCCTCCCTCGCGCCCATCAGGTGGTCATCGCCCGCCAGAACATCTTCGACGGCACGTTCGAAAAAACGTCGAGCATGGGCTGGATGTTCGTGCCTCTGGTCGAGTACCAGGGCGGCGGAACGGCGGCCACCCTCGAGCCGCTCTCCGAACACCTGGCCGAGTACGAGTGGCACCTGGCCCAGAACTTCGGCAGCGGCGTCCAGGCCTGCTACCGCGGCCCCAGGCTCTTCGATACCAGTGCAACGAAGGCCGTTGTGAAGAGGTGGGTGGACTTCTACAAGAAGCACCGCGCCATCCTGGACTCCGATATCCTCCACGTGCGCCGTGCCGACGGGAAGAGCGTGGACTGCATGATGCACGTCAACCCGCAGCTCGAGGAGCGCGCGCTCGCCATGGTCTACAACCCCGCCGACGGCGAAGTGGCGACCACGCTCGAGTTGCCGCTCTACTACGCGGGACTGACCGACAAGGCCGAGATCCGCGAGCAGGACGGCGAGCCGAGAGCGTACAAGCTCGATCGCGGCTGCCATGTGAGCATCCCCGTGAAGCTCGGCCCCAAGAGCCTCACCTGGTTCATCGTGAAGGAATAGGAGGACGGCCTGCCGCAGCTTCGCCACGATCTGCCCGGCACTGCGTCGCGTCTTCATCGAGAATCTTTTCCGGCCCTCCGGCTGATGGGATTCTCTCGTAAGACCTGGACCAAATCACGGGGAGGGGGGTCAGTAGCAGCAGCATCTTACTTTGCATGCGTTTAACGTCCATACCTCTCCAATGGTTAGGACGTCAACAAAGCCATCAGCGCATCGTACACGGACAGGCAGGGCTTGCCGTCCACGTTGACGGACACCTTGTTCTGACCGCTCAGCCCGCGCGTGCACGGGAATAAGAGGTATCGCTTGTCTGCCTTGAACGTACGCGTGCCGTCATCGGCGGCACGCCACTCCGGATGCCACGCCATGGGATGTTGACGTTAAGAGGATCAGCGCCGGCCTCAGGGTTTGTTCCCTGGTTCTTGTTTGCATTCACGCCCGGCGCTTACTTCTTCTTCCAAATGGATTGCAGCTGATACGCTTTCACTTCCACGTCAGCCAGGCCCTTCTTGCCGAATACTTTGACGGCGTATGTCGGATTGTCGGCCGGCATAAAAGGATAGGTGAGCGGCGCCCAGGGAACGCCGGCGGCGAAACTCTCCACCGCCATCCGATCTACAAACACGCGCAGTGTGAGCTGGCCGTCGATGACCTTCAGCGGCTGGTAGCCGTCATCGCCGATCATCTGCTCCTTGTCCAGGTTGCAGGTCACCGTTTGCCCGTTGATATCCAGCCCGACAATATTCTCTCCCGGCTGCGCCAGGACGTCTTTTTTGACCGTGAAGACCGCGTTCACTTCGACGAGTTCGCCGATCGGTTTGCTTTCCTTCAACAGCATGGCGGTTCCGTCCAGCGTGGTCTTCGGCATCTGCGCCGAAACGCCGGTGCGCAGTTGTTCGGTTTCTTTGGCCGGCTCGAAAAACAGGCGCGGGCCGTCGGGTGTAGTACGCAGTGTGAGCACATGCGGAAGCGTGTACTGCCCGGCAAAAGGCATCTTCAGAAAAGGAAAGTTGGGGCCTTTCTTGGCATCTGCCAATATCCATCCCATTTGAATCCGCCTTCCGTCTGCCGCCGGAATGCCGGTGAAGGTCTGCGCAATAGGAATGTTGCGATCTGGGTCGCCGGGGGTGCGCTCGGTTTTTGACCTGATCGGCCCGATTTCCCTGTTGAAGGTCTTGCCGTCAAAGGTTCCGACATTGTAGTTGCCTTGTCCGAACCAGAGTATCCACTTCTTGTGGTTCGGATCGCCGTCCAGCGCGGTTTCATAAAAATCCGCGCAATCCGGGCAGACATCGATGTTGTCCAGCGTCTGTGATCTTTCCCAGTGAATCATGTCCTTGGAAGTCCAGATCGAACTGTTCGGCCCGTCCAGCAACAGAACCACGACCCAGTGGCTGTTGGCCGGATTCGCCTTGTCCTCATACCAGACGATTTTCGGGTCGCGATTGTATACCGCCACATACGGCATGACGGGATTGCCGGAGTACTCGATCCAGGTTCTCCCGGAGTCTAACGAGTAATTAAGCGACTGCGTGGGTTGGGGAACGGATCTCCCTCCGTGACCGTTCGTATAGATCGCAACCAGCGCGGGGTTCTTCAGGCGCCCGTCATTGCCTTTGACCGGGTTCTTGACGAATCCGGCCGTATTATACCAGTCAATGACGGTGGATCCGGACCAGGGGGAACCCAGCTTGTTGGCGGAGACCGCCGTCCCCAGCTCTTCCCAGTGGATCAGGTCTTTGCTGACCGCGTGCCCCCAAAGCGGATTGCTGCCGGCATTCCCGTTCAGTTGCTAGGCTCGATGCCCGGGGAAAATATGGTACTCGCCGTTAAAGTAGATGGGGCCGTTCAGATCGGTGAGGCAGCCGCGACGCGCGGAAAAGTGAAACTGCGGACGATACTTTTCCTTGTAGACGCCTTCCTCGTCGGAAAGCTGGTCGGACATTTTCATGTTGCGAGTCCAGCTCGACTCGGCCAGCGGTTTCTCCGGGACAATGGTCAGTGACTTCCCCATCCATGTTTGCACGGAGAACGTGCCGTTCCAGTCCGGTTTGTTCTGGGCGAGTCTGACATCAATCGAATGCTGCAGTTCGCCGTCAATTGTGACCAGCAGTCTTACTTCCGGCGCACCGAATTGTATCGGCAGGTGGACATATGGCGTTTCGATCGTTTGGCATTCAAAGCCTTGCGGCGCGGGTTTTGCCTCTTCGCCCGAACACAGGCAGAGGGGAAATGCCGCCACGGCGGCTGCCAATGGCCATACTGTGTGTAGTGTGCGTTTCATGGTCTCTAGCGTAGTGCGGGTTTCATTGTGTGCCTTCGTGAATGGACTTGAGCGGATAGACCTCCAGGCGGCTGAGTTTCACGTCGCCTCCCTCGGCGCGTATCTCCAGGGGTGATCTCTCGTCCAGGTTCCGGTAGTCGCGGCCCTTGATGATGTAATCCCCGCCGCTGGTGACGACCTCGACCGAGGGGATGTCCAGCAGGATGTGCAGCACCATCCGACCGTTCTTCGGGCTCAACTTGGCTACCTTGCCGTCGGGCCCGTATCCATAAGACTCCGCCTCCGGCCTGCCCTCTTCCTTGATCTTCAGTTCCTGACTCTGGGCATTCCAACTGATGTTAAGCTCCGCCCCGGTGAAGCTGACCCGCGCGGCGCTTCCGGGTTCGAACTCGGCGATGATCTCCGCCGGCTGCGAGATGTCGCCAACCGTGAGCGGGGCGCCGGCCTTGACGACGACATCCTTCTGCCGGCTGCCCCGCTTGCGCAGCCTGGCGAGTTCGGGGATGAAGTCCGCATACAGGCGTACCCCCTCAGGCGTGGTGCGCAGGCTCAGCTCCAGCGGGAAGGCCGCCATCTGGCTGAACTCCCCGTCGTAGTTACAGCAGTGGGCCCAGCCGATCTGCACGATCCGCCCGCCCGGCGGGTTGGCAAACACCTGCGAGGCGCTGTACTGCCCGAAGTGCGCGCGGAGCCTCCGGTGGTCGTCCGGCACGAAGGCCTTGCCGTTGAATTGTCCAATCAAGTACTCGGTCGGTGATCCCCACATCAACCACCGCATATCCGCCTGGTTGCCGTCCACCGGCAGTTGGAACAGATTGGGGCACTCGAGCATATTCTCGAACACGCTCGTCTCCGACCAATTCTTGAGGTCCTTGGACTCGAAGAAGAAGAAGCTCCACCTGCCGCCCGGGGGCTCGTTGAAGACCACCATTACCCACTTCTTCTCCGGGGCGTACCAGAAGATCATGGGATCGCGCGTGCCACCGCCCCGGCGGGAATCCTCCTTGGGCAGCGGCTTATACATCATCTCGGGGTTGCGCTCAACCGTCATGCCGCCGTCCGTGCTCACAAAGATGCACTGGGTGAACGCGTTCGGCTCATCCAGTCCGTTGTTGGCGGCAAAGACGATCGCGGGCTTCCCCGGGCGACCCAGGCCGGTGGTGTTTTCCACATCCACGGCCGCCCCGCCGGTCCAGAAAGAATATTTTCCCTCCACCGGCGGCAGGAGGATCGGCTGCTCCTCCCAGTGCAACAGGTCGGTGCTGGTTGCATGACCCCAGGCGTTGTTCGCCTTATTGTTGTATCCATTCGCGTTGTAAGAAGGCTTGAGGGCGTGGTACAAATGCCACTTGCCCTCAAAGTAGATCATGCCGCAGGGATCGTTGAACCAGCCGCGCAACGGGGAGTAATGGACCTGCGGCCGGCCCGGTTCCTGATAGACCGGAAC
>Ga0315286_10007058_pt1 | contig 10958 bp, 10 predicted proteins | sample YL17G10_0_MG_FD_205038 | JGI IMG/M metagenome (GOLD analysis project Ga0315286, IMG submission 205038) | Sediment microbial communities from Yellowstone Lake, YNP, Wyoming, USA - YL17G10_0 | ecosystem: Environmental > Aquatic > Freshwater > Lake > Sediment | place: USA: Wyoming | collected...
GCGGCAATGTGGTTCCGCGCGGCCATCGAGAAGCGGGGATTGGCGCGGGCCGTTCCCGGCCTCACGGTTGCCGGCGTCGGCGTCGTGACGATTTGGACACTCATTGCCAGCAACTACCTTTACGATGCGCCACGTCCGGCCGAAGCGCCGGGGCCACGCCACGCGGAGTTGCTCGCCTACGTGCAATCGACCTACGACATCCAGAAGGTGATGAACCGGATCGAGGAGGTCGGCCGGATCCTCGGCACCGGCACGCAGACCCGTCTGGCGGTGTCGGGAAACGCGACGTGGCCGCTGAGCTGGTACCTGCGGCGGTACCCGGTCAACTGGGCTGCGGATGTGCGCAACGTCGACACCCCGGTCGTCATCGTCGACCTCGAGGCTGCCAGCGCGCTCGACAAGGCGTTGGCCGACAAGTACGAGAAGATCCGCTTCCAGATCCGCGGGTGGTGGGAGCCGGATTACAAGCAGCTCGACCTGGCAAAGCTGGCGCATTTCCTGGCTACGCGCGAGGCGTTCAGCCCTGTCGGGTCCAGCGATGCGGTGATGTACGTGCTGAAGGACCTCAGTCCGGGCACGGCGATCGCGTCCGTTGCGGTCAACCCGCCGCCGGCGCCACGGGGTTACAGCAAGCAACCGTCCATCCTGACACCGGTCGCCGTCTGGGGTGGGAGGGGCACGGCCGCCGGGGAATTCGACGAGCCGCGCGGCTTGGCGGCCGACGAAAGCGGAAACTTGTACGTCGTTGACAGCAAGAACAATCGGGTCCAGAAGCTCTCGCCCAACGGCGCGCCGTTGCTGATGTGGGGTCACGAGGGACAGGATGCCGGAAACTTCAAAGATCCGGGCGGCATCGCCATCGGGCCGGACGGCTCGGTGTATGTCGCCGACACCTGGAATCACCGCATCCAGAAGTTCGACGCGAGCGGCGCGTTCCTGCTCGAGTGGCGCGAGCAGACCTCGGGCTTCTGGGGCCCGCGCGGCATCACCGTGGCCCCCGACGGGAACTCACTTTTTGTGACAGACACGGGAAACAAGCGGGTCGTGAGCTTCGATACGGCGGGCAAACAACTGACCCTGTGGGGACATGAGGGCTCCAAGCCCGGTGAGTTCATCGAGCCGGTGGGCATTGTTGCGGATGCGAATGGGCACGTCATCGTCGCCGACACCGGCAATCACCGCGTGCAGATCTTCGATCAGAAGGGGACCTTCACCCGGGAGTATCCGGTCTCCGGCTGGGAGGAGTTCTACACCGAGCCGTACCTGGCGCTGTTGGGATCGGATCTGCTGGTGACCGATTCCTACAATCACCGCTGCGCGCGCTACCGCGAAGGCGCGCTCCTCTATGCCTGGGGCAAGAGCGGCAGCGGCAAAGGCGACTTCAACCGTCCGATCGGCATCGCCGCAGACAAAGACGGAAACGTCTACGTCTCGGATATGATGAACCACCGCATCCAGAAGTTTGTTCTGCCGCCGCCTGAGAAGTAGGCCCGCGGACGAGCAAGATTTTCAGGGCTTGCATGCTGAGCCTTGCGGTCAAGGCGCCCACGGCTGATGTCTGATTCGCACTTGAGCGAGGTGGCGCGCTACCGGGTCATCTTTGCCGACTGCGACCCGATGCGCATCATGTACTACGCGAGCTACTTTCGGCTGTTCGAGATCGGCCGGGCCGAGCTGTTCCGCAAGCTCGGGCATCCGTTCCCAGAGTACATCGCCCGCGGCTTGTATCTCGGGGTGATTGAAACGCACTGCCGTTACCTCAAGCCAGCGCGCTACGACGACGAGCTGATCATTCGCGCCGCGGTGACCGAGGTCGGGCGCGCGCGGCTGCGCATCGACTACGAGATCCTGCACGCCGCCGACGGACAGCTCCTGGCCCGCGGCTCTACCACGCACGCGGTGCTGAACGAGGCCGGCCGGCCACAGCGGATTCCGCCGGAGTTCAAGGAAGCGGCCCGCCGGCACGTACGTGCGGGTCCTTAAGGGGGTGGTCAAGAACGAATCTTGCCCCCCCAGTGCACTCAGAGATAATCGCGAACGAGCAGCTCGGCGATCTGCACCGCATTGACCGCCGAGCCTTTGCGGATGTTGTCGATCGTGATCCAGAGGTCCAAGGTGTTCAGCAGCTCGTCTTCACGGATGCGCCCGACACAGGCAGCGTCTTCCCCGACGGTGTCCGTGGGGGTCGGGTAGATGGCGTTCAAGACGTCATCCTGTACGACAATGCCCGGCGCGCTGCGCAGAACATCGGCCGCTTCAACCGCCGTCACCTTCTCGGCCGTCTCGACGTTCACGGCCAACGCCGCGCCGTAGAAGAGTGGCACACGTACGCGCGTAATGCTCACCGGCAGCTCCTCGTCCCCGAGGAGGCGGCGAACGGCACGGACCGTGTGCGCTTCTTCGCGAGACATCGCGCCGGCGAGGAACTCCCCGACCTGCGCCACAACGCTGAAGGCGATGCGGTGCGGAAACACCTTCGGCTCGACGCTGCGGCCGCTCATGAGCTCGACTGTTTGGTGCTGCAGCTCTTGAATGCCAGCACGCCCAGCCCCGGAGACCGGCTCGTATGTCGAGACGACAACACGCCTAATCACAGAGAGTGACTGGAGGGGCTTGAGGACCACCCCCAACGCAGTTGCCGGCGCGTCGGGGCTCACGATCAGGCCGCGATTCACATAGTCTGCAACGCCAGCCGCATTCACCTCGGGTACCACGATCGGCACCCCAGCATCCGCCGCGAACAGCTGGCTGGCATCGATCACCACGGCGCCGGCCTCCGTGGCGCGCCCAATCCATTCGGCGCTCACCTGCTCTCCAGCCGCGAAGAACACCAGATCGGCCCCCTCGAAGCGGGCGCCGTCGAGCGGCTCAACGCGAGCGGTCACGGTCCCACACTGCATCTCGTCACCGGCCGAACGCAAAGAGGCGTACAGCCGGAGATCCGCAATCGGGAACCGGCGCCGCTCGAGCGCCGAGACAATTTCGCTGCCGACCAGGCCCGTGGCCCCAACCACCGCGATGGAATAGGCGGTCTTCTTCATGGCGCGATACGTTGCGTGACGAGCCCGCCCATCTCGCGGCATCCAACGGTTCGCATGTCGGGCTGCGCAATGTCAGCAGTCCGGTAGCCATCCGCCAGTACACCGGCCACTGCCGCCTCGATGGCCTCGGCCGCCTCCGAGTGTCCATATGAGTGACGCAGCAGCAGGGCTGCCGACAAGATCGCCGCCAACGGATTGGCGCGATCGTGACCCGCAATATCCGGGGCGCTGCCGTGGATCGGTTCATACATCCCCCGTGGCAACCCCAGGCTGTTTTTCACCTCACCCAGCGAGGCGGACGGCAACAGTCCCATCGATCCGGCCAGCATCGATGCCTCGTCCGTGAGAATGTCCCCGAACAGGTTCTCCGTGGCGATCACGTCGAAGTCACGCGGGCGGCGCAGCAGATGCATAGCCATCGCATCGACCAGCATGTCCTCGTAGGCCACGTCCGGATATTCCTGATGCACCTCGTGCGCCACCTCACGCCACAGCCGCGAGGAGGACAGGATGTTCGCCTTGTCGACCGAGGTCACCTTCTTGCGTCGCCGTCGCGCCAGCTCGAAGGCACTGCGCATGAGCCGCGCAATCTCCACTTCGGTGTAGAGCAACGTGTCAACCGCCTCACGGCCGTCGGCGCCTTGGCGCTGCTCGCTCGGCTGGCCGAAGTAGATCCCGCCTGTCAGCTCGCGGACGACGACCAGGTCGACGCCGCGGAGAATGTCTGCGCGCAAGGGCGCGGCGCCGAGCAACTCGGGGAAGACCCGCACCGGCCGCAGATTGGCAAACAAGCCGAGCTCCTTGCGCAAGCCCAGCAGCGCCTGTTCCGGGCGCACGCTGGCACGGGGGTCATCCCACTTCGGACCGCCAACCGCACCGAGCAAGACCGCATCCGACGCGAGCGCCTGATGCAAAGTGCCGGCGGGCAATGGGGTATGGAACGCATCGATCGCCGCTCCACCGGCAATGGCTTCGGTGAAGACAAAGTCGAGATGGAACCGAGCGCCGCACGCCTCCAGTACGTGTTTCGCTTGCGCCATCACCTCCGGGCCAATGCCGTCACCTGGCAGGATGAGAATTTTCACACGCCGCTCCTCCTTGGTTGATTGAGTGATTGATCGATTGAATGATTGATCGATTGTTTCTCAGAATCAATCAATCGCCGATCTGCCAATCATTCAATATCTTCTCACGGGCCTTCTTCCGGCAAGCGCCGGTAGGCGGCGCGGCGTTGGTGCAGCTTGTTCAGAGCATTCACGTACGCGAGCGCACTGGCTTGGATGATGTCGCTGTGCACGCCTTGGCCGGTCGCCGTGATACCATCCTGGCTGACCAGGCACGAGACCTCGCCGAGTGCGTCGGTGCCGCCGGTGATGGCCTTGACCGCGTAGCGCTCCAGCTTCGGCGTGATCCCGGTGATCTTCGAGATGATCTTGTAGCAGGCATCCACCATGCCGTCGCCGGTTCCGACATCCTGACGCTGCTCGTCGTCCACCCGCAGCCGGACGGCGGCATGCGGCAAGGTATTGCTCGCCGAGGTGACATTCAGATCCAAGAGCTCGAAGCGGTCGGGCACGCGGACCATCTGCTCCGTGACGATCGCCAAGAGGTCTTCGTCATAGATGTCCTTCTTGAGGTCGGCGAGGGCCTTGAAGCGCTCGAAGGCCTTGTTCATGTCGACCTCGTGCAGCTCGACGCCCAGCTGCTTGAGGCGTTCGGCGAAGGCGTGCCGTCCCGAATGTTTGCCGAGCACCAGCTTGTTGCTGCTGATGCCGACGGACTCGGGGCGCATGATCTCGTAATTCAGCCGATCCTTCAGCACCCCATCCTGATGAATTCCGGCCTCGTGCGCGAACGCATTGTCGCCGACGATGGGCTTGTTGGCTGGCACGACGAGCCCGGTGACTTGGGACAGCAGGCGACTCGCCGGATAGATTTGCTCGGTAGCGATGTTGGTGCGCAGATCAAAGAAGTCCTTGCGCGTCTTGATGGCCATGACGACTTCTTCCATCGACGTGTTCCCGGCGCGTTCGCCGATGCCGTTGATGGTGCATTCGACCTGGCGTGCGCCGTTGCGTACCGCCGCCAGCGAGTTGGCCACCGCCATGCCGAGATCGTTGTGGCAGTGAGCGCTCCAGGTGATCCGTTCGGCGCCCGGCGTGTTGCTGATCAGGTAACGGATGAGCCCACCGAATTCCTCCGGCACGGCGTAGCCGGTGGTGTCGGGGACGTTCAGCACGGTTGCGCCTGCCTTGATGACTTCCGCGAAGACCTCGACGAGGTAATCGCGGTCGCTGCGCGACGCATCCTCGGCGGAGAACTCGATGTACTCGAGATGTTTCCTCGCGTACTGCACCGCCCAGCACGCCGCGTCGATGGCCTCTTGGCGGCTCATCATCAGCTTGCGTTTGAGATGGATCTCGGAGGTGGCGATGAAGATATGAATGCCGGGATGCTTCGCCTTCTCGACGCTTTGGAGGCCCCGTTGAATGTCGGCTTCGCGCGTGCGCGCCAAGCTCAGCACCACGGGCTCGCTGACCGCTTCGGCGACGCGCGCCACCGAATCGAAGTCGCCGGGTGACGAGGCTGCAAAGCCCGCCTCGATGACGTCGACGCGCAGCTTCTCGAGTTGCCGGGCGATGACGACCTTCTCTTCCACGTTCATCGTTGCGCCCGGCGACTGCTCGCCGTCGCGCAGCGTCGTATCGAATATCCGCACTGTGTCCGTGTGGACCGTGTTCCGATCTGCTGTCATTTCGCACCTCCAAAACACGAAGGGCCACGGGGAATCTGCCCGCGGCCCTTCGTGGAACACTGCGCGCCGCGGACAGGGTGCCCGCCCGTGGCGCCTTCGGTTGCGTAATATCTTTTACGCTCCCCCAGACGCACCGGGCGGGCCGAGAAGCAGCAGCCCCAACAACAAGGACCCACGTGCGTTGTGAGAGAGATTCATTTATCAACTCATGTAAAGGATGCTCGGTGGCTTGTCAAGGCAGTGCCGCTTCCCTCCTTGACCGAATGCTACTGGCATTCCCGGCGACGGATTCTTGCGCCTCGGCCGTTTAAGCATGCGAAAGGAGATCGACATGAGGATCGATCGATGGTTAGTGATGGGTACGATGCTGCTGTTCCCCGCCGCTGCGTTTGCCGAGAATCCACCGAGCCCGGCGGAGATCGAGGCGGAGCGCGCCGCGCTGTTTGCACAGGCGGACACCGACGGGAGCGGTGCGCTGTCCGTGGACGAGTTCAAGACCTTCGAGTCGCTCGTGCGGGACAAGATGACAGAGCGACATTTCACGCATCTCGATACGAACGGCGACGGCGCCGCCATTCTCGAGGAGTTGCAGGCGGATCACCCAGGTCCGGGACCCGGCCATGGTCCTCCCCCGTGGAATCGGTGACCGCCGCTCTGGTTAGTCGGCGCGCATAGCGTCGCACCGCGACCTCACATTCGGTACCATGCGCCAGGAGCACACCGGACTGGCGCATGGTGCCGGCGCGCGACTGGACGGACGGGTTTTGGAAGACTCCGATGAGACACTCATGTTCAGGACCGGCACGGGCGACCGTGACGCTTTCCGCCAGCTCATCGAGCGACACCTTGGGCGGATGGTCGCGTTTGCCGGTCGCATACTCGGCGACCACGCGGGCGCCGAAGATGTGGCGCAGGAGACCTTCCTCCGTCTCTGGACGCACGCGTCACGCTGGCAACCGACCGCCCGCCTCAGCACGTGGCTCCACCGCGTCGCGCTCAACCTGTGTCTCGACCGCCTCGGGCGTGCCCGCGACGTGGCACTGGATGACATCGCGGAGCCACGGGATCCCGGGCCCTCACTCATCGCGCGCATGCAAGCGCGCGACATTGGACGTCACGTGAATGCCGCGCTCGCGGAACTGCCCGCCCAGCAGCGTGTGGCGATCACGCTCTGCCATTACCAGGGACTCCGCAACGCGGAGGCGGCCGACGTGATGGGCGTCAGTGTGGAGGCGATCGAGTCACTGCTGGCGCGCGGGCGGCGGACGCTGCGCACGCGTCTGCGTGACCTCCTGCCGGACTTGCTCGGAGAGGACGACAGGCATGCCGATGGATGATCGCTCGCAGATGTCCCTCGCCCGACTGCGCGCGTTGCTCGACGCCTACGGAGCGAACCCCGATCGCTGGCCGCCAGAGGAGCGCGACGCGGGCCGCACACTGCTCGCGCAGTCGCCGCAAGCCCAACTCTGGCGCGACGCCAGCGCACAACTGGACGCTCTCCTCGACCTGGCGCCTGCGGCTACAGCATCACCCGCACTCGTCGAGCGCATCCTCGCGGCCGCGCCTCAGGGGGAAAGCGCCGAACATGCAATCACCACCGTGCACGCGCCGCGTCTCGCGCCGTCCCGCCCGAGTCGTCAGCTCGCGCGGCGTTCACGTGCGTGGCGCTACGTCGGGGCGGCGCTGCCACTGGCCGCCGCGGCCGCGCTCGTGCTCTGGCTGTGGGCCAAACCGTCGCGCACACCCGAGCGCACGGACGTCGCGGTCGCCGATCTTGGGACGTACGATGTGCCAACAGATGTCCTGCTTGCCGTACCCAGCGTAGAGGCGCTTGATAGCGTTCCGTCCTTCGGCTGCACGGGTGCTGGACTCGGCTGTCTCGACTCTGCGCCGCTGAACAATCAATCCGCCCTGGATGGAGAGACGTACGTATGACAAACCTACGCATGACTGTTGCAGTGTGTTTCATTCTTCTCGCAGCTCCGCTCCAAGTGGCCGCGCAGCCAATGGAGCCTCCGATGGAGGGCGGCCCGCCGGGGATGGGCGGCCCCACCTTTCTTGAGAATGTGTTTCCGCCCAGTCTGATCATGCGCCACCAGAGCGACATCGGCCTCACAGACGCACAACGCGAGACGATCACCAAGCAGATGGAGGAATCGCAGAAGACGCTCGTGACGCTGCAGTGGGACGTCGAGCGGGAATCGGAGAAGCTCGGGAAGTTGCTTGCGGCCGAGCGCGTCGACGAGGCGGCCGCCCTGCGCCAAGCCGACCAGGTCATGAGCGCCGAGGAGCGGCTCAAGAAGGCGCACCTCACGCTGCTGATCCGGATCAAGAACGCGCTGACGCCAGCGCAGCAGCAAAAGCTCCGGCAGCTGCGGCCGGAGCACCACGGCAGCCCGCGACACGCGGACTGAAGCCGAACTGGGTACACTTGTCTCCCAGGAACAGTTGGCGCAGAGCGACGCCAGCCTGGCGTCCAACCTCATCAGTCTCTACATCCGCGAGCGCCTAGCCACCCTCGAAGCGAAGTTTGCCGCCCGCGGGTAAGGCCGGCCGCTCCCGGGTCATTGGCCGCGCTCTCTGGCGGCTCAGGCCGCCTTCTCCGGGCAGTTGATGACTTCGACCGTCAACCCCTGACTTCCCGGCGCCAGCTCCACGTTCAACTTCTCGAAGCCGATGATGTGGCCCGCGGCATCCTTCATGAAGATAGTGTCATCACCTGCTTCCTCGCAGATATCCTCGCTCTCCGGATCGCCAAACCAAACCGTGAGCGTCTTGCCGAATGCGTCGTAGTACACTCTTACTTTGTCCATAGAAGCTCTCCAGATTTGACCTTATCGGCAGGATAGGTGGTGATGAGGTAGCCGATCCCATCCGCTCGCTTAACCACTGCACAAACCCACCGTGGCGCGACCTCGCGATGAAACAAGATCACATTCGGGTCGTGAACGCTACGGCGCACCACGTCGGGCTCCGACAACGTGGCGATCACCTCCGAGATTCGCCCACGCATCGGCGGGTGCTTGATCGTCGTAATGCGTTCCCAGTGTTCCCCGGTGCACACAACGCGAAAGCCAAGTGGCGTCAACACGTCGATGACCAAAATGGGCTGTGCCATCAGCGATCGGTATCATGCCACGACCAGGTTGATTCGGATAGGGCCGCAAGCCGGGCGGGACGCGCGGGGTGCGCGACCCAAATGTCGGTATGGTGAAATGGGAGGTTTCGACAGAAGAGCAAGAGGGAACTGCGACAATTCGGACATTCCGATTCCAATCTCTTTTGTCAGTCGCACTGTCCGATCTGACGCAACGTCCGCTTGCACGCTTCACCCTCTGAATTGCGTATTACCAGCACACGGGAAACGCCTGTCCCATGCAGTAACGGGCGTGGCGCTCATCCTTGATCGTGAAGATCTCCGCGCCGTCGCTCTTTCGCTCATCCCTCGCACTCACGAAGCGTGTCGCGGGCCCGTTTGAGGTCGGGCGAGGCGAGCTTGGTGTAGATGTCCACCGCGCGCCGGGCGTAGGGCAGGCCCTCCGCCTTCTTCTCCTGCCGGGCCAGGGCCTCAGCGATGCACCGGCAGTTGGAAGCGATCAATTCCTGGCGGCCCACCTTTTCGGACAAGGGCAGGGCCTCGCGGGCCAGGGTCTCGGCCCTCGGCCAGTCTCTCCGATCCAGCGCCAGCCCAGCCAGATTGCCCGTTGTACCAGCCACTGTTTCGGCGTGACCGACCACACGGGCCACACGCAGGGCCTCGCGATAATCCCGCTCCGCCGCCGCGTAATCGCCGGAGAGCTGCTCGACTTCGGCGAGGGTGTTCAGGTCGATGGCCACGTCCTTGCTCTCAGCGGACAAGCTGCGGTCCAGTTCGAGAACCTCGCGGCAGGCAGTGATGGCTGCGGGGTAGTCCTTCTTCAACGTGTGCCCGAGACCCCGCAACTGGATGGCGGTGGCGCGCTCGCGGGCACCGGCCTTAGCCTCGCGCCAGTGCGACGCTGCCCGCTCCGCACAGGCCAGCACCGCGTCCGGCTGCTGGCGCAGGTTGTGAACGGCGCCCGCGTGGTAGGCCCGCCAGCCGGCGGTGTCGTAGTCGCTGGCTGCCCCGGCCTTGGCTTCCGCTTGCTGGCTGAGCGAGAGCCATTCATCCCAGCGGCCCGTGAACTCGAGGAATTTGGAAAGCGCGCCGCACACGGTCTGGAGCCGTTCATTCGGTCCGGCGAGAAAGAGAGGCAAGGCCGGGGCCACCGTGGGCCAGGCGGCATCGAGCACCGGGAAGCAGTCGTGCTTGCTGTAGCCGTTTTCGATGATCAGCGCGTAAGCGCGCTTCTCCAGCCGGCTGCCGCTTTCCGCGACGACTTCAGGCCGTTTGCGCCGGAGGAACTCGGCGACCATTGGCACGAGCACGAAGCTTCTCTCCTCTTTATCCGGCACAACCAGGGCGCGGTTGGAGAGATCGCTCAACGCGCCTTGGGCGGCGGCTTGGTTGAGGCTGGCGAGTTCGGCGATGAACTTCACTTCCATGGCTGTAGTGCAATGGGTGAGCGCGGCGAGGACCCTGGTTTCATTGTCGCTGAAGGTGTCCAACAAGTCACCGAAGATGAACTCAAGCGGGTTGTTTCCCGGCGGTGCGTTCCGCAGGAAGTCGAGGGCCGAAGCGACGGTGCGGCAACGCCCGAGTCCAAGCTGGCCCGCGACCCAGCGGATGAGCAGCGGATTGCCGCCGGTCTCCTCGTAAAGGGCGCGTTGCTCCCGTTCACTGGCCTGACCCAGCCGCTGATGTTGCCGGCCCAGTTCGGTAATAAGCGCGCTGGCGGCAGGCCAGTCGAGACTGTCGAGCCGGACGACGACAGCGCTCGCATCGGCTCGGCGGCGGCTGGTGGCGATGGCGCTGCACCCGCGAGGCAGGCGGTTGAGGAAGGCGAAGAGCTGGTCGCGATCAGGTTCCGGGAGTGTCTCTAAGTTGTCGAGCACCAGTAATACGTCGCTGTCGCTAAGAGCGCGCAGGACGAGATCGGAGCGTTCCTTCTCTGGAGATTTTACGAGATCTGGCTGATCAAGTTCGCGCACGATGGCATTGAGCATTTCCAAGTAGCCCGGCAGCACAAAGGTGCCCAGCGAGCGCTGACCATCGGCGGTGAGTTCGCGCTCCTTCGAGGAGA
>Ga0315286_10007059_pt1 | contig 10957 bp, 8 predicted proteins | sample YL17G10_0_MG_FD_205038 | JGI IMG/M metagenome (GOLD analysis project Ga0315286, IMG submission 205038) | Sediment microbial communities from Yellowstone Lake, YNP, Wyoming, USA - YL17G10_0 | ecosystem: Environmental > Aquatic > Freshwater > Lake > Sediment | place: USA: Wyoming | collected...
TCGTTTTGAAGGGATCGAACATCGCCTCGAATTTGTCCGGGAGCTTCGGGGCGTCCGCTATTATAACGACTCGAAAGGAACCAATGTGGGCTCCGTGGTCAAATCCCTCCAGAGCTTCTCAGAGCCCATTGTCCTGATCGCTGGGGGAAAAGACAAGGAAGGGGACCTCAGCCCGCTCAAGGATCTGATAAGGAGCCGGGTGAAGGGCATGATCCTCATCGGAGAAGCAAAAGGGCGGATGGCCAGAGAGCTGGGTGGGTTGACGAAAACAGCGACGGCAGAGACTCTCGAGGAGGCAGTCCTTCTTGCCCAGGGGACGGCAAAGGAAGGGGAGGTGGTTCTTCTCTCCCCAGCCTGTTCGAGCTATGACATGTTCAAAGACTATAAGGAGCGAGGAAAGGTTTTTAAAGAGGCCGTAAAAAAACTTAAACACCCAATCACAAATAAATCTCAATGGACAAAATGAGAAATTCCAAACAAGAGCGTTTCTGTCAAATCCCCCCAGCCCCCCTTTTCTAAAGGGGGGTGAGGAGGGATTAAAAACTCTTAGGGTTTTCGGAATGATGAAGGGAAAAGGCCGTTTTGATTACATCCTGTTGATTGTGGTCCTGGCCCTGGTAGGGATTGGGATCGTCATGGTTTACAGCACCAGCGCGATCCTCGCCGGAGACCGCTTTCAGGACCCCTACTATTTCTTAAAACGGCAGTCCCTTTACGCAGGGATCGGTTTTGCCCTGATGATCATGATGATGTTTTTCCCCTATCAGATCTTAAACCGGTTTGCCTATCCCTTACTCATCCTCAGTATTTTGACCCTGATTGCCGTCCTGATCCCCGGCATCGGGGTCCGGGCAGGGGGTTCGATGCGCTGGCTGAGGGTCTTTACGTTTACGTTTCAGCCCTCGGAATTTGCCAAGCTGGGTCTGGTCATCTTTCTCGCTTATTTTCTGGCCAAGAAGGAGGAAAAGATCCGGAGTTTTTCTTTTGGGTTTTTACCCACGATCCTTATTTCGGGCCTGGTCATTGGTCTGGTTTTGAAGGAGCCTGATTTTGGGGCGGCCTTATTTCTGATGGTCATGGTTTTTCTCCTTCTCTTCCTGGGCGGGGCACGGGTGATTTATATTGCCGGAGCCGTACTGCTCGCCATCCCCGTCGTCTACTACTTTCTGACCAGCGCAGCCTACCGCTACAGGCGGCTGATGAGCTTCATCCGGCCCTGGGATGATCCCACGGGCACGAGCTTTCAGATCATCCAGTCCTTTCTCTCCTTTGGTTCAGGAGGTCTCTTTGGATTGGGCCTGGGAGAGGGGAAACAGAAGCTCTTCTTCCTGCCGGCTCCTCATACGGACTTCATCTTTTCGATCGTCGGAGAGGAAATGGGATTGGCCGGCGCCATGGTCGTCGTGCTCCTCTTCTTTATCTTCACCCTGAAGGGCATGCAGATCGGCACCTGCGTGGGAGATCGGTTCGGTTCCTATCTCGGCCTGGGGCTGACCCTGATGATCTCTCTTCAGGCCGTGATCAATATGGGAGTGGTGCTGGGGCTTCTTCCAACGAAGGGGTTGACTCTCCCTTTCATCAGCTACGGAGGAACATCCTTGATCGCCAACTTGGTCGGCGTGGGGATCCTTCTCCACCTTTCAACGGTTGGGGAACGGAAATGAGGTGTGTGATTGCCGGAGGAGGAACAGGAGGCCACCTCTTCCCGGGTATTGCTATTGCCGAGGCGTTTGCAGAGAGGGCGGCGGGGAATGAGGTGTTATTCATCGGGACAGAGAGAGGCATCGAGATGAGGGTATTGGCTGGAGGAAAATTCCCATTACGGACCATTCAGGCCATGCCCTTGAAAGGCAGATCATTTCCGGCCAAGGTCAAGGCTTTAAGGTCCATTCCCGTGGCCGTCTGGGAGGCGTTATCCATTTTGAGGGAATTCAAGCCTCAGGTGGTCGTGGGGGTCGGAGGCTATGCCTCCGGACCGGCACTCGTGGCCGCCTTTTTGCTCGGCCTCCCAAGGGCTATCCATGAGCAGAACATGGTGCCGGGGATGACCAATCGCATACTCAAATGGTTCAGCCAGCGCATCTTCGTCTCTTTCGAAGAGACGAAGAAATATTTTCCGGAACCGAAGACGAGGGTCACGGGGAATCCTATCCGGAAGGAGTTCCTCTCCTGTCTGAGCCATTCCCGGCAGAGGAAGGAAAAATTCACGGTTCTCGTCTTCGGAGGGAGCGCCGGGGCGCACCGGATCAATGAGGCCATGATGGAGGCCTTGAGTTTTATCCAGGGGATCAAGTCCGTTCTCCGGTTTATTCATCAGACGGGCCGGGAGGATCTCGAATTCGTTTCGAGAGGCTATCGGGAGAAGGGAATCGATGCGATCGTCAAGCCTTTCTTTGATGACATGGTAAGCCAATATGAGGCTTCCGATCTCGTCCTCTGCCGGGCGGGGGCGAGCACGATTGCCGAACTCGCGGCTTGCGGAAAGGGGTCCATTCTGATTCCCTATCCCTTTGCGGCTCACCAGCATCAGCTCATCAACGCCCGGAGGCTCGTGGATCTCGGGGCTTGCCGGATGATTCAGGATAAAGATTTAACTGGAGGCTCTTTGGCTCAGGCCATTCTTCATTTCCATTCCCATCCGGAAGATCTGAGGACTATGGAGGAAGCCATTCGAAGGGTCGCCCGACCCAAGGCGGCCCAGGAGATCGCAGATCACTGCTATGCCCTAATGGGAGGATAGCGCAAGGCTGAAGGGGGAAGGCAAGAGGCAAAATCATTCGCCTTAAGCCTCAATCCTCTAACCTTGAACAGGAAGTTGAATTATGTATCGCAGGGGAAAGATCCAGCACATCCATTTTGTGGGCATTGGCGGAATCGGCATGAGCGGGATTGCCGAGGTGCTCCTCAATCTCGGCTACCACGTCAGCGGTTCGGACATGAAGGAATCGGAGGTCACCCGCAGGCTCCAGGCTTTGGGATGCAAGATTTCCGTCGGCCACCGGAAGGAGAACGTGAAGGATGCGGATGTGGTTGTTGTCTCCTCGGCCATCCGCAAAGGGAATCCTGAGGTGGAGGTGGCTGAACAGAGGCTCATTCCGGTCATCCCCAGGGCAGAGATGCTGGCAGAGCTGATGCGGATGAAGGTTGGAGTTGCCATTGCCGGGACCCACGGCAAGACGACCACCACTTCGCTGATTGCGACGGTCCTGGCAGCAGGGGGGCTCGATCCGACCGTGGTGATCGGGGGCAGGCTGAACAGCCTGGGAAGCAATGCGAGACTCGGGCAGGGGGATTTTCTGGTGGCAGAGGCAGATGAGAGTGATGGTTCTTTCGTCACGTTGATGCCCACCATTGCCGTGGTCACCAATATCGATCCGGAACATCTCGATTATTACCGCGGGATCGAAGAGATCAAGGAGGCCTTTCTCCAGTTCGTAAACAAGATCCCGTTTTTCGGGTTGGCCGTGCTCTGCCTCGATCATCCAAACATTCAGAGCCTCATTCCAAGGTTGAAGAAGCGGTTTACGACCTATGGATTGACCACCCAGGCCGATTTTCAGGCAAAGGAGATCGTCTTTGAGCGGCTCACAACATCCTTCGATGTCCTTCATCAACGCAAGGAAGTGGGCAGGCTCAAGATCCAGATGCCAGGGCTTCACAATGTCTACAATTCTCTGGCGACCGTGGCAACCGCCTATGAGCTGGATATTCCCTTCCGGACGGTGCAAGAGGCCCTCCGGGAATTCGGCGGGATTCAGAGACGATTCCAGATCAAGGGGGAAAAACAGGGCGTCCTGGTGGTCGATGACTATGGCCATCATCCCGTGGAGATCATGGCCACGCTCCGGGCGGCGCGGACGGGCTGGGAGAGAAGGATTGTGGTTGTCTTTCAGCCCCACCGGTATACCCGAACCCAGGCCTTGTTCCAGGATTTTTTAACCGCCTTTAACGACGCAGATGTCCTTGTCCTGGCCGATATCTATCCGGCAGGAGAGGACCGGATTGAAGGCGTTGAGGCAAAGAGGCTGTATGAAGGGATCCGGGATTATGGCCACAGGGATGTGACCTATCTTCCGGATAAAAAGGAGATCGTTGAGCATCTCCTTCGAACCGTCAGATCAGGAGATCTCGTCATCACCCTCGGTGCAGGGGATATCTGGCAGGTGTCGGAGGAGCTGGTCAAGCGGCTCGGATAAATCGATTTCAGATTTCGGAATGCGGATTTCGGAATCAAAGAGAATCGTTTCGAACTCGGGGAATTTTTTTAATCCGCATTCCGCAATCCACAATCCGAAATTGCGCAAATGGAAAGGGACTTTAAGGAAGAGATTCACGGCCTGACAGAGGGGAGGGTGCTTTTCGATGCCCCGATGAGACGCTTCACGTCGATGAGAATCGGAGGCCCCGCAGAGTGCCTGATCTTTCCGAAGGATGTCAATGAACTGAGAAAGGTTGTCCTCCATGCAAAGAAGAGAAGGATTCCCCTTTTTATTCTGGGCAAAGGCACCAACCTGATTGTGAGGGACAGGGGGATTCGTGGATGGGTGGTGAGCCTGACAGAGGGGATGAAGGAAATCGATCGGGAAGGGGAGGTGGTCGAGGCGGAAGCAGGTGCCACCCTCCAACGACTCGTTCGATTTTCGGTCCAAAAAGGCCTCACAGGTCTGGAGGCCTTCTTTGGCATTCCGGGAACGGTTGGAGGAGGATTGGCGATGAATGCGGGCGCCTGGGGTGTCGAGATGAAGGATGTCCTCCTGTCTGTCTCCTTCCTCGATGAGGACGGGGAAGTCGTGGAACGTTCCAGACCCAGGCTGAAATTCGCTTACCGGAGGCTCGATTTTCCATCTTCCTGGATCATTCTGAAGGGACGTTTCCAATTGAAGAGGGGAGCGAGGGAAGAGATGCTCGAACGGATCAAATCTTTTTCGGAGATGCGTCGGAAGAGTCAATCCCTCGATTATCCGAATGCCGGTTCGATTTTCAAAAACCCTCCGGAGGGTCCTGCGGGAAGATGGATTGAGGAAGCGGGTCTAAAGGGATGCAGAATAGGGCAGGCGATGGTGTCCGATCTCCATGCCAATTTCATCGTTAATTTGGGAAAGGCCCGAGCGAGGGAGGTGATCGATCTCATCGAATGGGTTGAAAGGAAGGTTTACCAGGAGAAAGGGGTCTCTCTCGAAAGGGAGGTGAAGGTGATCGGGGAATGAAAACAGATTTCGGATTTCGGAATGGGGATTTAGGAATTTGGGGAATCAATGATTGAAAAATCAATCTCTAAAAGCATGAAGATCGGGGTCCTGATGGGGGGTCTCTCCCGGGAGAGGGAGATTTCCCTCAAGACCGGAACAGCCATCCTGAAGGCCCTACGCGAAAAAGGATATAAGGTCCATGGCATCGATGTGGGTCATGATATTGCCGAGGTCCTGGTCCGGGAGAAGATCGAATGTGCCTTTACTGCCCTCCACGGAAGATTCGGAGAGGATGGAACCATTCAGGGGATGCTCGAGTTGATGAGGATTCCCTATACGGGCTCAGGGGTGTTGGCAAGCGCCTTGGCGATGCATAAGATCGTGTCCAAAAAGATCTTTCTCTATGAAAAGATTCCGACTCCCTCCCATGAGGTATTTTATGGGAGAGAGATCGCGGGAGATCGAAACCTGCGCATCTCTCTTCCCCTGCCTGTCGTGGTTAAACCGGCAAGGGAAGGCTCGACCATCGGGATTTCCATCGTCAAAAAAGAGGAGGAGCTCCTCCCTGCCCTGAAGCGGGCGGCTGAATGCGACGAAGAGATATTGGTTGAGGAATTTATGAAGGGGAGGGAGGTCACGGTGGGTATCCTTGGAGACGTCTCGCTGCCCATCATTGAAATTGCTCCCAAGAGCGGGTTCTACGACTATCACTCAAAGTATACGAAGGGAGAGACCCACTATATCATCCCTGCCCGGCTTCCAGAGGAAAAATATCTTGAGGCCCAGGAGGTGAGCCTGAGGGCCTTCCAGGTCCTGGGTTGCTCCGGATGCGGTCGAGTGGATGTGATGACCGATGAAGACGGAAATCCCTTCGTCATCGACGTGAATACGATGCCGGGGATGACCGAGACAAGTCTGGTGCCTCAGGCCGCCCGGCATGCAGGGATTTCCTTCGGCGACCTGGCCGAGCGGATTCTGCTGGGCGCCTCACTAAAAATCTAATCCCCCCTCCCCCCCCTTTACAAAAGGGGGGGAGGGGGGATTGTGAAGAGAAGGAGGAATTTACGAGACGGTTTTGGAAATGGTTTCGCCCGAGCGAGAGAAAGAAGAGTCAGGGGGATGAGAGGTTTCAGGGCCTCTTAGGAAAGTCGGTGCGGGTAGCTGCTCAGCTTCTCCTTCTCTCCCTTTTCCTCTTTATCAGTCACTGGGTGTATGTTCATCTGCTCGAAGATTCCTATTTTCGGGTGAGGGAGGTTGAGATCGAGGGATGCAGCAAGATCAGCCAGGAAACGATACGGTCCCTCATCATGATCGAGGGGATGCCCAATCTTTTTGCCCTCAGGCTGGAGGAGATCGCCAAGGGGTTGGAAAAACATCCCTGGATTGATCACCTGGTGATCAGGAAGGTTTTCCCCAATACGGTCAAGATTCAGATCGAGGAGCGAAAGCCCATGGCGATCCTTCAATTAGAAGAACTCTACTATATTGATGCCAAGGGAGTCATCTTTTCTCCGGTAAGGGATGGAAATGGGTATAATTTCCCCTTTCTGACAGGGCTGACCCGGCAGGCGCTTGATAAGGATCCGGAGGTGTCGAAAGACCTCCTCACAAAAGCCCTGGACCTTTTGAAAATGATAGAGAGAGAGAAGATTCCGCCCCTGGAGGAGGTTTCCGAAATCCATATGTCCCGGTCCTTCGGAATTGACTGCTACACCCAGGCCAATGGTTTGGAAGTGAAGATGGGGAAAGATTCCTTTGGCGAGAAATTGAGAAGGTTATCGATCGCCTGGTCAGACCTTCGGAAGAGAGGTTTATCCACCATGTCCATCGATTGCAGTGATTTAGATAAGATTGTCGTCAAAAAATCTCACGGAGGGTGAGGTCGGAAAGGGGGTGAGACACCTGTGGCAAAGAAGGATCCATTAGTGGTCGGACTCGACATCGGAACGACAAAGATCCGCACCGTGGTCGGTGAGTACGTGGAGGGTCAGATTAATATCATTGGCCTTGGAACCTCTCTCTCGAAGGGGTTGCGTAAGGGAGTTGTGATCAACATCGAGAGCACGGTCCAGTCGATCAAAAAGGCGATTGAGGAGGCCGAACTCATGGCAGGATGCCATATCACGTCGGCCTATACCGGCGTTGCCGGAGGACATATCAAGGGGATCAACAGCCACGGCGTCATTGCCGTAAAAAATAAGGAGATTGGTCCCGCCGATGTCAAACGGGTGATCGATGTGGCCAGCGCCGTGGCCATCCCGATGGACCGGGAGGTGATTCATGTTCTCAAGCAAGAGTTTATTGTGGATAATCAAGACGGGATCGTGGACCCCGTCGGCATGTCCGGAGAGAGGTTGGAGGGCCGTGTCCATATTGTCACAGGGGCGATCACCTCAGCCCAGAACATCGTCAAATGTGCAAACCGTGCAGGCCTTGATGTGGATGACATTGTCCTCGAACAATTGGCATCGAGTGAGGCAGTGGTCAGTCAAGAGGAGAAGGATCTCGGGGTGGCCATTGTGGATATGGGCGGAGGAACCACGGACCTCATTATCTTTTCGAACGGCGCCATCAAACATACGGCAACGTTTCCCTTGGCCGGAAACCATATCACACACGACATTTCCATAGGCCTCCGGACACCCGTGGAGGAAGCTGAGAAGATTAAAATACGCTATGGATACTGCTTGCCCTCCCGGGTGAAGAGGGATGAGACCATCGAGGTCCCAAGCGTCGGCGGAAAAGAACCCCGCGTCCTTTCGAGGCAGACCCTGACGGAGATCATCGAGGCCAGAGTCGAGGAGATCCTGACGCTGGTGAACGATGAAATCGTGCGAATGGGATATGAGAAACTCATCGCTTCGGGGGTCGTCCTGACCGGCGGGAGCGCGATGATGGAGGGGATGTCCGAACTGGCCGAACAGATTTTCAATCTGCCTGTTCGAATCGGAACACCCATCGGGATAGGAGGGCTGGTTGATCTCGTCAACAGTCCCATCTATGCCACAGGAGTGGGTTTGGTTCTTTACGGCAGCAAGAGTAAAGACCAGAGCCGGTTCAAGGTGGGGGAGAGGAATATCTTCGGCAAAGTCACCTCTCGAATGAAGGGATGGATCAGAGAATTCTTTTAAGAGCGGAATAGTGGAATAGTGGAATAATGGAATGAAGACGTGAAGATTCCGTAGGAATTTAGCCCATCATTCCAGCGTTCCATCCTTCCATTCTTCCAATTTAAAAAACGAGGAGGGGAAAGATGATCGAATTCGACGAGAATAAGAATTTGGGCGCCAAGGTCAAGATCATTGGGATCGGAGGAGGAGGAAACAACGCCATCAATACCATGATTTCCGAACAGCTCTCCGGTGTGGAGTTCATTGCCGCCAATACCGATGCCCAGGCCCTTGGGAACAACTTGGCTCCCATCAAGCTCCAATTGGGCGCCTCCTTAACCAAGGGGCTGGGTGCCGGAGCCAACCCGGAGATCGGGAGAAAAGCTGCTCTGGATGATGTGGACAAGATCCGCGAAGTCTTACAAGGGGCGGATATGGTCTTTATCACTGCCGGGTTGGGCGGTGGAACAGGGACCGGCGGCGCACCGGTGGTTGCAGAGGTGGCCCGGGAATTGGGAGCTCTGACCGTAGCCATTGTGACCAAACCCTTCCAGTTTGAGGCAAAGAAGAGGATGAAACAGGCGGAGGAAGGGCTGGCCAATCTCAGGATGACAGCGGACGCCCTGATCACTATCCCGAATCAAAGACTCGTCAGTATCAGCGGAAAGAGCATGACCCTTCTTGAGGCCTTTCAAAAGGCGAATCAGGTTCTCTATCACGCCGCCAAGGGCATCTCGGACATCATCGTGGGATACGGAATCATCAACCTCGACTTTGCCGATGTTCGGACCATCATGTCAGAGACAGGCTTGGCCTTGATGGGAACCGGGATTGCCTCCGGAGAGAACCGGGCGATCGAAGCTGCCCAGAAGGCGATCTCCAGTCCCCTCCTGGAAGATATCTCTATTGAAGGGGCCCGAGGACTTCTCATCAATGTTACCGGGGGCCAGAACATGACCCTCAATGAGATCAATGAAGCCACCACCCTCATCCAGAAGGAAGCCCATGAAGAGGCCAATATCATCTGGGGCATGGTGATCGATGAGAAGATGCATGAGGAGATTCGAATCACTGTGATTGCAACAGGCTTTGGAAGAGAGGATGAAAGGATGATGCCTCGAACCGTTGCGGAAAAGGGAAAACTGGCCGATATCTCCACGATCAGTATTCGGGATAGTCTGAGAGAAACTCCCAAGGCGAACTTCAGGGTGACTCCCAGGGAGAACTTCAAGGAAGGCTTCAGAGATCATTTAAGAGAGGGCGCAAAAGAGATCGACCGCGGGAAACCGACCTTCATGCGTTTGCCAAAGGGAAAGGTGAAGGAACGGTTTGATGAATTGAAGTTAGTCGAGACTCCTGATTTCTCTATGGAGGAGGATGACCGTTTTGACATCCCGACGTTTTTGAGAAAACAGGCCGACTGAATCAGGCGGGCGGTGAGTGGCAGGTGGCAGGTGGAAAGTGATCAGTGGCGGGTAATCGTCGTTGAATCGTAAATGAAAAAACTTTCCATCCATACATGAAATTCTGTTATATTTAGTTTACGACAATCCACTTTCCACTTTCTGCTGGCGAAGATGATTTCCCGGAAGCTGATTCAGAAGGCCGAAGCCGCCCTTGAAAAAGAGCGGGGGACGGTCCGAAAAACATGGGGTGGAAGAATTTCGGTATGTCTCATCTATCCAAACACCTACTATGTTGGCATGTCCAACCTTGGGTTTCAGACGGTCTATCAGTGTTTCAACGCGGACGAGGGCGTCGTCTGTGAAAGGGCCTTTCTCCCCGATCCCGAGGATCTCAAGGAATATCAGGAAAGTCACACACCTCTCCTCTCCTTAGAATCACAAAAACCTATCTCTGACTTCGATATCTTAGCCTTCTCTATCTCTTTCGAGAACGATTTTTTAAACATTCTTACCCTTCTAAATTTAGCCCGTATTCCATTCGAAAGCCGCCATCGGGGGGAAAGGGATCCATTGCTGATTGCGGGTGGGGTTGCTGCCTTCATCAATCCTGAACCCATCAGCGATTTTTTTGACCTTTTCGTCCTTGGCGAGGGAGAAGAGGTCATTCATGAATTTTTAGAGACCTACCGCCAGGCCTTTTCGGAGGGGGGACGAAAGGAAAAAGACGATCTGCTTGGAGCCTTAGGTCGGGTCGAAGGGGTTTATGTGCCCAAATTTTATGATGTGACCTACCAGGAGGATGGAAGGATCGAGGGAATGACTTCCAAGGCTGGATTCCCCTATCCGGTCAAGAAAAGATGGATCCGGGAACTCGACCGGTTTCCGTCCCGATCGACGCTCTTCACACCGGATACGGAATTTAAGGGGATGGCCCTTGTCGAGGTGAACCGGGGATGCCCCAGGGGATGCCGGTTCTGTGCGGCCTGCTTTGTTTATCACCCCTTTCGAAATCGGAGCCTTCCCCAGCTCGAATCCCTCTCAAAGGCCTCCCTTTTGAATGAACACCGGATCGGTCTCACAGGGACCGCTGTCTCCGATTATCCCCAGCTCCTTCCGTTATGCGAGAGCATCCTTTCCCGGGGGGGAGGGATTTCATTAAGCTCGATAAGGGTCGATGCGGTTTCATCTCCTCTCATCCAGCGCCTTCATGAAGGTGAAGATCGTACCCTCGCCATTGCCCCGGAGGCAGGCT
>Ga0315286_10007060_pt1 | contig 10957 bp, 11 predicted proteins | sample YL17G10_0_MG_FD_205038 | JGI IMG/M metagenome (GOLD analysis project Ga0315286, IMG submission 205038) | Sediment microbial communities from Yellowstone Lake, YNP, Wyoming, USA - YL17G10_0 | ecosystem: Environmental > Aquatic > Freshwater > Lake > Sediment | place: USA: Wyoming | collected...
GTTTTATCTAACTCATGTTTATCCACTTCTCCAGACATATGTAAATCTCGACATGGGTGTACGGGGCTGTAGTATATAGATATCGATCGTTCAGTCAGGGGTAAGAGGAATTGCGGCATTCCTGAATAAACAAATGCCGACCGGGAATGGGGTAAGCATGCGAAGAGAGATTATCATCATCGGCGGGGGCATAGGGGGGCTATCGGCGGGCACTTACGCCGCGATGAACGGCTATAGGACTCGTATATTCGAGATGCACTCTCTTCCTGGCGGCGTCTGTACATCGTGGCGCCGTAAGGGCTACACATTTGACGGCTGCATACACCACCTGGCTGGCTGCCGTCCGGGCTCGCACTTCCATGATTTATGGGCAGAGCTGGGCGTCATGCCGGGGCACGAGGTCTTCTACCCCGAAGAACTCGTGCGTCTGGAGGGGCCGGGCGGCAAGAGCGTTACCATTTACACCGACCTGGACCGTCTAGAGGAGTCCATGGCGCGAGCCGCGCCAGCGGACGCCAAGACAACCGGGAAGTGGGTCAGCGCCATGCGCCGGCTGGCGGGAACGGACGTGACCGAGGCAGGGCTGATGAGCTGGCGGGAGAAGCTAGCCCTGCTGCGTTACATCCCAGAATTCGCAAGCTGGGGCCGGTACACGCTCGACTCCTTCGCGCTCAGGCGCCTTCGAGACCCTTTCCTCCGCAAGGTCTGGCCTTCCATGCTCTACGACACGCCGTCGAACCCGCAGATCATTCAGATGAACCTGCTGGCTGCCTGCTCGAACGGCGACTACGGCTGGCCCGCAGGCGGCTCCCTAGCGTTTGCTCGTAGGCTTGCTGAAAGGTGCCAGCAAGCAGGGTGCGAGATTCACTACAAGGCAAAGGTAGAAGAGGTGCTTGTCGAGAACGACCGCGCCGCAGGGATAAGGCTGGCCGATGGGACCGAGGAGCATGCGGATGCCGTGATCTCTAACGCGCCGGGATATCCGACCATTTATGGGATGCTCGGGGGCCGGTATACGAGCAAAGGGATCAGGCAGTACTACGGGAGCCCGGTCGACGAGATAGGCATGGGCATCCACGTGTCGCTGGGCATCGACATGGACCTCTCCGGCGAACCCCACGCGATTGTCAGCTTGCTGGAAAAGCCCGTCCTCATAGCCGGCCAAGAGCGGGACCGGTTGAACATCGAGATCTTCTCATTCGATCCGTCTATGGCTCCCGCCGGAAAGACATCGTTGAAAGTCACCTTCAAGACCGGATACTCGTTCTGGAAACAGCTCTACTCAGACCGTACAGCGTACGACGCCGCGAAGCAGGCGGCCGCCCAGGCGGTTATTGACGTGCTGGACAAGAGGTTCAGCAGCCTGGCGGGGCGCATCGAGGCGGTGGACGTTGCCACCCCTATTACGACGGAGCGCTACACGGGCACCGGGCACGGATTCAAGATGAGCCCGTTGACCTTCCTCAAAGGCGCGGCGACGGGCAAAGGTCTGAGCATGACGCTTCCCGGATTACAGGACTTCTATATGGTGGGCCAGTGGGCGGGGACGCCTGGGTTAACGATGGTGACGGCTATGGGGCGCAAAGTGATAAAGTCGATCTGCGGCGAGGACGGTAAGACTTTCCTCCAGCGCCCTGCAAGTTGAGCTACAGACTACGGGCTACGTAATTGGGAGGTTTCCTTGAAAGGAATCATCGTCTACAGGAGCTGGTGGGGCAGCTGTAAGAGGATAGCGGAGGCCATAGGCAAAGGGCTTGCCGAGTCGGGGCACCAGGTCGAGGTCGTCTCGATCGAGGATGCCGGTGCGCCCGACCCCTCACTTGACTTCGTAGTCGTCGGCGCGGCTACACGCTGGCCAGGCGCATGGCCTAAGATAAAGCGATACGCGAAGAAAGTGCTGAAGGCAGGCCCGCCGGGGAAGCCGTTCGCGACGTTCAGCACCGGTGGCTCCCTAAGCACAGACAAGCCAAACATGCAGGCCGCAGATATTCTCTATGAGACTCTCGAAAAAGGCGGATTCGTGGCTCTAGCGCCTGCTCTTAAGATATCTATGGAGGGGTACCGCGCGCCGGGGCGCACCGAGGATGATAGGGGCACTCTGCCCGAAAGTGAAGTCGCGCGCGCCGAGGAGTTCGGGCGCGAGCTGGGAGCAAAGCTATCCGTCCGCTGATTTTCAGATCTAGAATACCCGAGGCGGCCGAAGATGGGCAGGAAGAAGACCCCGCAGGAAGGCGGGCAATTGGCAGAAGGCTACCGGAAGCGGAAGATTCCGGCAACGCGGCTCGTCGGAATGGAAATGGTCGACATCGGCATGAGGACCCATTATGTCAGCGGTCTATTGGAAGTCGATGTCACCGAAGCCCGGCGAATCGTGGGCGATAGCAAGGCAAGGGGCACCCGCGTATCGTTCACGGCTTGGATAATCAGGTGCCTAGCTGTTGCGGCTAGGGATTTCCCCGAGGTAAACGCTTTCAGAAAAGGACGTAACCTGTACCTGTTCGAGAATGTAAACGTCGGAATGCCCATCGAGAGAGAATTCGAGGGTGAACTAGTGCCGCTCCCTTATCTGATAAGGGACTGCAATACCAAGAGTGTTCTTGAGATAACCAGGGAAATCGACTCTGCAAAGGAATCGGGGGCTGAGCAGGGCATGGTCATCGGCGACAGGCACTCGGCGGCCATTGCGAAAATCAGCAGATGGTTACCAGCGCCTCTCCGCAGGCTCGGAGCGCGTGTGTTCATGAGGAACCCCGTAAGGAAGCAGGAGACGATGGGTGCAGTTGTCATTACGGCGGTCGGCATGTTCGGCAAGACCGGCGGTTGGCCGCTCCCTATACCGATCGGACACCCGCTGGCTGTGGCAGTCGGGGGCATATCCCGCAAGCCGGCTTACATCGGCGACGGAGACCGCCTCGAACCGCGAGAACTCCTCGATGTCACGCTTATGTTCGACCACGACGTAATCGACGGGGGCCCGGCAACCCGTTTCAGCGCCCGTCTCGTCGAGTTGATGGAATCGGCATACGGGTTACAGCAGCTATGAGCGCAAGGTTCCACCGATAGGAGGGGTTCGAATCCCACCACCCGCCATCAATATCTCGCTTTGTTAAGGCGGGCTTGTACGGTGTCCACTAACGCACGTTCCTAGATCTGAATCCGCCCCTCGATCTTGTGGGGACAAGGTGTACAAATAGGGAATCTTCGGTCCAATGCTAGAAATTGATCGTTTTCGGCGGGCTGACGTTGGCGCATACACTTGAAAATCAATATTGCTGGAGAGTCCGTGGGGGTTCGAGTCCCCCCTCCGACACCATTTAACCCCCACAGTGTCTGCTTACCCTCAACCTCCGGCGCAAAAGTCCGGTCCACGCTCGCCAGAATACATCGCCTGGGGAGGGCATGCGCGAGGGCGCCCGTTTTGAGTTTGTTAACGCTGTTGACGAATTCAATGAACGAAAATAAGGGGTAACTATCCCCACACAATAGAAAACACGAGGCATGGAGGTGAGATGGAGAGGTCAACCGGCGAGCAGCCGCAGAATCCGGCCAACCGTGCCGGAGAGGAGCGGTTCGTGGTAGAATCACAGCGTTGGAAGCGGCAAATGAGGAATATCGGTTGTATAGTAAGGACAGTTGGTATTCAAGCTGGGTAGCAGAGACCAGGGGGTTATCATGAGAGCTCACCGCCTGACAATCCGTCCCTTTATTCCCTTGGCCTTGGCGCTGGCCTTGGCACTGGTCCTGGTGCTGGGAGTTTTTCCGCCGGCCGCAATGGCCGGGTTACAGAAAATCACGGAAATTTCGCCGGCCGAGGTGAAGATAGGAGACGTGGTTACCTTCAGGGGAGAGAATCTCGAACCCGAGGGCATCGTAGTGTTCCATGGAGCCGAGGCCACGATTGTTTCGTGGAGCAATACGCTAATACAAGTGAGGGTTCCAGATGACGCCTGGGGCCCGGGGTGCAATATCTATTGGCCCGATGGCTCATCTCTCTATTGCTGGGACCCCATGGTGAAGCCTTCCATCAGCAGCATCATCCCGGACTCCGGCAAGGTCGGTGATGTCGTGACCATCCAGGGAGGAGGGTTCGGGCCAGAAGATTCCAGGGAGTACCGCGACCTGGTCCAGTTCTGGGCGAGCGGCCAGAGCGCTAGCGTACCCGCCAGGGATTACCTGTCCTGGACGACGAACCAGATAAGGTTCAAGGTGCCTAATGCGAGCCTAGGGATCTATGACGTGTGGGTGTCCAAGGAGTACTCGTATTTCGCGGATTCCAACTGGGTGCGCTTCAACGTGACCACGGTCAGCCCCCCTCCGCCTCCATCGGGGGAGACGAGCCGTACCTGGGGTTCCTGTTCAATAGGAGTGCCCCAGGCGGCGCAGACTTGGTACTTGGCCGAGGGCAGCACGGGACCTGGGTTCGAGACGTGGGTGCTGGTCCAGAACCCCAACAGCGAACCCGCGAACATCGATGTGACATTCATGACGCCCTCGGGTGCGGTGCAGGGCCCGAAGGAGCAGATCCCTGCCAACTCGCGGAAGTCTTACAACGAGGCGAGCTTCGTGAACAACACCTGGGAGGTCTCGACTAAGGTGACAAGCGACAGACCCGTCATCACCGAGCGCGCGGAATACGCGAGCGACCGCAAGTGGGCGCACGATTCGATCGGAACGACCGCGCCGTCGCAGACGTGGTTCCTGGCGGAGGGAAGCACGGGCATCGGGTTTGAGACCTGGGTACTTGTCCAGAACCCGAACGCTGAGCCGGCGAAGGTGAACGTTACGTACATAACACCATCCGGCGTGATACCGGGCCCGAGCGAGACCCTGCCCGCGAACTCCCGCAAGAACTTCGAGGTGTTCAGTACCGTGAAGCATGTCGACGAGGTTTCGACGATTATAACCAGCAATAAGCCGGTCGTTGCCGAGCGTGCAATGTACGGAGATGCGAAGTAGCTCGTAAGAGCCCGATTGGATAACTTAGACTGCGCCGTCTCGGCCAGTCAGAATTACGACGGATTGGTCCCGCGTTTGCCGGACGAACGTTCATAATCCAGTTTTAGACCATTTTCGTATCCGGGGGGCTCATGTATGCGACTGTTCAGGACTCCCGCGCCTGAGGCATCAGCTTACCCGCGAGCCTCTTGGCGAGAGCCACCAATGTGATGACCACCGGTGCGGCAGGCGAGTCCTGGATTACCGAAGCATCGTACAAATAGAGGTCATCCAACTCGGTCTTCAGGTCTACTATATAGGTCATGACCTCTGCGTCGCGCGCTTCTAGCACTACCCTGACCTCTCATAGGCCTTCGCCGTCTATGTCGCAGAGCGCGAGCTTAGCCCCGCAGGCGGCGAGCACCTTTGCCGTAGCCTCTCCCAGCCCGCGGGCCGCTCCTGTGATGACGACCACTTTGCCGGTGAAATCAGTCATGGCTCTCCCTTGCCTATTTTCATCCCAGGTAGTCTTCTCTAATAATATGCTATGAACGAACGTTCTTAGAGCCGGATCCACCCCTCAATCCTGTGGGGGTTAAGTTGAGTCCTCCCTCCGACACCACCGCATAGCGTATGTAAAGTCAAAGCCACCTGGTTGTATCACCGGAGTACTTCAAGCTGGTCCTGGACGGGCTCCGCTCGAGGTAGACTGCATATCACCAGGAATGGCCGCCCCTGTCCAGTGGTTAATAGATGGCATGGATGCGCTGAGGTCTTCAGCTGCGCGACAGTCCGGGGGACGTGAATCGGCGGATGAAAAACGGTCGGATGGAGAGTGTGATTGCTATGCTGAGAGGGGGGAATGTCAGTAAAATAAGGCCGGGTGTGGTTGGATAGTCCAGCCGGTCGGGGGAACCGGCCTGATAACGAAGGAGCCAGCATCATGCAAAAAAGCAACGCGGTGAAGAAGGTGACTGCGTTTGTTGGGACTCCCAGCAAGAAACACACGTACAACGCCGTTCGCGAGTTCCTTGAAAGGCTGGAGGCACTTGGCGGCGTCGAGTGTGAGATTGTCACTTTGAGCGATTACAACATCGGGACGTGCAGAGGGTGCAAACTGTGCTTCGAGAAAGGTGAGGAGTTCTGCCCCCTGAAAGATGACCGGGACGTGCTCATCGAGAAGATGATGGCGTCCGATGGCGTGGTCTTTGCGTCGCCAAACTACTCGTTTCAAGTCTCCGGGTTTATGAAGACGTTCCTCGACAGGCTCGGCTTCTCGCTGCACCGTCCCCGATTCCACGGCAAGACTTTCACGAGCATCGTCGTCCAGGGCGTCTATGGAGGCCGGAAGATAGTGAAGTACCTCAGCTTCGTGGGAAGAGGCCTCGGGTTCGACGTAGTGAAAGGCAGTTGCTCCACTGCTTTTGAGCCAATGACGCAGAAGGAACAACAGAAGCGGGACAGGGTTCTCGCCAGTCAGAGCAAGCGCTTCCATAAAGGACTGTCGAGGCCGAGCGATCACGCGCCTTCGCTGTTCATGCTGATGGGGTTCAGGATGGGCCGGACGAGTGTCAGGCTCACGCTCGATGACAGCAATCGAGACTACACGTATTACTCGGAAAAAGGCTGGTTCGAGTCAGACTACTTCTATCCAACCCGCCTGGGTGTGCTGAAGAGGTCAGTCGGCACTCTCTTCGACTCGATCTATACCCGCAAATATAAGGCAAGGGCCGACCAGGAGTCTTACAGTTCGAGCCCGTGAGCCGACTCCATCAGCTCGATGAGCCTGGCGCTGAAACGGGTCGCCGGACCGCCGTCTATGACATCGTGATCGAACATCAGCGTGAGGTCGAGCATATCCCGAGCCTGGAGCTCGTCCCCCTCCCCGGTATAACGAGGCTTGCGGGATATGCCGCCGACGGCGACCACAAGCGGTTGCGCGTTCGGGATGGGCAGCGGCCAGCCACCCGACTTTCCGAACATCCCGACTGCGGTGACGCCGATCGTACCCATCATCTTATGCTTCCTCACGGGATTCCTAAAAAAGACCCGCATCCCGAGACGGCCCAGAGGTCCCGGCAGCCAGACTGCGAGTTTCGCTATTCTCGCCGCCTTCCTGTCAGCGATAACGAGGTCCTCTCCCACGTCTCCTTCTTTTACGCTCGCAATCTCACGACTGATATCGAGGACGCTCTTCGTATCGCAGTCTTTGACAAGATAAGGGAGGGGGACCAGCTCTCCCCTGAGATCTCTTTCGACCATGATCCCGATGTGTACGGTTTCAAACACGTACACGCTCCGGCCCTTTCGGTACGCGTTCACCTCGGGGAATTCTTTCACGGCGGACGCCAGGCATTTCATCAACCAGCCGGTAAGGGATATATAGGTGCCACCGCTCTTAGCCTCGTTGATCGTCCGCCTGGCTTCGGTAACATCGACCTCCAGGAACCCTTTTACGAAGTGGGCCTTCACGCCCATACTCATCGCTTGTATTGCCAGTAAACGAGTCGCCGGGAGCCTGGTTTTCCTGTAACCTTCGACCAAGTCGCGCTCCTCTACCTATACTGAAAGCATAATGCACTGCTGCTTGAATGCTACCAGACGGGACTTCTCTGCGACCAGACTTTCAGACTTTGGCATAAGCCTATTAATGACTGTATTCCCGCGTATTCTGTGTTTTAACACTTTGGTACCTTGGTTGGTTGCAGGACATTTTCAGGTGTAAAATAATGCCCATAACAACCAACCCTATAGAAAAAGGAAGAATATCAAAACTCCAATCGCTGATTCGAATGGGATGGTTGGGTCAGCTGGGACCCGCCACTTGATGGTGCGAAAGTCCTTGCTCGTCTGCGGAATCCTGTCTTCTCTGCTCTATTTCGCCATGATTACCGTCCTTGGACCGATGCGATGGGAGGGCTACAGCTTGCGCTCTCAGTGGGTCAGTGAGCTGTTCGCATTCGGCGCTCCATCGAGAACACTGGTCGTCCCGCTGGGCATCGTATATCAGGTCCTGATGACCGCCTTCGGATTGGGCGTCTGGTTATCTGCTGGTCGAAATCGCGCGCTTCGCGTCGCGGGAGGTCTGCTGGTCGCATACGGAGTGGTCGGCTTAACGGCGCCGTTGTTCTCAATGCACATGCGTGAGTATTTGCAGATGAACGGGCCAACGCTGACCGATACCATGCACCAAATTCTCACGGGGGTGACCGTGCTCCTCATGATGCTCGCCATCGGGTTTGCAGCTGCTGCTCTCGGAAAGCGGTTCCGCTTCTATTCGATCGCGACGATTGTGGCATCCCTCGTGTTCGGCGCTTTGACGATGCCTTCCGCTTCACGGGTTGAGAAAGACCTGCCGACGCCGTGGACGGGGCTGACGGAGCGCATCAGCATCTGCGTTTTCCTTATATGGGTCGTATTATTGGCCATTGCTCTCTTACGCGCCCCATCGGACAGCTCGAAGACTTGAAGAGTTTGCTTTTACTATATGGTTGAATTGATTAATACGATATTCATCTGGATGCTTTATGATTTGGCGATGTTACGTGAGAGATACAAGTACATCCAAATTGATGGTATCCAGATACGCCTGAGATATGTGTAGATAATTCCTGAGCTAAAGGAGGGTCGATGGTGGAAGGGGGAACACGGACTGAGGCCGGCGGCAGGAAGAAGCGGCGCTGGCTCGTGGTCCTCATCGTGGTCGTCGTGGTGATATTTCTGCTGGCCGCGGCGGGAGGGGTATACGCGCTGCTCTTCACGAACGCGACGCACAAACTCGTGGTCGGCGAGCTCGATCTCTCAAACGTCCCCGACGGGACGTATGAAGGCGAATTCAGCGTGTATCACGTCAACGGGTCCGTCAGGGTGACCGTCGAGGACCACAGGATAACGAAGATCGAGAACCTGGGCGGCAGCTCGAACAGGAAGCAGGTCGACAAGGCGCTTGACGAGGTCGTCGAGGAGCAGTCGCTCCGGGTCGACACGATCAGCGGCGCGACCGTGAGTCAGAAGGCCGCCCTGAAGGCGGTCGAGAAAGCCCTCAAGGGCCAGGCTGAGTAGCGCCGCCTCCCGGCGTCACGAACTCTGTCACCGGCATGATGCCGGCGCAAAGTCAAAGCTTCTCCAACAGTATTTTGATCAACGACAAGCCGTTTTCTTCACTTGCTGTCGTGCACAGAAAAAGAAGCTCCCTCGGAATCAGGCTTGGGGGCAAAATAAGTGTTCTTAACGCGGAAGTAGTTGCGCATGACAAATGCCAGGGGGCGGCGGGCGGGGTAAGTATATCTTGGGAGAAAGACCAGGCGGTTCAGCTTTTCAAAGCCTTCAAGCATATCGGCAGCGTCCCATGAAACCGTTTCACCCTGTCTTGGGAAGTTCCAGGTGTTGAATTTGCGAGCCAGTTGCTCGGTACGGAAAACCGCTTCAAAATGCAGAGGGCCTTTGATTATCAGCGGTTTCATCTGGGAAGCGCATCGCACGGCCTCCGCAGCGGTTGAACGCAGCCTTGCCCTTCCCTCCTCCAGATATTGGAGGCTTTTTTCACCGCATGTATAGGTCGCCTTGTCTTTATCCACCACCACCGCTTTGGCCCAGGGCAAGGTTCGCAGGGCCTGTTGGACGGCCACGGCCTCACCCGAGACAAAACCGATGGGGATGCCCAGTTCCCCCAGGTAGCCGCCGTAGATATCCATCTCACCCACAGGGGTGCCGTTCAACCTGAGTTCCGAGAAAACCCCATAGTGCGTGTGGGGGAAGAATGCATCCGGGGTACCTGATGCGGCGTGAATGGCCACATAGAGGACCAGATCGATTCCGGTAATATCGCCGTACAGGGAGGGCTTGACGTAGTGGCCGCCAAGGTATTCCGCCCTGGAGTCCAGTCTGCTTACCAGGCAGTTGAAACCTACTTCATGGGTGTCCTTGACCCTTACCCTCGTTGCGCCGCCATCATAAGCCCCGCAGATCACCCGGTTCACGTCCTCGGTGAGACAGGCACGGCCATACTGCCACTCACTGGTTCCCATACGGCACTGCCTCATCCGCCAGATGCCGAAACTCCCCTCGATATCCGCAAAAACGCCCACGTACATGGCAGGTGCTCCTGAGTTAATGGCCTTAGGCCAGTATATCCTTCCAGGTATCAGCGTCAAATGCGAGTTCGAGAGTGAATACGGTCGGATAGAGGGTATGATTGCTATGTCAGGAGGGGCATATGGAGGAATGCCGGTTAAAAGGTTCTCGTCCTTCAGAGGGACTGTTCTCTCTTGAGAAGGAGCATGCTCGCACAATTACCGCATTGAACCGAACAGGAATATTGACCCTTCTTCCACGATCGGAAAGTTCAGGGGTGATTGGAATTGACGGAAAAGAGTATCCTGTACCAGCCCAGGAACAGCTGCAGGAAGTATTTACACACAATAAGGAATTGGTTGACAGGAAAATGCGACAAGGATTTACTCAACTTCAGTTAACGCCGATCGCAATGCCGACATCCCAACTTATTGAGCTGGTAAAAAATGCTGTTCTTAAACATGCCACAGCCGGAAAAATCGTACAAACAAAACAGAATTCCACGGATGCTGATATTCCGGTTCGTGTCAATACTGGTAAACCGCTCTGGATATGGGACACGGTACGTCAAGCAGTGGATACTCCTGATCTTGTTTATTTTCCTCAAGCCTATATCGATAAAAACCATCAGGGATTAACTAAAGAAGAAGTAATGCAGAAAACACGCTTATGTGCCGTGCCGGGCTGGAGTGTGGGGCTCATTGAGCCTATACCTATCATGCCGCAACAAGGACAGGGTAAAACTGTAGGAGGAAGAAGACAGCTGGAGGCTTACTCTACTCCTCGTGATTGTTTACAGACTTTAGGTACACCGACCTATCAGGGAGAAACGGGATGGACACCAGAAGATTTTATTACCCACTTTATAACTCAGCTTGAAACAACCGATCAAGTAAGCCATGACCGGCATGACAGCAATGCCTTGTGGTTGCTTGGTTCGTATATGCCA
>Ga0315286_10007061_pt1 | contig 10957 bp, 11 predicted proteins | sample YL17G10_0_MG_FD_205038 | JGI IMG/M metagenome (GOLD analysis project Ga0315286, IMG submission 205038) | Sediment microbial communities from Yellowstone Lake, YNP, Wyoming, USA - YL17G10_0 | ecosystem: Environmental > Aquatic > Freshwater > Lake > Sediment | place: USA: Wyoming | collected...
ACGAGCGACGGGACCCGGTCCTCCACGATCGCCCGCGCGAGGAACGAGTCGGGTCCGACGAGCTCGGGCGGCCCGACGACCTCCACGAGGTCGCGCGGACGCATCCGGTCCGCGAGGGGCGCGTCGAGGGCCGGCGCGCCCGGGGCGTTCCGGTCTCCTTCGTCGTCGAAGAGGTCGCCGGACACCCGACCCGCCGCCTTTCTACCGGCCGGCCGGCCGCTGCTCGAGCGTCTTCTCCAGCTGGTCGAGGGCCGGGACCTGCTGGCCGCTCGTCTTCAGCCTCGCGAGCAGCTCTCGCGCCTTCGCCGTCTCCCCCTTGTCGATCCCGAGGACGACGATCTTGTTGAAAGTCGCCTGCCAGTGGCCGGGCGCCACCTTGAGCGCGCGGTCGAACATCGCGAGCGCCTTGTCGAAGTCGCCGAGGCTCCGGTAGGAAACGCCTAAGTCCGTCAGGATGTTCGGGTCTTCTCCCTTGACCTTGAGCGCCCGCTCGTAGGCGTCCACGGCGAGCCGCCAGTCTTCGGCATCGTAGGCGGTGTTCCCGAGCTGCACGAGAAGGTCCGCGTTCCCGGGGTCCTTCGCCAGGGCTCCCTCCAGCTCCGTGATCCGCTGGCGGAGCGCCGGGTTCATCGAGATCGACGGCGCGCCGCCGCCCGAGCCGGGAAGATCGCGGGTGGCGCCCGCCTGGACGCTCTGAAGGCCGGCATGGGGGTCCGCCGGCGCCACGGCCCCGCCGCGCCCGCTCCGTTCCAGGTAGAGGTAGGCGGCCGCGAAGCCGAGAAGAAGGCCCAGGGCGGTGAAGAGAACCCGGTCCCCCCACGCGGGCAGCGCGGCCCGAGACGTCGCAGCGGCCGCGCCCTTTTTCGCGGCCGGCCCGGCGGGGGCGGGAATGTGGTCGTCCTGTTCCGAAATCATCGCTCGTCTCCATCCTCAGGTTCCTTCGCCGGAACGGCGGACCAGGAACCGGCCACCGCGCCGACGGCCGGGGCGAGCGCGGTCGCCTCCCAGGTCCCCGTCATTCGTCGCTGCGAGGGAACCACCCTCCCCCAGAATCGGGCGTCGAGACCCCGCTCGCTGTCGATCCGCTCGAGAGAGAGCCGGTCCGCGACGAGCGTGCCGCGGAACGAACCGCGGAAGCCGCCATCCATCGTGTAGTCGCCCCAGACGAGCGTCCCGTCCAGGACGAGGCGGAAGACGGCGCGGCGCGGACCCGGATTGATCGTGACGTCCCAGCGGCCCGACAGCGGGTCGTCCGCCGAGCGGCCGGCCTCGCGCCGCCGGAGGATCTCCTCGCGGAGCGATGAGATCCGCCGGACCCGGTCGGCGAGCCGCGCCGAGAGGATCCGCCGGCGCTCCTGCTCGCCCCGGACGCGGGCTTCGGCGTCGGAAACGGCGTCTTCGGCGTTCGCGACGGCCTGCCGGTCACCGGTCCCTTCGCGGACCATCCGGGCCAGCTTCTGGACGGCGGCGGTCAGTTCGCCCTCGGCGCGCGCGAGGCGGTTCGTGGCCCGGTCGAAGTCCTCGATGTCCTCTCCGGCGCTCTTCCGCTCCAGATCGAGCCAGATCGAGAGGAAATCGAGAATGCTCTCGGGGCGCTGGGGGCCGGCAGATCGGGCCGGCACCGCGAGGGTCAGCGCGAGGAGCAGCGAGGCCGCCGCGGTCCGCAGAGACATCCGGTGGACTATACGGGACAGCGGCGCCCGCCGTCGCGGCGGCTGCCCCGGTCAGTGATCGCGGGAGGCCGGCCGGCGACGGACCATCGAGCGGCCGAGCGCCTTCTCGACCTCCGACTCCACCTCGTGTTCCGTCAGGCTGTTGATCTGCGCGATCTCGGAGACGATCAGGTAGCGCGCCCGCTCGAACATCTTCTTTTCGCGGAACGAGAGCGCCTTCTGCTTCTGGACCCAGCTCAGGTTCTTCAGGACGTCGGCGATCTCCGTCAGGCGGCCGGAGCGCATCTTGTCGAGGTTCTGCTTGTACCGGCCCTTCCAGTCCCCGGTCGGCTGCGCGTCGCCGGTCTCGAGGACGCGGAAGACGCTCCCGACCTCCGTGCGCCGCGTCAGGGGGCGGAGGCCGATCCGGTCGGAGTTCCTGACGGGCACCATGACGCGGGAGTTGTTCGCCATCAGCCGGAGCTGGTAGCAGGGCGAGGGGGAGCCATCGAGCAGAGACTCCTGAATGCGCTCGACGACGCCGACTCCGTGGTTTGGATAGACAAGCCTGTCGCCGACCTTGAACGCCACGGCTGATAATCCTCCTCCCGGAATGGGAACGTCAGCCTACTCCGGTGCCTGTGACACGTCAATCGGTGCCGGAGGAGGGATTCGAACCCTCACGGCCTTTCGGCCAGGGGATTTTGAGTCCCCCGCGTCTGCCGTTCCGCCACTCCGGCTTTCCGGGCCCTTCTATTCTAGGGGTTTACTCCCAGTCGAGCCGAACGAAGGCTCCGGCGTGTGCGATCAGGATCCCCGCGATCGTCCCGAGGACGTTCCAGAAGATGTCGTTGATGTCGGCCGCCCGGGTCGGCAGAAAGAGCTGGACGGCCTCGATCCCGACGGAGAAGAGGACGCCCGCGAGGAGGACGTCCATGTCGTTGCGCCACGGCGAGCGCCCCTTTCCGTCGAGGAACTTCCAGCCGAGGTAGGCCCACACCGCGAACATCGCGAGGTTTCCCGCGATCCCGACGACGGCGAAGAGGAAGCCGTTCGAGAGAATTCCGCGCCGCGTGGCGAGCGCCGAAAGCCGCTGGAGGTCCTCGAACGGGGCGAGGTTCGTCCGGACGCCGGGCCGTCCCTGGACGAGGAGGGTCAGCGCGAGGACGACCGCCGTACAGACGGCGAGCAGGATTCCCTGGACGACCTTTCCGACCCGGACCCTCTTCACCGCGCCCGCCCGGCCGTCCCTTCCGGTGCGAAGAGATCGAGAGAGAAGACGGGCATCATTCCGCCCACGACCTCGCCGCGGACGTTCCGCACCGGCCGTCGCGCCAGACGGCGGAGCCGCGCGAGGCGCGATCCCCCGGCGAGGCCGAGCTGCCGCATCACCTCGACGGTCACCGCGTCGCGCCCGCGCTCGGCCCCGTCCTCGATCTTGAGGGCGATGCCGACGGCGCCGTTCACCGGCAGCGCCACCGCGAGACGGGATGGCGCGCCGACGGCATAGACCCCTTCGGCCCCCTCCTTTCCCAGAAGGTCGCCGCCGTACTCGCGCATGAGGCTCGTCGTGAAACGCCCGGTGCCCGCGACCATCTCAGGGACCTCCGTCATCGCTCCGACGATCCGGCGCCGCGCGGCGAATTCCCGCGCCGATTCGCCCGCGAGCCGCGGCCCGACGACGCGCGCGTACGAGAGGGCGAGGTTGTAGAGGGGGACCTGGTAGACGGGAACCGAGCAGCCGTCGACGCCCAGGCCGATCCGCTCCTCGGGAACCCCCGTCATCCGGGAGACGACGTCCAGGATCCGCCGCTGCAGGGGGTGATCCGCCCGCCAGTACGTCGCAGGATCCTCGCCGAAAAGCTGGCAGGCCAGGAGCATCGCGGCGTGTTTTCCCGAGCAGTTGTTGTGGAGGGAGTTCGGCTTCTCGTGCCGGAAGGAGAGGGCCCGCGCCGTCTCCTCCCGCATCGGCGCGTGCGCGCCGCAGTGGAGGTCGTCCGCGGTGAAGCCGCCCCGCCGGAGCAGCCCGAGGACGGTCCGAGTGTGGAAGGGCTCGCCGCCGTGCGAGGCCGACGCGACGGCGATCTCTTCGGTCGAGAGCCGGTAGCGCCGCTCGCCGCCGGCGGCCAGGAACGGGGTGAGCTGGAAGGGCTTGGCCGCCGAGCGGAGAAAGACCGGCTGGAGCGGATCGCCGGCGGCGGCGAGGAGCCGTCCGTCCGCGGCCACGACGGCGACGGAGCCGCGGTGGACCGACTCGACCCGTCCTCCCCGGGTCACGACGAGGAGCGCAGCGCTCTGCGGCAGGACGGCCCGCCGGAGGTTCGGGGAGGTCATGCCGCGAGCTTATCGAAAAGGGCACGACTTTCATTGACCAACGCACACGGGGTCCCGACAATCGGAGAGATGCCCGCCCCGATGCGACCGTCGCCTCCGCGGCCCCCGGCCGTCGCGGTCCACGAAGGGTTCTTTCTCTCCGAGTTCCTCGGGGAGCGGGTCCTCGACATCGCGCGGCGGCCCGTGGGGCGGATCAGCGACCTCGTGGTCGACACGGGCGTCAAGTCCCCGTTCCCGAAGATCACCGGCCTTCTCCTCCGGGACCGCTTCGAGACCTTCGTCCTGCCGTGGGAAGACGTCGCGATCTTCCAGCGGCGCGCGGTCCGGACGCGCCTGTCGCGCGAGGACCTCATCCATCGCGCCGCCCTCGAGGAGGAGATCCTCCTGGCCAAGGACCTCCTCGACAAGCAGATCGTCGACATCAACGGCGTGAAGGTCGTCCGCGTCAACGACCTGAAGCTCGACATCGTCTCCGGCGACCTCGTCCTGACCGCCGCCGACGTGGGGCCCCGGGGCTTCATCCGTCGGGTCTTCGGAGCGGGCGTCACGCCGCGGGGCGGGCGCTTTTCCGACGCTTCGATCCCTTCGCGGCTCATTCCCTGGGACTCCATGCAGCCGCTGACGCCGAAGCTCGACCGGCTGGAAACGACGATGCCGCACGAGAAGCTCGCGCGGCTCCACCCGGCCGACCTCGCGGAGATCCTCAGCCAGGTGCCCGTTACCGAGCGGAGCGGCATCTTCCGGAAGCTCGACGTCGAGACCGCCGCCGAGACGCTCCACGAGCTGGAGCCCGAGGTGCAGGTCGAGCTGATCGAGGAGATGCCGGCCCCGCAGGCCTCGGAGATCCTCGAGCAGATGCCCGCCGACGAGGCCGCCGACGTGCTCGGCGACCTCTCCGGCGAGCAGGCCCGGGACCTCGTCCAGCTGATGGAGAAGGAGGCGGCCGAGGAGGTGACCGAGCTCCTCGCCCACGACGAGGACACGGCCGGCGGCATCATGGGGACGAGCTACGTGACCCTGCTGCCCACGCTCACCGTCCGCGAGGCCCTCGCGCGCCTCCGGGCCCTCGCCCGCGAAGGGGAGGTCCTCACCTATTTCTACGTCGCCGACGAGCGGGAACGGGTCGTCGGCGTCCTGTCGGTGCGGGAGCTCCTGGCTGCGGACGACGGCCAGACGCTCGACGCCGTGATGACGGCCCCGGTCCGGACCGTCACGCCCGACGTCCCGGCCGAGGACGTCGCCGAGACGATGTCGAAGTACGACCTTCTCGCCCTCCCCGTCACCGACCCCGAAGGCGTGATGGCGGGCCTCATCACGATCGACGACGTCTTCGACCGCATGAAGGAGCGGCCCGCGCGCCGCCGGAGGAGCCGCTGACCGCCCCTCGCTCCTCGGCCGACCTGCGCCCGGCCGTCCCGGCCTGGCGCCGCCGGCTGACGCTCTTCCTGGCCGTCCTCGGGCCCGGAATCATCACGGCCAACGTCGACAACGACGCCGGCGGCATCGCCACCTATTCGATCGCCGGCGCCCACTTCGGCTATTCCCTCCTCTGGACGATGATCCCGATCGGCCTGGCCCTCATCGTCGTCCAGGAGATGTCGGCCCGGCTCGGGGCGATCACCGGGAAGGGGCTCGGCGAGCTGATCCGCGAGAACTACGGCCTCCGGATCACCTTCTACATCCTCTCGGCTCTCTTCGTGACCGACATCGGGAACACCGTGGCCGAGTTCGCCGGATGGGCCGCGGCCCTCGAGATTTTCGGCGTGCCGCGGTGGCTTTCCGTCCCGATCGGGGCGCTCGCCGTCTGGTGGCTCGTCGTGAAAACGAACTACAAGACCGTCGAGAAGATCTTCCTGATCGCCTGCACGGTCTACCTGACCTACATCGTCTCGGCCTTCTTCGCGAAGCCCGTCTGGCGGGACGTCATCCAGCAGACCGTCGAGCCGCATATCGAGTCCAACGCGGCCTGGATCCTGATGATCATCGGCCTCGTCGGGACGACGATCGCCCCCTGGATGCAGTTCTACCTGCAGTCGTCCATCGTGGAGAAGCGGATCGACGCCGAAAGTTACCGCCTGTCCCGGTGGGACGTCATCGTCGGCTGCGCCCTGGCGACCGTCGTCGCGTTCTTCATCATCGTGGCGTGCGGCGCGACGCTCTTCCCGCGCGGGATCCGGATCGAGGGCGCCGCCGAGGCGGCCATGGCCCTGGAGCCCCTTGCCGGAAAGTGGGCGAAGGCGCTCTTCGCCTTCGGCCTCGCGAACGCGTCGCTCTTCGCCGCCTCAATCCTTCCTCTGGCGACAGCCTACTCGGTCTGCGAAGGGCTTGGCTTCGAGGCGGGCGTCGACAAGAGCTGGCGGGAGGCGCCGCAGTTCAACACGCTGTACACCCTGCTGATCGTCCTCGGGGCAGGCGTCATCCTCATCCCGCGCGTGCCACTCTTCCCCGTCCTCTTCCTTTCGCAGGTGCTCAACGGCCTCCTCCTTCCCTTCGTCCTGGTCTTCATCTGCCTTCTGGTGAACCGCGCCGACCTGATGGGAGAACACGTCAACGGGCGCGTCTGGAACGTGGTGGCCTGGGGGACCTGTGCGGTCATGATCGCCCTCACGGCGGCTCTCGTCGTGACGACGGTCATTCCCGGTCTGACCGGAGCGAACGGGCACCTTCCCGGTCCCTAGACGGCCGTGGGAACGTTCATTGCTTCCGTTCTTTCCAGACGGCCGACTTCGGCCTGGAGTCCGTATTTGAGGACGGTGGAGGGTAGAAAAATGAAGCGAAATCTCTCGTTTCTCCTGGTGGCGGCGGTGGCCCTCGCGCTCGCGGGCCCCCTTTCGGCGCAGGACCGGACCGGAACCTGGGAGATCACGGCGTTTGGGGGCGGATATTTCGGCGGGACGCTCTACTCCGGTTCGAACGCGCTCTTTGCCCGGGACGTGAGCCTCGGAACGGCGCCGACCTACGGCCTCCGCCTCGGCTACAACTTCAACCGCGTCGTGGGGTTCGAGTTCGGCTGGTCCCAGGCCAAGCCGGACATCACGGGCATGGGGGGGGACGTCCTTTTCGGCCAGGGCGTGAAGCTGGGCGAGATGACGAACAACGTCTTCGATGGAAGCCTGATCGTCAATCTCGCGCGAGGCCGGTTCATCCCGTATCTCGAGTTCGGCGCCGGCGCCATGACGTTTGCCGCGAAGGTTCCCGGATACGAGACCGCCACGGACACCCGGTTCGTCGGGAGCTTCGGCGGCGGCGTGAAGATGTTCGTCACGCCGCAGTTCGCCTTCAGGGTCGATGGACGCTACCGGAGCGCCTACATCAGCAGCAACGAAGGCTATTACGGCGGCGGCTGCACCCACAACTGCTACTACAACTGGGGGTCGAACTGGTACGGCAGCGGCGAGGCAACGGGAGGCGTCACCTTCGCCTTCGGGAAGTAGCCCTTCTCAGGGCGCCTCGATCCGGACCTTCCGCGCCCCGCCGGGAATCTCCTCGAGCGTGACGCGGACGGCCGGGGTTCCGCTGAGCGGCGGTCTCGGCCATTCGACGGCGAGGATCGCCCCGCCGCGCGCCGTGAGGCCAAGGTCCCCGACGTCGCGCCCTCCGAGGTCGTCCGAGAGCCGGTAGAAGTCCGCGTGCAGGAGGACCGGCGGCCGGCCCGCCGGACCGTATTCGTGGACGAGCGCGAAGGTCGGCGACGCGACCTCCGACGGGTCAAGGCCGAGGCCCTCGGCGAGGCCCCGGACGAAGACGGTCTTCCCGCTCCCGAGGTCGCCGAAGAGAAGCACCACGTCTCCCGGCCGGAGCCGCCCGGCCAGCTCCCGGCCGAGCCGCCGCGTCGAGGCCTCGTCGGGGCAGATCCTTTCTTCCGTCAGAACGGCCGCGCCTCCCGGAGAAGCCCGAACGCCGACCCGAGGAAGGCCGTGAGGTCGGACGCGACGAGCGATTCCTCCCCCGCCGCCTCCGCCGCGAGGTCGCCGGCGGTCCCGTGAAGGAGCGCCGCGGCGGCGGCGGCGTCCCAGGGCTGGAATCCGCGTGCGAGGAGGGCGCCGGCGATCCCTGTCAGGACGTCCCCCGTTCCGCCCGAGGCCATCCCGGGATTGCCGGCGAGAACCAGCGCCGCCCGGCCGGCCGGATCGGCCACGACCGTGCGAAATCCCTTCAGGACGACGACGGCCTTGCTCAGCGCCGCCAGCCGGCGCGCCGACGCGATCCGGTCGGCGTTGACGGACGTGGCGTCCGTTCCGAGAAGGCGCCCGGCCTCGCCCGGATGCGGCGTCAGGATCGTCGGCGCGCCCCGCCGGACGAAGAACCTCGCGTCCCCGGCGAGGTTCAGGGCATCCGCGTCGAAAACCGCGGGCCGGGGCGCCGCGACGAGCCGCGCGAGAAGTCCGGCCGCCGCCTCCGACTGCCCCAGTCCCGGTCCAACGGCGAGGGCGTCGTAGGGCGAGAGGTCCGCGTCCGGCGGCACGGTGGTCGTCTCGGGCGACAGGACGTGAACGACGCTCCGGACGGCTTCCCCTGCCGCCACGGTGACGAGGCCCGCGCCGCTCCGATGCGCCGCACGGGCGGCGAGGCCCGGCGCGCCGCGGTACCCGTCCGCGCCTCCGGCCACGAGGAGATGCCCGTAGCTCCCCTTGTGCGACGACGCCGGGCGCGGCGGAAAGAGCGCCGCGACGTCGGAGGCGACGACCACCTCGGGCTGGTCCGCCGGGGGCTCCCCGTCCGGAGGCAGAAGCCCGATGTCCGCCACGACGATCCGGCCGCAGAGCCCCGCCGCCGGCGGGAAGACGTGACAGCGCTTCGGCGTCCCGAAGGTAACGGTGATGTCGGCCCGGACGGCCGGTCCGACGGCGTCGTCCCGGTCGCCCGAGAGGCCCGACGGGACGTCGATGGCGATGACGAAGGCTCGGCCGGAGGAGGCGAGGGCGAGAGCCCTTGCCGCGAGCGAGTCCCCGGCGACGGGACGCGCTAGTCCCGTGCCAAAGAGAGCGTCGACGACGAGCGTCGCCGACCGTAACGCTTCGAGGTCGCGCTCGGTGGCGACGGGACGCACCGGAAGGCCGGTCTGCACGAGGCGGTGGAAGGTCGCCTTCGCGTCCCCCGTGAGCCGGTCGGGATCGCCGAACAGCAGCGTCTCGATGCCCGCGGCCGCGCGCGCCGCGTGGAGAAGCCTCGCCGCCTCGAATCCGTCGCCGCCGTTGTTCCCCGGACCCGCCAGGACGACCACCCGCCCGGCACGCTCGGGACGCGCCGCGAGGGCCCGGACCGCCTCGCGAGCGACGGCTCCCGCGGCCCGTTTCATCAGGACGAGGCCGGGCGTTCCGGCCGCGATCGTCCGCGCATCGCACGTCCGCGATTCCTCCGCCGAGAGAAACCTCACGGCGATATTCTGCGCCAGACGGCCCGCGAGTCAGAACGTCCCGAGGAACGCGCGAGTGGCCGGGGCGATTCCGCCGTCCTCGGCGAGCCGCCGGCGGAGTGGCGGGAGGTCCTCCGCGACGTCCACGTCGGGAATCTCCGGAAGCGTCACCGCCCGAAGCCCGAGCGCCGCCGCGTTCCGAGCGAGGTCCGGGAGGGCGAATTCCGTCGACCAGCGGACCCCGGCGAAGAGATCCGTGGTCGACGCCCCCGCCCGGAGCGCCGCCAGGGAGAAGCCCCCGTCCGGCGCGGGGGCGACGGCGAGATCGGACGTGTCGAGGGCGGCGAGCGCCGCCGCGACGTCGGCGGCGCTCATCGTCGGCGCGTCGCTCCCCGCCAGCGCCACCCTCCCCGCGCCCGCGGCGAACGCGCCGGCTGCGGCGCGCGCCAGCCGGTCGCCGAGCGTTCCGCTCCCCTGCGGCACGAGAGACCACCCGGCCGCGAAGATCCCGGAAAGCCCGGGGGTCTCCGTTCCGTCCGCGGCCACGAAAGCCTCCCACGACGGCGAGACGAGCGCCCGCGCCAGGTCGCGGAGAAACGCCTCGTAGAGGACCGCGGCTCGCACCGCGCCGATCGCGGCGGCGAGCCGCGTCTTCACTCGCCCGGCCGCCGGCTCCCTGGCGAAGAGGACGAGGCGCGCGCGCTGCGGACCGCCCACCTCACTTCCGCGGCTGGTCACCTGAAAAGACGGACACGAAGATGTTCTGCTGGAGGTAGCTCGTCGTCGTCGTCGTCTCGTCCCGGACGGCAAAGGAGAGCCTCTGGCGCCCCGGAATCATCAGGAGCGACACGTCATAGATGAAGTCCTTCTTCTGGAGCTCGTCGAAGCGCTTCGCGCCCATCTCGATGGGCTTCGTATCGGTCGACAGGTCCGACGTCTTTTCGAGGGAGTCCATGACGACGAAGTAGAACTTCAGCTGTCCGCGGACTTTCGCGCCCTCGGGGAGCATGGCGATCCGGGAAAAAGGGATCCGGATCCGGACGGGCACCTGGAAGTACCCCGAATCCGCCGGCACGGGCTGGCCGACCTCGAGGCCGACGGCGAGCGGGTTCTCGTCGCGGGAGAAGGAGAGCCCGGACATGACGGCCTCGACCGTGCGCGTCTCCAGCCCCTTCTCGATGTAGCTCCTGCGGGCCCGCGCAACGAGCCCCTTCCGCTTGACCTTCACCTCGAGCTTGTGCGGACGGTCGAGGCCCGAGCGGAGGCTCCGGTAGCCGAGCGAGTAGTAGGACGCGAAGTCCTTCTCGATCTTTCCGAGGTCGGGCGTGACGTCGTTCCGGTTGATCACCGCCGCGCCGCCGGTCTCCTCCGCCATGAGCTGGAGCATCGACTGCATGTTCGTCCGCTGCACGAACGTGTCGAGCCGGGCGCTCTGGTACCGGTTCTCGACGGAGACGTTCGGGTCGGCGGCGAGCCCCGTCGCGTCGAACATGTACAGGGTCACGCCGGCCGCGTTGGCCGCCTGGATGATCGAGATGTACGCCGGCGTCTGGTCGAATTGGAACTGGTTCATCATCGTGGTGGAGTCCTTGAACTTGTCCTGAATGTAGCGCCA
>Ga0315286_10007062_pt1 | contig 10956 bp, 8 predicted proteins | sample YL17G10_0_MG_FD_205038 | JGI IMG/M metagenome (GOLD analysis project Ga0315286, IMG submission 205038) | Sediment microbial communities from Yellowstone Lake, YNP, Wyoming, USA - YL17G10_0 | ecosystem: Environmental > Aquatic > Freshwater > Lake > Sediment | place: USA: Wyoming | collected...
ACAGGCCTGTTCGGCTCCAACCTGGTGTGACGGAATTGACCTCGACGAAAGTGGAAGTATCGGTTTCGGCGATGTGCGAATTTTTGCCCAGCAGTGGCTTCTCGCCGCCGAATGATGCGCACCGGGCCTTCCCGGACAGCCGAATTAAGTGGCCCCAGCCACCCTGGAGGCTGGTTCAGCGAGGGGTTGGCCGAGTGTATGGAATCCGAATGCCTGCAGCAAGGTTTTCATCCCGAAATCAGCCGGCGAAATCTTCTTCATAAACTCACTCGCGATGCCCTCTTGAAAAAAGGTCTTATGACGGCAACTAAGCGGCAGTTGAACCTGACGGAGTAAAACGGGACCTCTGCCTCAGCCTACGGTGGAATCTGCGGAAAAAACGTTCCGTCATCAGTCAACATTTGATATAGTGCTAAGAATGATTCCGGCGAGATGATTGGAATATGATGAGGACCACTCGCAAACGACTGTTGCTGTTGCTCGTGATTGCATTAGGAGCGGCGTACGGAGCCGAAAACAAGGAGATTCCCCCACGTCCCACTTGGGACTCCCAGCGGAGGGACCTGGGGGAATCCCCGTTGATAGACCGACACGCATTGGTGACGCGACACAACGTCACCATCAATAAACCTGATCCGTATGCTTCGGACAAGGACTACTCCGGCACATATTCGCCCGCCGCATCCTGGCTCCGCGCCAATCCGCATCGCTTAGACCTCGGACAAATCGGATTGCGCCTTGCCAAATCAGATGCCTCGCCCGTGTCGATCGATGATCTGGCGGGTACCTCACAGACCCTGGATTTGTGGGCCGGCCTGCTCAGCAGTCGGTTTGAAATAGGGGCACAGCCGGTCGAAGTCTTGACCGTTTGCCATCCGGACCGCGACTTGTTAGGGGTCCGGATCGAATCGGCGCTGCTGCGATGGGAAGGACTAAAACGCATGCCCTGAATCGAGAAGAGCCTGTGTATGAACAAACAAGGAGTTGTGCATTTCTTAGGAAAGGCAGGTGACTATAAGATGGGCAAAATGAAGCTCTTATGTGTTGTCTTCGGGATACTCCTGCTGATGATTCCGATGGCGAAATCGCAGACGAATGGCCGTAAGCTGGAGACGAAGCAGGCCCGCCGGTCGTTGGGTGGGCAGGCGGCCAAACCGTTGTTTCGCGACCCGGTGTATGACGGAGCGGCGGACCCGGTGCTCTGCTGGAACCGACGCGAGAAGAAATGGTTTATGTTTTACACCAACCGGCGCGCGAACGCGCCAGGCACTGCGGGCGTGACGTGGGTCCACGGCACGCGTATCGGCATTGCCGAGTCCTCCGATGGAGGAGCAACATGGAATTACCGGGGCACGGCGGACATCGACTATGGCCAGGGCGAGTACACCCACTGGGCGCCGGAGGTGATTGAGCACGACGGCGCCTATCATATGTACCTGACCTTCGTGCCGGGTATATTTGAAAACTGGTCGCATCCGCGCGCTATCATCCACCTGACAAGCAGTGATCTGCTAAAGTGGAAATATCAGTCCACGCTGAAGCTCTCTTCCGACAGGTGCATCGATGCCTGCGTTATGCGGCTGCCGGACGGCGCGTGGCGCATGTGGTACAATAATGAAGTTGACCACAAATCAATCTACTATGCGGACAGCCCCGACCTGTACAACTGGACAGACCGCGGAAAGGCGGTGGGCGAGCGTCCGGGCGAAGGACCCAAGGTGTTCCGCTGGAAAGACCGATACTGGATGATCGTCGATGTCTGGAAAGGCCTCGGCGTTTACAGCTCGGACGATTGCCTGACGTGGATGCGGCAGGAAAGGAATTTGGTCGAAGAGCCTGGAAAAGGCCCCGGAGACCAGGTCGAGGGGCGTCACGCGGACGTTGTGGTAAGCGACGGCCGGGCCTACCTGTTCTATTTTACGCATCCGGGCAGAGCCAACCCTGGGCCGGATGATTCATACGAGCAGTGGTTCGACAAGCTCACCACCCTGAGCAAAGTCGAAGGGCGGCGAAGCCTGATTCAGGTCGTAGAACTCGAATACAAGGACGGCCATCCCCGCATGGGGCCCGGGGGGCTTGCTTGCGACCGCGACAAACCGACGCATATCCTCTTAAAGGCGCCTGACAGTGAAAATTAAACTGAGGAATCGAACGATGAAGCTAAAGATCAAAATGAATCCGCTTGTCCTGATTGGGATGATGTGTCTGTTTGTGGCCGATGCCCGTGCGCAGCGGCAGATGGAGAAACTCGGCCGTGGGGTCGTCGCAGTCAATCAGGGCGATGGAAAGGTCTATGTCGGATGGCGTCTGCTTGGGACCGACCCTGACGATATCGCCTTCAACCTTTACCGGTCAGCCGGTGACGCCGAGCCTGTGAAACTGAACAAAGGGCCGATTGCCGAGAGCGCAAATTTTGCAGATACGGGCGTCAATCTCGGCGAATCAAACTCATACTTCGTCAAGCCTGTTCTCAAAGGCGCCGAACAGGCTCCGCTGGGAGTCCCAAGTGGGACATCGAGCGCCGTTTTTACGCTGCGAGCGAATGCGCCTGCAAGACAATACATCTCTATTCCTCTTGCGACGCCTGCCGGTTATACGCCCAACGATGCTTCTGTCGGCGACCTAAATGGCGACGGGGAGTATGAGATTGTGCTGCACCAGGCGGGCAGAGGTCGTGATAATGCTCAAAGCGGAACCACGACCGAGCCGATACTTGAAGCATACAGGCTGGATGGCGTTTTTCTCTGGAGGATTAACCTGGGAAGAAATATCCGTGAAGGCGCCCACTACACTCAATTTATGGTGTATGACCTTGATGGCGACGGCAAGGCCGAGGTCGCGTGCAAGACGGCAGACGGGACCATTGACGGAAAGGGCAAGACAATCGGCGACGCAAACGCCGATTATCGCAATTCGAGGGGCTACGTTCTGGACGGGCCGGAGTTCCTTACCATATTTGACGGCCAAACGGGCGCAGCACTTGCCACAACCGATTACATACCGCCCAGAGGCGATGTTCGTGACTGGGGAGATGACTATGGCAACCGAGTGGACCGATTTCTGGCGTGCGTTGCGTATCTTGACGGTGAGAGGCCGAGCCTTGTAATGTGCCGCGGTTACTACACGCGGGCTGTGCTGGCGGCGTGGAATTGGCGGGACGGCAAACTAACGCGCGTATGGACCTTCGACAGTGACGACGGCGCTGCGGGCAACGGAGCTTACCGAGGACAGGGCAATCACAATCTGAGCGTCGGCGATGTCGATAGCGACGGCAAGGATGAAATTGTCTATGGGGCGTGTTGTATCGATGATAACGGAAAAGGACTTTATACGACAGGCCTGGGGCATGGAGATGCGATGCATCTATCCGATATTGACCCGGACAGGCCGGGCCTGGAAGTATGGGCCATCCATGAAAGGCCCCGTCACCCATACGGGGCCAACCTTCGTGATGCCGCAACCGGGAAGGTTATCTGGGGACTGCAATTGACGGATCCGGGCAGAGGCGTGGCGCTCGATATTGACCCCCGCCATCGAGGCTATGAGTGCTGGGCCAATAATTCAGACGGCCTATACAATTGCAAAGGCGAGAAGATCTGCGATTCCAAGCCTCGGTCGTGCAATATGGGGATATGGTGGGACGGCGACGTGCTTCGCGAAATCCTCGATGGCGCTGCAATTGACAAGTGGGATTATGCCAACGGCACAACGAATAGACTGTTCACGGCGGAGGGTTGTTCCCGGAACAACGGGACAAAATCCAATCCTTGCCTCTGTGCCGATATCTTAGGCGACTGGAGAGAGGAGCTGATTTGCAGAACGAGCGACAACGCAGAGCTGCGCATCTACACTACTACAATAACAACGGACCACCGCTTCTATACCCTTATGCACGACCCCATATACAGGCTGAGCGTAGCCTGGCAGAATGTAGCGTATAATCAGCCGACTCAGCCCGGCTTCTATTTTGGCGAGGGTATGGCGACGCCGCCCAGCCCCAACATAAGAATTGCCGAGTGACGGCGCACCCCGTTAGAAATCCCACCACCACGGCCAGCACCCACCACCGGAGAATTTCTAACGGGGCGCACGTATGATTGTGATGCTCCTGCAGAAGCCTCCTCTGGGAGTCCCAAGTGGGACTTTGACTTCTGTGCCTTCCTTTGTCACTCGGACCGACCTATTTAGATTGTCACGCTGAGTCCCCAGGCTCCGTGGGCGGGACGAAGCATCCGAGCTTAGCATTGAGAACCTGTGCGCTCGCGGGCCAGATTCCACGATAGGGGTCTGCTGTGGCAGACACAGGGGAAACTACGGAAAGAACAGGGGAAAACCTGGTAAATGGACGCCGCCAAAGAACCGACTTGAGGACAGGGGTTGTTGTGCGTAAGTCCAAGCCAGCACAGGGCTTTATGTATGCTGACGACACAGATTATGGGGCGAGGCGTATCCGGCCTTTCCTTGGGGGCGCGATTATGGTAACGAGTAACTTGTTTTCAATAAAGAGGCTTGTGTATCTTCTGATGTTTCTGGCTGTGCTTGGGTCTTGGTCGCAAGCACTTGGGGCGCCTGCGGAACCGAACAAGGCGGCAGATTTGTTTGAAATGTCCATAGAGCAACTGATGGAGGTGGAGGTAATCTCAGCCTCCCGGCAGGCGCAGAAGATCGGCGAGTTGTCGGTGCCGGTCAGCGTAATCACCGCCGATGACATTCACTACAGCGGCCTGACGAGCATCCCGGAGATTCTGCAGTTTGCACCCGGCGTGGATGTGATTAGACTGAGTCGCGAGAGGTACGCCGTAGGCGTCCGAGGGCTACACGATTTGATATCAGATCGGACGCTGGCACTCATCAACGGTCGTTCTGCCGAGAGTCCCCTCTTTGGCGGTTCAGAATTCTATCGGTACCCCGTGCTGCTCGAAGATATAGAACGTATTGAAGTGGTAAGGGGGCCCGGCGGCGCCGCCTGGGGCGCGAATGCCTTCACCGGCGTGATCAACATCATAACCAAGAAACCCGAAGACGTCCTTGGCGGCTTCGTCTCAACAAATATAGACGAGTTCGGCGACAGCTATACTCACCTGCGCTACGCTGAAAAGAACAGGAAATGGAGCTGGCGGACATCTGTCGGCTATAGTGACTACGAAAGCTCCGACGAAGCCGGCGCCGGGCGATACGTATCGGGCAATCAAACTCTCACGGGAAATCCTCTGCTTGGTATGGGCTTCAACGATTTCTCTGCGAGAGATTACTTCCGCTCGTTCCTGTTTAGCGGCGAGGCATTCTACAACTACTCCGAGAATACTGTTATCTCCTTCGGAACCGATTATTCCCATAATGTCTTAGGGAGTTATGAGTTCCTTGGGTATTATCCGAGTGGAAACGGCTGGCATGAGACAGTCCGGTCATACGCAAAGTTAGACCACCAGTTCGACGACGGCAGCAGCGGGTATCTACAATGGTTCGGCAATTTCGGCAATTCGTGGGTGCCGTGCCTTATGAAATGGTCCACTATGCAGAACGATATCGAGGGGCAGTACAACTTCAAAGTTGGAGACTCTCACGATGTTTCCGTGGGGGGCAACTTGCGGTTCATACGCATCTCCACGGAGACGCGAAATCCCAGCGATCTGATATATTCGGGCGAGCCATACGACGAACAGTTGGCCGGAATGTTCCTGATTGACCGCTGGCATGCCACCGACCGCCTGACCTTTGAGAGCCAGATTCGCAGCGACTGGTACTCGGAAACCCAGACAGACTGGTCCACCCGCCTGAGCGCTCTTTACGCACTGGACGACCCGAAAGACCATACGCTTAGATTCAGCTTTGCCAAGGCATATCGCTCACCGCTGGCAAACTTGCGAGAGACGAGCACGAATCGCCTCTCTCTTGCGGGCATGGGTTTCCCGGGCTTCTGGGCGATTAACGCCATGGCGCCGAGCGACCTGGAAAATGAAGAAACTTGGGCGCTCGAGGCCGGATATACAGGCAGACTAACCGACAGCCTCACCCTCCGCGCCGATACCTATTACCAGCGTTTCACCAAGCTGATTGGATACCGCATTATCCCCGACCCATTACCACTGGGCAGATCATTCTACCGGCCGGACAACATCGACGGGGCGGATTCCTGGGGTACTGAATTGGAATTGGCAGTAGAACGCAAGACGGGCAGACTTTCGGCCTGGTATGCCTACAACGATTTTCAGGAGGACATCTCTCACCAGATGATTCGCAGCTACGCTCCCGCCCAGCACAAGGTCGGATTAACCGGACGGTTGTTCCTGGATGACGGTTGGACGCTCAATGCAAACTATAGATATGCAGGCACCACCCCTGTGGTCGGCGACACCACTATCTTTGATGTCGGGGCATCACACCGTCTCGACCTCGCCGTGGCGAAAAAATTCGCCGAAGGACGCGGCGAGCTCATGATCGGTGTCAGTGACGTGTTCAACAAGACCAACGGGCCGAACTTCGGCATAGGCGAGGTCACAGCCCACGAAACGCCGGGGCGAACATTCTTTGTCGCGATGCAATTGAGATTCTAAGTCTGCGACAGATTGAAGATTTGATTAAAGGAATTGCAAGACTTGAAGAATGAGACATAGACGTTACATTTTTGCAGTACTTATCCTGGTCCTGCTTGGCGGAGCGATTGCGCCACGGAGCCGGGCTGGCAGTGAGCCGAGCCAAGAATATAAGCTTAAGGCGGCATTCCTGTATAACTTCCTCAAGTTCGTGGACTGGTCCAAGGAGAAGATGGGTGATGCGAATGAGCCGATAACGCTTGGCATTATCGGCAAGGACCCATTCGGACAGGCCTTTGAGCCTGTCAAAGATAAGGATGTCAAAGACAAGAAGGTCGTGCTAAAACGCCTCAAGGGCTTTGAGGAACTCAAAACCTCCAGCGCCGGTGACGAGCGCCAGATGCAGAAATACATCGAGACATTGAGAAAATGTCACTTGCTGTTTGTATGCGCATCCGAGAGCAAGAGCCTCAAGGAAATCCTAAAGCACGTGAAGGACCAGCCGGTTCTGACAGTGGGGGAGATGCCAGGTTTTCTCGAAGCGGGCGGAATAATGAACTTTCTTATGGAGGACAACAAGGTGCGTTTCGAGGTCAACGCCGCCACTGCCAAACACGCCAAGCTGAAGATCAGATCTCAGCTTCTGCGACTTGCAAAACGGGTGATTGAAGAGAAGGCCACGTCCAAAAGCGACAACAAATGATGACCGGAGCCGGTTGAGATGATTATTTGAGCAAGCCCATTGACCGCCAAAAGCTGCTCGATGTAATCAGCAAGCACCTGCCGTCGCAGGCACAAACTGCGCGAGAAGCATCCGACGCAGTCGCATAGACTCGGCCCGGCCCGGTCCCTTCTGAGCAAGCTTTCCCTTCTTTTTGTCTGCGCGCAGGTAGAATCACCGCGCCATTCTGTTAACCGTGATTTCCCAGATGAAGTTGTGCAAAGTAGCTCAGTAAAAGTCTCATAACAATTGAAGAAAATGATATAAGCTCTTTATTTCAGGGATTTTAAGTAAAATAGCCACAATTGGTTGGACAGGCGAAGGGAAAAGAACTTGAATAGCGCGTCATTGCCGTAAGCAAGGCTGGCGAAGGTTAACCTTCCAGTACGGAAATGGTCGTGCTGTAAAACAATGGTATTCCTGGGCTAAAATCAGCGTTCGTCCGGGAAAATTCTTGTTCTTGGGCAAATAACGCTTGACAAACCGGATGGGGTGGGGTAAAAGTGGTCCAATGTGTAAGTAGGTCATTTCTGTGTTATGGCCTATGAAAAGCAAAGAAGAGGTTAGGGTGATAGATAGGCAGGAGGAGTGTGCCAGGATGTCTTGGCTTTCTTCCGGTTTCCCCCTTTCTCTTTCAACAGCTTAATCTCTTCTGTTAATGGTAAACGGTTATTTGCCAAGTATGGCGAGTAACAAATAGAAAGGAAGGTTCTTTTGATAAGGAGTAGGGCAATGAAGAAGAAAATGAAAACACTTATTATGAAATACCAGATATTGTTGAGTGTATTTGTTCTGGTTTCCGCTAATGCAGACGCAGCCATTACAACATACACAGACCGTACATCTTTTGATGCGGCCGCCGGTGCAGTAACCTCTGAGGATTTTGAGTCATTTGTAGTTGATGCGCCTTTTCATACCAGCGCAGTTGATGTTGGTGACTTTACATTGTCCATGACAGGCCTGCCGTCCACGGCCTACAACTTTATCGATATCGCCCCAGCGGAAACCCCTGAAACCAATGTAAATGGCAGCACTAACATGAGGGTTTTCACAAATGACAGCCCTTTATCCAATCTTATATTTGAGTTTGACACAGCTATGACAGCATTTGGGGCTGATTTTAGAAGTATTAATGACAGCATTGTCAGGACACAATTAATAGTCGGTTCTGATATTTTGGCTTTGCCTGTGGCCGCCAGTTCCGGCTTATTCTCATTTTTCGGCTTTTCTTCGGATATAGCGTTCACAGCTATTACTTTTGAAGGTCTCGCAAACGATGTTTATGGTATTGACAATGTATCATATTCTATACCTGAACCCACCACGGTTTTGCTGCTGGGTATAGGCGGTTTGGGACTCCTCCGCAGAAGGAAAAGTGCGTAAGTTCTGACTTTGTCTGTTTTAGCGATAAGGCAAACAAGAAAGCAATAAGGGCGTCGTAAACTTCGGCGCCCTTTTGTTTATAGACTGTTTCTTCTCGCCCTTTTCACGTTGAATCGCTTCGGATTCTCCCCAGAATTTACACTACCGATACAAGTTGTTTACTCTCTCTTACTTAAACAGTCCTTCTCGTATCGAAATCCCTGTTCCATGAGATCCTTGATAGTTCAAAGTGATTCTTGTAAAATTATTGAGGTCGTACGGAGAAAATTATGTTCCGTAACCATTTAAGTGGGAAATGTCGGTTTGAGATTGTTCCTGAGGATTAGGTTTGACGTTCGAGAAGAATGTGGGAAAATTGGGCGGCAGGATTTGAGTGGCTAAAGAAAGTGAGGTGACGGCTATGGACAAACTTTATGATTCCGAAACGGGCTGCTGCCCGCGGTTTGACCCCGGGCCCTGGGACGAAAAAGAGGTCAAGTTTGAGAACAAGCTGTTTGTGAAAGACCGGGTGTGCAGCATTTTTCATATTCCGCTGAACTTCAGCAAGGTGATGGTGCGGAATATGGAGAGGATTTCCTCGGCCGGGGCGCTGCCGCCGATGCCGCTTGTTCTGAGCGACGAGAACTCGCTCTGGGGGGCGGACGTGTATATCGCGGTGGCCAAGGATGTGCCGGGCGCGGAGATGGCGCGGGTATCAGGGACGTTTCTGGCGAAGGTTTTTGAAGGGCCGTACAAGAACATCAGAAATTGGATCGGCCAGATGAAGAAGTATATCGCCTCGAAGGGGCGGGACATCGAGAAGATGTACTTCTTCTACACGACGTGCCCGAAGTGCGCCGAATATTACGGCAAGAACTACGTTGTGATATTGGCGAAGGTTCGCGGGTCATAAGATTCGGTGCGGGCGTTGCAGTCTGAAACGTCGAGCATTATTTAGAGGCCGTTGTGTCCGGCATGCTTGCGGTGACGGTCCGGCTGAGTTAAAAAGTGATCTTGAAGTCTGAATATCGGGGGTTTGGGGGCAGGTCGGTAATTTTGGCCTCCCTTATGTAGCCGGCGAAGGTCTGGTTGATGTCGGAGGTGCAGTCTTCGATGTCTTGGGCGTTGCCCTGGGCCAGCATTTCGACCGAGCCGTCGTGGAGGTTGCGGACAAACCCGGTGAGCTGGTGACGATTTGCTATTCTGTGAGCGGTGAAGCGAAAGCCCACACCCTGAACGCGCCCGATGAAGACTATTTGTCTCGCGACCATCATCTCGTATATGGTAACGCAAAACCTGTACGGATGCAAGTTGGTATTGGCGGAGTAGAATGTTGGAGATCTCCTGCGTTCCGGGCGGAGCTTCTGTACCAGATTGCAGTTGGATCGGAGCATAGAGCTTGTGGTTGGCGGGTGGATTAGTATAGTATGGCCGGACAGGGGCGGTGCTGGAAACAGACAGAGTCATTGATGCTTGGATAAATAATGTGACGAATATATTGTCACTCCTGCGCAAGCAGGAGTCCAGAAAACGTTGTAAGCGGCCTGGATTCCCGCCTTCGCGGGAATGACATTTTTGGTTTGCCTATGTGGTCACGTTCCATTAGACATTCAGAGTTCAATAGTGTCGGACGTGTCCGTTCGAGGATGAGAAAGGAGATTTTGTGCTGAGTAATGCAATGGGCCGCCGGGCGGTCTGGGTTCTCGAACACCGCCGCCTTGCTATTATTCTATCGGTCCTGGGGGTGGCGGCGACGCTCCCCGCATTGCGCACCGGATTGCTGAACGACGATTTGCATCATTGGGCGGTCCTTGCGGGTCCATCGCAGATCGGCGACGATTTGTCGAGCATGGGGATAAACGCGGAGGAGTCGGGGCGGCTGTCAACAGCGATCTCGGAGCAGTTTGCGCCCACGGATCCGAAGTGGAATTTTACGGCCCTCAAGAATTACGGGGCGCTTCCGTGGTGGACATACGACGGCCTTTGGGTGCGGTTCTGGCGGCCACTGAGCAGCCTGACGCATTGGATTGATTATCGTTTGTTCGGGACCTGTCCGGCGGCGATGCACGCACACAACTTAGTATGGCTGGGGGCGGTTCTGTTTCTGGTGACGGTGCTCTATCGGCGGTTGATGGCGCCGGCGTGGATGGCGGGTCTTGCGGCGTTAATGTACGTGATGGACGACTTCAGCTATTTTCCGGCGATGTGGATTGCGAACAGGAATATCTTCTTGTCGCTGTTCTTCGGCGTGCTGTGCCTGCTGTGGCATCATCGCTGGCGTGAGAGTCATTCGCCGGCGGCCGGTGTCGGGTCGGTCGCGTTTCTAATCGGCTCGCTGCT
>Ga0315286_10007064_pt1 | contig 10956 bp, 6 predicted proteins | sample YL17G10_0_MG_FD_205038 | JGI IMG/M metagenome (GOLD analysis project Ga0315286, IMG submission 205038) | Sediment microbial communities from Yellowstone Lake, YNP, Wyoming, USA - YL17G10_0 | ecosystem: Environmental > Aquatic > Freshwater > Lake > Sediment | place: USA: Wyoming | collected...
TTTTTCCGGCGGCTCCGCCGCCTTCGTCCAGTAGGGCTTCTTCACGAACTTGTACGCCTCCTCGGCCGCGGTGAACGCCTCGCCCGTTGCGGGATGGATCTGCCGCGACTTTCCCGGGTACTCGACGATGTCGCCGCAGGCGAAGATGCCCAAGACATTGGTATGCATCGCGGGCCCGTCCATCATTATGTGGCGGCCGTCGTTTTTCACGCCCAGCGTCCGGACCAGCGAAAGGTCGGGAGAAAAGCCGACGTTTATGACCACCGTGTCGGCCGGGACCGTCTCGACGGCGCCGGTCCGGGCGTTCCTGAGCTCCACCTGCTCGACGTGCCCGGCGCCCTTTATCTCCACCACCTCGGTCTCCAGGCGGCTCTCGACCAGCGAATGCCCCAGGAGCTCAAGATTCGACTCAATGGCCCGGAACGCGGCCGCGCGGTGCACCAGCGTCACGTGAGCCACCTGGCTGAGTCCCAATGCGTTCTCGACGGCGGAATCGCCCCCGCCGACGACGATCACCTTCTGGCCCCGAAGGATCTCCAGATTGGGCGCGGCGTAGGCCACGCCCCGGCCGACGAACTCCGCTTCGCCGGGGACCCCAAGCCGCGAGGGCTCGAACAGCCCCATCCCTATGGCGAGGATTATCGCCTTGCCCCGGAAGTCGCCCCGGTCCGTGCGGACCATGAAACCCTCCTCGAGCCTTTCAACCGATTTGACCGAGGCGGATTCCACCATTTCCAGCTCCTTCTCGCGGGCGTGGTGCACCATGAGGTCGGCCAGATATCCGGCGCGTATCTCCGGGTAGGAGGCGTAGTCCTTGACGAACTTGGCCGGGTAAAGCTGCGTGAGCTGGCCGCCGAGCTTGCGGCCCTCCAGAAGAAGCACGGTCAATTCGTGCGTGCGGCACCTGATGCCGGCGATCAGGCCCGCCGGGCCACCGCCGATGACTATGATGTCAAATTCCCGCACGGCCGGTACTTCCGCTTTCTTTTCACCGATGTCCATGTCGTTCACCCTTTGGTCGCTTCCGGTTGGTAGCCGGGCTTTTCCGCCGTAATCGGCGCCGCCGCCGCGTCATCGGGGCCCGAGACCTTCTCATTTGCGGCATCGCCCGCTGCATCCCCGTTGGCCGCTTCCGCGTCGATGACCGTCTGCAGCGAGGCGCCGACGGATCTTTCGAACGCCTTCAGGGCGTCCTCTGCCTTCCCCATGGTCAGGAGCGCGCAACCCTTGTTGTACCAGGCCTTGTCGTATTTGGGGTCTATCATCGTCGCGACATTGTAGCACTCGAACGCCTCGGTCGACCGGCCCTGGTCCATGAGGATGTTGCCGCGGTTGTTCCAGGCGGCCGGGTAGCCGGGGTTGAGCTGTATCGCACGCTTGAAATGCTCCTCCGCCTCCGAGAGCTTTCCGAGCTTTCGCAATGCCACGCCCCGCTCGTTCCAGGCGACGTCGCTTTGCGGGTTCAGCTTCAGCGCCTCGTCGAGGCATTTTATCGCGCCCTGTATGTCCCCGCTGTCGATGAGGGCGCTGCCCTCGTTGTACCAGGCCGCGTAGTATTCGACATTGAGCTGGAGCGCCCGGTTGTAGCACCTGAGCGCCTCTTCGGTCCTTCCCAGTTTCAGGAGCGCGTTGCCCTTGTTGTTCCAGGCCGCCTCGAAACGCCCGTTGAGCTTGAGCGATTTGTCAAAATGGGCCAGCGCCCGCTCGAAGGATGCCATCTTCATGTATACCAGCCCCTTTTCGTTCCAGAGGGCATCTGAATCCGGTCGCAGCCCGAGCGCCTTGTCCAGGGCTTCCAGCGCCGGCCGAAACTTCCCAATCGATGAGAGCGCCCGGGCCTTGTTCACGAATGCTGCCTCGAAGGAGGGGTTCAGCTCCAGCGCCCGGTCGTAGCACTTGATGGCCTCCCGCACCTGGTGGAGGTTCTGGAGGGTGTTGCCCTTGTTGTTCCAGGCGACGACGAAAGAGGGGTTCTTCTCCAGGGTCTTGTTGAAATAACCAAGCGCCTCCTTCAATTTGCCCTGCCGGCGAAGTATGACGCCCATCTCGTTGAGCGCGCCCTCGCTGTCCGGCTGAAGCCTGAGAACCTCGGAAAGGGCCTGCGAAGCCTCCAGGTCGGCGCCCGCGGCCCTCAGGGCGAGCTCCTTGCGGGTCCAGGCGTGGGCAAGCTCCCGGTCCACCCGGATAGCGCGGTCGTAGTGGCGGACGGCTTCCAGGTGATGGCCTTCGCGGCGCAGCTCGTCCCCCTTTTCTATCTCCCGGCGCGTGATCCGGGCCCGGTAATTTTTCCGCAGGAAGAACGAAAGGGCCGAAACACCCACGAGCAAACCGGCCAAAGCGATGCTTCGGTCGACGCTGCCGTAGACCATGTTCGAAAAGAAACCGAAGACTTCATGGAACGGGACCAGCACCATCATCAGCACCGCGGCGGCCCACAACACGACGTACCGGGGCGTTGCGGGCACCGAGGCCTTGAGATAGGCGGCCAGCACGCAGACGAGAAGGGCCGCAGCCATCACCGAGAGCGAGAGGCTGTCGAAGACCCACGGCGTCAGGCGCCAGAGGGCTTCGACCAGCTTCTGGAACGGGACCAGCATCGGCCAGGCCGTTCCCAGAAGCAGCGGGCCAAAAAATGGGGTTTTTACCGCCATTATCCGCTGATGCAGCACGGAGGCCAGAAGCAGAAGCAGGAGGGTGACCAGGACCGAGAGCACCCGCGAGGCCGTGCCGGCCTGTCCGGCGGTTGAAAAAAGTGAAAGCGAGATGAGGGAGGTCACGCCGCCCAGCGCGAAAAGGCCCAGCTCCTGCATGGGTATGGACGTTCGGCTGTTTTTGCGGAGGAACCGGTAGGCAACGAGCGAACAGCCGATGCCCACCACAATAAGGGCCAAAACGACCATGAGCGGGAAGGTGCTCGAGCCTATGTCGGAGTAGAGCGGCGCAAAGAGCGCGTACTGGACCACCGGCAGGGCTCCGAGAACGGACAGGGCGGCGAGACGCCGGCGTGTCAGGACGCCCTGCAGGAGCGCCAGGTTCCCGCTGCCGTCTGCGTCGGCCATTCAGCACCATGCCCGGGGCCCGGCCGGCCCCGTGTCGATTACAATGGAACTGCGAATATAAAAATCGAATGGTGGGAGGCCGGGAAACGGGCGATTGGGCAAACGGGCAATATGGGCAATCGGAGGACCTCAGGGCCGTTGTTGCACGGTCCTCCTTTCCGTGAGCGACCCCGGTCGCTCCCGGATGCGGGCAATTCGGGGGGGCAAGCGGGCAAACGGGCAATACTGGCAATGCCGGGCCTGTTTCGTTAGTCGACCCGTATTGCCCGTGTTACCCGATTCCCCGTTTCCCCCCCCGTTTCCCCGATTGCCCGAATTGCCCGATCGCCCGTCCGTCGTCCACTAGTATTTCCCAACCTCCGGCTGAAAGCTCTTCGAGATGCCGACGAAGCGGTCAATATCGCCCGCTTTCATCGGGCGGACCTTCCTGAACGCCTCGTCGAACTGCGCTTTCGTCACCGTCGAACGCGCCAGCCCTTCGGGGTCCATCTTTCCGCTCTTTCGGATATGCTCGCGTATTGCGAGCATGGCCGCCTCGTTCACGAGCGCTCCGAGGTCGGCCCCGGTGAAGTTCTCCGTCCGTTTGGCCAGCTCGTCCAGGTTCACGTCCTTGGCCAGCGGCTTGCCCCTGGTCTGTATCTCCAAGATCTTTTTCCGGGCCTCCTTGCCGGGCGGGCTGATGAATATGTGCCGGTCGAACCTTCCGGGCCGCAGAAGCGCCATGTCGACGATGTCGGGCCGGTTGGTGGCCGCTATAACGGTCACGCCCGTGAGCTCGACCAGGCCGTCCAACTCCGTCAGTAATTGGCTGATGACCCGCTCGGTCACATGCGAATCCGAGGAGCCGCCGGCGCGTGTGGGCGCGATGGAATCTATCTCGTCGAGGAAGATGACGCAGGGCGCGGCCTGGCGGGCCTTGCGGAATGTTTCCCGCACGGCCTTTTCGCTCTCGCCGACCCACTTGGACAGGAATTCGGGGCCCTTGATGCTGATGAAGTTCGCCTCCGATTCCGTCGCAACAGCCTTGGCGAGCATCGTCTTGCCCGTTCCGGGCGGCCCGTGCAGAAGTATCCCGCGGGGAGGCTTTGCGTCCATGTGCGAAAAGAGCGGCCCGTACTTGAGGGGCCATTCGACCGTTTCGACAAGCTCCTGCTTGACCTCCTCCAGCCCGCCGATGTCTCCCCATCGGACGTTGGGGCTCTCCACCAGGACCTCGCGCAGGCTCGACGGCGACATTTCCCGGAACGCGTTGATGAAGTCGTTCCACTCGACAGATATCTTGTTGAGGATCTCGGCGGGAATTTCGGCCATCTGCAAATCGATGTCCGGCAGAAGGCGCCGCAGGCTCCGCATGGCCGCTTCCTTGGAAAGTGCCGCAATATCGGCGCCGGCGTAGCCGTGGCTCATGTCGGCAAGCTTGGACAGTTCGACATCCTTGGAAAGCGGCATGCCGCGGGTGTGTATTTGCAGTATCTCCAGCCTGCCGTTGCGGTCGGGAATCCCTATCTCGATCTCGCGGTCGAAGCGCCCGGGCCGTCTCAGCGCCGGGTCCAGCGCGTTGGGCCGGTTGGTGGCGCCTATGACGACCACTTTTCCCCTGGACTCCAGCCCATCCATGAGCGACAGAAGCTGCGCCACCACCCTTCGTTCGACCTCGCCCGAGACCTCGTCCCGCTTGGGGGCGATGCTGTCGATTTCGTCGATGAATATGATGCTGGGGGCGTTTTCCTGGGCCTTCTTGAATATCTCGCGCAGATTCTCCTCCGACTGGCCGTAGTACTTGCTCATTATCTCCGGCCCGGAGAGATTGGTGAAGTGGGCCGAGGTCTCGTGGGCCACCGCCTTGGCCAGAAGCGTCTTGCCGGTTCCCGGCGGGCCGTGCAGGAGCACGCCCTTGGGCGCTTCCACGCCCAGCCTCTCGAAGAGCTCCGGGTGCTTCAGCGGCAGTTCGATCATCTCGCGGACCTTGCGGACCTCGTTGCCGAGGCCGCCCAGGTCCTCGTAGGTCACACGCGGGATGGTGGTCAGGACCTCCTTGGCGGGCTTGTCGCTGACCAGAATCTGCGTCTGCACGCTTATTATGAGGGCCTCCGACGAGGGGGCCATGCTGACGATGACCAGCTCGAGCTTTCGGCCCATGACGTTGAGCTCGACGGTGTCGCCGCGCATGACGACCCGCCCTTCCAGGACCCGGGAAAGATATTCCTCGCCGCCCATTATCTTGAGCGGCTCGGTGGGCGCGAACACGACCTTTTCCGCGTTCTTCGCGTTGATGCGGCTGACCTTCACCCTGTCGTCGATGCCGGCGCCTGCATTTCTCCGAAGGGAGCCGTCCATCCGGATGGTCCGGAGCCCGATATCCTCGGGATAGCCGGGCCAACAAAGGGCGGCGGTCCGTTTCTTCCCTTCGACCATCACCACGTCGCCGGTCGAAATCATCAGCGTATTGGCCTCACGCGGGTCCAGCCGGACGATTCCCCGCCCGGCATCCCGCGGCCTGGCCTCGGCAACCTTGAGAGCGACGATACCATCCTGCTTTTCGCCTTCCTTTTTCATGTTGTTCATCCCCATGGCCCAGGTTCTTTCCTCACTCCACCTTCACATTCGTCGATCTCTTTTCGACCGGAAGCTTTCCCACTGTTATCTCCAGCACGCCGTTGTTGTATTTGGCGCGGGCGCTGTTGGGCGCCACTTTCAGGTTCAGAGGCAGCTCCTTGTAGAACCTGCGGGAGCCCTTCTCCACTTTGATTACCAGGAAGTCTTCGCCTGTCTCCAGCTCGATGTTGTCCTTCTCGATGCCCGGCATCTCGGCCGTGATGGTTATTTCGTTTTCGGCCTCGCAAACGTCCGTGAGCGGCTCGCGCACTCCCGGCATGACCATAGCCTCCGGGCTGCAGGCGCTGCATTCCCCGTCGTCGTCCCCTGCGCCTTCATTCCCAGCAGTCAATTCCCTGCCCCCGCGCATCGCCTTCGGCCGGACATTCCCGAACGTCTGCACGTGCGGCACCCCGTCCGGGCCGACGCGCATGCTCCAGCCGTAGACGAACGGCCCGCCCTGGTCCGGGTTTCGCGCCTCGCCGGAAGCGGCCTTCTCCATCATCGCGTCCATGTAGGTCCGCATCCTGCGGAACTGGTCGTCGAAGTCGTGGAACAGATCGCTTTGCATGTCGAAGAACGGGTCGTCGAACGGGTCTTCCCGCTCCCAGTCCTCCGGTCCTTCTGCGTTTGCCCGGTCCCTGTCTTCCTTCCTTCGCCAGATCGGCATGGTTGTCACCCTTTGGATGTTAACCTTTTGTTACCTACATATTGGATATCCAGAATATATATATTTTTCTCATAATCTCGGACCGTGACAATGGCTGTCAGCCAGCAATGCTTATATTGTAATCTAGTACCAATAAGGATTATATTACCAGACAAACTTGCCACATATAATAATTGGGATAAGTATTAATATGAGTAATCATATTGGGAAAAAGCTATCGGCGGGGAACCGGATTGAAAGCCCTGGGTCGAATCACAACCATCACTTATTCGGGCAAACTTATTGCCCGCGCGAACTGGGCCCCGGAGCTCGGGACGCGCGTTGTTGACCGCGAGTTTCGGGTCATCGGCACGGTCGCAGCGCTCCTCGGTCCCGTCGAGAGCCCGTATGTCACCATACGCCCGGTCCGCGCTCCGGGACAGACGCTGCTCAAGCTCGTTGGAAAGGATGTCTATGCCAAGTGAACAGGAAAAGAAGGTCCTAGGCAAGAAGAAGGAAGGGCACGAGACCGACGAGATAGTCCGCTGCCCCGAGTGCAACAGCAACCATCTGGTCCGCGACTACGAGCGGGGCGAGCTGGTGTGCGAGGAGTGCGGGCTCGTCCTGGACGATCAGTTCATCGACCAGGGGCCCGAGTGGCGTGCATTCGACGCCGAGCAGGGCGAAAAGCGCGCCCGCACCGGCGCTCCGATGACCTACACTATCCACGACAAAGGTCTCTCGACCGAGATAGGGTGGAAGAACAAGGATTCCTACGGGAAATCCATTCCCACGCGCAACCGCGCCCAGCTGTACCGCCTGCGCAAGTGGCAGCGGCGCATCCGCGTGAGCAACGCCACCGAACGGAATCTGGCGTTCGCCCTCAGCGAGCTCGACCGCATGGCCTCGGGGATGGGCCTTCCCCGCAACGTGCGGGAAACCGCCGCCCTGATATACCGAAAGGCCGTGAACAAGAACCTCATCCGTGGTCGCAGCATCGAAGGGGTCGTCGCCGCCTCGCTCTATGGAGCGTGCCGCCAGTGCAGCGTCCCCCGGACGCTGGACGAGATAGCCTCGACCTCACGCGTCGGACGCAAGGAGATCGGCCGGACCTACCGCTTCATGACCCGCGAACTCCGCCTGAAGCTCATGCCCACGAGCCCGGAGGACTACATCTCCCGCTTCTGCTCCGAGCTGAAGCTCTCGGGAGAGGTCCAGACCAAGACGATGGAGATACTGAAACAGGCAAACGACAAGGAGCTCACCTCCGGAAGGGGCCCGACGGGCGTCGCCGCCGCGGCCATCTACATCGCCTCCATCCTCTCCAACGAGAGGCGCACGCAGCGTGAAGTGGCAGACAAGGCGGGCGTCACCGAGGTCACGATACGCAACCGCTACAAGGAGCTTACCGAGAAGCTGGGCATACAGATCCAACTATAGAAAACCTTTATAACGAAAAAATCCATACGAGTGATGACGACGGGGTGCACGATATGCTCGAGGAAGTTTCGGAGATGATTGGGCTCCAGGTATACACGAACAGTGGAATTTTCCTCGGAAACGTGGGCAACGTCATAGTGGACGTCGCGGCCGCCAACATAGACGGGCTCTTCGTCACGGACACCAACCCGCTCCTGGTCGAAGACAGCAAGAGCGTGGCCGTGCCTTACCGCTGGATACAGTCCATCGGGGACATAGTCATTCTCGGTTATTTCCCCAAGCGCGTGGCGATGCGCAAGCCCGCCCCCGAACAGAAACCGGACGAGAACAAGGTCCTCGGCGGGTAGGCGGCAGCGTTCAAGCCAAAACACCGGCAGGCTCCCGGAGAACATTTCCAACCTGGCCATTGTCAACGTTGGTATTTTTTGAAAAGCCCACGACCGGAGGCCACCAGGCCCGAAAAGAAAGAAATGGCCAGGACCGGCAAGCAAAGAATATTGGAGGGGCTTGCCACCGGCCCACCGTCCGGAACATGATTCATACCTGTGCACCTGGGGATCTATTATTATTGGTACTGACCGGGGGCCGTTCGAAAACTCATTTCTTCGTCGCTTCGGTCAGCCGGGCGAGTATCTCGTCGATGTCGTTTTCGACGGCCCGCTTTGCGCTCGTCGAAGGGCCATCGCTTTTGCCATCGGCGAGGGGCGGCCGGGCAACCGGCGCCTGTACCGCCGGCTGGTCCATCTCGACCGTATCCAGCGTTTCCTCGGGCCGGGCAGCGGGCGGCGCCGCGTCGAGCGGCGCAGGCGCGGCCGGAGGCTGCGGCGGCAGGTCCGCCGGCGGAGCAGGCGGCGACGCGGCATATGCAGACGGCGCCATAGCGATCTCCACGCCCTCGCGCGCATCCCCAGACGTCGCGGGCGGCTCCTTCTTTTTCCGCCGGGCCACGCCGGCGTAAACGCCCCCTGCAGCGATGGCGATGATAGAGACTAAAAGCATTATCGAGAGCTGCCAGTGGTCCTGGACCCAGCCGACGTAGCGGTTTTTCGTCGGGGCGGGCTCCGGATCGGGCTCCGGTCTCGGAGGCGGGGGAACCGGCGGCGGTGGCGGTGGCGGCGGCGGCGCGACCATCCGCACCGAAAACTTCAGCGAGGCCGGATGCAACGCATCTCCAAGCGAGGCGGCCTTCAACGTGAATGTGTAATTCCCTTCGGCGACATCCGAGGGCGGCCTTATCTTGAAAAGGACCGAGGCAGTGCCGCCCCTCGCTATCAGGACCGAAGACGGGCTCAAGGGCGTCTTCCAATCCCGCGACGAGGCGCCCTCGACCTTCAGCGCAAACGAATCATCGCCGTTGCCGGCGTTCTTGACCGCGATGGTGAACTGGGTGCTGTTGCCTATCTCGACCGTATCGGTCGTGTACTCGGCCGAAAGCTCAACGGCGTAATACTGGTTGACATACAAGGAGATCTCCAGCTCGCTGAATATGCTTTCATTGGCCGACGAGACGGCCCGGACCTTGAATGTGTGCTCGCCCGCGACCGCCGTCCGGGGCACGCCGACGGTAAGCTCCTCCAGCGAGAAGTCGCCGGCCCGGATGGACGGCCCCGTGTTGGAGAACTCGAACACCCAGCCCTCCTCGCCGGCGGCGCTGAGGTTGATGATGTCCGGGCCGTTGCCCGGATTTTCGATTTTGAAGGTGAACCCGGCCGAGGCGCCTGCGTCCATGGAATCGGGTCCGTCGGCCAGCTCGAGCCCGACGGCCGCCGCCTGCAGAACGTGCGTCACGAGATAGCTGAAATGGCGCTGGTTCTCCCCGGACGCAGCCTCGATGGTTATGTTGGCAAGCGAGAGCGCCGGCGCTTTTGCCGGCGGCAGCACCGTCAGGGTGGCGCGTTGCTTCTCGCGCGCTTGCAGGTTGAACAGGCTCCCCGACAGGTAGGCGCCCCAGCCTTCCGGCACGCCGTACATCGAGAGCTCCACCGTGTCCGGACCGTTCCCGGCGTTATCCAGGTGGAGCGAATGCGTGGCCATCGCGCCGGGCAGCACCCAAAGATCGGATGCGCCCGATATCCCGAACTGGAAATACTGGTCGGCCATCGCCGAAAGATCTATTTTTTTGGCAAATGTCGAGTTGCCCGCCGAGGTCGCCCGAAGCCAAAAATCGGCGCGGTCGCCGGCGAGCGCGTCCGCGCCCGGCGTAACGGAGACATTGACGCTGAGGTTCGTCCGGTACGGAACGAGAAGCGAATCGTTTTCCACCGAGGCGGTCCATCCCGCGGGCAATGTGCCCAGGACGGCGAGCCTGAACGTATCGAAGGTGTTCCCCAGGTTGTGGACGGTGACGGACAGGTTGCCCGTCGCCGCCGGCCGGACCGTGACCGAGGGTGTATCGCACGAAAGGCCCACCCCGTAGCCTCTCACGAGCACGTTGATCCGGTCGATGTTGTTGGTCTCGTTGTCCTCGGGTATTGCAAAGAGCGGGTCCGCCTCTGCCGAAAGATTGGTCCAGCCCCTTGCGGCCACCCATTCGGCCGAAACCGTCGAATATTCGCCCGGCCCAAAGCGCGTGAAGTTGGAGGTGTTGAGCACGATGATCTGGTTGTCCTCGCCCCGGACCGTGAACCGGTAGCGCACATTGGGCACCGGGAGGTCGCCGACATTGCTGATGTCAGCGCGTACGGAAACGAGGTCGCCCTCGGCCGGGTCCGCCGGCTCCATGGTGATATTGGTTGCGGCCAGGTCCACGCGGGCCACCGTCACGCTGTCGAACGGTCCTCCGACCACCAGTGCGTAATCCTGCGTGTACCTGGGGATGTTCCGGCCGCGAACGTCGATGCGCCACTTGCCGGCCTGCGCCGACTGGAAGCGGACCATCTCGACATTGTTCACGGTGTCGGCCGTCCCGTTGACATTGGAGTATCCGTTGGTGAAGACGTTGCCCAGGTAGGTTGTCCCGTTGGGCATCGTGACCGAAAGGTCCAGATCGTTGACCAGCGCCTTGGCCGCGTTCGCAGTCCCGCAGAAGTCGGTCCACACTAGAGAGATTCGTAGTTCGGCCGACTTGGTGACGTTCACAAGATAGGTCCGGGCCACGCCTGTGAGCAGGTTGAACTGCTGGTCCTCGACCCAGATGCGGCGGTTGGTGCTGTTCAAAAGCGAATTGGCCAGATCTATCCTGCCCCAGCCCTGGGTGTTCCCCGGGTAGGGCTG